>WNFI01034005.1_pt1 | contig 10822 bp, 9 predicted proteins | sample 5400471 | NCBI WGS metagenome assembly WNFI01 (sample SAMN13153348, study PRJNA577476) | soil metagenome | isolation source: 100 cm saprolite on Douglas fir-dominated hillslope | place: USA:California | collected 2013-09-17 | reverse complement strand
CACCCTCGTCGTCAACAAGCTCCGCGGCACCCTGCACGTGGCCGCCGTCAAGGCCCCGGGCTACGGTGACCGGCGCAAGGCCATGCTGGAAGACATCGCCATCCTCACCGGCGGCAAGGCCATAACCGAGGACCTCGGCATCAAGCTCGAGAACGTCAAGCTGGACGACCTCGGCCGGGCCAAGAAGATCACCATCGACAAGGACAACACCACCATCGTCGAGGGAGCGGGCAAGCCCAAGGACATCGAGGGCCGGGTCAAGCAGATCCGCACCCAGATCGACGAGACCACCTCCGACTACGACCGCGAGAAACTCCAGGAGCGTCTGGCCAAGCTGGTGGGAGGAGTGGCGGTCATCAAGGTCGGAGCGGCCACGGAGACGGAGATGAAGGAGAAGAAGGCCCGGGTGGAGGACGCCATGCACGCCACCAAGGCCGCGGTCGAGGAAGGCATCGTGCCCGGCGGTGGCGTGGCCCTGCTCCGCTCCGTGAAGGCGGTCGAGGCTATCAAGGCCGACGGCGACGAGGCGGTGGGCGTCAACATCATCCGCCGCTCGCTCGAGGAGCCCCTCCGCCAGATCGCGGGCAACGCCGGTTTCGAGGGTGCGGTCGTGGTAGCCAAGGTCCGGGACCTGAAGCCGGAAGAGGGCTTCAACGCCCTGACCGAGAACTACGAGAACCTGGTCGAGGCGGGTGTCATCGATCCCACCAAGGTCGTCCGGTCCGCGCTGCAGAACGCGGCGTCCATCGCATCTCTCCTGCTCACCACCGAGGCCCTCGTGTCCGAGATTCCGGAGGAGAAGGAAGAGAAGGCCCCCGGCGGCGGTATGCCACACGGCGGCGGAATGTACTAAAGGCGGCTAGAGAACACCGGGCTGCACGGAGAGGGCGTCACGCCCGCCCCGTTCAGCGGACGCAGAGGGGGTGCGAAGCCGCACCCCCTTTGCTTTTTGGGAGGGGCGCCCGACCCCGCCTGGCCCGCGCGCGGCGGCCGGGGCCCGAGAGGCTGCGGACGGGGCCGCCCCTCACTTCTTGTTCTCGCCCCCGTTGGCGCCCTGGTAGTCGCGAACGAACTCGTCGCAGAGCCGGCCCAGCGCCTCCAGCATCAGTTGCGGGCCACCCCTGCCCATGCTGCCCAGATGCCAGGTGGAGGCGTTCACGATGATCCCGGGTTTGCGGACCAGGGAGGCGGCCTGCCGGAGGTTCAAGCTGGTGGCGTAGACCTGGCCGCCCGCCTTCAAGGGCTCGACCTTCACCCCCGCGTGCAGGGAGGGAAACCCGGGCGGGCTCAGCCGGCCCTTGGGGTCGTCGACCAGCGGGATCCCCCCTTGGCGCAGACGCCCTTCGACCGCGGCCCGAATGGTCTCGACGGTGAGACCAGCTTTCTGGGCTTGGACATCCGGAGCCTCCACCACCAACCGCACGCCGGTCAGACCGACGAGGGGGGCGCGTCGCGCCTCCTCCGGCGAAGGGCCCTGGGCCAGGGCCCTGCCCGCCAGGCCGAGGGCGAGGACGAGCGACAGGGCCCTCCGCCGACATCGGTCCCCTCGAGCGCGCATGCTCACCCCCGGCCCGGGAACCGATCCCGGTTACTTGGGAAGCTCGAACCTGACCCGGACCGACATCCACACCTTCACGGGGACGCCCTCCTTGGTGGCGGGGCGGTAGTGTCGCCGCTTGACGTTCTCGACCGCAGCTTCGTTCAGTCCCGCCTTCCCGCCCGCGCCCTGGACGACCTGAGCGTCGCTCACGTTCCCCCGCTCGTCCACGAAGACGTTCAGCTCGACCGTGCCCTCCACGCGCTGGCGCAGGGCGATGGGCGGGTACTGAAGAGGCGGGGTTTTCTCCGCCACCGGCGCGATCACCCCCGGATCATTGAGGTTGACGAGGGTCCCCGCCCGGAGGGGGGGGGGCGTGGGCTCCGGAGTCGCGGCCGGAAGCGTCGGCGGCGGGGTCTGTTCAGCGGCGCGCGCCTGCTCCGCCCGGGCCAGCTCCTCGGCCTTGCGCCTCTCCTCGGCCAGGCGAGCTTCCTCGGCTTTCCTCTGCTCGGCCAGGTTCCGGAGCTCCTCCCGCTGTTTGGCCTCCTGTTCGGCCTTGGCCTGCCTCCGCGCGTCATCCTGTACCTGCTGGAGGGCGGCGGGGTCCACGGCCTGGCCGCGCGCCTTGGCCTGGGCTTCCAACTTCTTTCTTGCTTCCTCCGCTGCCTTCGCCTCGGCCGCGACCCTCTCCGCCTCGATGGCGGCCAGCTTGTCCTCCAGCTCCTTCACGCGCTTCTCGGCCGCCAGGGCCTCCGGGCTGAGCGTGGGGGGGGCCTGGACCGGGGCGGGGGGGGCCGAGCGGGACAGGAAGTAGTAGCCGATGCCCGCGATCAGGAGTATCGCCGCCGCGCCCACCAGGAGCGGCGTCTGGCTCCGACTCGCTTTCTTGTGGAAGGTGAAGGGAGCGACGGGGCGGGGGGCAGGCTTGGCCTCCTCCGCCACGAACTCGAGGTAGTTGGCCTCCCGGTCCTCCTTGACCGCCTTGGCCTCCTGCTCGATGTCGTCCCGATAGAGGGAGTGCATGAAGAAAGCGAGGTTGAAGGTCGTGGGGGTGAAATCGCCCGAGAAGAGAAGGGCGTCGATGGCCTTCCTCATCTCCGGCACCTCGGGGTAACGCGAGGACGGCTCGGTACCCAGGGCCTTCTGTAGGATCTCGACTAGGGGCGGGGTCAAGGAATCGTCCTCCCCCGACGGGCTCATGAGCTTGGCGGCGGGGATTCGGGCGGCCAGGTCCGCCCCCGCCGGGGACTGTCCGGTGAGCATCTCAAAGAGCACGGCCCCCAGCGAGTAGACGTCCGAACGGGCATCCCCGGCACCCCCCGCGGCTTGCTCGGGGGCGAGATAGGCCAGGGTCTCCTCGGGGAGGGCATCGCGGAGGCGGCTCGGCCAATAGCCGAACCCCTTGACCCGGACCTCTCCCTCGTAGGACACGAGGATGCTCCCGGGGTTGAGGAGGCCGTGAAAGTATCGGTCGCCGGACTCCAGCCGGCGGGCCTGGGCCCCCTCCAGCGCCGAGCAGACTTTGCTCGCGATCAGGAGCGCGTGCTCCACCGAGAAGGGGAAGGCCTCCTGTCGGCAACGCTCCAGGATGGCCCGCAGGCTCTTGCCCTCGATGAACTCGTAGGAGATGTAGTACGTCTGGTCTACCTTCCCGATGCCGAAGATCCTGAGAATGTTGGGGTTCTGGAGCTGGGCGGCCAGTTTCGCCTGGTCCATCAGGCTCCGCGCCGTCTCCGCGTTCCCGGAGATGGCGGGCTTGAGGCGAAGAATGGTGACAAGCTTCTCAAGGCCCGCCGGGCCAAGCTTGGCCGCACGATACTCGGGACCCAGACCTGTGCTGTCGGTCTCCTCGAGGAGGACGAGCTTCCCGAACCTTTCTCTCTTGGCCATGGACTTGAGCTCGCCTGCGCGAGCGCGGGTGGTTCGAAATTTAGCACGCAGCGGAGAGACCCGTCAACGCAGGTCCCCCCGCGCACCCACGCGGGGCGCGGGCGGGCTGGGCGAAGGGGGCCCGGGGGCGGGCCTTAGGGGCGTTGCAAGGTCACCGCCAACTGGCGGGTCTCACCCCTACTGATCTCCACTTCGCGCTCCTGGGGGCGGAAGCCGGGCCGCACGACCTCGATCGTGTGGCGGCCGGGGTGGAGTTGCAGAAGGGTGATGTCGCGGGCCGTCCCCTGGAACTGGCCGTCCACATAGACGGTCGCATCACGGGGCCACGCCCGAATTCGAAGCTCGCCGGAGTCGGCGTCCTCTACGGCCGGCTCACGCTCCCGGTCGTCGTAGCGGCCACGATCCGGCCTGGCCTCGTCGGCCATCTCCGGGCCGGGCTCCTCGTAGCGATAGCCCAGGTCGGGGGAGGGTTGGTAGTAGCCGGAGCCGGACACGCCGTAGGAGTAAGGGTCGTAGAACGGTTCGTAGTAGTAAGGCCACCCGAAGTAGAAGGACCCGTAGAAGGGCGAGCCGTAGTACCCCCCGTAGTACCCCGGGTAGTATCCGCGGTAGTACGGGTAGCGGTAGGGATACCGGCCCCGTCCCGTGCCGGCCGGAGGCACTTCCGCCGTGGCCGCCCCCGCCGCTGTGGCCTCCACCACCGCCATGGCTTCCACCGCCACTGTGGCTGCCACCCCCGCTGTGGCCACCGCCCCCGCCGTGCGTGCCCTTAGCCAAGGCCGGTTGGCTCACCAGAGCCAGGGCCACAGCGACCGCCAAATGTCGGGTCATCGACCCCTCCACACTCCCCGGGGCTCGGACGTTCTCCCTGTCCTCGCTCCCGCGAGCCGGCCCGCGGCCGGATGGACCCGGGCGTGCACCTACAACGGTAGCGGGAAGAGCGGGAGGCCGCAAGCGGTTTTATTGGCCAGGCCAAAAGACCCTTCCTATCAACGAATTATGCTCACTGTCCCCGACCCGGGGCGGGGCAGGCCCCCGAAGCAGCCGAACGATTTATCCCGACCGGTTGCGGTCGAGCCGAGGGCCAGGGCGATGGGACCGACTCGGCGTCGGTTCGTGGTACCGTGGCATCCTGAATCGCCCGCATGAGGCAAGGCGCGTGGTGCGACGAGACCCTCGTCGATGTTTGGCGGACGCTGCGGGAAGCGTGAACGGCACGTCGACAACGCCGACTCCGAAGAATGGCCCTGTGCGGCGCTTCGCCCTTTCCCTCGCCCTCGGCGCCGCGGCCTGTTCCCCGTCTCCCAGCCCAACCGGCCCGGCCGCGCCTCCCCTCACGGCGGCTCTGCCCTGCGGCACCGAGGTCCAGGGGGCGCGTAACCTCGCCGTGCTCCACCGCTACTGGCAGCAGGCCAGCCCACCCGCCACGAGCGTGGGCTTGGCCTCGGACCGCGACATCGACAACGTGGCCTTGCTGCTGGACCGCGGGGACCTGGTCGTGCGGCGGAACCCGTTTGATCTCGATGGCGCCGCCCTGCGCTTTGCGCCCAACCGGGCCGGTGGCTACGACGTCGCCCGCTTGAACCTGCCGCTGGACTCCGGGGGAACGCCCGTGAGCGTCGTGACCGGCGGGTCGGCCGCGGTGGGCCTTCCCTTTCCCTTCCCATTCTTTGGCGCCACGTTCAGCCAAGTCTTCGTGAACGCCGACGGTAGCCTGACCTTCGGGGCGCCCGATAGCGGGGACGGCGAGAAGGGTCTAGCCCGCTTCCTGGGAGGGCCGCCCCGGGCCGCCGCTTTCCTCGCCGAACTGGACCCCTCCCGGGGCGGCACGATCACGGCTCAGGCGCTTTCCGACCGTGCGGTCTTTCTCTGGACGGGGGTGCCGGGCGGGGGGCAAATCAACCACAACACCTTCGAGATCACCCTCCACGCGGGAGGGGTCCTGGAAATGGTCTACGGCGAGATGCAGAGCCGGGAAGCCGTGGTGGGCGTGTCCCCCGGCTCGACCCCGGACGTGACGCCGGCCGACCTCTCCGCCGCGCATCCGGCCGGGAGCACGGGGGCACTGGCGGAACGCTTCAGCGAGACCGAGAAGCTGGACCTCGTTTCCGTCAGCCGCCGTTTTTTCGCCCGCCACCCCGACATCTTCGAGCAGATCGTGATCTACACCACCCGCCCCCTCAATCCGGTGGCGGGTACGCTCGCGTTCGAGCTGAACGTCAAGAACGACGTCCAGGGCATCGGGCTGGAAACGGGCCTGGACGAGACGGGGCAGTGGGGCAGCGCGAGAGGGTTGGCCAGCGTGGTCTTCATGGACTCTATCGACCAGTATCTGGAGGTCGACGGCTTCGAGATCCTGGGTCACGAGGTCGGGCACCGGTGGCTGGCCCGGGTCCGCTTCCGGGACGCCCGGGGAGCCCAGAGCAACGCCCTCCTGGGCCGGGGCCTCGTCCACTGGAGCTTCTTCATGAACTCCGACGCCTCGGTGCTGGAGGGAAACCGGATCGAGGACCGTGGGGGGGGGCACTTCGAGACGGTGGACATCACCCGGGGGTACAGCGCGCTCGACCAGTATGTGATGGGGATGCGTCTGCCCGAGGAGGTGCCGCCCGTCTTCTACGTCGACGAACCCGACAACTTCCGTCCCAACCGGTCCTTCAAGTTCTCGTCCGCGCCGGAAGCGGGCATCAGCTTCACCGGTACCCGTCGGGACGTCCGAATCGAGGAGGTGATCGCGGCCCTGGGCCCCCGCGTCCCGGACGCGCTCCACGCTCCCCGTCTCCTGCGGCACGCCTTCATCCTGGTGGCCGACGACGTCGCCCCCCCCACCGCCGACCGTTTGCAGGCCCTCGCCCGCATCCGCGGCCGCTTCGGGCCCTACTATCTTGAGGCCACCGGAGGGCGGGGGGCCGTGGACTCGACCCTGCCCTAGACGCAGGGCCCGTTCACCGCCAGCGCCCGAAGGTGAGGGCGAAGATGCCCTCCATGACGGCCCAGGTGAGACCGGCCGCCAACGCGCAGCCCAGCACCCCTGACAGCAGCTCGACCCCGACTTCCATCGCCCACCTCCCGCCAGGGAAGAAGGCGAGGGGCGTGCCAAGCCTCTGAGCCTTGCTGGGCAAGGAGTTGCCGTCAGAGCGGGGCGCTGTCGTGGCCGTGCGCGGACGCGGGCGTGTCCGAGGGAACACTCAAGGGGGCAGTGGGAGCGTCACCTCTTGGCCCTGGGGGTCGCGGAGGCGGACGCCGGACTCCTCGTCGATGGAAAGGACCACGTGCCCTCCGACGCGCTCGCCGACCCTGGCCAAGGTTACCTCGCCGGAGAGCGCGAGCACGGCCTGCAAGGCCCCGCCCTTATGCAGAATTCCGACCAGCCGCAGGGCAGCCTCGGCGGGGACGGGGGGCGTGGGCGGCCGGGGAGCGGCCGCCGGGCGGTGGTTGCTCGCGGGGGCCGGCTGGTCGGCGTAGCGAAAGATGTCTCGAGTGGCGGCCGGGCCGGCTTCCTCGGGCTCCGGGGCGGAGGGGCTCGCGGCCGGGGAGGGGACGCGGGGCGGGGGTGAGGGTGGAACCCCCACGGGCCCCGAGCCCCGGCTCAAAACCACGAGCAGCAGGACCAGCACGCCAGCCCCGGCCAGAAGCCGGACCCCGCGTGCCACCGCCGTCATGGCCGCTCCGTCAAGCTGAAAGCGCTGAGATCCAGAGCGAGGCCGGCCGCGCCCGGTCTCAGCCGGACGCTCTCCAAAACCAGGCCGGTGCCGGGCCGCACGAGGTGGCCAGCGAGGCGGAGGATCTCCGCGTAGCGGCCCTCCGCGGAGAACTGGACCCGGGCCCCCACCGGGGGACGCCCCGCGGTGACGGCCAGCCGCGCCCCAGACACCGTAGCTCCCTCCAGGGAACCCACCACCGAGCGGCGCAGCCGCACCACGGGGTCACCGGGACCGCTGGTGGCGGCGGCCACGCCCGCGCTGGCCTTGTCCGCCGCCGCCTGCAGCTCCCGCGCGGCCAGTCGGGCCCGCAGGCCCGGGCGCTCGGCGCGCGCGCGCGCCACCGCGGCCTCGGCATCGGCCTCCGCCCGGTGGGCGGGAAGGGTGACCCCCGTGTAGAGCAGGCCCGCCCCCAGGAGCAGGAGTGCGGCGAGCACGCGCGCCCCCGTCCTCAGGGGAGGCCCCCCGGCGGTCTATAAGTGGCGCGCACCGAGGCCCGCACCTCGCCGTCTCGGTTCTCGGTCCCCGGCGACACCGCGGAGATCCGGGACGACTCGCCCAGCCGCTTTAGAAAGAGGTCGTAGGCTTGGGCTTTGCGGGCGACCACTTGCAGCTCCAACTCGACCCCCCGTCCGTAGGCCAGGCCCACTCCGTCCAGCCGCACGTCCGGGGGGACAAGGGCGGCAAGATCGGCGATGACCCGGGGGGGAGGCGCCTCCGCGGTGAGGAGGACGCGGGAGGCCAGTCCCTCCTCCCTCCCCGAGCGCGACTCGAGGGCACGCAGCCGGTCGCGGGCTCCCTCGCCCTCCCGCCGGTCCTCCTCGAGCCGGTTGCGGGCGGCCTCGACCGCGGACTGCGCGCGAACAGCCGCGTATCCGGAAACGGCAAACAGCGCGAGGGCCGCCGCCAGGAGCCCCCCGTCCCTCGCGGAGAGGCCCGCCGGTCGCGGGTGGCGAGAAAAGTCGCGCCCCGGACTCATGCCAGGGCCGCTCCCAACCATGGGAGCTCGGCCGCCTCCGGCAGCGAGCCCGCCCCCGGCAGCACCGCCGCCAGCTCGACCGTTTGCCCGGCCCCGGCAAGGTCATCCCGGAAGTTCCGCGCCCCCACGCCGGTGACCCGAAGGCACGGCGGTTCCCCCGCGCCCGGGGAGGCGGTGCGGGCAGCATCTCCGCACACCCGCTCCGCTTCCCCCGGCCCGGGGTCGCGGCGGCGGCTGCGGAAGGCGCTGAGCTTCCCCCCGTCAAAGGCGGCCAGGGAGAGAGCGGCATCCCCGAGCACGATCTCCACCGTCCGGGCCGGCCGCGGCTGCCGCAGGAGGCCGGAGAGCGCGGCCAAAGGCGCGAGGTCGACGCGGCCCGTTTGCAGGCCGGCGGCGACGGCGGCGGCTTCGTAGCCCGCCACCACGTCCCGGCGCACCGCGGCCGCCAGCAGCCGCCGTCCATCTAGGGGCAGCAAGTCGATAGCGGCCTCCCCCACCGGATAGGGGAGGGCCGGCCCGAACCGGAAGCGCGCGTACTCCTGCGGGTCGGCCCCCTTCGGCGCCTCCAAGAGGAGCACCCGGGCCAGGCCGTCGGGGAGGACGAGCGTCACCCGACCGGGGCCCAGGGCCCCCCGCAGGCGGACGAGGGCCGCCGACACCTCGGCCGGCCGCACCAGGTTGGGGATGAAGGCGGAAACGATGAGCGCCCCGGGCGGCAGGGGCACGATTTCCAGGGAGCGCATTCGGGGGCCACGCAGGCCCCGCACGAGCCGGGCCCCCGCCACCGACGCCGCGTCGAACGCCACCAGCCGGAGGGAGGGCAACCAGGCCACGATCCTCAATTATAGTCCCGGCCCGCGCGGGCTTCCGGCGGCCGGGGGGCCCAGTGGTATGATCCGGCCCGAAGCCGCCGGGGCGCCCGCTCGGGGCCCCACGGGAGCACCCCCGACCAGGGAGGAGAGGCATGAAGGTCTACGACGCCCCCAACATCCGCAACATCGCGCTCGTAGGTCATGGCGGATGCGGGAAGACCTCGCTCGCCTCCGCCATGCTCTTCGACATGGGGGCGGTGAACCGTTTGGGTCGCGTGGACGACGGCACGGCGCCTACCGACTTCGACCCCGACGAGATCGAGCGCAAGATCAGCCTCCAGACCGCCCTCGCCTGGGGGGAGTGGCGGAAGACCAAGATCAACCTCCTCGACGCGCCCGGCTATGCCAACTTCTTGGCCGAGGCGCGGGCCGCGCTGCGGGTGGCGGACGCCGCTCTGGTGGTGGTGGATTCGGTGGCGGGGGTGGAGGTTCAAACGGAGAAGGTCTGGGGCTACGCGGAGGAGTACGGGATCCCCCGCCTGATCGTGGTCAACCGCATGGACCGGGACCGCGCCTCCTACGAGCGGATGCTTCAGTCCCTGGAACGGGCGTTCGGCCGGGGGGCGGTGCCCGTCGTCATCCCCCTGGGCGAGGAGAAGGGCTTCGTGGGGGTGACCGACCTCCTCACCGAGAAATCCGACGTGTACAGCGACGACCAGAGCGGGAAGTTCCAGGCCGTGGAGGTGCCCGCAGAGTTCCGGGAAATGGAGAAGACCCAGCGGGATCGCCTGGTGGAGATGGTGGCGGAGAGCAACGAGGAACTCATGGAGGCCTTCTTCGAGAAGGGCAACCTGCCCCAGGCCGACCTGGTGCGGGGCCTGCGCCAGGCGGTCCTGGCCGGCCGCATTTTCCCCGTCCTCCCCGCCTCCTCCCTCCGCAACGTGGGCTTGCAGCCGATCCTGGACGCGATGGTGGACCTCCTGCCCTCCCCCGCGGAGCGGGGTGAGGTGGCGGGCACGGATCCCGTGCGCAAGACGGAGACCACGCGCAAGCCTTCCGCAGACGCGCCCTTCTCTGCGTTCGTGTTCAAGACCATCGCCGATCCCCACGCCGGCCGGCTCAGCCTGTTCCGGGTCTATTCCGGAACCCTGAAGTCCGACAGCAACGTCAACAACGCCTCCCGTGACGCGAGCGAGCGGGTGGGATCCCTCGAGTTGCTGCAGGGCAAGAACCAGACCCCCGTCCCGGAGATCCAGGCCGGGGACCTGGGGGCGGTAGCCAAGCTCAAGGAGACCCAGACCGGCGACACCCTCTGCGACAAAGCCAGCCCCATCATCTATCCCCCCCTCGTCTTCCCGGAGCCCGCCACCACCTTCGCTATCGAACCCAAGACCCGGGGGGACGAGGACAAGATCTCGGCCGCCCTCCAGCGGCTCATGGAGGAGGACCGGGTGCTCCGCCTCTCCCGAGATCCCCAGACCCACGAGATGCGGCTCTCGGGCATGGGCCAGCTCCACATGGAAGTGGTGGTCGGCAAGCTGCGCAAGCGTTACAAGGTGGAGGTCAACCTCAAGAAGCCCAAGATCCCCTACCGCGAGACCATCAAGGCGCCGGCGGAGGGCCACGGCCGCCACAAGAAGCAGACGGGCGGGCACGGGCAGTTCGGGGACTGCAAGATCCGCATGAAGCCCCTTTCCCGGGGCGAGGACTTCAAGTTCGTGGATGACATCTTCGGGGGATCGATCCCCAAGAACTTCATCCCCGCTGTGGAGAAGGGCATCCAGGAGGCGCGTCTGCGTGGCTTCGTGGCCGGTTACCCCATGGTGGACTTCCAGGTGGAGCTGTACGATGGCCAGTACCACGACGTGGACTCCTCGGAGATGTCCTTCAAGATCGCGGGCTC
>WNFI01183791.1_pt1 | contig 10823 bp, 13 predicted proteins | sample 5400471 | NCBI WGS metagenome assembly WNFI01 (sample SAMN13153348, study PRJNA577476) | soil metagenome | isolation source: 100 cm saprolite on Douglas fir-dominated hillslope | place: USA:California | collected 2013-09-17 | reverse complement strand
TCTTTCGGCTAAGATAGTTGGAACGGCGCTAGTAAGACTTTGCCCACGACTCCACCCGGACGGACAGTTCCAACCCGACAGCAAATCTGCTTTTCGCCAAAAGCTCGCAGTAAACAATCTGCCCCCGTGCCCGCACGCCGTCCTTCGGAGAGATAACCACCACCTGCTGGCCCGGCCGCAACTCCCGTTCCATCAAGACGCGTGCACCGTGAGGACTCACGTTTTCGGTCAGTGTCCTCTCTTTAGGCATGCCTTCGTCCACAGGACGAATCTCTACGGTCACCGCCTTCGCAACCCGCTTTTCGAATCGGCCAGCCGGCACTGGCATAGTCTCCCCCGACTGCCCCAGAGCAAACGTTGTTCTCTTTCATGCCGCTGGGCGGCATGTTCAGCGATAGTTCGTCTCCAGTTTCGGATGGCCACGTTTTTGCATCTACGTGGCGCTGACGTAACCCCACGGGTCCGATTTCCAAAGCCTGCGAGATAGCTACGGGGTGTCGAGTCGGGGCATGGGTTCTCCGCGTTCGATAAGGCCCACCGCCGTGCGGTCTACGCCGCAAACATCCGCGAAAGCTTTCCATCTGAATTTCTGTCATGGAGCGTGATTCTGCGCCGCAAGCGTTGAGTCTCAAAACAGCCTAGTTGGGACAGGCTGCGACTACTCATGCGAATTGAGGAGTCCACGACGGAACGAGACGAGAGGAGGCACAACATACGATTAACTTTCTCTACCGTCTCTGCGCGAGAGGCGGAGTCTTCCTACGCTCGGTACGGAGTAACTCTCCCATTTGACCGAGCGATCCAGGAATTCTACACCCAGGCACAAGGGTCCTCCCCCGTTTTTGTGCCGGGAATAAACCACTGTTCCTACTTGCGGAAAGTCACCCGTCAAGGGTGCAATAAGCGCTTCTTCGCCAGACCGCCAGGAGCGCTTGCTGATTACGCGAGCACCGTGGGGACTGACGTTTTCCGTAACCGTTCGTTCACGGGCGCTGGGTTCTCCCAAGCTTGCGAGGTAGACGGGAACTGACATAGTGAGGCGCTTCTCAAGTCTGCCATCGAAAAGCCTCTGCTTGGGTCTTCTTCGCTGGGCACTACCGTTCATAACTCACTCACACAACATTATTTGGACTTGCTCGATTTCCGTTCGAACGTGGCTGCCCCTCCTGCGGTACGAGTTCTCTGAGCGAGACATTACGCCGGGCCGCGGAATGGAAGGGCTCGCTCGTCGAGACGCGCAGTCCCCACTGGCGAGTCTTTATGCCTAACAAAATAACTACTCATGATCGATTGAGCTGTCAATCGGTAAAAGACTGCAATCGCCGCTCAGGTGATTCCCTGAATACTTCGATGGAGTGCGAAGGGCCCAAAATATACCCGACAGAGATTCTCCGAGAGCCCAGATCGGGCCAGCAGTGCCAATGTGGAACTTACGTCCGCAGAGAACAAGCCTCTATCATTTTAGCCCTGCACCCTCCCTCCCTTATTCTTGAGGAGTTGTCGTCCATGAGACCGATAGAACGACGCCGCACGGAACGCTCCGACCTCAGAATTGTCGAATCTACCCTAGGCGAATTTGCTCTGTTTCTCTGTCCCGGTTACTTGCCGATGCCCCGACTCTTGGGACGTGGAGTCCTTTTCATTTCAACGGCCTCCATCGCAGCGAGCCTTCTGTCAATGTGTGATTCGGTACGGAGGCCGCCTGAAAGAAGCAAACAACGCTTCCCAGAAGCCACCTTGCACGTAAGGCAGGTGATAGAGAGGAAAAGTTCTGGCGTCATGGCTTTCATTCTCATTTGGACAGGATGCGAAAGGGTATGGAGAAAATCTGTTCAATTTGGGACAGTCAGGTAATTTAGTGTTTCCGGGTAGTGGGTCAGTTTCAAACTGACCCACTACCTGTTTCCGCCGTCGCTTGACAATTATACCTAGATGGGATATATGTCTTGCGGTTAATGGGTCAAAACGTCGGAATGAGGAGAAACGTATGATTGTGGGTGACCGACTTCGCGTGATCCGCGAAGAAAAGAAACTTTCTCAGGGTGACATTGAAAAGAGAACAGGCCTGCTCCGTTGCTATGTTTCTCGTGTCGAAAACGGGCATACCGTTCCAGCCGTCGAAACGCTGGAGAAATTTGCTCGTGCTTTAGAAGTGCCTATGTACGAACTTTTCTACAATGGTGATGAGCCACCCAAACTGTCGAATCCGTCCATGCGAAAAGATGACGAAACCGTTTGGGGCAGTTCCGGCAGGGATGCGCGATATTTGAAAAGACTTCGCAATGTTTTGAGCAAGTCAAACGAGGAAAACCGCAAGCTCCTGTTGCACATGGCCCAGAAAATGGCCCGTCGGTAGCTTCACGATCTTGAGTCTGCCGAATCGTACGGTCAGCCAAGAGCGAGGTCCTGACGACATCTGAAAGTGATTCTAGATTCAGCGGAATTCTGCTTCCTCCCGATGCGGTGCAGTGCGAACTGTATTTCTCACCGCAAATTGAGTCGTTAGAATAACGCCAAAGGTTTTTGTGGCAGACTTGGTGCCTGGTAAATGCGCTTCGACCTATCGAACCGGCTGGAGAAAATACAGGCTCAGTTAATACGAGGCACCCCAGAACTCTCTGGCTTCTGGTACGGCCTTAGAGATCCCCAAGCTTATTTGCCGCTGGTTTTCCAGTCTTCTCCTCGACATTCTTCTTTAGCCGGTAGGAAGTGCTTCTTCCCCCGGCCTCTTCTTGTTCAACGACCCCTATAGCGATCAGTTCTTCGATATCTCGAAGGGCAGTTTGGTTGTTTTCCACCCGAGAGACATAGCAACGGATCAGACCCGTGCGCTTTTCGATGTTGCCTTGGGAGAGATTCTTTTCTTCGCGGAGTGCGCGAAGGCGGTCTCCAATAATCATGGCGGGATTATTTCACCGGGCCGTTTAGAAGACAAGCTCTCCCTCAGCCTGCTCCTGGCTCTAACCGCAGCCGAGACGTTGAGGGGCGCTCATACTCGCTTCTCTTAAATCCGCAATTTCAGAGCTTCCAGCTCCTGCTTGGTCATGCCTTGCAGAGCCATCGCTGTGGCCAGATACAGAGCGGGAACGTGTTTCATTTTGTTGCCGCGCCCTACCTTGCGACGGAGTTTCTGCACTTCCGGGTCCGCGCCCACTTTCAAAAACACTTCATACGCATCGGGGATGGTCAGGGTCTTTTCAATCAGGCCATGCTTAACCAGAATGCGATGATACGAAGGTACTGCCGATGCAGATGGATGAATCCGCGGGGGGCGCTTGTTTTGTTTTGGGTGTTTCATGTCACTATGCTGACACGTTTTCTCAATGCGGTCATTTCTTTGGCGCTCATGCGGGGATATGGGTAAGTGAAGTCCCTGCCCTGAGGATGAACGGCTAGAACGGCCATTATGGGCCTTCAAATCTCAATCCGGGAATCCGCCGATGTCACTATTCTGGACCTTCAGGGAAGAGCGACGATTGGCGCTGACAGGGGTCTGCTGAACAGCCATCTCCAAAAACTACGTGCCCGCAGGCAGCACGTGATGAACCCTCTGGCCTTGCGAAATATGTGAAAGTCCCGTTAAGTTGGAAAACCGGACATGTTCCTTTTTGCCCACCACAAGCCTAGGATTCGCCTTGTGCGGAGGGTTTCGATGAAACACCTGATCGGAATAGGCGTGCTGATCGCGATGGATGCACCGAGCGAAAATCGCTCAACCAAGAGTGCGGATGGAAGGATGGCGACAGAGGCGGCCGGCTCGAAGAACAAAGAGAAACACACTTGACTCATACCGGCCTTCTCATGGAAGGAGTTGTCTGCCACGTAGGCAAACTCTAGTTGCCCTACGGGACGAGTGTCTCGTGGACGTTGGGCCCGATGCACCCTGTTGACAAAAGCCATGGAAACGGAATGTCAACGGATCCTAGCCCTGGCCTCTATGTGTGCGTAATCACCGCAGTTTACTGCAGCGAGGCCACTGTCGCGCGCACCTTTTGCAGAACCGACGGCGGCAGCGGGACGTAGCCTTGCGCTTGCGCGATTTCTTGCCCGGACGCGTACACCCAGCTTAGATATTCTTTGACCGCATGGCTACGCTGCAAGTCCTGCCGATGCACCGGCACATAAAACCAGGTGAAGCTTACAATTGGATAGCTTTCCTTGCCTGGCGCGTTCGTCAGTGAAGTGCGAAAGTCGTCTGTCATTTTGGACTCCATCGCCAAAGCCACATCACTGATGCTCTTCGTCGATGGCTTCACAAACTCTCCCGCAGCGTTGCGAATTCGCGCGATCGGTAACCCGGAGCCCTCCCCACAACGGAGCTCGGCATAACCGATGGACCCCGGCATCTTGGCGGCGCTGGCCAGCAAATCCTGACATCGGCTAAAAGCGGCGCCCACCGGCCACTTTGGCGAAACATCTTTTCCGACCTTGGCTCGGAATTCTGGGCTGAGTTTTGAAAGGAAATCGGAAAAAATGTAGTTCGACCCTTTTCCGTCTGTACGGTGAAGCACCTTGATTGACAAATCAGGAAGCTTGCCGTCAGGATTTAGTCTGGCAATCTCCGGGTCGCTCCACGAGGTTGTTTTTCCAAGGTAGATATCCGCGAGCACAGGCCCCGAAAGGCGAATGCTTGTCGCACTGCCTGGCACATTGTAGAAGACCGCAATGCCAACCAGCACCGTGGGCAATTCCAGGGCCGCGTACGCCGCCTCTTTCAACTGCTTTTCGGGAATGGGCGCTCAGGGTGCAACTTGTGGTACTCGTCTCCCCATAACACGTACAGTGGCTGCGGCATTGTCGATCCAGTGGTAACCAGCACCATCTGCGTTTGGGCAAGGGCGTCCGTGGATAAAATTGTTAAAGAGATAGCCAGCAGTATCGCGGTCAGGGATAAAACAAACTCGGTGCAATTTTTCAATGAAGCTTACTCCTTATAGTTGACAAGCATCATCCGCGACTTGTCAACCATTGTCATGTCCCAAAATTTGTTACGCCCAGACTCAAGTTTGTAGACTGCAACCAAAGGCTGCATAACTTAGCGGAGATAACTACCAAGCGCAATTTCCCCCAAGGAGCTAGGGCACTTGTCCGTTAATCAAGCATGAGCCACTTCTGTCGCGCGAACAGGTCAGATCTATTCTGCCACAGCCTACTTGCTCTTCTAGCCAGTCAGCAAACCGCTCCGACTAGACTCCTGATGTATTTAATTCAAGGACGCATATCTTGGCCGAGGTAACTGCTATGATTTTGCAACGCCGCTTCGAACATGGCGACGCGATCCAAAGGGCCGAATAGTGCCAAGAATTGAGGTCGCAATGAAAAAGATGATGCTGTGGATCATCGCGGTAGCAACATTGTCGGGGAGTACCCTTTGCGCGCAGGATATCGCCGGTGCCTGGCAAGGAACCCTTAAAGCAGGCACTGGTCTGCGGCTCATCCTGCACATTACAAAGAGCGATAACGGCGGCTGGAGCGCAATGCTGTACAGCATCGATCAGGGGCCCGACGGCATCGCCGTCAGCTCCTTGACACTGCGGGGATCAGATTTCAAATTCTCTGTCGACCCGATCCACGGCAGTTACGAAGGCAAACTCAGTGCGGACAGTGCCTCCATCGAGGGTACTTGGACGCAAGGTCAGTCGCTGCCGCTCGCCTTGCAGCGCGCAACCAAAGAGACGGCATGGCAGCGTGACTCGTCACCGCACACCATATCGTTTATAACCGTGGACAACAACGTAAGGCTGGAAGTGCTTGACTGGGGTGGGTCCGGACGGCCTCTAGTTTTGTTGGCAGGCCTCGGAAACACTGGTCACGTATTTGATAAGTTCGCGCCGAAACTTAGTGCGACCTACCATGTCTATGGCATCACGCGACGCGGATTCGGCGACTCCAGTGCTCCCTCCCCCGCAAACGGGAACTACTCGGCCGATCGACTCGGTGATGACGTGTTGGCAGTGGTCGACTCACTCAAGCTCAAACGGCCGGTACTGGTGGGACACTCAATTGCTGGTGAAGAGTTGAGCTCCGTAGGAACCCGGCACCCCGATAAGGTGGCAGGTCTGATCTACCTCGATGCTGGCTATTCGTACGCGTACTATGACCGCTCGCGGGGAGATTTAATACTCGACTCGCTTGAGCTGAGAAAAAAACTGGAGCAATTGATGCCCGGGGTGGGGCCGCAAGACCCAAAGCAGTTGGTCCAGGAGCTGCTGCAAACTAGCCTACCGCAGGTTGAAAAGGACCTGCAGGATCACCAAAAGGAGTTGCAAACAATGCCTGCCCTACCGCAACCACCAAGTGAGCTCCCATCTGCCGCTCAGGCGATTTTCGCTGGCCAACAGAAGTATATGGACATCCGGGACCCGATCCTTGCCATCTTCGCGGTTCCTCACGATCTGGGCCCAGCGTTTAAGGATGATCCAGCTGCGCGTGCTGCAGCGGAGGCCAACGATGCAGCTCGTGCCGGGGCACAGGCGAAAGCATTCGAAAGTGGGCTACCCTCAGCGCGTGTAGTTCGATTGCCAAATGCAAATCATTACGTCTTCCAATCGAACGAGGCAGATGTGCTGCGCGAAATGAACGCTTTCCTGAGTAGCTTGCCATAACGAGTCGCGAAGCTACGGCACCACATAAGGACCGGAATCAGTGCGTAAATATTGGGCTAACTCCCGATTAGTCGTTAGCGGACAACTGCCCCCAGGGTCCCGAATCATGCTACAGACCCAATCCAGCAGGGAACTCGACCTGTGGCAAACAGGCTACGAAATCGCAGAGAAAAGTTCTAAGATCGTCCCCTTGGCCGCTCCATCTAACCTTTAGTGGACCGACAATGAGATCTCCCACCTCTCGGGAGCTCTCGGTGTTAGGGAGATATTCTTCGATTCAAGGATTAAGTGCAGGGGAATAGCTCCTCGATCCCCTCTGCCTAGAGAATCGTCGCCTGGTGCGTAGGTGGAGATCTGGACTGGCCAGTCGGAATGTTTCACTTGTACATCCAGCGTCGTTCCGTTTGAGGTGAGTCGCTCGATTCGAGCGTCGCCAAGCTCCACAGTCTCAAAATGGCTATCGCGGCTCGGAATTGCCAGCCAGAGACGACGAATCTTCAACGGCTTTGACGCTATCAGCGATTCCACTCTGTGAAGACTATTTCCTTGCAGAGACCAAGTGACCTCAGAGACGAGAGCTGAGTCCACCGTCTCTCCGGCTTTGGACCCGGCCACTACCCAACGCTTCCAGAAGGCAGTGACGCTCTTTCCATCAGCTGCAGGCCTAATCTCATCCGCGCCGTCCGCCGGAGCGATGGTCCGCCCGTCTTCCAGCTCTAGAAATGGAACCAGGCAAGGGTAGATTTTCTCCACGGGCACAGCGAAACCAGGAAATCCATGAGGCGCCGGCTCATAGTCGGATGTTGCAGCCTTCGGTCCGGTCACGAATGGCAAGGCAAAATGGAGATTTCCCTTGCGAACAACCCAAACTCCAAACTTGCGGCCGGGACCGTCTCGGAAGTACTCAAAGCGTGCAACGTCAGCCAGGCTCAATTGCCGAGAAAAGCTTTTCAATTCTTCTTTTTCCAGTGCTTTCATGAACATTTGGTGAGCAGCGATCACTTTTCCGAAAAACGTTGTAGTTTGCTGCCATTCCCGTTCTTTTGTTATGTAGCTGTAGTCGCCTCTTCCGAACGCAAATATGGACAGCAAGTGCGTTTCATCGTTGAAGTCCCTTCGCAGCCACGACCATGCGACAAAATAAGCGGACGCAAGCTGCGGAAGCGGAGCGGGCCGGAACTCCGGGCGCTTTCCGAGAAAGGCCGCAATCTCCATGGTGTCCATGTAACTGATTGCACCCAGGCTCCGTCCCCAGGAATAACCGTAGCCGTCGGGCGACAGCAAGTCCCACCACAGCTTCATTTGTTCCTTGAGCGACGGCGCGACGGCCTTCATGAGGTCGACGCGTCCGGCGAGTTCCGCCGCGTCATAGAGAGCCCGGGCGTACTCGTTGGAATATCGATCGTAACGGCCGGTGGGCAGTGCATCGTCGGCAAAAAGGACGCCGCCGGTGAATTGTTTTGCGGCCTGATTCAGCAGGTCATCCAGAGAGGCGCGATCCGTGTTGAGGCCGAGTTCGTAGTCGATCGCCGCGATGCGTGCCGCGACACCAAAATAATTGTCGGGGAGATGGATGAGAGTATGAGTTTTTGCCTCGTAGAATCTGCCGGGGTCAAGCAAGGCGACGTATGTTGCCCTCTCTTCGGAAGACAATCCCTGCCACAAGGCATTGTGTTTCAGGTCCGTCCCGAAACTTTCTAGGGCCATTGCTGCGTAAAGTTGGGCCCAGGTTTTTCCTCCGTGGTTCAATTCGATCTGAGCCATTTTTCCAATCATTTGCGGGACGTCGTGGTTCGCAATCGTCTTGGTCCCCGCGAACTCCGAATAGGCGCCGAGGGTTCGCATGAATGTTCCCCAGGAGAATTCGCCGGTCGTCAACGCGCCGACTACGCGGTCCGGAGGAGGGCCAAGAGTCGTAATATCGTCGACGTGGGCCGCCACTTCTCTCTGGAGAAAATCGCGGATCTGCTGATCGAGATTGGAAGTTTGGATTTGGGATGCGTCAGCCAGTGTTTGTGTTAACGAATCGCAATTCATGCAGAGATACCCGGCGAGAGTTAATGCAATCGGTACTGCGGCGAGGCGCTTTGTTTTTCGCATTCGATGCACTCTATTCGCAGTGTGGGTCGTGCAGACGCTCGTTCGGCTAGGGGATCGTGCCATCGAGCTTACGATTTGCCGGCAAGCGCGGCATATTATGGGCAAATCGCGATGCAGGCCTTTCATCCATGCCGTCGTCGTGCACAGGCTTGTCATTCGAGAGCATCATTTCTTTGCTAATGGCGTAGGACGCTTATGTTGTTGGAGCCAAAGCAGGTCTTCCAGCAAGTAATACTGTCCGTAGATCAGCATTGCATCATTGGGACGAACGCTGCTTCCATGGCGCAAGACGCCCGGGGGCGTGTGATCGTCGGCTCCCACTGGAGTTAAGTACCCGTCGACCAGCGATTGCAGAATGCGTTCGCCCGCGTCTCGATAACGCGAGGCACGTGCGGAGTCCATGGTTATGGTAGAGAGACGGAAGAGGCCGCCGGCGATAATAGCAGCCGCGGAAGAGTCTCGATTTCGATAATGAACGCCCTCATCGTCGAAGTCGTACCACGGCACAGAATCACTCGGCAGATTTTCCAGCGCATAGTCCGCGATTCGCTGTGCCGTCGCGAGAAGAACGGGCTCGTGGGTCTCGGAGGAGGCTTCGGAGAAACCGTAGAGCGCCCAGCCAAGTCCACGCGACCATAACGTGTCTGCGCCGTAGCCCTGATGGGTGTGCGCGAAAACCCATTCTCCCGCAGCGGCGGAATTTTCTAGCTTTAGCTCCACGTCCCTCCCCCCGCCATGCAACTGGAAATCTTGCTGGTTATTTCCCGGATTGTAGTGCACGGATTGAAAGACGGAGCCATCGGGGCGCACAAACCACTCTGCGGTCCGTAACGCGTGCTTCCTCCCAATCTCTCGCCACTTTTCGTCTCCGGTCCTGTCACTCGCCCACCAAAGCAATTGCAGGTTCATCATGGAGTCAACGATCGTGTCGTCCCCATCGACATTCCAGGATGCGATCAATTGCGTCTTTGGATTGAACAATTGTTCTAGCCGCTCTGCTCCATGCATCGCGCTCGCCCGGAGCGCATCTTCGTGCGTCAAATCGTATCCAAGCGCCGCGGAGTAGTAGTTCAAAAAACCTGCGTCGTGATTCTCCTGCGATTCCTGGCCGATCAACTTGGAGCCCCACAGCTCCGCCCATTTGCGGTGCTTCTCGTCGTGAGTGGTGCCGTACAATTGCCAGAGTTCTCCTACCCAGAAGCTTCCCGTCCAGAAGTATCCGTTCTGCTTTTGCCAGTCCCCCGACTGGTTGTCCGCCTCGGTGAAAAATCCCTGCCCCGTTCTTGTGCTGACGGGCTCCGGGGTAGCGCGAAGAATGGGTTCCCAAGTCATCGCCGTGCGGTCGATCGCTTGGCGCAGGAGTCCTAGCGCCTGCTCGACAGTTCTTGCTTCATGTCGAACAAGAGTATCGGCGGGAGCGGATTCGGCGCTCGCCGCGCTCGACAGGATTCGAAAGGTTGTCGGCAGCTCCATTCGGCCGGCTTGTGCTTTCACAGCGCTGAGAAATTGGTCGCGATTTCTTACCCCATCGGATGGAAGCACAAGAGACGGATGCTCTTTCTTCTCCAGTTGATTCCAGTAGCCGGTCTTGCGATTCGATCCTTCCTGGTCCCACGCCGCCATGGCATACCATGCAGCCGAGCCATCCTTCAAATGGAAAACTACGAGGTGATTCTTGGCATCGTCTCGAGGTTCCGCGCCTTGCGCAGTGGTAAGAACCGCAAGTCCGAGATTTTGCCCCGGAATCTTTTCCGTTGCCGTAGCGCCAGGCGCGACGACCTGCTCTCCCCAAGTCGCGATCCAGGTCACCGGAGAATCTTTTTCGGAGTTCACAGGAAATATTCCATGCTTTACGGGAAGACCGGTCACGAATGCGAAGTTATTTCCGGAGTCCGCCGAAACCGCGTGCTCAAATCCGCGCTCTCCCGCCCACTGTGTGATTCGCGATCGAAGGTGGATGATCTTACCAGCGGCGTTCCATCCGTCGTACTCCAGTTCCGCAATGGAGCGCACTGGACCGCTCGACAGAATCCGCCACTTGCGTTCTTTCACATCGGCCACCTTGATCAGCTTTCCGTCAACCATGGCCGCGACGCCGCCTATTCCGATTGAGTCGCC
>WNFI01704370.1_pt1 | contig 10824 bp, 21 predicted proteins | sample 5400471 | NCBI WGS metagenome assembly WNFI01 (sample SAMN13153348, study PRJNA577476) | soil metagenome | isolation source: 100 cm saprolite on Douglas fir-dominated hillslope | place: USA:California | collected 2013-09-17 | reverse complement strand
AAATTGACTCAATTTCAGCTATTTTCTGCGTGAAGGAGGATCGAGGGCATGTACAAATTGTATGCTATTCTATGGTGCTAGGCTGAGCTGCCTCTGGACTCACTTCGCAACTCTTTAGGCCGTCGGGGCAAAAATCGTTGCGAGTTCGAAGGAGATGTACGCCTCAAGTACCTGAGTGTTTGAAGCTGTAACTGACGATTTCTTCCACATTCTAGGTCAAGTGCAAGAGATGCCAGCTCGCGAATTTGCCATGTATATCCGAAAAACCAGAGAAAAAACCTCCGGTTGCTCCCGCGCCAAACATCGCCGTCGAGTGCTCGTTTATCACCTCTCTTCAAGGTCTTCGACCACTGATTCTCTCTAATCCTGAATCCCGTATTTCTTTTCTAGGAGAGTGTCACAGCTTGAAACTCAGTTCATGGGCATGCAGAGTCAAATTATAGGGATGCACTCAACTCTCGATCGCATCCTCACCACCATCCAAGGGGGTATCACACTCCCAGCTACCAATCACGCTCACATGCATTACGTCAGCAACAGTAACGGCCATTCGCATGGCAATGGAACACCAATCGATCGTCCGTATAGGCCCGGGCCATCACCAGGCTGTGTTGACGTGCCTAATTCTTCCCTCCCCCCATTTTCAGCGACTCGTAGTACGACTGGACTCGATTCGCGGTACTACTTTCCAGAGGAAAGCCATATGAGGGGCCCCGTTGACAACTTTCCAGCTCCAAGTCGACAGCAGAATTTCCCTCCACTCCCCGGATTTGCACCTCCAGTAAGCGAAAAATGCAGGAACATAGCCAATCCTAATAATTAATCCCAACAGCCTCATAAATTTGCCACTTATGGTATTGTACCTAGCACAGCACCTTCGTCTGACGACGAATCAGAGGATACTTTACCCAGAGCGGCTTTGAATACTCCCATCGAGGCACTTCAAGGTGCGTCTCTTCTAAATACAGTAAACAAGCCGACACACACACCATCGTTTCATAGGTCTAGCGAATGCCGCGGCGGAAGCTGCGGCAGCTGCCTCGTCGACATCATCAAGAGCTCCCAAACTCCTTAGCCGAAAACGAGTTGAGCCCATCCCACGCAATGCATTCCCTAGCGTTGTCGACAAAGTTAGTCAGATGGCATTTGTCAAAAACCCAACCTTACCCCCCTCTCTATTTATGTAGGGCCTACTCTCAGAGGCGGAGGCTCGCGAACTGTATCATATGTAGGTACATCTCAATGCATCATCCTCTCAGACAGTTGAATGTCATCGACGTCTCAGTTTCTTCTCCGGCTGCCATCTGTTTATTCCTCTGTTCGATCCTTCGTATGATACCTTCGATTCGTTGCGATCCCGTACACCATTCTGCTTCGATTCTATCCTCGCTGTGGCATCTAAAATCAGAGCTGGAAATGGCCCTCCAAGCCAAACCTACCATCATTGCCTAGAAAACGCACAAGGCATCGCTAGAAGCACTCTGTTTGGCCCCGTGGTGAGAAAGGAGGCAGTTCAAGGTGGGTGACTTGAGGATGACTAATGCACCATATTCATTGAAGCCACTGCGCACTTTCTTTCAGCGATGCTCTTATTAGCCGCTTGGAGTACTTCAGGATGGCTCCCCGGCGGTCATGCCATGCGCATGGCACTCGATCTCGGTCTCCACCGGGCCCTGGAGAAGCTTGTCGATAGCAGTGTAAGCGCAATGTCGTACACGAGCGATCTTAACACCCCCATCAAGAAGCGCAGTGAGGAAGAAGAGAGGGATCTTGTGGTGTCTGCCAGGATCTGGCTTTGCTTATATTGGTTCGATCATCAGTGAGTCGCCTTCTTTCCAGTACTAGCGCAAATTATTTGACTTTCCATTCATCCTGGCAGAATGAGTTTAGGTACTGGGCGACCCATTGTCCTACATGACGAAAGCAGTATCAAGCATTGCCGAATTTTACTGAGCCATCCAATGGCTAGCCCAACAGATGTCAGATTGATATCTCAAATTGAGTTGATTGCCCAGAAGAGTCTGTATCGTAGCCTAAAGTATCGCCGCTGATTTGGTTTACCAAGTGTCGGTCTCATGCAGGTCAAATTCACGAAACCCTTCTTTCTATGAACGGTCAAGTGAATAATTCGACATTGGCGTTTGTTCGTCGCGCCAGTCTTGCTTTGGACAAATGGTGGGAGGAGTGCGACGAGCTCCACCGTAAGTTGCGACGTTGCTGGGGATCGTCCGGGTCGTTTATCCTGTTCCATCTAGGTGCCACTATGAATACGGAATCCCTTCTTCGCAAGATCCTTGCCGGTGACCTACCCTACGCGAAGCTCTGGCTCATCTGTGTTATACTTCGTGGTGCGTCCTGGGACAAGATGAGCTATGAGCAGCGCGAGCTTGCTTTCCAAGCCAAGGAGGCGGCTTCTGACTGTTTGAACACATTCCTTGGTTCACCAGCCTACCGGTGAGAGGCTCTCTGTTTCCGGTTAATGTTCACCATCGCTTACTTGCTTCGATAGGTCTGCCCTTAGATATGCGGTGCATGACAGCCTTGTAACAGCCGCCTTCTCTGGTCTTTTCCTATTAAAGGTGGCCAATTTATTCCCTCGTGAGGTCGACCTTGCAGGTATCATCGTTCAAGTGGAACAACTTGCGCAGCTCTTCTCCGATGTTGCAGCTGAGAGGTAACTGTTGAACTACCCGAACAATTGGATGGAGTTGATCATGTTTTGTATTTGAAGATATGCTCTAACCTTGCGCCTCATGATTGTCAATCTACGACGAAAAGTCGGCTTGGCGACCGGTCAACAGACCCCCATCCATCGGGATCACGACCTCACTGCTCCTCCAGCCAACAGTATACATCTAGATCCATCCCATTTCAATGATCCATCAATGGCTGGTGATGCCCTCAGCACTGTTCCCACCCAAGCGTCATTACCACCGATTAGAATACAAGACCTCGACCTCTCGTGGCCTAACCATATGATGTTCAGTCCGACTACCATACCAATGTGGTTACAGGAGACGGTACGTAGGATGCTCTGACTTTGATTGGCTCTCTTATGAACTTTTGGATCAGAGCTTGACCGATCTCAGCTTGCCTGTCAACGGATCAGATGGTATCTTTCTTCCGACTAGGGTGGCCAGTCGATGGGCTGGGGACACACCAACTTACCAGGCCTGGTAATAATGACCCTGACACGGGCTCTTGTAGTGTTATACCTCCCTTGATTAGAGCTTGTATACCTTCTGTTTGAGACTTACTCTATCACTCAATAATCTCGGCTTGAGTGTATCGCGTCTAGTACTCATCTCCTTATCGCCTTGAATTTCTCCCATGCGTCCTATTAGTGGATATGTATAGCGGCCCCTGAATGGAAAGGGTACCTCGGCTGCTACAGGGCACTCTTGATCGAAAACACATTGCCATCATACGTATCCTACACCTGAATACTGAACAGTTCTAGGGGAGATTCTCAAATGCAGGTATCAAATATCAGGGGTCCATCATTTCCGTCCATGTTATTCCGCCCCGTCAGACTCATCCTCTTGGTCCTGAAGGGCCTAGATGCCAGCAGATTGAGGCGTAGATGTAGGGCAAGGCAAGTACGCAGACTTACTTTCACGAGACCCTCCGTCTGCTTAAGGAAATGCTGCCGTCCATTGGGTTTGGATCCTTTCTGGTGCCAGTATATAATGGCCTGGTCTGATACACAGTCAGTATTGTACAGAACCTGCATCATACCGTCAGTTTTCTGAGTGATAAATAAAGGGATTAATTACTTTGAGTATCTGAGGGAATGCTTTTATGACTTTGGTATCTTCGTGGCAATACACTTGAATCACATTGATGAGTGCTATCTGAGTCCTCGAAGACGCAGATGAGAACGGTTCGAGAATGGGGGCTAGTTTCTATTTATGGGGGCTGTTAGAGGAGTGCTCAGTTGAATGGCTAGGTAAGGATTGACGCACGGTGAGCTCTCGTCCGGCAACAGCTTCGATTTGGTCTGTGCGAGAACTCCAGTCGCCGTGGCCCATCAGACCCATCCAGATGCATTGAATGAAGTCGGTCTCGTTGAGGGTCGTAGTCTTCTGGTGTTCCTTGAGGTAATCTATGATCTAAGTAACCTCTACTTCAACGAGACTCGACGATAAACCGTCAAATGAAGGCTCACAACAGTGTGTTGCTCGTCCTGTTCGAGCATCTCTTTCATCTCGCGAATGATGGTCTCCTTCGTGACAGCATTCTGCTTCTTCACATACCAGTCCGCTACTTGAGGCAAGTTTGCTTCCCTGAAGTGTGCATCAAGCACCTTTGGGGAGCGCTTATTCGCGGGGAAGAAGAGGAGGATATCCTTGATGTTGCCCTTTTTCAAAGTGGAGTTCACTTGCTCAATACTCAGCTTCTGGTCCACGAGCCAGACTCGTAAGATGGTGGTAATAGCATTGATAGAAACATCTAAAAGAGATAGTATCGGCGTGGTCGAAATTGTACATGTTGGTGCAACTCACCATCTTTGACCAAATGGTCCTTCGTAAGGCTCTGCAAGCAAGCTGAAGTAACGATCGAGAGCGCGATCAAAAGCGCTATCACAATGGCTAGCTTTTCCTTTTGGGTAGGAGCCCACTTGTGGATGTATTGCAGTAAATTAGGGAGAGATTGTTCCTCCAAAGGTTTTTGAAGATACTTGTATCTGGAGTGTAGCGCGAAACACGGTGACACAGCATGGGTCATAAATACACGATAGCATGTGAGAAAGGCATAGCTCACCTTCTAATGAGATTATTGAGCACGTTGACATAGTTCTTTATCTCTTGGACCTCAGGCGGCTCACGGGCGTTAAAGATCGAGAATGGAGATGCGGCAGCTCCATCGTCGACGTAATTCCCACCCGGTTGGAGAAGACCACCGACAAGGAGGATGTCGAAAAGTGCATCTGAATACTTGAGGAATTCGAGGGTAGACCCAGCGCTGATTAGTTTTGTGGCAAAAGCGTCGAAATCGCCTGGCTGGACAGTTTCAAGGTGCTGATAAAGTTGATCGCGGAATACTGAAGATCAAACGTGTCTCAGCAAGGCACGAGGCATGGCTACTATTTTGTGTCACCCTGTGGTTCGTGTTTGGCGTGCGCTTTAACAGCTCCTTTTCTGGCTTTGATTCGCACCCCTTGGAGGCTCGGCCTGGCGTTTGATTGCTGAGACTGAATAATCTTTTGAGATTTTATCCTGATATCACAGACATTCTTTCCGTACCATGCACTGGGGGGGGTCTTTGAGAGGACGACTGAGCTCTCAAGGGTAAAAGTGCACGGGATCAAGTCCAACCATTCACAAGGAGACGGTCATGTGACCGTTCCGATCAGTCTGAGACTATTTTGCTTCTCCCCGTCGTCACATTCTGCATGCCTTCTCAGCCCCTCACCGTTGGTGACAATAGTTTTGGTAATAAGGCTCTGAATATGTTCTCTCGTCGCTCTTCTTCTCTGTCGAAAACACCTTCGATAACGCGGAGGTTCCTGTCGGGCTCCTCCAAGAGCCTGGGCAATGAAACTTCTCTCGCTCTCAAGTACCAACATGAAGCCGACAAGCTACATGAGCGGGGTGATTGGGAGAAGGCTATCGACCGGTACCAGCAATGCATTAAATACGCTCCGGAGAATGGTTATTTGTGGACTAGCATGTATGTTTTCTCTGCTACGTGCCTTCTCGTGATATTGCTTAGGCTCACGTTTATGTTCCCTTTCCAGGACTTCATGCTATCTTCACTTGCAGAGGTCTGTTCTACCGCATACGTTCATGACTGGGTTTTTTGACGCTATTCCTGGATGCATAGATACAATGATGCCATCACCAGCGCTCGTAAGGCTATTGATATCAACTCGTTGAACGCCAAAGCATGGGGTCAGGTTGCAGAGGCATACGGTAGGTTAGTTGTCTCAATCCTACGTCATTGAGGCTCCACCCTATTGATTTCCCATGTCACCGTACAGGCTTGAACAATGGAACAGCGCATTTGAAGCGTACGACAATGCTATCTCTATTCTTAAAACTCAACAACCTCCTGATGATAAACTGCGAGGCGAAGTCCAGCTGAGCTACAGCGAAGCGAAGAAACGTGCCAAACATGTACGTGAGCTTGGAGCTATTCCAAATCTTCCGCTTCGTCCGCGCCCGGATCTAACGCATAGTTTCATCCTCTTTGCATCATGGTAATCGGCTCTCTAGCGCAGGGAGGATGCCTCGAGGCAACTCGTACGAGGACCAACTGGTCAACAGCCGTGGGAATTGGCTATGCCAATCGCTACCCAATTCAAATCACTGTCTCGCTCGCAGCAAGAGGAAAGGACCACAAGTGCAGTGAGCCGTCTCTGCCTCCCTTCTTCCTTATCACCATGGGCTAATATTCCGCCATGCAGCACGTTATTTTAGAAGCCCATGAAGTGTGTATAGGATTCAGCAGATGGACTGGCACTGTATTTGACACTCACAAGAAATTTGGTGTAGGAATTTAAAAAGGGGTATATTCTCATTCAGGAAACGAAAGAGGTACCGCTGCCAGGAGGTGGTACAGGGATATCCGGCAATCCCCAGGTGAGATCATCTTGCATCGATGTGAAAAACAAATTCTAATCAGCTCCCAACTGCTTGGCCAGGCTATCGCGTATATGACCAATGGAATTGTCCGTGATGATCGATGTTTTTACATGGAAGATGGTGAGACATTCATCAAGCTGCTAGCGGCCCAAGGTTCGCCCAACATCCAATGTATGGTTCACCATTTCGGCATTGACGCTCCATGGAATCGTTCACAGCACAATTCGAAATCATCCGATCGGATGCGTGGGATTTAAGTGCTACGGATGAAACTGTGATTAGGGAGGCTAAAGCACGTCAGTCAGCCAGAGGATGGGATGATGTGCGACCAGCACTGAGTACCACCGTTAGGTCAGTTGTGAGATATTCTTTCGCTGCTCCTTCAGGATGCTCATCAGACGAGTCATGTAGGGTATGGATTCTGAATGCTCACATATCTCAGGGTCTCGCCCAATACGGTCAAGCCGTTGGTTTATATAAACGGGCTTTGGCTGTTCTCGACTGGGGGCGGAAGGAGTGGGCCGATGCAAATCGAAAGGAGCGGGGGGCCATCTTCGATTCAACCTTTGTCCGTGGTGTCAGGGTATTATACGCTCAAACTCTCGTCAAGGTGAATACATCTTATCCGTAGTGTGAGGACAGCTATTAATTATAGCTTAGGCGTATGAACAGACCATCAGCGATAATTCACACCCCTATAATCTTCGTGAAATTATGGAAGTCGCCGACCGTATCCAAGCTGACTGTCGTGACCGTCCGGTCAAAAAGTTCCTTTCCTCGGGGAAGCCCGCTTCCATTATATTCATCCAATCATATCAACGATACCCGGAGGGCAAAGCGCGGATGTGTAAAGCATATTACTACCTACAACAAGGAAGGAAGACGATCTTGGACGGTGGCGATCGGGCGGATGCTTACCGGGATCTCAGACTGTTCTTTCTATCTGGCTACGACAACAGCGCACACTGAATTCGTATTCTCCCAGTCTGTCTAGTGAATGTGCTGGAAGCGTTATTCATGTGCAAGACACCTCTAGTGGAAACTTCTGCAATCATCACAGAACTTCGCTCTACGTGGGCTGAGTCATCCAAGATATGGGGCCGTTCCTCGTATGCTACCGGTGGCGGAAGAGCCAAAGTCGAGCGGCTACTCCAATTTCAAGACAATGCGCTCAAAGCGGTTGCAGATGGTGCCGGTGCAATGGGAGATCGGATTGTTCCAGGACGATTGGGGAACCGTATCCTTTGAACGCGTCATCGGCGTCTCTGCTCGTTTAAGCATTTACCGCTTGATTTGGCTTTTAGAGTCTGACTTGCCGGGTTTGATTGATCTCGTCCGTATTATTATTAGAATTTGCCTCGATACCCCTAGTTATAGATCCCCTAATTCCAGAGTACCCCCCACGTTCTTTAACTTGAGCTCTCGAATCGGAGGGGTTGTGGTGAATCCACTAGTCCCCAATAATCATCTGCCAACGGCTCTTGCGTGTGCGAATGCACAGTGGAAGGTCTAGTTTAGTCTGACTTCTGAACTGGTTCTCTGGTGCGAAGAAGTTGAGCATTGACGAAAGTCGTCCACATCAGATACACCTACGTTCGCATCTCCCAAATATCTTCAGTGCTTCTACCAACCCTCCTTGATGCCCACCATTTTGCACGGTGCCGTATCCACGATTCCCTCCTCTCTTCTGATGTCTGTGCCTTCAAGGCCCAACAGAATTTGACATCGCCCCATTTCTGTTGGCAATCATTCATTTCTCCGTATCTGTACAGAGCCCGTATTTGAGAGTTGAGCGCTTCGATGACAATGGTTCAGTGGAATCACAGAAGGCGGCAATGGAGGACAACGTACTGTTACAATGCACGTAAGTCTCTAGAAGCTTCATGCAGCTGGGAATATCATCGGTGGTAGGATGAAGCTTTTGGAGCCTTTCGACTTCTTGCTCCACAGCATCTTCATAGCTCCTCTTGGGGGCACTTGTGCTCTGCCCTCGTGAACTAGGTCCCATGATGGAACCACTGGGTCCTCGTGACCGGGTTCACGGCCGAAGACAAACCATTCATTCGTCATTTGACACCTTGTTAGGCTTCAACCTCCCCATCTTCTTCCTCTCCCCCTCCTGGTGTATGCCCTCCTGCGACGAGTAAGCCAGAGAAATCCCATACGCAGCCTGAGTTCTAATCCGCTTTTTTGGCAGCTACATCTCTGACCAAGTTTTTTCTCTCCGAGGTTTCTGAGTTTTTGAAATCGGACGATTCAGTAAAAAAAATGTTCGTCTCCTCGGCCTTCCGCCTTCGACGAAGTCCTGGCGTCTCCGCCGTTTTGCATCTTAAGACGGGTCAGTCATTTACGGGCAAGGCATTCGGCGCACCGGTTAGCATATTTGGCGAGACGGTGTTCTCGACCTCTATCACCTCATGTACGCCTGTTTTCTGTCTTAGTCGGCAGCATACTGATTCCTGATAATTTTATAACACAGACACCGAATCCATGACCGATCCGTCATACCGATGTCAGATCCTCGTATTCACGTCCCCAATGATTGGAAATTACGGTGTGCCTCAAAATGTCACCCCGTTCAATGCACCCGATGTAGGCGTCGTCTTAGAGTCAAGTGGCGTCCAGTGCGCCGCTGTCATCGTCCAAGATCTCGCGGAGCAGTTTTCGCATTACCAAGCCGCTGAATCGTTGGATTCTTGGTGCAAGAAATACAATGTCCCTGGTATCACTGGAGTGGATACTCGTGCCATCACCACGCTCCTCCGCGATCAGGGTACGACCCTCGGTCGGGTTGCCATTGGCAATGATGTTGCTCTACCACCTCCCACTGAATCTGAATATTGGAATCCAACTACCGAGAACCTCGTCGCCCAGGTTTCTACTAAACAACCTTACACCCTCAACCCTGGTGGCTCCGTGAAGATCGCAGTCCTCGATTTTGGGTCCAAGGCCAATATTCTGCGATCCCTGATTCGACGAGACGCCTCTGTTACCGTCCTCCCCTGGAATTTCGATTTTAATACCGTCCGAGATCGCTTTGATGGCTTGTTCTTAACCAATGGCCCAGGAGATCCAGCCCATTGCATGGAGGCTGCTATGAATGTGCGCAAGACTATGAAGGAATGGTCCAAGCCCATCTTCGGTATTTGTATGGGACATCAAATCCTTGGTATCGCTGCCGGTTTGAAGGCATATCGCATGCGATTCGGGAATCGAGGACATAACCAACCTGTGTTGGCGCTCGCTAGCTCAGGATCCATTAAGGCTGGCCGAGTGTACGTGACGAGCCAGAATCACCAATATGCTCTCGAACTTACGGATCCATTCCCTGTGGGATGGGAGCCGTTCTTCATCAACTGCAATGACTCGTCTGTTGAAGGTATCAAGTCTACGATGTCATCCGGCAAGCGTGTCTGGGGCGTCCAGTTCCATCCCGAGAGCGCTGGAGGCCCGCTCGATACTATTGAGGTATGAATGAAGCATGTGTATGATATTGTATAAGTATTGACTAGGTGCTGCTAGATGTTCACCGACTTCATTGATGAATGTAAGGAGGTGAAAAAGTCTTCGTTTATATCTCAAGAGCCATTCATGCCTGCGATCCCGAAGGAGATGCTGCGGTTACCTGTTGCTGGGACTGCCTCACCATAAAAAACTAGGCTTCGGTTCTTTCAAAATTTCAATGTACATACGTCTATGTCATAATGATGATGATGAATACCGCGTGAAGCGCGTGACTTGGATCCTCCCGTGTTTACAGTACATCCTACAGTTTGTTCTACATACATATAGTGTACGGGGTGTTGCTCTGTTGCGGTGTCGATTCGTGTGTCGGTAGCCTTACGGCTCATGGGGAACTGGTCTCATTTATCCTCTAGCCTTCCATACCGTTAGCCGTGTGGTCCGACCCAAGGAGGATCTCGATTCTTCGGGCTTCTCCTGTGCCCAGAAGATGGCGGTATCGGTGATGGCTCTTGCATTCGTATAGTATATGGCTTCGTGTTTGCAGTCCTGCCGAACAATTTTGGTTCTTGTTGGGTATGAAACGTTTGTAGTATTCTCCGATATGGGCGTGGCCTGTGCGGCATTGCATGGTTCGGCTGGATGTGCGTCGATCCAAGTTTTGGAATCTTGCGGTGGGTCTGGTGGTCGGTGGGATAAGGTTGGCGATGTGGAATTTGGAGCGTAGGGATGTGTGGTCGTTGGTCTAAGGATGGTTTGTTCAATAGTTAGGCAC
>WNFI01694182.1_pt1 | contig 10824 bp, 12 predicted proteins | sample 5400471 | NCBI WGS metagenome assembly WNFI01 (sample SAMN13153348, study PRJNA577476) | soil metagenome | isolation source: 100 cm saprolite on Douglas fir-dominated hillslope | place: USA:California | collected 2013-09-17 | reverse complement strand
ATTGAAAAACCTTGAAATTAAAGTCCTCAAATATCACAGGTCCCAATAGGTGGAGCAGGGGCCGACGGTTGTGCCATAAGCTGTTCACGACAATATCAGATCACGTACGCTCCAAGGAAGTGAAGGGGCTGCAACACTCACAATTATGGTTTGAGAGGTAGTGTATACGGCCGCAGCAACGCCAAATACGCCCAGAGCGATGTCCGCAGCCTTCTGCCTCCTTGTCTGTGCACATGCCTTATAATGAAGCATCGCCGGATAAACGAAACAAAGCGGTACGCTACAAGCGACGTGGGCCGTCAGCCGCGGTGACCGTTTTCGCCAGCAGCGATACACTTACCATGCGAAACTTCCTATGAACGCGACGAACTTATCAAGATCCTTCGCGCCAGCCCAGCTGAGCATGGTGCAACCCATAACAACAAAGAACCTGAACGTATTCTTCTGCCACTTGACATTCCAGTCCAACTTCCCACTTCGCGTAAAGAGCCCATTCTCCATGATCCGCACGGCAGGGAAGAGCTGGAGTGGCACCGAAAGTAGAATTGCAAGCGAGTAGAGGAACTGTACGGCTTGCGTGAGGCGTGACGAAGAGTCCAGATTCTTAAGGACGACAGTATTGATATCAGATCCAAAGGTAAGATAGGACAGTGCACCGGCGCCACCGAAGAGGACTTGAAAATATTTAGGATGGTTTTTTCCCGCCGAATCTGAACAAACTTACTAAGAAGGAAGATCATGACACCCGAGAGTACCATAGGGAATTTGTGCGGTTCACGCATGGAGTCGGTGATTGGAATGATCTACGGGGCAAATAAAGCTTCCGCATTACAAAAAAGAACATGTTTCCTTACCAAGCCTATACCTTCGAAGGAAAATACCGCTGTGCTATAAATGATATCCAATGAGAAGAGCACACCGCTGTTCAACGCAAAGTTACATACCCAATTAGCAGTGGGAAGTCCTTCGCGTTGAACAGGTCAACTTTCGCGATGCCACGTTGGGCGATAAACCCGAATTCACTGCCGAAGATGTAGACGAGACCAGCAAGGATGAATACATCTGCGACAAGAGCCGTTGTGCTTAGCTTCGCCAAATTTCGAATAAGCGCCATGGGAAGGAATATGATGAGTTGCATGATAATAAGATATTGAACTGGGATGAACGATGTGCAGCGCGAAGCAGCATAGACGAAGCTCTGCAAGTTCTCCGCGACGAATATCGTGTATGCGGAGACAAAGCCAATCTGTGAGATTGTGATAGAGGTGAGAATCGAGTAGCGCATCCATGGTCCGTAAAGCGTTCCGCCCAGGTCTGAAATCAATCAGTAAATGCAGCGTAATGATCACCATGGACAGAGACATACCGCCAAAACTTCCTGATACCACAAACTTGGTCTTTACGAGAAGTAAAAACGAGTATAGAGAGACGAGAGCGACGGTCGAAAGCGTTATAGAAGAAAACAAAAGACCCCCATTGAAAAAGCTGACGCGGACGATCAACTGACGAACGAAGGTGTGCAGTGCAGTTGGACGTACGCTTTCCCCAAAAACAAAACCCCAGTCCCAACAAACGATTTCAAAAGCTACGAACAAAGGTAGGCACGCTCCGCCATGGGTTGGAATGATAAATCGTGACATACCATCAACACCGCCTGACCAACGGTCGCGTCTCCATGGCTAACAGTTGCTCGGCGTCGTCTAGTGCGTGAGCGCTGAACTGACGAGGTCCGCGGAAGGAGCGGGGATGTCTCAGAGACAGCTGACTTTGATGGCTGCGAATCGGCTAAGATCCGTGCTAAGGATCCTTGAGCGGCTTCCGCGCCCGTCGGCAGTACGGACGTGTCCTGTGACCCAGAAGGCTGGCCGTACAGCCGCCTGTCCTCATCCGTCGGCTCCTCATCCTCCTCCTCTTCGATTTCTTCAAGGTCTTCCCCGGCCTGGCAGGTGTTTATAAGGGGATATTAAGGCAAAACAGACGAGGATAGTCACTCACGAAGTGGCCAAAGATGTATAGGAAATCGATAAAGTTGTTGCCAGGCTCGTGGATGTGCTCAAACGCAGGATCCGGTGTCATCCCAGTAGAGCCAGCGAATGACATTGAGCGTGGACGAGCCAGTCGAGTCTGGTCCTGCTGCCACTTGTATATACCGTGCCTAGATAAGACGGCTCAGGATGGGAATCACAACACCCGCATTATACGTACGTGACATCCGCCCCTGGTGTGTGATATGGCACGGGGAACGCATCGGGGTCAGGCTGGAACTCGAGGGCAAGATTCGATGATGAGGCTTGACGCGAAGGGACGCCTGAAGGGATGCCCGAAGACCCATTATAATTTACTTGTCGCTCCTCGCGCGAAACCAGGTGCTTGCGAAGCACCTTCACCCTCTCATCGTCCTGAAAACTCCCGATGTCGACGGTAGGATCGGGCGGAGGAGCATCCTCGAGGCCGAGCCCAACTGAGGCGGGGGTGGCAGGGCGTCGAGCACTTATCCCACCTAAGGGGGCGGGCACTTGGCGAGGGCTACCACGGCCGAACATGAGGGGTTCAGTGGGTGTGGAGAGACGGGGAGTGCCAGTTCGGGGAGGGATGTTCGGTAATGGAGGGGTGCCGACATACTGAGCGCGAAGGCTGCGAATGTCCGGGGTAGCACCGGGAGAGTATGGAGTTCCGATGGGACTGCCGCGCGACCCGGGGCCCCTGCGACTGCTAGGTGTGCCGACAGCAGCCGGTGCAGAAAAGCGGGGGCTGACGATATTGACGGGTCGAGTTGGACTGGTCATTGGAAAGATGATGGCAGAGAATGAAGGTGTCGATACCCTTTTGTCCCATGCGGACGCGGACGAGTGAGTGGAGTGACGTCGGAGGCGCTCAAGCCAACCCGATTTGTCCCCCTCGACTCACAACCCGGGTGACATCTGACGCCATATTCGGTCGAGACCCTCCATGTCGCTCTACCCCAAGCCCTCGTCATCCACCTCCTTCGCTACAGAATTCGACATTCTCAAGGCTTCCCACAAGTTCCTACGCCAAGATGATCAACCCGCCCAGTCCCACAATACCTCTTGGAATGACCAACTCGCTGAGAAATGAAATGTACACATTCAGCTATTCTATGTCTTACTACTACTGACATCTCACACATATAGTTCGCCCTTCGTTGGCGAACCGAGGCAGAAGTACTGTCCGGGGCTGGAGAGAACACGTGTGGCAATACGCGCTGCAAGCATCACACCGACCAGGATGCGACAGTTCAACTAAGTACTTTGGAGCTCCCTTTTGCCTACGAAGAGCACGGAGAACACAAAAGTGCCCTCGTAAAGGTCGTACTATGTCCGCGATGCCTGAAGAAACTTATGTGGAAACGTAACAAGGAGAAGGAGGGTCAATCTGCTACAACATTGGAAGGTCCTACCGAGCCTGGCAATCATGAGGATATGGCAGATAAAGCAATTGATATGAATCGATTGCGCCGCTCGACGGGGAGAAGGGGCGATAGGCGTGAGAGCGAGCTCGCGGAGACTGAGTCATCCATTCGCCGGCGTAGCTCGCGATCTCGCTCGCCAAGGGATAGAAGGGACACCCACCGACCCCGACATCGACGATCTACACCACCTTAGGTACATACCCTGTTAGTTTCTTATTAATTATTTTCTTCATTTGTATGCTAACTGAGGTATCCGAAACGGTAGTCCTCGAGTACATTACACCCTCATGATGGATGTAGAAACGTCTGTAACTATAGACATAAGTCAGTAATCGCAAGTGACAGTTTTAAAGAGCTACACCTACGTATTCATCATAGACGTGTAAGACTTCACGTAGTTGTCTCCTAGATATTTCCGCCCGGAACAGTATCTCATCATCCGTGCACTTGCCATCGAAGTATTGATTAATCCTGTTAACCGTTCCATCAGTTCCAAATTAAAAGTGGTGAGTAAACGAACTGATCAAATCGCCGCGTAACAAGTTCGTCCTTCCCCTCCGACATGGCCTGCAACCACCGGCGTTGCACAGCAGTTGCACGACCAGGATCCGCCAGAATCGACGTCTCATTATCGTCCTCTTCCTCGTCCTCCTCGTCTTCATCCCTGCGACTCGCTGCCTCGGCCTCTTCCGCTGACTCTTCCGCTGACTCTCCCTCTGACTCTTCCTCATCCCCTTCATCATCTATCTCCTCATCAAGCTCGATGCCCTCCTCGAGGATCGGTGGCTCGATGACTTTACGGATGCCGCCACCGTTGTGCTGCGAACCTTGGTCACGGCGCGTGTACCATGGGAGCTCATCGAAGAACCCAAAGTCCCCCTCGCTTCCCCCGCTGTCTGTGCTCGCTCTATGCCGTCGCCTGCGAAATGCATTATTCACACCCGTGTGCCACCTATTTTCGCGCAATTCTTCCCTCCGGTGACGCACCCGTGCTTTCAGCGAAGCGGGAACGACGATACGCACACGTAAGTGTAGAATGACAAGCAGGTCTCGCTGCAGCATCCATCGGACGACCTCGTGAAACATCGGAATCCGGTCGTTCGACTTTACTACTGTCGCGTAAAAGTGAGTTGAAGAGGCTCCGGAAATAGTTGCGAATAGCTGTGGCAGTTGGGGGATAGAGGGGTCTGGGAATGCCTGTCGGAATTCCTTGGCGAGGTCTTTGAGCCTAGACGGTTCTATGAAGTGAGGCCACGAACTTAAGAGAACAGACGCACGACGCTTCGAACTTGATGGGTAAAGCAAAGACCGTCTTGAGACCCCGGTGAACCATATCAACAACTTTGGCGCGCCGGTGATGCACAAGCCATCGCACGATAGGGTATACTTGTGTCTCAAGGTCCCAATCCAAAAGACTCGCCACATCAACGAGACTAGACCCCAAGAGTATTCAGCTCACGGTTCCCAAGACAAGCAGTGAGACAAACGAACGTACGACAAAGTCACATCTACAGTCTCGAGAAACTTGATCAACTGCCCGGCAAGCAGCTTATCCTCCTCTCGTACGTTCGTCCCGCGAATCGCCGCGTATACGTCCGTCCACTGGCGCCCTGGGTCATCAGGGCCGCTCAATAGCAACAGACTCTTCCATGGTTCGAGGGCTGGTAGACGCCATGCGACGCTGAATCCGCGGCCCCATGTACTAACGCCGCCTCGTGAGTCCACTTCATCGTATTCTGCGAACTCTTCATCATCTGTACTGTGAAGGAGCGTGTCGAGGTATGGCGGAAGCTGTAGCTCCAGGGGAATGTTATGGATCGTAAGATGAGCGATCGAGCGTGACTTTATAGCTTCGTATAGGGCTTTTATGGCAGGTGCGACAGTTGAGACTGACAATGCCTCGTCCATGTAATCTTCGTATGTTCTAGCTGCGTGGAAAAGGATGAACCTAACTGCCACCGAATTGATGCAACGCGACACGCACATTTCGATGCAAAATCGTCCTTGAGCGCACACAAGACATCGCATTCTTGTTCAACAAAGTTCGACAGGACCTGCTCTTGGAACAGTATCGCCGTGAGAGTGAAGGCGACCTGTTGGTAGATAATATCGAAATATCTGCCGATGTTGCCCGAGGCTGGGGATGAGGGGTCGGGTACCTCATGTACAAATGCCACATGAAACGTCTCCAACCATGATGAAGTTGTCGGCGGAGGCGGAGGCGAACTATTACTCTCCTGCGCCGGCGAATCGAAAGACTCGAAATCGGTGGACGAAGAGACGTCATCAGTGGACACGCGACGCTTTCGCCCACCTCGACCGCGCACGTCCTTTACACGCTTGAACCTCCATGTGCCGTCTGCATCGGCGCATACGTGATGACCGATGAAGAAGAGGTCGTCGACGGCAAGGGCAAATTTCTGATGGCAGAGCGTGCGTTTGGGGAGGAGCAAGCCGGCGAAGAACTCAGGTGAGTAGCCGAATAGCGCGCCATATTCGTCGTGTAGTGGAGCGTCCGCTGCATGCCCGTCGACGTCCACATCGTATATCATCCCGCCTCCACCGCCACCCGCACCACTGCCGGTCGCACCTCCACTTCCGCCACCGGGACCTCCACCTCCGCCTCCACCGCCACCTCCACCTTCTTTGATGGGTGAGGTACGCCCCGAAGGCGCCGAGTGCGATGTTGAACGCGAGATGGAGTGCGAGCGGTCTCGAGCGGCGCGTGGGCGTTGCCAGATGTATTCCCACTCGTCGTGCGCGCGTTGTGGTGCGTGGAGCGGGCGACCGTCGTCGTCGAGGTTACCGTCTTTGCTGTTAGCCGAGCGACACGGATTGTCGTATTGGTCAGGGTCGTAGCTGATGTTCGGCCGGGGGCGAGCGAGACGTGGCGTGGCTTGTGGAGAGGGTGGCCAACGGCATATGAGAGAGCTTCCATTAGAGGAAGATGTAACCAGAGCGATGGCTAGGAGCGTCTCTGCCATGACAGATGGAGCAGCTGCTCGGTAGCGGGCAACGGAAGGGAGTGAAACACAATACCGCGTACGTGATCATCAATGATGCCTTATCAGATAACCGTGACACAGCCGACCAGTTCGGCCGACCTTGCCCCAACCGTTCTGAACTTTCTTTTGCTGCTGGTGCGTCCCACGTTCAAAAAAGAGCGGCAACGAAATGGGTGACCAGGTTCTGAGGCTTTTCCGCTGTAATTTCGTGGTGATAGTGCACTACCTAATGGCTAGTAAAGGACCAGACAGTGGCAACGTAGCCTAGTATACGGCAATCGAATACTAACAAAAGCACTGGTAAAGGTTCCGTATTACAATAGCGGCGTGATTCAGGTCCGCAGCAGGGCTCGAAAAAGGGGCGGGGGTTTCGTCAGATGTGACTGAAAGAGATTAATTTATAACGCCAAAGAATCATGAGAAGCGTTACAGTACGTGCCAGTCCGAGTCCGACCCACAAGACGTGGTACATGGTGGTTCATGAAGCTTGAAGCGCCTTCCACCATTATTTGAACTTGAGCTGAATATCATGTCGTGGCGAGAGTTGACGGATGAGGGACAGCCCAGTAACATCCCAGTCAGCTATATTGAGGGGTGTTTAGATCGTCGCTTGACCCTGAATATGATCTTATCAGATATGGCTAGTGCAGATCCCACCGACCTCAGTTTGAGTTATCTCCGTGTCCATGTATTACATGCCTGGGAGGCATCAGCTTCAAATTTTCGGCACACATGGACCAATGTGATACTCCGGGGTAAAACACCGACCTCCACGGTCGCTGTTAGTACTTTAAATACCCAAAAAATTTCCAACTTGAAGGCAGGGACACTTTACACTCCACATCCCTCCAGGTCACCCTCTGCAGGTTCAACCATTACATCGCTTTCAGAAAGGACTGCCCTTGTGCTGCGTATCTTGATCCCGACTGTTTCTGACAGGGTTCAACCCTGCCACACTAACTATGACCGTGACCTTGGAAGTTCTCGCAGACTCGAAGGACGACCTAAGCCCCCCATCCCATTCTCCTCACTCTGTTCCTACATGGAGCCTGTCTTCACGCCTCCAACCGTCAGAAAAGGCGGCATTCTCCGTCTCGTCACGTCTCTTAGCGAGCATCGTAACCGAGTCATTGCTCCATGCCTACTACATCCCCTTTCACTCAAAGGACTCGGAAGCACGCGGGATTTGTCTCATTCTATCGACACATGAGGAGCACCCAGTCCTTACCCAGTCCTTGCGTCCTGCAGACGTATTTGCAATCCTTCCTTTGCATCAAGAGCCTGTTTGCTCTGGAACGCCTACCAGACACGGAAGGCCCATATGGCTTCTAGATCCACTTGACATGACCCCTTCCATCTTTGAACTCTCGACCAGAGAAGCTGAACTGCTCAAACATGTATGGTTAATCCATCTGAATCGCAGTCTGGAATATTTGCTCATACCTATGATAGCCGACCCTCCAAGAGACCATTCTCTCCTGTCTGGCACGTCCTCCATGGCAGCTTGGGGATTCTGTTGTTCTAGCACTGAACCGAGACCCACTACATTGGTGGAGAAAATTTGCCGCGACTGTCGTGATGGGCAGCGATGTAAGCACCAGCCTAGCAGACGAACTCTCTAGCTGTTATCTCTGGCAAAGTATGCCGTCTAGTGGATGCAGCTTGAGCAATTTCACCGAGCTCATGTCCTTTTTTGCAGAGGCGGTATACGAGAACCCTCCCGATTGTCCTACCATCTCCTCCCCAGCCATTGAGTGGGAGCAGTCCATCATAGAAGGCCATCCAACACATCCTGTGCGTCCAGCGCTTTACTTTCCTTCGACACGTACGTTGATTCATCCATCGACAGATGCACCGGGCTCGTCACGCAGTTCCACCCCTCCTATATCAAAATTACCAAAGCAGGGACTGGAAACACCCGCGGATCCGTTTCGCCATGGTGTCCCGCTCGATGCTCGACGTTGTAGGGCCTTTTGAACGAGAGATTCGTCCTATCACGGAATTGGCCACACGCGCTTCAGGCATGCCACTTCCTCAGCGGGATGGGTGTATAATTGTACCTGTATATGATCTGCAAATCCCGAATCTTCAGGACAAGTTTCCGAATGTGGAAATTTTGGACAAGAAGTTCAGCGTTCCTTCCCTTAGCCAGGCGAGTATTCGGTGCGTTTATCAGTGATAGCTTCTTTGGATTCGCAGTCTTGACTATATGTAGTACCGTGGTCTTTCCCGAGGCCCCAGATATGGCGTTGAAACTCTCAGTCGGAATTCGTATATCTTCCGCCCTCCGTACGATTTCTCACTTTACAGCCAATTTTGGCCCGCGATTCTCCAGGGAAGTCGTGCCCCAGCTAGTAATCGATCCCAGCATCACGTCAATTGAGCAAGAAGTTGCCAGCGCCATCTGTGCGAGAGACGCGGAAGGCGTTGACCTCAATCCCGATATTGCTAAACATTTCACAGTCGTGATCAGGAAGCGGTACATCCCAGACGAGTCCGAGGCGATCATCATTTGTGCCGCGCTCCTAGAAACAGGTCATGCGGGTTTGCCAGCGGGAATACCCATAGTGCAGCATATAATGGGCCTAGACTCACATGAAAAGCGGTTCATGTTCTTCCACGAGTTAGTGCCTCCTACTCTTGTATTTTTAGTTCCTCAAAAGGATGACTGAATTTCTTTGGTGGCCAAAAGGTATGCGCGTCTTCTCGTGGTGGCCGTCATCCCACCCCTGCTGCACAATGGCGTCGCCTTTGAAGCGCATCCGCAGAACATGCTTCTTCGCCTCTCACGCTCCACCCTCACCCCGACTGGCTTCATCATGCGCGATCTAGGCGGCTTGCGCATACATCCCGCGACCCTGAGCGCCTCCACCGGCTGCGAATTTGCCTTCCTCCCGGGACACTGCATCGTGACTTCGACGCCCGAAGACGCCGCCAAGAAGCTTTATCATACCCTCGTATACAACCATCTCCAGCGTCTTGCGCGCGTCCTGCGATTGCATAGCGATGGCAGCGCGTGGTCCGTGGTACGTGCGCATCTGACTCGGGAGATTCCTCGCGGTTCGTGGCTCTGGGAGGCATGGATGGATGATAGCGCGAGGAGTGTGCCGGGGAAGTGCCTGGTGAGAATGAAATTAGAAGGGGTGTACCGCGAGGTCAGTTGTTTTGTTTTTTTCATCCTTCGGGAATTCGAAGCTTATTACTCCCATCTGCTCCTTTCCACCGATACACGTCCGTATCCCTTCACCAGTCCGTCTACGAGCCCTTCCCCAACTTGATCCATTATCGACCGGGAGAGACGAGTGGGGACACTGGGAAGGGGAAGTGAATGAAGTGTATTTTATGAAGTGTATTTTATGGAGGAAGAAAAAAGTATCTGAGGGCCAGTGAACGGGCTTCGCTCTGCCCCGCGTATATAGTGGTATGCTTCGAACCCAACCCAGCAGAGCGGGAGGTCAAAGAAATAAAAATAGTGTGTGATTCGGAATGCTCGAATATTGACCGAGGGAGGCGCAACACGTGGCAGTACGTGGAACACGTGCGTGCCAGTGGTCCGAAATTATAGAGTGTCCGTTGGTTCGAATGATTCCATTGCTCTGTCTAATTAATCGCATTCCTGGACAAGCAATACGAGAAGACGGATACGATTGAACTGCCGACGGGTGCTCTCACTCTCGAGTCCGGCGATCAAGGGTACTGTTGTAGTGTGCTGCCGTCCAACTTGGCATGGTCGTTGTCTGAGAATTTATCATCTATTAGCATGCTCTCTGGGTAGTCTGAGGAACTGCGAACTGAATACCCTGAGTACCTCTGGATGGCGGGGGAGGATGATTATCATGACGGCTGCAATGACTGCTTCAGTGACTCTGACAAGCTCATCTTCAATCTGATCGGAGGTGTCACATCATGTCCGTCCATGGTTTACAGTAGATGGCGAGCACCAACAAGGGGTACTCTAATATCGTAGGAATGACCGGTGACGTTAAATACGATGCCTGGATGGTGAGTAACATACAGTATCAATTGCTTATTCGGTTTTTTGCCCTACAATCCAAGAACAGCACAGCATCAATCGCCAAAATATTCAGTAGAAATCGGTGTGGTATCGATAAATCAAAGCACCATAATAGTCTTCATAAAACTGCTGCTCCTTTCACTTCTTTATTGAGCCCTGCGACCACCAACTACCACTCACCAACCGAGTTATTTCTTACAACTCCCGTAGAGATACGCGGCAATTGCGAGAGTGAGGGGCGGCCAGATTCATCCTGCGCGCCGCTGTCGCCGCCCATATTAAGCTCCATATCGAGTGTCCGCGCCAACTCTGCGTCCCTCTCCTCCTGCTCACGACGCGCACGCGCGCTCTCCTCTTCCAAACGTTGAAACTCG
>WNFI01308092.1_pt1 | contig 10824 bp, 8 predicted proteins | sample 5400471 | NCBI WGS metagenome assembly WNFI01 (sample SAMN13153348, study PRJNA577476) | soil metagenome | isolation source: 100 cm saprolite on Douglas fir-dominated hillslope | place: USA:California | collected 2013-09-17 | reverse complement strand
TCTTGCGCCGGACATTCCAGACGGAGTTCCATCCGCGCTTGTGCAACGCCTTGGTCTGCTCGACCGGCGCACGGCTTTTGACCTCACGCATTTCCCGCAACCGGGAGAGAGCTTTACCGCGCTACAGGACTACAGGACCACGGCGCATCGCCGGTTGATTTTTGAGGAACTCTTTTTTCTGCAGATTGGCATGGAACTCAAGCGCCGCCGTCTTCGTCAGAGGACCGGCGTTGCTTTCGCGCTGAATGACCAGGTCCGCGAAGCCATCAAGAAGATACTTCCCTTCCATCCGACAGCGGCGCAAAAACGCGTGCTCAAGGAAATTGCGCAGGACATGCAGCAGTCCTCGCCGATGCGCCGCCTGCTGCAAGGCGACGTGGGCTCTGGCAAAACAATTGTCGCCCTGCAAGCCGCCGTGATCGCCATGGAAAACGGATATCAAGTTGCATTCATGGCGCCCACGGAAATCCTGGCCACGCAGCATTATCTTTCCGCGCGCCGTACGCTGGAAGAAGCCGGCTATCGCGTAATTCTCCTGACCGGATCGCAAGAAGAAGAGCGCAAGCGCAGCGCGCGCCGCCACATTGCCCAGGGAGGAGCACATCTGATCATCGGCACGCATGCGCTGATCCAGGAACAAGTTGAGTTCCATAATCTGGGGCTGGTCGTCGTCGACGAGCAGCATCGCTTCGGCGTGATGCAGCGCTTCAAGCTGATGAAAAAAGGCGCAGCGGAACCTGACACTTTGGTCATGACCGCAACTCCCATCCCGCGAACGCTGGCACTCACGCTCTACGGCGACCTCGACACCAGCACGCTCGACGAATTGCCCCCCGGACGCACGCCCATCACCACGCGCAAGATCTCCGACGAACGCGCGCAGGAAGTCTGGGATTTTGCGAAGAAGCAAGTTGCCGCAGGACGGCAGGCTTACGTCGTGTATCCGGTGATCGAAGGCGTGCCCAGCGACCAACCGGAACTCGAGTTCACCGGCACGGCACCGACGTCAAAGAGCGGGCTCAAGGCCGCCATGCACATGTACGAAGAACTGCGCAAAAAAATCATGCCCGACTTGCGCGTCGGTTTGTTGCATCAGCTTCGCGGACGCATTGGCCGCGGCGCCGCCAAATCTTACTGTGTCCTGATGACTGGCGGCAAAGTCTCGCCCGACGCCGACACCCGGCTGAAAACCATGGTCCGCACCCAGAACGGTTTTGAAATCGCCGAACTCGACCTCGAACTGCGCGGCCCGGGAGAATTCTTTGGCACCAAACAGGCAGGCATGCCGGGCTTGCGCGTCGCCAATCTCGTGCGTGACCGCGAATTGCTGGAACTGGCCAAAGCGGAAGCGGCGCGAATCGTCGAACAAAAAGACCCGGAGATCACTCCCGCAGATCGCGACCGCATCATGCAGCATTTGAAAAACCATTGGCAGAGGAGATATGGATTGGTGGAGGTTGGGTAGTTTGCTTTTTCTGAAATCCCGAGCGGAGCTTTTTCCGAAGTTCCGAGCGGAGCGAGGAATCCCTATCGCCGCGAAATTCCGAGGTTACGAACGAATCCTGAAGGTAGGCATCCCTCTCCCGCTTTGCGGGATCGGGATTTCAGAGAGAGCTTAAGTACAATAATGTGAAATGAAAGCAGCCCTCAAGTCCGACCTCTACCGCCTACTGCCTTCAGTAGACGACCTGTTGCGCCAGTCTGAAATTGTCACTCTAGCGGACCGCGAAGGCCAACCGGCAGTAGTAGAAGCGATACGCGTTGTTCTTGCGAAGCTTCGCGAAGAAATCACGGCCGGACATTTGGCCAGCGAACCAGCCGTGCAACTCGCAATCGCCGGCCTACCCGATGGAATCTCACGTCAATTGCACACAGCGATGGAGTTTTCACTCAAACCGGTAATCAACGCCACGGGAGTCGTCCTCCACACCAACCTGGGCCGCGCGCCGCTTCCGGAATCCGCGCTGCGGCGAATCGCAGAAGTCGCCGGACAGTACTCCAATCTGGAATTTGACATTGCCGCCGGAGAGCGCGGCAAGCGCGACGTTCACGTGGAGCGGTTGTTCTCGCAATTGCTCAATCAGGATGGCATCACCGGCATTTGCACGGTGGTAGTAAACAACTGCGCCGCCGCGGTAATGCTGGCGCTCAATTCTCTGGCGGAAGGCGGGGAAGTCGTTGTCTCGCGCGGCGAGTTAGTGGAAATTGGCGGATCGTTCCGTGTGCCGGATGTCATGAGCAAATCCGGCGCTGTGCTCCGTGAGGTCGGCACCACCAACCGCACGCGCATTGCAGACTACGAGCGGGCGATCAACGAGAAGACTCGTCTGCTGCTGCGGGTACATCGCTCCAACTTTGCCATTATTGGGTTCACCGAGCAGCCGTCCCTCGAAGCGCTGGCGGAACTCGGGCACAAACACCACATTCCCGTCATGGAAGATCTTGGCGGAGGCGCGCTGGTGCCGCTCCGCAGCATGGGAATCAACGAGAGCGGCGTGGCCGACAGTCTCCGCGCCGGCGTTGACCTTGTTACGTACAGCGGTGACAAAAAGCTGGGCGGCCCGCAAGCCGGCATATTGAGCGGCCGCGCGGAGATCATCCAGCGGGGGCGTTCGAATCCGCTGTTCCGCGCGTTGCGCGTGGACAAACTGACCTACGCGGCGCTCGAAGCCACGCTGATGGAATATATCCGGCAAAACCATGATGCGATTCCCGTGGTCCGAATGATGCGATTGTCCGCGGAAGAAATTCGGAAGCGCGCCCAGGCGATGTGTGCAGAACTGAAAACTGCGTCCACACTCAAGGTCGATGTGCTTGCGGGTGAATCACTCATCGGCGGCGGTTCCGCGCCAACCTCAACTTTACCGACTTTTCTGCTGGCCATTACCGCAGACGGACTGAGCGCCGACGAATTGGCCGCACGACTGCGGGCACACAATCCCTCGATTGTCGCCCGCGTGGAGGAAGGCCGCGTGTTGCTCGATTTAAGAACAGTGTTTCCGCACGAAGAATCCGATGTTCGGAAAGCATTAACTGAAATTTCCTGATTCGCGGCGATTCGCGTTCATTCGCGCCCATTCCTTGCATGACGACAATTTTTACTATTGGTCACTCCACGCGCGATCTGGCTGATTTCTCGCGCGTGTTGCAGGCGCACCAGGTCCGCTTGTTGGAAGATATCCGTGCTTATCCCGCTTCTCACCGTCATCCGCACTTTAACCGTGAAAGCCTGGAGCGATGGCTGCCGGAGATTGGCTGCAACTATGTCTGGGAAAAAGATTTGGGCGGAAAAAGGCAAATGCAGATGCCGCAGGACGAATCGCCGCACATAGCGCTCAAAGATGACGCCTTTAGAAACTACGCCGACTACATGCTGACCCCGCAGTTCCACAAAGCGGCGGAGCGGTTATTGGAACGCGCTGGACAGAAGCGCACGGCAATCATGTGCGCTGAAGCTCTCTACTCACGCTGCCATCGCATGCTGGTTTCCGATTATCTGGTAAGCCAGGGGCATACCGTACTGCATATTTTGGACGAGACTCCGCCCAGGGAGCATGCACTCTCACCAGACGCCCGGATCGTCGATGGCCGGCTGATTTATCGGGGAGATTATCTGTTGTGAAGCGGTGTACACTTTTCAGTCTTATCTCTGGACACGGAGGACGCAATTGAAGCGGATATTTGTGGCCTTTTTTCTCGGTGCAGTTTGCCTGGGACAGCAATCGCCGGACCTGACGATCTCGGCCATCTTTGCCGAAGGCGGCATCACAGGGCGCGCGCCGGAAGCCATCAAGTGGAGTCCCGACGGCAAGAAAGTTTCCTATCTGCTTCACGATGACCGCGGCGAGAAGGCCGAGCTTTACTACATTGACACGGCCACCGGCAAGACAGGAGTGCTGGTGACAGCGGAAAAGCTTAGGCCGCTGACGGCAACTGTGTCTCAAGGCAAAGACGACCGCGAACGCGATAACCGGGAACGCTATCATGTGGCCCCATATCATTGGGCGCCGGACGGGCAGCATCTGCTCTTTGACAACTTTGGGCAACTCTGGCTTTACACGCTTTCCACCGGGACTGCCATGCAGATGAGTTTGTCAGGTGATCCTGTGAGGGACCCCAAGTTTTCTCCTGACGGAAAGAAACTAAGCTACGTGCGCAACCACAACCTGTACGTCACTCCGGTTGATAGCGGCGACGAGACCGCGCTCACACACGATCATGACCCCAACATCCTGAATGGCGAGGTGGATTGGGTCTATGCCGAAGAGTTGGTATCGCGCAGCCACTATTACTGGTCGCCCGATGGCGCGAAGATTGTCTTCCTCCAGATGAATGAGGCCCGGGTCCCAACGTACCCGATCACCGATTTCATCTCGCAGCATCCCACGGTGTCGGAAGAGAAATACCCCAAGGTGGGCGATCCCAATCCCGAAGTGCGCCTGGGCGTAATGGACAGCCGCAACGGAAAAACCCGCTGGCTCCGCCTTACCTCCGACAGAGATATTTACGTTCCCCGCTTTGGCTGGATTCGCGATGGACTGATCTGGGCCGAAGTGATGAACCGTGCCCAGAACCAGCTTGATCTTTATTTTATTGACGCGGCCAGCGGCAAGTCGCGTCGTGTGCTCAGCGAGAACAGCGACGCCTGGATTGATGTGGACGACAACTTTCAAGTCCTCAAGCCCGGCAACATATTCCTTTGGACAAGCTGGCGCGACGGCCACACGCACTTGTATCTCTATTCCTTTGACAAAGACAATCCTCTGGCAGCCGACGCCAGGCTGCAAAACCAAATCACCAAAGGCGACTTCGAGGTTTTCGGTGTAGAGGCGGCTGACGAAGATGCAGGCATTCTCTACGTCACAACCAATGCGGGAGACGATCGCCAGCGGCAGGTGTACAGCGTGAAACTGGATGGAAGCAAGCTCACAGCCATCACCAAAAGCGAAGGGACGCACGAAGTAAATTTTGGCCCCGACAACAAGTACTACGTCGATCAGTTTTCCGCGCTGATGACACCGCCGAAGCTGGCGTTGTGCCGTCTGGACGCAGGCTGCGAAGGCTTTTGGCAGTCCAGGAGCATCGAGCCTTATAAGCTGACGCCACCGCAGTTCGTTGACTTCCGCGCGGAAGACGGCACGGTACTGCGCGGACAGCTCTATCTGCCGCAAAACGCCTTGCTGTGCTTCAGGTTGATAATCGCGGCATGGGAGCGCGCGGAAAGAAATTCGCTTCCGCGATGATGCACAACTTTGGCGAAACCGAGTTGAAGGACCAGCTTGCCGCGCTCGATCAGGCGCTCAAGAAATTTCCGCGACTGGACGGCTCGCGGCTGGGATGGTGGGGATGGAGTTACGGCGGTTTCATGACCTTGAATGCCATGACTCACTCCGACCGCTTCAAAGCCGGGGTTGCGGTGGCTCCCGTGAGCGACTTCCGCAACTATGACACTATCTACACGGAACGTTATGGGGTCTGCTGCCGGAGAATGACGCAGCCTACCGAAAGAGCGCGCCCGCAACTTATGCCGCCAATCTACACGGCCATTTGCTGGTAGTACACGGCACAAGCGACGACAACGTGCACATGCAGAACACCATCCAGATGATCAACGCTTTCATCAATACCGGAAAGCAGTTCGATGTCATGCTTTATCCGCGCAAGACGCACGCTATTGCCGGGCCGGTGACGCGTACGGACTTATTTAACCGCATTCGTCAGCATTTTCTGCGCGAGTTGGTGCTGCCGAGGGACTGAATTAATGTCGATGACCAACCAGACAATTACGCTCGGCGATTTTGAACTAACTTCTATCTCGGACGGTAACTACTATGCCGATGGTGGCGCATTTTTTGGCGTGGTGCCCAAAGTCTTGTGGCAAAGAAAAGTCCAGGCCGATGACCGTAACCGGATCGCGGTCGGTCTCAATTCGGTGTTGATACGCACCGGCAAGCAGAATGTGCTGATCGAGACCGGCATCGGCAATAAGCTGCCCGAAAAATCGAAGAAGATTTGGGAGTCCGAAGAAAAGCTGCTGGAAAATCTCCACGCAGCCGGACTAACGCCGGAAGACATACACATTGTGATCAACTCGCATCTCCACTTTGACCATTGTGGGTGGAACACGGTCTACAAAAACGGAGCAGCCGTCGCTACGTTTCCCAATGCCAAGTACTACGCGCCCGAAGGCGAGTGGAAGCATGGTTCTCTGCAACTGGAGCGCGACCGCGTAAGCTATATCAGCGACAACTTCACACGGCACATGCAGGCCATTATCATCACCAGCGGAGGAAAAACAGCGTGTTACATTTCCGACCTGATTCCGACTACGTGGCATCTCGATGTGACGTGGGTGATGGCCTATGATCTGTTTCCGCTCGAAGTCATCGAGAACCGTAAGCGTTATTATCAGCAGGCGCTGCCTGAGGACTGGCTCACCCTCTTCACCCATGATCCGGACGTGCCTTGGGCGCGGCTGTCGGAGTCCGGCGGAAAAATGGCTGTCAGGAGCATGTAACATATTTCCATATGCGCGCGTCAGCTCTCGCGGTCCTCATGCTCGGTTTCTGCGGAACCGCTTCGGCACAAACGTTTCGCTTCACGCCGGTAGATAAAGCAACAGTCCTGGGAAGAGAAGCCGATGCTCCCGCGACCAACGAGCAGCGCCGCGCGCGAATCAAAGAGTTGTTCACTCAGGCCGGCTGCTTCGGCCCGGCGCTTGTGGAACAAGCGGTGGAAGGCTCAGCCAGTCCGAACATCATTTGCCGTTTGGGCAGCAGGAACAGTGAAACCATCGTAGTGGGTGCTCCCTACGGTCAGTCCGCGAGCCAGGATGCAAGCGATAGCTGGAGCGCGGCCGCCATCCTTCCCAGCATTTACCAGAGCCTGGCAACCAGGCCGAGACGGCACACCCTGCTGTTTATAGCTTTTGCCCGAAGCGGAAATGAATCCAGCGGCGCGGAATTCTACGCGGCGCACATGACTGCGAACGAAACCGCGCAAACCGAAGCCGTGATTAACCTGAATACGCTGGGCTCGTCACCAACCAAGGTCTGGACCCGTCATTCCAACAAAGATCTGCTCCGCTCCCTGGTTGTAGTGGCCTATCTCCTGAAAATCCTGGTGAGCCAGGTGGACATGGACGATTCCACAGCACCGCAGACGTCGTTTGCCGCAAAACAAATACCGCAGATTACGGTCCACTCTCTCACTCTCCAGGACGTGACCACCGGCACGGCAGCAGCGTTTGTTCCCAAGAACTATCTGGACAGCTATCGTCTGCTCAGCGGCTACGTCGCTTACCTCGACCAAACGCTCAAGCGGCGAAAAATAAAATGACCGTGCCAGCGTTCAAATCTTTTAATCACAGAAAGTCGTCTGTAATTCCGCGTCATCATGTTGGGCAGGACCTTCCGCCGGCGCTCTGCCGCTCAGCAGCTCTTCAAAGAAGCGTTCTACGCTGGCCAGGATGGCCGGGCCTTCGCGCGCGTCGTAGACAGCGCGGCGCAGAGCGGTGCCGTTGGGCACACCGTGGGTGAACCAGGCGACAAACTGCTTCATCTTTCCCGGTGAGCCGTGCATGTTTTCTTCGACCAGCATTTTGAAATACGTCCGGATCATCTGGTAGCGGTCGGCGTCCGTAGGCTGGTCGTAGCGGCCGGTATCGCCGAATTGGCGGATCTGGCGAAAGATCCACGGATTGGACGCAGCCGTGCGGCCGATCATCACGGCGTCACATCCGCTCCCGGCCACCAGCGCTACGGCGTCTTCCGGAGCGCGAATATCTCCGTTGCCGATCACCGGAATACTCACCGCGTTCTTGACCGCGGCAATCCACTCCCAGCGCGCCTGGCCGCTGTAGCCTTGCTCGCGGGTGCGGGCGTGCAGCGCCACGACACGCTTGGCAGGACATCCCAGGTTCAAGTCCACGAGATCAAAGCCGGCAGCTTCTACAATTTTTGCCGACTCCGACAGCGTATAAGGATCACTGCCGAAAAGTTGCGCCGAGATTGGATGCTCATCGGGATAAAAATGCAAATAGCGCTTGCGCTTCTTCTCCCGTGTGCGGAAGAGACCGTCTGCCGAGGTGAACTCGGTCATGATGAGACCGCAGCCGGATATCTCTTTTGGCTTGTTTTCAAAACCCGCTTGCGTGGATTGCCCCGCAGGAAGACTATCGTTCGCTTGTAGCAGAGACATAATGGCTTCCGGCGTCTCGACAAAACTGGCGTTGCGGATAAAGCGGCGGAAAACGGTGTCCGTCACGCCGGCCATGGGAGCAAGCATGGTCGCCGGTGCGATGTGCACGCTGCCGATCTGGACGGACTCCGGCACGCGCGCGCCTTGGGGCACGGCAACGCTGTTGGCCGGATTTTCCCAGAACTTCTTCATGGTTTCGCTTTTCTTAATCCCAGTGCTCTTTCGGCAATCCCGAGCGGGGCGTGGGACCGCTACCACCTTTTTAGAGCCGTGAAAGAGGGTCTTAGAAAACGGGCTTCGGCCCAGGCCGGGATAAATCCCGGACCTGTAGTGCCCCTATGCCGTGCCGCTGGCACTGGTAATCAGCAATTAGCACTTAGCAGTTGGCCATTAGCCAAAACCGACAGCAAAACCTAACACCAGCGAGGCCGACCTTTCGGCCCGACCTCAGGGGCAGGCTTACCACACGAGCAAAAATCTCGCCGCTGATTGAAAAAGTTCCTTGGCTTCTAGCAGCTAGCCGACTCCCATTATGGGAATGGTTTCCCATTGTGGGCCACGGAGTCTCTAAACCATTGCGAACCCGGTGAAACGATCCAACCAGATCGTTCACTAACCTATCAAGAGAGTCTTTTCAGTCGGTGAATGCAACAGGTTTGCGGCATTCACGCGGTGACTTGGAGGCTCGTTTGAAATACCCCCTGGTTAGCCCCCTTAGTGCGTTCTTGACGCCCCCGGCAGGAAATTTACGCGCTCATATGCGCTATCTAAGGAGAAGTTATGTCAGCAAGAGAGTCAGCAGGCAGGTTCAACCTGGAAATCCCTCTCGATGCATCGGGGATCAAGGATTTCAAACCAGACCGCGCGGTCAAGGTGGTCGCTTTCGATGCAAAAGGCAAGTCCCATGAAGATGTCGTCAAATTTGACGCCAAGGGGAAAGGCTCCGCATCTTTGGGTTTCAAAGAACATCCTGGCAGCCTGCAAGTTGTTGTAGGCCCGGAGAAGGCTTCCGCGGAGCAGCTGCGGGGACTGCAAACCATCAGCGTGGACGTGGCGCACCGGCACTGGAAGGGCAAGAACGAACTGGTGCTTTCCGCGATTCCTATTTCGGCCTATTACTGGCGATGGTGGTGGGGATGGTGCACCAATTACAAAATCACCGGCCGCGTGGTCTGCGCTAACGGCAATCCTGTGGCCGGCGCCCAGGTTTGCGCTTATGACGTGGACGCGTGGTGGTGGTGGTGGAGTAATGAGCAAGTCGGCTGTACTACCACCGACGTCAACGGCGCTTTTGAGATTGACTTCACAGAGTGCTGTGGCTGGTGGCCGTGGTATTGGTGGGAACGCCGCAACTGGATGCTGGAACCCAGCCTCGCGGAACTGATTTCACGCCCGCTTGGTGACCTGAGGGTCCCCAAGATCCCGACGCCTGGTCCTCAGCCGGACCTCGGCGTCTTCCACGCCCTGCTGGGCGAACGTGCCGCGGCTGCTCCGCAGAAACGCAGCATCTCCAACTCCCAACTTCGGGCAAAACACCACGCCGGCTCACAGGCCCTATCTGCCAAGATCGATCCGGGCGTGCTGGATGGTCTGCGCACGCGGCTCACGGAGAAACTTCCTGCGGCCCAGCTTGCGGGGATTGATCGTCTGCAAATCTGGCCGTGGTGGCCGTGGTTCCCGTGGTGGGATTGCGAACCTGACATCATCTTCAAGGTCACGCAGAACTGTCTCGGCGTGGACAAAGTGATCGTCAACGAAACCATCTGGGACACGCGTTGGGGAATCCCCGCCAACCTCGATGTCACGCTGGTGGCGAATGACCAAGCCTGCTGCATTGGCCAGGGCACCACCTGCCTGGACAGCGGCGACTGCGGCTTTATCAGCGACATTTGCGACGACAACCTCGACAACATCGGCGGCAACCCCGGCTTGAGCGATGGCGCCAGCCAGAAGGGTTACTTGAACCCCGGGTTGGTGTCCGACGCCGGTGACCGTCCGTATTCCGGCATGTTCCCCTTCCAGGGATGTGTCGGGACCAACGTGGACTACTATGAGTTCCTGACGTTCCCATCGGACTTCAGCGGTTCCGGCACTCCGTTGCCCGTGGCCGCTGCCGGTGGCTTTAACCGCTCCTATTGGGACAATGTCCTCCACGCATGGATCTCTGTTCCTTTCCCGTTCACTACGATCAGTGACGGCGTCAACAACCACAACGTGATCGAAAGCCTGCCGCACTGGGAAGCCAACAATGGGGCCCAGCTGTGGGATGCTGCGACCGTGAACTTCCTCATGGAACTGGTCACGGAGAACGTGCTGGCCGACGGTACCTACTACCTGCGCATGCAGGGGTGGACCCGTGCGGGATACGCCGGCAACTTGTCCGCTGGACACCTTCTGCCGGTGTGCGGCTCGGAGGACCTGACCCGCGTGGTGGTCACTGTTGACAACCATCTGGTCACTGTTGGGCCGATCGGCATGGATGGATATCACCACGACTTGAATGGCCATCGCTGCGGCGCGGGTACCGTTCATGTCTGCACCACTGAGCCCGATACCCAGGTCCTGAGTGTGCAGATCAAGCACCAGGATGGAACCTACGACGCGATCGGGGCCTGCGGTCAACTC
>WNFI01048421.1_pt1 | contig 10824 bp, 10 predicted proteins | sample 5400471 | NCBI WGS metagenome assembly WNFI01 (sample SAMN13153348, study PRJNA577476) | soil metagenome | isolation source: 100 cm saprolite on Douglas fir-dominated hillslope | place: USA:California | collected 2013-09-17 | reverse complement strand
GCTGATCAAGCGTCAGTACCGCCGACGGCAGGCGCCCGGTAAGCCCCAGAGCGTCACGTTCTGACTCGGTAAACGCCGTTCCCTTGTCCCGGATAGGGTCTTCGAGTACGTCCGGAATCGCCGGAACCGGCCCCGTGTGCATCTTCATTATCTTGATCCCCCGCTTCGGTTCAAGATCGGATAGCCCTGCCTGTGGCGTGTGTTCCAGTCGGACCAGATCTTCCCCAAGCGGGCCGGAAAGCAAGCCTCCCGGCACCAGAATCAGGGTGCGGGACGACCGCACCAGGTGACCGGCCGTGACGTCCACTAACATGTACCAGCCGAATGCGACATCGAGTGAACGCGGCGGCACGGACCGGCGTAAATCACGCGCAGCGCCGCTAGCGGACGGCGCGCACGGGCATCACGGCGAACGCGCCGGCGATGCCGCAGCAGCCGCCCAGGATGAACAGTGACCGGTAGCCGCCCAGGTGGCCGATGATCAAGGCGGCGATCAGCGGCGCGATCACTTGCGGGGCGGTGTTGGCGATATTGAGCACACCCAGGTCCCTGGCGGCATCCTCGGTGCGCGGCAGCACGAGCGTGAGGGCTTGCGCCGGTTCAGCCGGTCGGACAGAGGTCCCGCGATGCTCGCGGCGATGATGGCCCCGACCGCGCTGATCGCCGCGAGCACGGTCACGCCCTGCGCGGGCTTCAAGCCGCCAGGCAGCCGGATGAAGTCGGTCAGCACGTAGAGCTCGAAGTTCACCACCAGGAAGTAGCCAAGGATCGCCAGCGCCCGGCTGGCGAAGACGCACGCGAAGTCACGGTGCGTGAGAGCTGACAGGAACTCGGCCAGCCGGGCGGGTATCGGCCGGGTGTCGCGCGGTGGCCGGGCCAGGTGCGCCGTGCTGGGGTCCGCAGCACGAATTGCCACGCCGCCAGGATCAGAAGCCCGCCGAGCACCAGGTAGCCCGCGGCTAGGTGCCCGGTGAACAGCCCGGCCAGGCCGATCCCGGTGACTCCGCCCAGGATCGAGGCAACCCCCGCAACCGAGGACGCCGTACCGCGCCGCGTCGCCGCTACCCGGTCCGGGATGACGGCAGCAAGCGGCGCCTGGAACATGTTTGCTGTTGCCTGCGCAAGGCACCAGCCGAGCAGGACCAGCAGGACCGCACGGGCCTGACCGAGGAACGCCAGTAGCGGCAGCAGCGCAGCGGAGGCACCGATCAGCCACGGCGCGCGCCGGCCGAACCGCGATCTGGTCCGGTCCGACAGCGACCCGCCGAGCGGATTGAACACGGTCGCGAAGATCGCGCTCACCCCTGCGACCAGGCCGAGTGCGGCGACTTTGTGCGCCCGGTCGATCTGTTCCAGCTGGGACGGCAGCAGGACGGAGCCGATTCCGGCATACATGGCGGACTGCGTTCCGCCCGTGATGCCCAGGCTGACCATGAGGCGCCTGAAGCCGGTCCGGCCAGACGCCACCGGCTCGGTCCCGGCGGCGACTTCCATCTCCGTCATCGGCGCGTCCCTGGCTCAGCTGCGCTTGCAAATCTTGCAAGTTGCCTGCGGGGCGAGTTCCGTCAGGACACCGTGATAGCGGTAGACAGGCGGATATCGGCGATGCTGTGCGCAGCGTCGATCATGTACTCGCCCTTGACCGTCTGCCAGCCGTCGGTCCAGATCTGGAACGTCCGCTCGGGCAATTCGATCGTCGCCGTCGCGGTGTCGCCGGGGCTGGCAGTCACGGTGGCGAATCCGGCCAGCCAGCACTGCGGTCGGCTAGCGTCCGGCTCGGCCGGACGTGCGTATAGCTGGACGACTTCCCGGCCGGTTCGCGAGCCGGTGTTGCGCACGGTGACGGAGACCCGGTTGTCCTCCGCGCTGAGCTGCTCGTAAGCCCAGCTGGTGTAGCCGTCACCATGCCCGAACGGATACCTCGGCGTAACTCCGGCCTGCTGCCAGGCGCGGTAGCCGATGAACACGCCCTCGTCATAGCGCAGTACGCCGCCGGACGGGGTGACCGACAGCACCGGGCAGTCCCCGGCCGATACGGGCCAGGTGGTCGGGAGCCTGCCGCCGGGCTCGGTCACGCCGAGCAGCACATCGGCGAGAGCGCTCCCGGCCTCCTGGCCGGGAAACCAGACCAGCAGCACCGCAGCCACCTCGTCGGCCCACGGCAGCTCGACCGGCGAGCCGGCGTTCACCACAACGACAGTGCGAGGGTTGGCTGCCGCAACCCGCCGCACGAGTTCGTCCTGCCGGCCGGGCAGTGCGAGAGTAGTGCGGTCGAAGCCCTCTGATTCGACCTCCTCGGTCGTGCCAACCACGACAACGGCCACCTCGCTAGCGCGCGCGACGCGCTCGGCCTCATCGAGAAGGTCATCGGCCGGCAGCATCGGCGGGCCGTAGGCGAGCGACAGCGAGACGATCGCGAGGCCGCGAACGAGGCTGACCGGCTGAGTCAGGGAGACGGCCGCGCTCTGTCCGGCCTCGAGCGGCAGCACAACCTGGCGCTCGGGCGGGGCGAGGAAGGCCATCGAGATGTCGTCGGAGTCCGGCTGCACTTCCCCGTCGAAGAGCGTCACGCCACCGGCCGTCAAGGTGAACCGGCCGACCCCCCGGATGCCCAGGTTGTGCGGGCCGCCGACCTCCGCGGTCAGCTGGCCGGATATCTCCACCGTCGCCAGCTCCTCGGGATCTACGCCCTCGGGCATCTCCATCCAGCGGCCGAGGCCGGAAGCCAGTGGCGTCCGGTACATAGTCGCGCCGGCGCGGTCGCGGAACGTAGCCTGCAAGCCGGACCATTGCGGTGCCGCGGCCGGGGCGAGCTTGCCAGTGCGCGGGTCGGCGCCGAATGCGTACGACAGCCGCACCGACGCTGGCAGTGCCGCGGTCAGGCCTTCGAGAGGCGAGACGATGTGCTCCGGGAACACCGTCGCGCTTCCGCCGCCGAGCACCCGCGCGTCCTTGGCCAGCGCGCCGATGCTGGCGGGCGGCACGGCCTCGGGCGCGCCAGAGAGCGCGCCGACCCGGGCAGCGAGCCTGAGCACGCGGCGCACCTGCTCGTCGATGACCTCCATCGCTACCGTGCCAGCCCGGACCGCCTCGACCAGCTTCGCGCCCCACGGGCTGCGCAAGGCCGGCATGGCGATGTCGAGGCCGCCGTTCGCCGCCCGGACAGTGTCGCGCGCGGCCAGCCAGTCGGACACGATGACGCCGTCGAACTCCCACTCACCTTTGAGCACGCCGCGCTGGAGCGCCGCATGCTCGGTCATGGATATGCCGTTGACGCGGTTGTAGGCCGACATCACCCCCCACGCGCCGGAGTTACGGATTATCGTCTCGAATGGCGCGAGATACAGCTCGCGGAGCGCGCGCTCGCTCACCTCGGTGCTGGCGGTGAAGCGCTCGGTCTCGTAGTCGTTGGCCACGAAGTGCTTGACGGTGGTAGCGACCCCCTGGTCCTGTACTCCTGTCACGTAGCCGGACCCGATGTCGCCGGTGACCAGCGGATCCTCGGAATAGGCTTCGAAATGGCGGCCCCCGAGCGGGCTGCGATGCAAGTTGACCGTCGGCGCGAGCAGCACGTGCACGCCCTTGCGGCGCGCCTCCTGCCCGAGCAGCCGGCCCGCCGACCGGGCGAGTTCCGGATCCCAGGTCGCGGCCAGGGCAGTCGGGCTGGGCAGCGCGATGGACGGATCGGTGGCCGTCCACTGAATGCCGCGAACGCCGACAGGGCCATCGGACATGACGATGGACGCCAGGCCAATTTCGGGCACGGCCGGCAGCGACCAGGTGTCCTGGCCGGACAGGATCCGCACCTTCGTCTCCAGGTCGAGATGGTCGAGCGCGGCCTGGACGGCGGCCTCTTGCGCGGCGTTCGGGACGGACATGCGAGCCTCCTTTGACTGCGCCCAACTATGATGCGATACCGGCGGATACGCCAAGTCGCTCAGCCCGCACTGTACCGGGCAGGACGAGCCGGGCACTCGCGGCGGTGCAGGCGGTTACAGGCGGTGGCCGCGGCCTTTGGCCGCGGAGTCCACAGCGGCGCGGCCCGCCGAGCTGAGCCAGCTCATGATTGCCGTCGCGCACTCCTGCGGTAGTTCCAGCTGCGGTACGTGTCCCGCGCCCGGCACAACGACCAGCGACCAGGAGGGATTCGCCCGCGCCACAGCGCGCGCGACCGAGACAGGCACGAGCCGGTCACGGTCGCCATGCAGCAGCAGGACGGGGCACTCGACTTTCCGGATGCCCTGCCGGTACCCCAGCCCGCCGCGGCCGAAGCCCGCCATGGCGATCACCGAGCGGGTGGCGTTCGCCATGTCGCGGCCCGCGTCGCTGAACTGGGCCCGCCGCCGGGCCACCTCCAAGAGGTCCGCCCTGCATGAACGGCAGCGCCGGGTCGACCAGGATCAGCCCGGCGACCAGGCCAGGCGATTCGGCCGCCTCCAGCAGCGAGATCATGCCGCCCATCGAATTGCCCATGAGGATCACCGGCCGGGCCGACATGGACCGGATAAACCGGTCCAGCAGTTCGCGATTCGCGTTCACGTCGGTGCCGCGGCCGGCCGATCTGGTCAGTCCATGTCCAGCCAGATCTGGCGCCAGCACGCGGTAGCTAGCAGTGAGCAGCGGCGCGAGCGCCGACCAGTTCACCGCGGACCCGGCAAGGCCGTGCACGCAGACGATCATGGGCGCGCGTGCTGGGCCGCCGAAGTCGAAGTAATGGACGGGGCCATCAATATCAGCCCACCGAGTTCCGAGCCGTTGCGACCCATCGCGGTCGTCGCGCGTCGCCATCAGCCGATCAGTTTCCCGCGGCTTTCAGCAGCTCCGTCACGCCTTCCTCGATGCCCGTGGCCAGGGCCTGAATGTCCGGGGTTGAGCCGTAGTCGCCAGTAATCCCGAATGTCAGGCTATCGCAGTAACTGAGGATGCAGATGCCGGTCCGGAGGGTGGTTGCAATCGGTACGTAAGGAATGATCTCCACGAGCCGGCGGCCGAGTCCGTACAGCTGCTCGCGCGGACCCGGCACGTTCGTGGTGACTGTCACGATCTCGCGTTGCGGCAGCTGGTAGGCCAGGCGCACCGCGAGCGATGCGAGCGGGTAGGGCGTGTACCGGCCGAGAGCTACCAGCGCCTCGGCTGCGATCGCTTCCCCGGCCTCCTTGAGCCCGGCCAGCTCGGTGCGAACGGCGGCGAAGCGCTCTACCGGGTCCGCGACGTGCACGGGCAGGTTTGCGACGATCAACGAAACGCGGTTGCCGTAGATGCTCTCCTCGCCGGGCGCGCGAACAGAGACCGGGACGAGCGACGGAACCATGTGCGGCTGCGGCTCCTCGCCGCGGCTCAGAAGCACGCTCCGGAAGGCACCGCTGATAGCGGCCAGCACGACATCGTTCACGGTGCCGCCAAGCTCCCCCTTGATGGCCTTGGTGTCGGTCAGTGATGTTCGCGCGCAGGCATAACGGCGCTGCCGCCCGATGGGCCCGCTGAGCGAGGAGCTGGACGCCGGCCAGGCAGAAGTGGCCAGCTTGGCCGCGGCCCTGGCGGTGTCGGAGGCATGCCGGACAGCATCGGCCGGCCGGCTGATGGCCGCGCCGATCGCACGAGCGGTCCTGGCCGGCAGAGACATCATGTCCAGTACGGCCTGGCCGGCCAGCCGCGCAGGCGACGGCTCGTCCGGTGGCCGCCAGCCTGATTGCTCCAGCGCACCCGACGTCCGCCGGGGAGCAACGGGGCTTTCGTCGAAGATCACCCGGTACAGCTCGGTGCCGGACACCCCGTCGACCATCGCATGGTGCACCTTGGAGATCAGCGCCCACCGGCTCTCGCTCAGGCCGTAGACCAGCCAGTACTCCCAGAGCGGGTAATCGCGGTCCAGCCGCTGCGCCATTACCCTGGCCATCAGGGCGTTCAGGTGCTCATCGCCGCCCGGCGGCGGAAGCGCGGTCTGCCGCAGGTGGTACCCAAGGTCGAAATCCGGATCATCGACCCAGACCGGCCGCCCGAGGCTGAGCGGCACCGTTCGCAGCTTCCGCCGGTAGATCGGGAGCTGCGGCAGGCTGGCTTCGAGCACGGCCCGGAACTCTTCATAGGCCGGCGCCGGACCCTCGAACACCGCGATGGACCCGATCGCGAAGGAGGCGTGCTTGTCCTGGTTCTCCGCGTCGATGAACTGGGCGTCCATCGGCTTCAGTCGCTCCATCGCGCCTCCCGCCCCGCTGCGACCTCGCGATTCTCAAGGCCTCGTTCCCCATACCTAACCGGACTGAAGGCCGGCGGAACCCTTGGGAGACCAGCTCGTAGTTCCCGGCCGCCGATACCGGGGAATTGTGTCGACGGATGCGGCAGGATCGGATCCGTGAGCATTCCGTTTCCGTCGCCGACGGTCGCAGTTCCATCGCGGTCTGAGGTGTTCGCCGGTTATCTCGATTACTTCCGGTCCAGGGTGCTGGCGAAGGTGATGTCGCTGCCCGAGGCCGAGCTACATCGCAGTCGGCTGCCGTCCGGCTGGACCCCGCTGGAGCTGCTCAAGCACCTGCGGTACGTCGAGCTCCGCTGGCTCGAGTGGGGCTTCGAGGGCCGGGATGTCGGCAATCCGTGGGCCGACTCACGGGATGACCGCTGGCACGTCGATCCTGGTGAGAGCCCGGAGCAACTGGCTGCCGAGCTGACGGCGCAGGGCGGCCGGTCCAGGGCAGTGATCGAGTCCCACGACCTGGCCGAGATCGGGCAGCCCGGCGAGCGGTGGGACGGCGCCGAGCCGGCGACACTGGAACGGGTGCTGTTCCACCTGGTCCAGGAGTACGCCAGGCACCTCGGCCAGCTCGATGTCGTCACCGAGCTGGCTGGCGGCGAGGTCGGCGAGTAACCGCGACCGCCGTCAGGGTGCGGCCGGGCTTCCACCGGCCCAACTTTCCTCCTGGTATCACCCATTAGCGGAGATTGTCGATACAGGCCGGCTGCCTAATCGTCCTTCAGCAGCGCCCGTCCGATGATGAGGCGCTGAATCTCGCTGGTGCCCTCATAGATGCGGAACAGGCGGGCGTCCCGGTACATCCGCTCCACCGCGACGCCCCGCATGTAGCCGAGTCCGCCGTGGATCTGCACAGCCAGGTCCGCGGCCCGGCCGACCATCTCCGAGCAGAAGAGCTTGGCCGCCGACGGGCCGATCCTCCGGTCGGCCCCGGAGTCGTAATTCCGGGCCGCTTCCAGCACCATCGCGTGCCCGGCGTATAGGCCTGCCTGCATATCCGCGAGCATGGCCTGCACGAGCTGGAACTCGCCGATGGGGTGACCGCCCTGCTTGCTGGAGCGGGCGTGCGCGACCGACTCGGCGAGCAGCCGCTGAGCCATGCCGACGCACATGGCGGCGATGTGCAACCGGCCGCGCACCAGTGATTTCATCGCCTCGCCGAAGCTGGCCGCCCACAAGCGCTGAGGCCGGAGCCCGCACCTGGTCGAAGAACACCTCGGCAGTCCAGGCGCCAGCCTGGCCGGTCTTGCGGTCCTTGGGCCCGACCCGGACTCCCGCGCGCCCGGCCTCGATCAGGAATACCGAGATGCCGCGGGTTCCGCGCTCTGCCGCATCCGTCCGGGCGAACACCACGAACAAGTCGGCCACCGGCGCGTTGGTAATGAAGCGTTTGGCGCCGGAGATCACGTAGTCATCGCGGTCCCGCACGGCCCTGGTCGTCAGCCCGGACGGATCGGAGCCGGCCTCGGCCTCCGTAAGAGCGAATGACGCGATCGCGCCCTCGGCGAGCCGCGGCAGCCACTGCTGCTTCTGCGCCTCGGTCCCGGAGTTGACCAGGACCTGACCGGCGATGCCGTTGTTGGTGCCGAACATGGAGCGGAACGCCGGCGTGGTGTAGCCGAACTCGAACGCGAGCTGCACGTCCTCGGTGAGGCTCGCGCCGAGGCCGCCGTACTGCTCGGGCAATGCGTAGCCGAACAGTCCCATTTCCACGGCCGCCTGCCGCAGGTCGTCCGGAATGGCGTCCGTTTCCTCGATCTCGTCCTCGCGCGGGATGACCTTGTCCCGCACGAACCCATGGACGGCGGCAAGCACTTCAGCGAAGTCTTCGGCTCTCATGTCCATAACCTTGCCAGGCCAGTCGAACTGCCGCCGTGACACGCCATTAATACGGGAACGGGCTCGTTCCGGATGTCGCGGCCGCGAGCATCGTCCCCGCGCTAAATTACGAAACGTAACCGTCTCGTATCAGCCAATTGCCGGCTAGGCCAGCGTGTCAAGATTCACGCGGGCCGGAATGGCATCTGCAGCGTAGAATCTGGGAACGTTACGCTTGTTCGGTTCTCGTCAATAAATGGCCGAACGACGGTCATGACAGCGTAGCGGCGCGCAGGGCCCGGACCCCGCCATCGACGGCGTGCCAGAGCGACGTGCTGGTAGCTCGCGCCGAGTGCCTTCGGGTAAACCGGAAGGTCAGCCGAGCCGTCTGATTAGTGACAAATGCGAGGAGGTCCGTTGTCGCCGCGAAACGGTCCCGGCTCGGCGAGCGGCCCGGATGCCGAGCCGGGTCCAGAGACCCAGGGCGCGTTTGCCGCCATGTTCGAAGAGCATGCGGCGTATATCTTCGATTACTGCAGCCGCCTAGCTGGCGATGAGGCGGACGCAGCGAACGCTACGGAAGCCGCCATAGTCGCGGCGCACTCGCTGCTGATCGATCCGGACCGGCTGCGTGCCTGGCTGTTCGCCCTGGCGCGGCAGGAAGTCCTGGCGCAGATCCAGCCGCCAGACCAGGAGCAGGGGGCCGAGATCCTGGACCTGGTGCACAGGCACGGCATCAGGCCGCAAGACCTGCCGGTCGTTCTCGGTGTATCCCCGGAGCGAGCGCAGGCGATGCTGGCCAGCGCCGAAGCCGAGGTCGACTGGCTAGGTGACGGCCCGGAGCCGCAGGGCGCCGTGCCAGTCGCCGTCGGCGCGGGTGCGGCTGGGCAGTCGGCTGTCTTCGCGCGCGGGCGCAGGCGTCTGCGCAATTCGGCAGTACTGGTGGCGGCTGCCGGATCCGCGGCTGCAGGGATCATCTACCTAGGCGGCTCACCCTCTGGCCAGGCCGGTACGCACGGCCAGAAGCCAGCAGCCAACCCCTCAGCAGCGGCTGTAGTGTCCTCGCCGGCCCTAGCGCCTCCGCGCCAGGTGAAAAGCGCGTCGAAGCGTCATCAACACCACGTGTCGAAGCGCGCTTCCGCACCGTTCCCGGGTCAGCCTGCCGGCGGTGGCGTCCCGGTGACCGCTACCTCAACGCCGGTCGCGCCTCGGCCAACGCCTACCCCTGTGCTCACGCCGCCGCCGCATCCCTCCCGCACGCCGCGACCGTCCAAGTCGCCGTCGAGCCCGCCGCCCACCACATCGCCAACGCCAACGCCAACGCCAACCTCGCCGTCTCCATAAGCCTGCCGGCGGCCTGGTTCCGGTGCCGTCGGGTCGGCGCCGCTGAACGGCGCCCTAATGAGCGCGATCAGCGTGCTGCTTCGAAGATTGCTGCCACGCCCTGCCCGCCGCCGACACACATCGTTTCCAGCAGGTACCTTCCGTCGCGGCGGCGCAGCTCGCGCAGGCCCGTTGCCAGCATGCGCGCGCCGGTGGCCGCGATCGGATGCCCAAGCGAGATGCCCGAGCCGTTGACGTTGAGCTTGTCGGGGTCGTTCCACTCCCAGCCCGCCAGCACAGCCAGCACCTGGACGGCGAACGCCTCGTTCAGCTCGACCAGGTCGATCGAGCCGAAGTCCAGGCCGGTTTTGGCGAACAGCTTCGCCACTGCGGGCACCGGCCCGATGCCCATGGTCGATGGCTCGCACCCAGCCGCCGCCCAGCCAGCCAGGTAACCCGCTGGCTCCAAGCCGAAGTCCTGAAGGCGGTCCTCAGCTACGACCAGGCAGGCAGCGGCCGCATCGTTCTGCTGACTGGCGTTGCCAGCAGTAACGGTGCCGCCCGGCATGATCGTGCGCAGCTTCGCCAGCGACTCGGGCGTCGAGTCCGGCCGGACTCCCTCGTCCTTACTGACCACCAGAGGGTCGCCGCGGCGCTCCGGCACCTGGACAGGAACGACCTCATCGTCGAACCGGCCAGCCTTCCAGGCGGCATCGGCGCGCTGATGGCTACGGGCCGCATAGGCATCTGCCTCGTCTCTGGTGATGCCGTACTGCTCAGCCAGATTCTCCGCGGTCTCGATCATCCCGGAGATCTTGCCGAACCGCCATTCCGGCTGCGACCGCTCCCGGCCCCGGTCGATGCGGTCGTACAGGACCTGGTTCCCGGCCCGGGCGCCCCAGCGGACCGAGGTCGTGTAGTGCTCGGCGTTGCTCATCGACTCGGCCCCGCCGGCCAGCACCACGTCGGCGGCGCCGGTCTGCACCATCATGGCCGCGGTGATGACCGCCTGCAGCCCGCCGCCGCAGCGCCGGTCGATCTGCAGGCCGGGCACGCTTTCCGGCAGGCCCGCGTGCAGCGCCGCCCACCGCCCGATGCAGGGCGTCTCGCCGTTGACGTAGGACTGGGCGAAGGAGACGTCATCGATGATCTCCGGGTCGATCCCGGTCCGCTCGAGCACCGCCTTGATCGCGGTGGCGGCGAGTTCCTCGACGGGGACAGCCCGCAGGCTCCCGCCGAACGTGCCCACCGGGGTCCGTACGGGCGCGACGATGGCAGCCCTGCGATTGACGGTGGGGCGCGTGGTCATGATCCGGTCCTTTCGTTCAGTCGCCGGCCGCGGCCCTGGCGGCCGCCGCCTCGAGGTCTGCCCTGTGGCCGGGGTGGGCGATCGCGATCATCGCCTCCCGCCGCCGGGCCAGGCTCAGCCCGCGCAG
>WNFI01671800.1_pt1 | contig 10825 bp, 10 predicted proteins | sample 5400471 | NCBI WGS metagenome assembly WNFI01 (sample SAMN13153348, study PRJNA577476) | soil metagenome | isolation source: 100 cm saprolite on Douglas fir-dominated hillslope | place: USA:California | collected 2013-09-17 | reverse complement strand
GCGGATCGGCCGCACGGACGAACTCGCGGCACCGGGCTGCGTCAGCAGGTGGCGCACGAGCAGGACCGAGTGGCACATCATGTCGTTCAGCACGCCGCCGCCTTGAAGCTCGCCGCGCCAGAACCACGGCGCATGCGGTCCGCTGTGTTCCTCCGAGGCGCGTGCCAGATAGGGCCGGCCGGTGGTCGCCGCGCCGCGCGCCCAGATCCTCGCGCGGCCGGCTTCGATCTGCGGCGCGAATACCTGATTTTCCAGATAGCCGTGCGCGACTCCGCTGCGCTTGACCAGCTCCACCATGCGCTTGGCTTCGGCGACATTTCGCGCCAGCGGCTTTTCGCATGCAATGCCGCGCAAGGTGCCCACGCCGCCCTCAATCGCGTGGACGATCTCTTCCATGTTCTCGAGGCGCATGTGATTGGGGCCGGTGAGCCACAGCGCATCGATCGAGGGGTCCGCCACCATATCGCGGATGGACGCATGGGCCTTGGCCGCGCCAATGTCGAGATGGCGCGCCAGTGCCGCGGCCGAGCTGGCGTGCTCGAGATTCGGGCTCCACACGCCGCGCACGTCGGCGTCGCGAACTGCCTGGAAGCCAGACATATGGAAACGCGCGTTGAAGCCGGAGCCGACGAATCCCACGCCGAGCCGCGCCGGCGCGTGGAAGGCGCCCACGGTCAGATCGCGGTAGCGCGCGAAGAACGCGGCGGCCCGCGCGAATTTCGGCTTGGCGTTGGGCTCGTAGCAAATATCGTCGCAGATCGCGTGCTGCCGGGCTTCGTCGAGCTCAGCGAAGTATTTCTCGAACCGCAACCAAGCCTCGGCATCCATCCAGGCCAAGCCCTCCAGTACCACGGGGCGATCCGTGAGCTGGCGCGGATACGGAGCGCTCACCCATTCGTCGATGAAATCGACCACGCCCACGCTTGCCGCATCGGGTGAGCGGCCATCGTCGGGCAGAATGAGGTTGCAAAGCGTCTGGGCCGTGCGCCGCTGGGCCGCGGACAGCGTCAGCGGCCAGACGTCGCCGGGCCGGTACAGCTTGGTCAGGTCGGGATCCCCGCCGTAGCCGCGAACCGCGGGCCACGCAGTCACCTCCTGGGTCCAGGCGCGCTGATTCAACAGCGGCATCGAGGCCGCTGCCGCGAGCATCCACTTGATCGTTGTCCGCCGGTCCGTCACAACTCCTTCCTCCGCATTCTATCGGCAATGTGATCAGCCGCGCGCCAGGCCAGCGCCATGATGGTCAGGGTTGGATTCTTGTCGGCATTGGAGGCGAACACCGCGCCATCGGTCAAGAACAAGTTTTTGACGTCCCAGGTCTGGCACCATCCATTCGTGACGGAGGATTGGCGATCTTTGCCCATGATGGCGCCGCCGACCTCGTGGATGATGAAGCCCCCGGGTGCAATCGCTTCGGCGCCATCGGACTGGACCTTGCCCGTCACCCGCCCCCCCATTGCCTCGACAATGTCCGCAAAGGTCTTCTGCATGTGCGCGGCTTGGCGCGTCTCATGCTCGGACCATTTCCAGTGGAAGCGCAGCACCGGGATGCCCCACTTGTCCTTCACGTGTGGATCGATTTCGCAGTAGGAATGCTCGTTCGGGATCATCTCGCCACGGCCGTCGAAGCCGACAAAGGAGCCGTAGTAGCGTCGCGCATCCTCCTTGAGCTTCTTGCCGTAGCTGCCCCCGGTGAAGCGCTCGATGCCGTGCAGGGTTCCGGCACCCGGCATGCGCCTGCCGCCGCCGAATTCAATGTGGTAGCCGCGTGCGAATCCCAGCTTGCCCTTCTGCTGATCCTGATATCCCCACCAAGGCGCGTAGAAGGCGTGGCCGCTGGCGCCATCCTCGTTCTGCGGCGGCAGTGATTCGAGCAAGGGGATTTGGCCGCTGACGCTGCTGCCGACGGTATCCATCACGTAGCGTCCGACCTTGCCGCTGGAATTGGCGAGCCCATTTGGGAACGACGCACTCTTCGAGTTGAGCAGAATTCTCGCCGTTTCGCAGGCGCTGGCGGCAAGCACGATCACCCGGGCGCTGGCCTGATGCTCCGCGCCCGTCGTTTTGTCGAAATACTTCACGCCCTTGGCGAGCCCATTGCGGCCCAGCAGCACCTGGCTGACCATGGCGTTGCACGCGATGTCGAGGTTTCCCGTCGCAAGCGCCGGCGGCAGATGCACCGTGGTCGACTGATAGTTCGCGCGGATCGAGCAGCCGCGGCCGCAGTCCGTGGCCCAGATGCAGGCCGCTCGCTGCTGCATGTGAGCGGCAATTATTTTTTGCGCCTTGAGATTGCCGGGATGCAACAGGGCCGGCGAGCGCTTGAAGTCGAGCTGCTGCGTCAGAACCGCGCGATGGCCCGGCACGATGGGGATGCCGAGGCGTCGTGCGCGCTGCTGCACCAGATAGTCGCTGACCAGCGGCGCGGGCGGAGGCAGAAGGCAACCCGGCGGGGAATTCGGCGTGTTCTCGAGCCCCTCGGAGGTGCCGTACACGCCGATGAGCCTTTCGACTTTGTCGTAGTACGGCGCCACGTCATCGTAGGAGATCGGCCAGTCGAACCCGAGGCCGTCCCGGGAGTGGGGCTTGAAATCGTAGGGTCCGTTGGGCGCCGCGCAACGGCGCCTGATCCGGCGTCTGAAACATGGGTGTTTCTTGTTCGGGCACGTAATTGCGGCCCGCTTCCAGCATGAGCACTTTGACGCCTTCCATGCTCAAAGTGTAGGCAGTCTGTCCGCCCGCGGCGCCCGAGCCGACGACGATGACGTCGTAGTTCTTTCCGCGGGCTGCAGAGGTTGGGATGCTCACACGGACATGTTATCCAACTTTCGGCGGTTGCCGTAGCTCTTTGACCGAGCCCTGCGCCGCATGCACGATGGCGCGGATCGGCACTCCTTCGGCGGCTATCGCCCGCGCCATGGGGAACGCCTCCTGCGCGAGCCGGGTCAACACCTGGCCCGGCGGCGGCTCGACGAAGAAACGCACGCCCAATTCATAAAGCACGGTCACCGAGTCGTGCCAATGGACGACGTTCTCGACATTCAGAATCAAATCCTCGCGCACTCCCGCCGCGTCACGCACCACTCTCGCACGGCGATTGCTCACGTAGGGCGCCTGCGGCGTATGGAATTCGACCGAGCGCATCGCCGCCGCGAGCCGTTCTGAGACCGCGTGCAGCAGCGGACTGTGCGAAGGGATGCTGACCGCCAGACGTTCCGCGCGGCGTGCCCCCCGCTCGCGCGCCAGCTTCATGGCGGCTTCCAAGGCGAGATCGGCGCCGGACACCACGAGCTGGGTCGGCGCGTTGATATTGGCGATGTAAACTTTCGCATCGGCCCCCCCGACGCGCTCGAGGATCGCGGCAACCTGGCGTTCGTCGAGTCCTGCGATGGCAGCCATGCCGTAACCCTTCGGGTAGGCCTGCTCCATGGATTCGCCGCGTATTTTTACCAGCGCCAGCGCATCGGCAAACCTTAGGGCGCCGCAAGCGACTGCTGCGCCGAATGCGCCCACCGACAGACCCGCGGCTGCGTCGACGTGCATTCCCTCATGTGCAAGCGCGCGGGCGACCGCGACTCCCGCAACCAGCACGCTCAGCTGCACGTTCCTGGTGGAAAGCAGAGCCTGCGCGGTATCCAAGGCCAGCACATCGCTACCGAGCGCTCCGGCAGCCTCGTTCAACGTGTGCTTCACGGCGGGATGTTCGGGCAATCTATGCAGGAAGCCGGGAGTTTGCGCGCCCTGACCCGGAAAGAGATAAGCGGCGCTCACGCTTGACAGGCTTCTAAATGTCCCCTCCAAGGATCGCGCGAAAGACGCGGGCCTTGCGGCGAACGCAACAAAATCGCACCGGCGCTCCTTGCATACTCGGCAAGTGCAACTGCGCCGTTCGGTGTTTCCAGCAACACATCGATCCTCACCGTCAGAGCCGACAACTCTGTCTGGAGGCGGGCCGCATCGGCGCGCGCCATTGAAGCCGCGGCGCCCAATACGATGTCGAGATCGCTGTTCGGCGTCGTCGAGCGAACACCGCTGGCCAACTCGAAGCCGACACTCCCAGCCGGACCCCACCGGCCTGCCATTCCATGGCCGTCAAAAATCGCGGCCGCTTCCTCCAGCGCGGCGACGGCGGGTGTGATGGCGAAATCCCGGCGCAGCCGCCAGGCATGTTGTGCCGCCAGCATCTGCGGCGTGATGCATTCCTGCACCGCCCCAACCGGAACCCACGCGGCTGCGCGCTGCGAACGCGCGGCGCCCCGTATGCCGACAGGAAACGCTTCAGGCCGCGGCAGCGCCCGGCGCATCACCACGAAAGGCGCACGCCGCAAGCTCTCCAACGCCCACTCCGGCGGCTCCGATTCCCACTCGAGCGCGTGTGCCCTGCTCAGGCGCAGAAGCGCATGCACGGTCGGCACGCTAAGAGCGGACACCGCATTGCTCACCACTGCTCCGCCAAACGCCGGCGCACTTCGATCGACGCCGCGCGCGTTTTGCGCGCTGCCGGCGAGTTAAGTCTGCAGGCCAGGTCGGAGGCGCCGGCGCGCACATCGGTGATTGCAGCCACGAGTTCGGCACGCACCCTATCCACGTCGGTGCGCCTGGGAGCGTCCGCGTCGATTCCCTCGATGAGCTTATGCAGCAAGCCGAGGCTCGCGTAGGAACGGATGTCGTAGGCCACGGGTGCGATCCGCTCGCCGAGCTTTTCCATTTCTTCGACGCTGCTGCGGGTAACACGCGCCGCAGCCTGCTTTCCCATGGCTTGCACCATGACCTCCGGGGAATCGAGTGCAATGATGCGGTTGGCCTGATAGCCATGGGCCAGAAAGGCGCCGGACATGGCTTTGCCGACCAGCAGCGCGATCACGGGGTAGCCGGCCAGACGCGCAGTGGCATACGCATCCGCCGCCGCCGCACAGGCCAGATGAATGCCGAGCAATTCCTCACGCCGCCCATAAGCCTGGCTCGAGACATCGACGATGGCGATGATCGGGCGGCGTGCGCCGTCGTTGGCTGCGGCGATCGTCGCGCGCACGTGATGCGCCAAAGCCCAGCCTTCATCCAGACCCACCTCGCCGGCACGCGCGCGCGGGAAACGGTTTTGCACATCGGGTACCACCGCGAGGAAGCGCGCAGTCTCGCTCCCCAGTGCGGCATCGGCGACGCAGACGCTTCGCGGGCTGCTTAAACCGGCTGCCGCGCCGCCGGTCAAGGCGTCGAACCAAATCCGGCCGCGGCGGGAGACGCCCGATTCCGCACTCATGGCATGAGCCTTGGATCGATGCTCCGGAGCAGTTCCACATAGCGCTCGACCTGCATGCTGCGCGCCGGCGCCCGCGCGGACGCCGGTGCCGTGGAAACTGCTTCTCTGACAGCCGCGGCAATGGCGTCGGCATCGTCATCCACAAGATAGTCGGCGAAGCCCGCCGCGTAGCGCTGCTCCCCGCCGACCAGGCTCCAGATCAGCCCACGGTCGGCCGCATCCAGTTCCTCGATGCCCGCTTCCTGCTCAATGACTTCCGGGCCATTCATCCCTAAGCGGGCCTGAGGCGTGACGATGAGGTGCGAGCACATGGCCGCTGCCAGCGACATTCCGCCGAAACAGCCCACCAGGCCGGCAATGACGCCGACTACCGGAACATAGCGGCGCAGCGCAATGATGCCGGCGTGAATTTCCGCAATGGCCGCCAGGCCTAAGTTGGCCTCTTGCAGGCGCACGCCGCCGGTTTCGAACAACAGCACGGGCAGTATGAGCCGCCCCTGTGCGCAGTCATCCAGCGCGAGCTCCAGAGCGCCCGCGATCTTGGCGCCGGAAACCTCACCCATGCTGCCGCCTTGATAGGCGCCCTCGATTGCCGCTATTAAAGCAGACTTAGCCTGCAGGGTGCCGCGCGCCAGCACGACCCCATCGTCCGCCTGCGCGACTATCCCCTGCAGAGGCAGCCACGGCGACTTGATGCGATCGAAGGGACCCAGCATTTCGCGGAAAGTGCCGGGGTCGAGAATGGCGCACGCGCGCTCGCGTGCGCTCATTTCTATGAAGCTGCGGCGCTCGAGAAAACGTCTGTATCCGGCCCGTGATGCCGCATCGGCGTTCATGCGCGTAAACCTTCCACCGCCTGCGCCAAGCGCAGCATCACGGTTCCCGGCGTTGCTCCGAAATCGTTGATCTCGATCGACACCGCGCCGTGAAAGCGCGCAAAAAATCGGTCGAGTACGTTCTTCCACGTCGCCTCGAATCCGTCCACGCTGGTGTTCACGAGGACGTGCGTGCGCGCATCCGGGGAAGGCTCCAGCAACACTTCAAGATCCCCGGACCCGACGATACCCACGTGCACGCGCTGCTTCACGGTGTGCTGTGCCGAATAATCGTATTGAATCTTTTCCATTGGATCACCTGGTCCGAACAGTTGCGGGTAACTTCCTGCGGTCGCCGTCGAGGAAAATACACGCGGCCAATAAGTCGGCGCAGCCGCCGGGTGAGGCATTGCGCCTGACGAGTTCGGCATCGAGGCGCAGCAGCGCGCGACGGCCCGCGGCGCTGGAACTCCCTCCGGCCATCAGCGTAGCGCGCGCGCCGCGTTGCGCCGCTTGCAGCGCTGCCAAGCCGCCCCGATGCAGCAAGCATGTGTCATCGAGCGTGGCCATGATCGCCACGAGCGCATCGAGCCGCGCGCAGGTTTCGTCAGCACCCTTGGCCCGTGCCGCCCACATCGCCGGCAAGCCGACTTCGACCACATGCGGAAAGCCCGCGACCGCCTCGCCGCGCGCACCCCCGACGCCATAGCGCCGGCATGCGCGCGCGCCATGCGAATCCAGCGCGGGGGCATAACGATCCGGAAAGGCAGCGATGCGCGCGGCCAGCGCCGCGGTTTCCCGCGGGCCTGCCGCACCTCGTGCGCTACCCCGTACACTTGCCTCCCCCTGGATAGCTCGCGCCGCGACGAGCAACCCCAGGACCCAGATCGCGCCGCGATGTGCATTGCTCCCGCCGGTGGCCTCAAACATGCGGCGTTCACCCGAGCGGCCGATCCGTGCCAGCTCTTCACGCAGCGCTTGATCGGGTTCCCGCCCGGCGGCCGCCGCCGCCATGTTTAGAAACGTGCCGTGCAAGGAGCTGGCGGACTTCAGCATCGTCGACAAATCCAAGTCGCGATGCGCGCCCGGCCCGCGTCCATCCACCAGTGCAGGCTTGGGCGTCAACATGGCTTCCGCTGTCAGCACGTCGACGGCGAGATCCGCGAGCTGCAGGGCGCGCCGCGGCTCGCGCGCGGAACCGGCGCGCAGGTCGAATGTGAATAGCTCGCATGGATTCGCGGACACGGCGTCACCAGCTGCGAAATCGCGCCGGCGGTTTGTAGAGGCCGCCGGACCAAGCCACCAGGTCCTCGATGCTGCGTGCGGCCAACAGCGAACGCCGTGCCGCCAGCGGTGAGACGCCCAGGTCCTCCGGATACGCAACGACACCGCGCCGGCGAAGCGCGGCTGTGCGCTCGGAGCTGGCGTGCCGCCCGACGCTGGTCGCGCCGGCGACGGCAGCGACGGCTGCGCGGCGCTCCTCGCCGCTGTCGGTTTTGTACAGATAGGCGATGCCCTCCTCGGTCACGACATGGCTCACATCGTCGCCGTAAATCATCACCGGTGCGATGGGCATGCCGTTGTGGCGGCCTACTTCAACGGCATCGAGCGACTCGACAATGGTCGGCGCGCCGCCCTTCTTGAAGGTTTCGGCGAGTTGCACCACGAGTTTGCGGCCGCGCACCACCGGCGCGTCCGCGGTGATGAGGCTGAGCCACGGCGGCGAGCTATGACGGCGGCCTCTGGGGTCGTGGCCCATGTTGGGTGCGCCGCCGAAGCCGGCAAGGCGGCCCAGGGTCACCGTCGATGAATTGGCGTCCGCGTCCATCTGCAGCGTCGAGCCGACGAAAAGGTCGACGCCGTATTGGCCTGCCAATTGGCATAAAACGCGGTTGGAGCGCAGGCTGCCGTCGTGCCCGACGAAAAAAATATCGGAGCGGGCCCGGATGTAATCCTCCATGCCCACTTCGCTGCCAAAGCTGTGCACACTCTCGACCCAACCGCTTTCGATGGCCGGAATCAACGTCGGATGCGGATTGAGAGCCCAATTGCGGCAGATCTTGCCCTTGAGGCCAAGCGACTCCCCGTAAGTGGGCAGCAGCAATTCGATCGCGGCGGTATCGAAGCCGATTCCATGATTGAGCGCGGTGACGCCGTGATGCTGATAAATGCCGCGAATCACCAGCATTCCCATCAATACCTGCAGCTCCGTGATGTGGCGCGGATCGCGGGTGAAGAGCGGTTCGATCGCGAACGGCCTGTCGGCAACGACGACGAAGTCCACCCACGAGCCGGGAATGTCGACGCGCGGCAGCTCATCGCTCAGCTCGTCGACCTGAGCGATGACGATGCCGTGTCGAAATGCCGTGGCCTCGACGATGGTGGGCGTATCTTCGGTGTTGGGGCCGGTGAACAGATTGCCGTGCGCATCGGCTTTTTCCGCGCACACCAGGGCGATTTGGGGCGTCAAATCGATGAACATGCGGGCGTACAGCTCGACGTAGGTATAAATCGCGCCGATCTCCAGCTTGCCGTCTTCGAGCAGCTGCGCCACGCGCAGGCTCTGCGGACCGGCGAAGGAGAAGTCGAGCTTGCGGGCAATGCCCCGTTCGAACAGCGTCAAGTGTTCGGGACGGCTGATGGTGGAAATCAACAAGTGAATGTCGTGCAGTTTGCCCGGATCGACCTGCACCAGCGAACGCGACAGGAAGTCCGCTTGCTTCTGGTTGTCGCCTTCCAGCGCGACGCGGTCTCCCGAGTGGATCAAGGTTTGCAGGGCCTCGACGATGTCTCGCTGATTTATCAGCTTTCCGTCGGCCAGCGATCCAAGATCGGCGATTCGGCTCGCCTTGGAATCGCGCAAACGCGTCCAGGAGCGGTCGCCGGCGGCAGCATTGCTAATTGCTCTTGAGGTTTCTCGCCGCACGTTTTGCAAGCTGCCGAGTGAGATAGTTCGCCAGCAAGTTGCCTGTCTGCAGCAGATGCGTCTCGAGAATCCGCACGGCCTCGTCGATCTTGCCGCTGCGCAGCGCCTCGAACATCAGCTGGTGCTCCTCATCCGACTGCTGTTTGTGAGCCGGCATGGTGAGCTTCAATTGCAGGTAGCGCTCGCCCTGACTATGCAGCGAGTCGATCAAGGCGAACAAACGCGGCCGCCGGGCCGGCGAATAGAGTGCGAGATGAAACTCACGGTTGTGCTGCGCATACAGCGACTGATCGAGGGCGCTGTGAGAGCGGCCAAGTATCGCCGCGACGGCCTCCAGGCTTTGCGCAGTGTGATGCGGTGCCGCCAGCCGTAGCGCGGTCGCTTCCAGCGACGCGCGAATCTCATAAATCTCGCGTACTTCCTCCGCGCTCAAGGCGGTGACGCGCGCACCGTAATTGGGCTGCAACACGACCCAACCCTCGCTCTCGAGCTGTCGCAGGGCCTCGCGTACGGGGATACGGCTGACGGCAAAATGCTTTGCCAGATTTTCCTGCCGCAGAGATTCGCCGGGGCGCAAGTGACCTTCGATGATCGCCCGCCGCAGCGACTCGACGATGATTTCCGGTGAACTCTGCCGCCCGAGCAGTGGATTACCGAATGCATAACTTGTCATCGCCATGTCAGAAGTGTATACAGTATTCAAAAGCGTCGCAATGGCACCCGCGTGCTTGCTGCCTCGATCCTCGTTTACGCGGTGTTCACCGGCGCCGCGGCGCTGTCGCAGAACGTGTGGGAGTTGGGCTTGTTTCGCCTGCTCGCCGGGATCGGCATCGGCGGCGAATGGGCACTTGCGGGAACCTATGTCGCCCGGTGGCGCACCCGGCGCGGTACGCATGGCGTCGTTGGCAACCGGCTTGCTCTCGATCGGCACGATCTTGGGTTGCCTGCTGGTCCCCTACTTGGCGGAGCGCATCGGCCGCAGGGCCACCCTGGCGATGTACTTCGTCGGCATGGCGATTTGTATCTGGCTGAGTTTCGGCTGGGCGGCTGCCGGAATGAATTACTCCGGCGCGCGGTTCGCGCGCCCCTTTATCCGCATTTCGAGTCGCCGCAATTCAAGCAGGTATTGCAGCCATCCATCATGACCACCGCGGCGGTGCTGCACTTCGCGCACAGCTGCGCGCCTTCCGGGAAGTGCGACTTGGAAAAAGCGTCGGTCTGTTTGGTGCGGGCCTCGAACTCCGCGCGCTTTTGTTCCACCAATTTCCGCTGATGGACGTCGAGTTCCGGCTTCTTGAGCAAGCCGATCGACTGCAGGTGGCGCTCGATCACATAGCCCAGTTCGGCGATCGTCGAAGGCATGAATTTGCCGCCCGGCTGCCAATAGCCGCCCTTCGGATCGAATACCGCCTTGAGCTCGTCGACCAGGAACGTCGTGTCGCCGCCCTTGCGGAATACCGCGGAAATAACCCGCGTCAGCGCCACGATCCATTGAAAATGATCGAGGTTTTTGGAATTGATGAAGACCTCGAAGGGGCGCCGCTGCTCGTGCGGCGTGCCTTCGTTGAGGACGATGTCGTTGATGGTGACGTACATCGCATGATCGGAGACCGGCGTCTTTATTTTATAGGTCGAACCGATCAGCACCTCGGGGCGCTCGAGCTTCTCGTGCATCCAGATGACGTTGTCTTGGGCTTTTAGCGCGTCTTTGGGCGCCGACGCAGGCGCCTCCTTTGCTTCAGGCTTCTGCACGCGGTACTTCGCGATCTTCTTGCCGATTTTGATGTGAGCCATGATCAGAACTTCCCGTAATAGCCTTCTTTC
>WNFI01011889.1_pt1 | contig 10825 bp, 11 predicted proteins | sample 5400471 | NCBI WGS metagenome assembly WNFI01 (sample SAMN13153348, study PRJNA577476) | soil metagenome | isolation source: 100 cm saprolite on Douglas fir-dominated hillslope | place: USA:California | collected 2013-09-17 | reverse complement strand
CGTGATCGCCGCCGTCAACGTCGTCTTGCCATGATCGATGTGCCCAATCGTCCCTACGTTGCAGTGCGGCTTGGTGCGGTCAAATTTCTCTTTCGCCATAACTCAACTCTTAGCTCCTAGCCTTTAGCTTTAGCTCAAAATCCTTGTTTGTCTCAGCTTGTCATCCTGAGCGGCGCCTCTTGCCGCGAAGGACCTATACAACTTTTTTTGGCAGCTGCCTAACTCAGTAATACTGATACAGCTTCTTAAACTTGTGCCGCAGCGCCTGGTCTACCGTTTCTAGCTTCGACAGATAAAATTCACGCATCTGCGCCTGATCGGAAACCGGCAGCGCTTGATACAACTGCTGCGCGCCCAATCCCGCGTCACCCGTAACACCTTCCAGCAACCGCGCCGCCAGTATCGCCTCGAAGTCCCGGACGCGAATTCCCTTGCGATCCAGCAACTTCAAAAATTTCTCAGCCTGCTCGGGCAAGAACGCCTTCTCAACCGCGGCTTGCAGCTTGCCGAACTCGACAGCCTTCTCAACTTTGATCGTCGCCTGCTCGAAACTCACTATCGCCCTCGAACGCGTCTCAATCTCTGGAGCGGGAGACGGGAATCGAACCCGCGACCAACAGCTTGGAAGGCTGTGACTCTACCACTGAGTTACTCCCGCCCGTAAACCAGCAACTCCACGACCTTCGAATCCGCATCCTCGAAACTCTATGGAGCCGATGACCAGGATTGAACTGGTGACCTCTCCCTTACCAAGGGAGTGCTCTACCAACTGAGCTACATCGGCCCAAGCTGAAAGCTCCCGCCCTCAGCCACCTCACCAAAACGTCTACTCCGGGTCGCCAGCCTTGTCTGAGTGCAGCACGTCGTTGCGGCGCAGGATCGACTTCATGGTAAACAGCGCCAAAATCAGCAACGTGCCCCCGCGCAGCTTTGGGTCAGTGATCGTAAACCATGTCAAAACTGCGAGCACCGCATAACAAGCCAACGATTTGGACAATCGGCTCACGTATATCACTCATCACTGGTGCACAGGGAAGGATTCGAACCTTCGTACCTCGCTAGGAGGGACAGATTTACAGTCTGTTGGCTTTAACCACTCACCCACCTGTGCGAAAACTCTCGGGCGATGCGGCTGTCTCGTTCCCGGCAAAACCACGCAGACAAAACGCAACACACCTTCCAACCACAAACCAGCAACCACATTCTCAGAACAGGGAAACCAAGGATCGCGCACCAGACCCGCGAAGATCACTACACGCCGGAAAAAGTCCGAAGGGTGAGTGTTGGAAAAACCTGTTACGCCGCTACAAGCCCGCCGCCTGCCGGAAACTCGTCTCTCGCTGCCATTACTGGAGCTGGCGAAGGGATTTGAACCCCCGACCCCCTGATTACAAATCAGGTGCTCTACCGACTGAGCTACGCCAGCAATTTTAGAGGATGGACGCGCCTTCGCGCAAACTTATCCCTCTGATCCCTTCCAGATGTCTGGGACAATTAGTTAAGTTATCACAAGGCTTGCAAGGTTGACAATACTACCCCTGGACTTTGCAACGATTGCACGGTTGTCCCTCACCCTTCACTATTCCTCCCGCAACGCCACCATCGGATCCACCCTCGCGGCCCGTCGCGCAGGAACGATGCATGCTGCCAGCGCAACTCCGGTCAGTACTACCGCAACTAGGCTGAAGGTCGCTGGATCGCGCACCGGCACGCCGAATACAAGACTCGACACCGCCCGGCCCAGTGCGAACCCACCTGCCAGGCCAATGCCGACGCCGATCAGCACGACCTTCATCCCTTGACCCACAATGAGCTGCAACACGCTGCGCGGAGTCGCGCCCAGGGCCATGCGCAGGCCGATTTCGCGCGTGCGCTGGTTCACGGAGTAGGCCAGCACTCCGTAGATCCCAATCGCCGCAATCAGCAGCGCCACGGCGGCGAACGAAGTCAGCAGGACCGTGTTGAGCCGCGGCTGGGCGGCGCTGTTCGACAGCCATTGGTCCATCGTGTTCACATTCGCCAGGGCGAGCCCGGCATCCAGGTCGTGGATTCTCTTGCGAATCGCGGGCATCAGCGCCTCGGGTGAACCGTCTGTGCGCACGACAATATCCATCAGCGGCCACGAACCACGTTGCGGGATCGAATAATAAAGAGTCGGGGTCTGCTGGTTCAGGGCCTGATCCCGCACGTCGCCCACAACTCCAACAATCCTGTAGGCAAGCTCCGGTCTAGCGCTCGGGCGCAGGGCTTTGCCGATCGGGTCGGCGTCGCCAAAGAACTTCTGCGCGGTGGACTGGCTGACGACCGTCACCAAGGGTGCGGTACGGACGTCGGCGTCTGTGAAGGTGCGGCCACGCAGCAGCGGAATGCGCATGGTGTCGAAGTAGCCCGGACTAATGCTTCGCCAGTCGATCGGCACAGCGGTCCCCGGCGGCAGCACGGAGGCCTCGGTGGTGATCATGGGATGCCTTGCGTAATTTCCAGCGCCGAAGGGAATCCCGCTGCACACCGCGGCTCCGGTCACGCCGGGAATCGATTGCAGGTTCTCGATGAGCCGGTGATAGAGCTCCGGCCCCTTGTCGGCCAGCGGATATTGCGGCGCCGGCGGAGCAAGCTGAAAAGTCATCAGGCCACTGGAATCGAATCCCAGATGCACGCGCTGCAGGTTGGCGAGACTCTGAATCAGCAGGCCTGCGCCAACGAGCAGAACGGCGGCGAGCGCCACTTCGCCCGCGGCCAGGCTGTCGCGAAGCCAACTACGGATGCCGCCAGTCGAGCCGCGTCCACCCTCTTTGAGCGTGTCGTTAGCCTTGGCTGTGGCGATACGCCACGCAGGCGCGAGACCAAACATCAGGCCGGTAGCTATCGTCAGCGCGAAACTGAACCACAACACGTTCGAGTCGACGCCGACATCGGGAACCGGCAATGTGCCGTCCGGCAGCGACCGGGTCAGAACCCGCACAGCGCCGACCGCTCCAAGCAAGCCCGCGCCGCCGCCGAGGATCGAAAGCGCGACACTCTCCACCAGAAGCTGACGAATCAGACGGCTGCGCGTGGCGCCCAGAGCAGTACGCACAGCCATTTCCTTTTGACGGGTCGCGGCGCGCGCCAACAACAGGTTCGCGATGTTCGCACACGCGATCAGCAGCACGAAAACAACGGCGACCAGCAGAACGAGCAGTCCTGTTTTCAGATCTGCCCCAACAAAAGTGTCGAACAGGCTGAGGAGATGAATGCCCCAGTAGCGCACTTCCGGATATTGTTTGCCGACGCGGGCTGAGATCGTATCCATCTCCGCTTGCGCCTGCTGCGGTGTGACTCCGGGCCTGAGCCTGCCGAAGACGCTGATCACGTGATTGAGGCGCAGTTCCTTGCTCACATCGATGGTCAACGGCGTATACACATCGCCGCCGCCGATCAGTTTCAGGCTGGCCGGTGCGATGCCGACAATCGTCGTGGGCAATCCATCCAGTGAAATCGTTCGACCGACCAGAGCTGGGTCCGAGGCAAAGCGGCGTTTCCACAAACCCTCGCCGATTATCGCGACTACCGCGCCACCGGGCTTTTCCTCGTCCGCCCGGAACTCGCGTCCGGCGAGGAGCCTGGTCCCAAGCATCTGCGTCAGAACCGGACTGATGCGGTTTCCGCTGAGTTGCTCGGGCTCACCGCCACGAAAGAAAATTGAGCACGGAAGCCGCGAAAGTCGGCAGGTTGAGCTTGTCGTTCTTTTCCGCCACCTGCATGATCCGGTTGGGCTCGGAAAACGGCAGCGAGCGGATCATGACCGCGTTCACGACTGTGAAGATAGTTGCATTGGCGGCAATGGCGATGGCCACAGTAAGAACGACTGTGGCCGTGAACAACGGCGCCCGCAGCATGAGTCGGACGGCGTAGCGAATGTCTCCCCAGATGGCGCTGTTCCCGAACATGGCTGTTTGGACGGATGTAAAGTCGAAATGATATCAGCTGATATCAAACCGTTCCGCGCGGTCCCCAACCTGAGATTCCCCTCTTCCCTTAGAACATCGCGTGGTGCATGTTCTCACCTGGATATTCGAGTGATCCTGCTGATCGCGGCGCTTCTGGCCGGGGGCGTACCGGCGCGGCGGGCAGCTCAGATCGACCCCATGACAGCGCTGCGGCACGAATGAAGAGCGCTTGACAGTGTTATCATTTCAGGTCTGATCGCATTTCATGCGTATTAGACCTACTCTCCCCATCGCTCTGGCGGTCGTAACCGTCGCCGCCGCGCTGACCCTCGCCGTTCAATTGCGCAAACACGCTCCGCCTGAGCCTGCACGGCTCTTGCCAGGTGCCGACGCCTTCCTATACGCCAACTTCGGATGGGTGCGCAAAATAAATCCAAATCCCGGCGGCGCTTTGCCCGAGGTCTCCCATGACCCCGAGTATGCGCGCTTCATCGAGCAGACCGGATTTGAATGGGAGCGCGATCTCGACGCCGTCGCTTTTGCCGTTCACTATCCCGCAAAATGGGCTGGCGGCGGAACTGGCGGTTCGGCGCCCGAGCCACGCTTCTCTGAAGTCTTCATCGGTAAGTTTCATGGCGTCCGCCTGGCCGCGTATCTGAAAAACATCGCGCAATCAGTCGAGAGCTACAACTCGGTCGATATCTATTCCATCCCCAGCGACGGGCGCACGTTTCGTGTCGCCATTCTCAGCGTCGATTCAGTGGCGGCTTCCAATCACGACGACCCCTCCGTGATTCGCGGCATAGTGGATCGCTCGCGGCGGCTGGCCTCTCCGTTCGGCGGACCGGCGCTTTTGCGCCGTTATTACAAGCACGTACAACTCGCGAGCCCTGTATGGGTGGTGGGCAAGGTGCAACCGGAAGCTCCGGCCTTCGGAGGCTGGGCGTCCCTTTTTCCCGCGCCCGCCGATCTGGTAATCTCCGCCAGCTACAACCCGCTGCACTTACCGCTGCGTACAGGTGCGTTGCATTTGCGAGCCGAAGCTTGGGCAAACAGCGCCGACGATGCGCGCAGCATCACCGACAAAGTCAACGTGTTTCTGGCCATGTTCCACAGCGCTGAAACTTCGGTGGGAAGCCCAGGAAGTGACGCCGACGTGAAAGCCCTCTTCGATAGCCTGCATGTGAGCCAGAATGACAATCACGCTGTATTGAGCGCGGTCGTGCCCATAGGAGTCTTCCGCAAGATGCTTGGAGAATCGCCGCAGATGCCGGTGGGGGCGAACTCTCGTTAGCGTTTGTGGCGCGGGCGCCCTCGCCCGCGAATGCGTGCAGCGACCATATCCTTGCGAAGTTTCTAATCGACTTCCCCCCGCAGAGGCACCAGCCAAAGAAACCATGAATCAAAAAGGCGTTCCGAACGTCTGATGCTTTAGTTCGTACCCAGACAGGTACAATAGAAACCGATGTCGAACCTTCCACTTCCGATAGCCGCTTTCTTTGCCGGCCTGATTTCCTTCCTGTCGCCATGCGTGCTTCCGTTGGTACCGGGCTACGTCTCTATGATCTCGGGAGCGGGGGTCGAAGAGTTGAAATCGGCGCAGGCGCAGCTCATGCGCCGTGTGATGATTAACTCCCTCGGATTCATTCTCGGCTTCAGCGTGGTGTTCATCGCGCTGGGAGCGGCCGCAACCGAAATCGGCCAGGTGCTGGGCATTTACAAACACACGCTGGCCCGGGTGGCCGGCGTGGTCATTATTCTGTTCGGACTGCACCTGACGGGCATCTTCAAAATTAAAGCGCTCTACACCGACGCGCGCCTGCACAGCGTGAAAGGCAGCAGCACTCCGTTTGGCGCCTTCGTGATCGGCTTCGCCTTCGCCTTCGGATGGACTCCGTGCCTGGGACCAATTCTGTCTGCGATCCTCACCATCGCCGGTGAACAGGACACCATCGGCAAAGGCATTCTTTTGCTGGCGGTCTATTCGCTGGGGTTGGCGGTGCCGTTCCTACTCACCTCGCTGCTGATGGAACGCTTCCTGAAGTTTTACAGCCGCTTCCGCTCGCACATGCACGCCATTGAAGTGGCGAGTGGCGGCCTGATGATCGCGCTCGGCATCTTGCTGCTGATCGGCCGCTTTACTTTGATTTCAAACTGGCTTTCGTTTTTGAACCGCTTTGCTTTGTAGTTGGAGGGTCTGTTTATGTCTGAGCACAATGAATTCCAAGGAACGCCGCAGCCGGATGCTGCTGGCGGCAAGTCGGGCAACTTTGGCGCTTCAGTGCCGCCGCCCCAGCCGAAGGGTCGTAATCCGTTAATGCTGGTTGTTGTCGCGGTAGTGGTCGCGGGCATGCTTTACTTCGGATTTCATCAGGCTCGCCGCACGAGCGGCGGGACGGGCATCGCAAAACAATCTGCGGTCGCGCCCGACTTCACGCTCGATTCGCTCGAAGGCAAGAGCATGCGCCTTTCCGACTTGCGCGGCAAAGCCGTCCTGCTGAACTTCTGGGCGACGTGGTGCGGTCCCTGCAAGGTCGAAATGCCTTGGTTCGTCGAACTGCAAAAACAATACGGCTCGCAGGGATTGCAAATCGTTGGCGTCGCCATGGATGACGCCAGCAAGGACGACATCGCAAAATTCGCCAAGGATATGGGCGTGAACTATCCCGTGCTCATCGGAAAAGAAGCCGTCGGCGACGCCTACGGTGGTGTTCCGGCCCTGCCTGAGAGTTTCTTCATTGGCCGCGACGGAAAGATCGTCGACAAGATCATCGGGCTCAAAGGCAAGAGCGAGATTGAAGACTCCATCAAGAAAGCTCTGAGCACGCAAGCAGGCAGTCAGACGGCGCAGATTTTAGCGCCACCGACGCAGGCTCAGAACTGACAATAGAGTCGGCGCGAATCCAGCTCTAGAATCGACCTGTGCCTAACAAAAGAACTTTGACCCGACACGGAATGAGACAAGCGACGATTTCGACGGACAAGAAAAAGCGGGCAGGATATCTGCTGACGGGTCTTCTATGCGCCGCCGGCGCTCTGGCCCAGTCCGGGAAAGCACCCTCCGTCACAATCGCCCCTGTGCCCCTGGTCACTGCTCCCCGCGCAACGCAGACCATGGTCAATTTGAACTTCCGTGTGAACTCCGGCTTTCACATCAACTCCAACGCGCCCAAGTCGGAGTTTTTAATTCCTACCGCTCTGAAGATGGATCTCCCCACCGACATCGTGCTGGGAAAAATTGGATATCCCGCGGGACAGGATCTGAGTTTTCCTTTTTCGCCCGACGAAACTTTAAACGTCTATACCGGAGATTTCACCATCGCGGTCGCCGTGCATCCGCTACACGCCGTCGTCCCCGGAAAATACATCATGCACGGCGTGCTGCGCTATCAAGCCTGCGACAACGCCCAGTGCTTCCCTCCGAAGACGCTGCCTGTAAGTTTCGAAGTGAAAGTCGTGAAAGAACCGCCCGCACACCACGCCAACCCCGCACAAAGCCCGCACGTGCACAACTAGCTTCCAGCTCTTGCTTGTTAGCTTCAAACTTGCTGCCTTTTTAGCTGTGGCGTGTTGGCCTATCCGATGCCCATAAGAATCGGACTTACCGGAACTGGTTCAATGGGATGCTGCCAAGGGCGATTGTGCCAGTTGCGATTGCGGCTTTTTTCTCAGGATCGCCGCCGACAGCAGCGTGATGACGAGTCCAACCGGAAAGGGCTCGATGAACGTCATTGCTACATTGAAGAACGGGTTTTCGTACAGCTCCTTGAGTTTTTTCATCTCTTGAAGTTTCGCCTGGACGGCTGCCGCGCTTGCGCCCGAGGCCTTCAGCTTCTCGACCATATAGGCGCCGTATTTGTCCATGAAATCGTGCAGGACGGTGAAGTAGAGAACTTCCCACGTCGCAACATAGAAGACGCACGAAATCAGGGTAATCAAGATCCCGACCACAAACCCTTTGCTGAACGTGATCTGACCGTTGCCAACATTATCCCGATAAGACCGGATGCCGAAGAACACCAGCAAAAACGAGAGCACAATGGCCGTGTAGCCGATGACGTAGCCCCGGTCAGAGCCTATTTTGTCCAGGAACGGTACCGTCGCCACCATCATCAGCGAGGAAAGAGCGCCGGAAATCAGCCCGAAAACTAGTATGGTCTTTTTCATGTGTGTCTCCGCTCAGATTCAGATGTGCCGATCAACTGGAATTGCGTGTTTTCAATGGGCGACTACTCCTTGTCTTACCTAGGGCCTCTTGTTTTTCTCGTCCCAGATCTTTGGTTCCCACAATTCGACTTTGTTTCCTTCGGGGTCCATTATCCAGGCAAATCCCCCGTTCTCGTGGAATTCGGGCCCCTTCAAGATCTCAATGCCGGCATTCTTTAGTTGAGCGATCATTTCCTCCATATTGTCGATTCGATAATTAATCATGAAACTCGATTCGCTCGGGCTGAACCATTTCGTGCTCGGCTCTGCGACATGCCATGCCGTAACACCTTTATCCTCTGCTTTGTCCTCGGTCCACTCAAGGCCGCAGCCTCCCCACTCCTCAAGCTTGAGGCCGAGATGCTTCTTGTACCATTCGCGGAGAGCTCGATCGTCGGTTTTCGCTTTAATGAATACGCCGCCAATTCCAGTGACTCTAGCCATTTTTTCCTCTCTCTTAGATAAATTTCTGTCCAGTAATAGGAATACAGAGCTTCAATTTAAAATTGTCCCAATCGCAGAGACGTCTCTCACATAAATACTTCAAGCGTCGGCGAATAAGCTGGCACGCAATTATTCCTTGGAAACATGAATGCCAAGATAGTCGAGCGCACCTTCTTCATCACCAATATCGCTGATGCAGTCGCACCATACCGCATCAGGCAGGGTCTTTGTCGTCATCCTTTCGGATGATTTTAGCTACGGAACAGAAAAATCATCCGTTCTGGTGAGCCTTTCAAGGCAGCAATCCCAATTCTTTGCCTAATTGCACCGCCTGCGTCCGTCGCTTGGCTCCCAATTTATCGAAAACTCGGCTGGAATGAGTCTTGACCGTGTTCTCGCTCACAAAAAGCTTCCCGGCGATTTCGCGGTTGCTCATGCCCTGAGCGATCAGTTCAAGCACCTCAAGCTCGCGGCGCGTGATGCCGAGGTCGTCTCGCTTTCTCTCGTCCAGAACGAACGGCTCCACGGTCCGAACAGGGACGGCAGGGACTTCCTTCACCACTATGGTCTGCGGCCTTCCCGTCAGCTTGATGCCGAGCCAGATGCCAAGCACAGCAAAAGTCGCGGCAGTCAGCCCACCATAGATTTCCAGCGAATACTCGACCACCAGGAAGCGGTACTCAGTCCATTTCAGAACGGCAATCAGGATTCCACCGATTAGCCCGTAGATCAGCACGTACCGTTTCATAAGAGTCCAGAAGATAAAGGAGGAGAGGACTCCGCCAGACAATCTTCCCCGTGGCGGTGTCGATTATACCGTTGCAAGGGAAGACGAGCGTTTTAACCAATTTTCCCCGAGGGCCGGATTAACAGGGAAGTTATGCCGGGAACGGGCTTCCAGACATGGGCAGAGTTGACAAGGCTTCGGGCCATTCCACAAAAGTGATGCCCAACCGGCGTCACCATATTCCAACGCGATCTTCGGGCTTCAGATATAGCTTGTCGCCGGGCGCGATCTCGTAGGCTTTGTACCAAGCCTCGACGTTGCGCACCGTATCGCTTCGGTATTCCCCTGGCGGATGCGTGTCGGTTGTGACTTGCCGGCGCAGCGCGGCTTCGCTCTGGAGCTTCCGCCACCTCTGCGCAAACGCCAGGAAAAACCGTTGTTCGCCACTCAATCCGCCGATCACAACATCGGCCTTGCCTTTCAGTGACAGGACGTAGCCGTCATGCGCCGTTAGCAATCCCGCCACGTCGGCGATACTCTCACTCAGGACCTGCTTGCCATTAACGCAAAGATCGGAAAGCGGGCAGTAGCCGTCGAATTGCGTCACCAGCTTCGCCGCCGCCTCGTGGTACTTGGCCAAATCTTCCGCGGTCCACCACATGCCGATGCGGCCCTCGGCGTCGTAGATATTGCCCAGCTCGTCGAAACTGTGGCTGATTTCGTGGGCGATGCCGGCGCCGGCCGAGCCGTAATTAGCGGCAGCGTCACCCTGGAAATCAAAATAAGGTGGCTGAAGGAGACCAGCCGAGAAGGTCTCGGTATTAGGAGTAAACACAATGACCGCGCCGACGATTTGCGGATCGATCCTCCACTCGTCCGGATCGGCCGGCCGTTTAAGCTTGGCGAGGTTATATAAACGATTGAAGGCTTCCGCCCGGCGCATATTGCCGAAGGCGTCGCCACGCACGACGTCGAGCGTCGAATAATCGATCCATTTGTCGGGGTAACCGAGGCCTATCCTGAGCGCGGCCAGTTTGACCAACGCCCTTTCCTTTGTCTGCGGTGACATCCATGTGAGATTTGAAATGCGGGCGCGATAGGCGGTGATCAGGTCGCCGACCATGGCTTGCGCCTTCGCTTGGGCCTCAGGCGGAAAATAAAGTTCGGTATAGAGCCGGCCGACCGCCTGGCCCAAGGCGGCGTTTGTGGCGGCGATGGCGTCTTTGCTGCGATCCGGCATCTGCTGCGTATCCGACAGAATTGCGGCCACGGCCTTGGGCAAGACGCTGGCATAATGTTCGATCAGGTGAAACCTTAGATAGTCCTTCCACAGATCGGCACCTTCACTGCCCACCAGAGCAGCCGTACCAATCACTGCCGACGGTTGCCACACAATGAATTCCGGCTGATCGTCGACTCCGGCTGCTTTGAAGTAAGCGTCCCAATCCATGCCCGGCGCTTTGACGCTAAAGTCGGCGCGTCTCCACGGATTATTCTGTTTGAAAACGTCAGCGGCATC
>WNFI01678194.1_pt1 | contig 10826 bp, 7 predicted proteins | sample 5400471 | NCBI WGS metagenome assembly WNFI01 (sample SAMN13153348, study PRJNA577476) | soil metagenome | isolation source: 100 cm saprolite on Douglas fir-dominated hillslope | place: USA:California | collected 2013-09-17 | reverse complement strand
CCTCTGCCTATCATACAAAGGGCGTGATCCTTGAAAAGCTCGCTCGCCCACGGGAAGCGATTGTGGCTTTTGAGAAGGCCCGCTCTCTAGGCTACCACGGTTAGCATCAAGCCCCACCTCGCTCACTCAGAATATCTTTGCTAATCCCCGGCTTTATTCACCAAGCTATTGAACAAAAGTACCAGAAAACCTACTATTTATTAGCACGATGGCAAAAATATGCTAGATTCTGGTAATAATTACCATAAAATGAGGTCTTTTTGTAACCTTTCAGCCAGGCAAACGTATAGTATGATGGCGTTGGATGGAAAAAACGGTCTCGATGTTGGCATAGAGGATACTATTTGATGAGCAGAATACAGTCCGGACGCGAATCTGTTGGAGAGATCACCGAACTCCTGAGGACCAAGCTGACCCCACCGCGACTGCGTGGGCCGCTGGTGGAGCGCGAGGCGCTGTACGCGCGCATGGACGCGGGCCTGGAGCAGCGGATGATTTTGCTTGCGGCACCAGCTGGCTCTGGCAAGACCACCCTGGTGCGGGCGTGGCTGGTTGAACGCGCTGAAAATGCTCAGATGTCCCCTGTAACCTGGGTTTCGCTGGACGCGGGCGAAAACGATCCTGTGCGCTTCTGGCGCTATGTGCTGACCGCCTGTCAGACAATCCAGCCCTCTCTGGGTCAGCAGGCGCTGGCGATGTTGCGCCGCCCACAGCAGTCGTCGTTTGAGAACATGCTGACCGTTTTCTTGAACGAACTGGCGCGGCTGCCGGGTCAGGGTATTCTGGTGCTGGAGGATTATCACACCATTACATCGCCACTGGTGCATGAATCGCTGGCTTTTCTGCTCGATCATTTGCCCGAAACGTTGCGCGTGGTATTGATTACGCGCGGTGATCCACCATTACCCCTGGCTCGTTGGCGCGCCCATCACGACCTCTGCGAACTGCGGGCAACCGACCTGCGTTTCTCTCTGGAGGAGACGCGCAGCTTTCTCCAGCAGACCTTGCCGTTTGCCATCGGGTCTGAAACGCTGCGCCAGCTCGATGAGCGCGTTGAGGGCTGGGTCGCTGGACTGCGTTTGCTGACCCTGGCTCTGGCCGCACAGAATCCACGCGAAATTGAGCAGGCGTTGGCAACCTTTTCCGGTGGCCATCAGCATATCATTGAATATCTGGTCGCCGACGTGCTCAACGCCCAGCCGCAAGCACTGCAAACCTTTCTCCTGCAAACCAGCTTGCTCAGTCGTCTGAGCGCCCCACTCTGTAATGCGCTCCTGGGTCGCCAGGATAGCGCACAGGTACTCGCGCGGTTGGATCAGGCCAATCTTTTTCTCTATCCGCTTGACGCTGCCGGGCAGTGGTATCGCTATCATGCCCTCTTCGCCGAAGCTATGCAGCACGAGGCTCGTCGCCGCCTGGATGAAGAGCGCTGGCACGAACTTTACAGTAGAGCCAGCCACTGGTACGAGGAACACGCTCAGCCGCTTGATGCCATTGAGGCGGCCTTGCATGCTCGTGATTTCGCTCGTGCAGCTGATCTTATGGAGCATCTTGCTGATCCTCAGATTTTTCAGAACGAGTATTATACCGTAATGCGCTTTGCTGATCAATTACCCGATGATCAGCTGCAAACGCATCCCGCGCTCTGTGTTGTCTACGCGACAGGATTGCTCTACCTCACCGACCGGCGTGCTCCGACGACTGTGGCATTGGTCGAGCGCCCTTTGCGGATCGCGGAACGTATCTGGCAGGAGGAAGGGAATCTTGCTGGTCTGGGTGAAGTTGCGGCCTTGCGTTCCGCTGTGTGCTGGTGGCAGGGCAATTTTGCGCAAGCGTTCGCGCAGGCCAGGGACGCTCTGGAACTGCTGCCAGCCGGAGAGAATGTCGGGCGCGGCACCTGCTTAATCCACCTGGGCGTCGCTGAACTGTTTGCCGGCAGACTCGATGCCGCTCAGCAAATGCTCACAGAGGCGCGTTTGGCCAATCAGGCTGCGGGGAACAGCTATGGCGCGCGCGCCGCGCAGTTTCTTCTCTGTGAGATCAGCCAGCAGCGGGGAGAATTGCACCTGGCTGCGCAGATCTATCAACAGCTCCTCACCGAAGCCGAGGCTGGACAAGATTTCTCCGATATAGGCGCGGCTTGCAGTTGGTTAGCTTTTCTGGCTTACGAATGGAACAAGCTGGAAGCCACGCACGAGGGTGCTATTCAGGCGCTTGATATTGCTCGACGTTTCTCCGACGACGACCTGCTGGTTCATGCTTCATTGACCCAGACGCGCATTCAGTTGCTCCATGGCGAAACCGCTCAGGCGTTGCAAGAGTTGACCGCGCTAGCCGCGCAGATGCAGCGCTGGCCGTATTTGTTGCGCGAGATCCACGCCTGCCACGCCCGGATCGCTCTGGCCGTCGGCGACCGGGTCACGGCTCGCCAGCAGATCAATACCTGCGCGCATTTCAGCGCTGGCGACCATTTCATCCAGCAGCAAGAGTTGGCTGTGCTTAATGTTCGCCTACTGATTGCCCACGGCAAGACTGATGAAGCACTCCAGCTGTTGCGCTCGTGGCAGGCCGAGGTGCAGGAGCGTGGCTTTACGCGCAGTCTGCTGGAGATTCTCGTGCTGCAAGCTCTGACCCATCACATGCGCAAAGAAGCACCTCAGGCGCATTATGCTCTGCTCCAGGCGCTCACCCTCGCCCGACCCGAAGGCTACCAGCGCCTCTTCCTCGATGAAGGACCCGCGCTCGTTGAACTGCTGCGCGCTGTTCTACCTGAAATCCGTGAAGAGAAGCTGGCCGCGTATACCCGCGAACTCTTGCTCTCTATGAGCCGTGAACAGGCCACGAGCACCAGCACCTTCGCCGAATCTGGCACCGAGCCAGTTCTGATTGAGCCACTCAGCCCCCAGGAGAAGCGCGTCCTGCGCCTGCTGGCCGCTGGTCGCACCAACCCCGAAATTGCCAGCGAGCTGGTCGTCTCGGTCAATACCATCAAGACCCAGGTGCAGAGTATCTATTATAAACTCGGCGTGAATAGCAGGCAGGAGGCGCGGGAGGTTGTCAAGAGATTGCGGTTAGCATGAAACTCTGTTTATTGACAATAAATCGATGTTTTGCTATTGTGATGACCACATATCCCAATTGTTACATTTGGCTCAAGAGGCTATTGTATTGGGATAGAAGAGATCAAATTCAGGGAAGAAAAATTCCACGTTCCCACTTTGAAACGAGTAACCATACCTAAGGCAGGAAAAAGGAGAATCGCTATGCATATGGGAACATCAACCCCTAGGGAACAGGGGAAGCTGAGAAGCGCCAGGGGATCGTCGTTGTGGAACGAAGAGAGTACTGGCTCACGGGGCGGGCTGATGGAATGGTGGTATGGCCTGGCAGCGCCGGTAGAGCCTGAGAATGCTACTTCTCGTGACCGGGAACGTGTCAGGATGGGGCGCTTATCAAGTATTATTTTACTCATCATCTTCTGTTTTGGGCTTTCACAGGTGCCGACCGCGCTCAATAGCACGAATCATCTCTTTCTTTTCATCGTGCTGGTGGCGCTGGTAATCAATGTAGGTGCTCTGATCTTCAATCGCCAGGGGAAGGTCATGGCGGTTGGCATTACCATGGTGACCGTGGTTGAGCTTGCCTTTATCCTGATCGTGCTCATGACATTTCGCCCTTTGACCGCCCGCAATCTGGTTATTTTTGATCTACTGGTGGTCACCGAATTGATGGCTGTTTCATTGCTCCCGCCCAGGAGTATCTTCCTGGTCGTTTTGTGCAATAATATCTTTACCTGGGCCTCCATTACGTTTTTGCCTCATGCAGCAAGTTTGAATACCACCGCACCTTCCAGCTATTATAATGCTTTAGTTAGCCCTCTGGCGCTGCAAATTATTGTAGCCTGTGTCACGTATCTCTGGGTTCAGGGAACCAGGCAGGCCATCGCGCGGGCAGAGCGAGTCGCGGCCCTCGAACGGACGCTTGCGGAGCGGGATCGCGCTGCCGCCGAGCAGAAACGGCAATTAGAGGAAGGCATTTACGAGATCTTGCAGACGCATATTCAGGTTGCGAAAGGGAATTTTGAGGTGCGAGCTCCTCTAGCGCGCGAGAATGTACTCTGGCAGGTGGCCCATAGCCTGAATAATTTACTCTCGCGGCTTCAGCGAGCGATTCACGCCGAAAACGAACTCCAGCGCACAGGAATAGAGACTGCTCGTCTGCTAGAGGCTGTGCGCAGCGCCAAGATGAGGCGGCGTCCAATCCAGGCTCTCAAGAGCGGAACCGTACTCGATCCGCTCGTCCAGGAACTCAGCGGTAACTCTCTGAACCAGCCATAACTAAAAGTGTAGAGAGAGAAACACACCAACGTTTCTCTCTCTACACTTTTAGTTATGGCTGCGCCTACTCTTTTGCAGTTGGCGATCGAGTTCCGCTCATCCTTTTATTCGCCGTTATTCTCGATTAGCATCAAGACATAGCGACCGGTGAACGCGACCGCTACCGTCGCCTCGTTGCGCACCTCGACATTCAGTTCGATCCTTGCCATGCCGCGTTTTTTGAGTGCCTCGGCCATTTTGTTGATCTGCTCCGGCGCGGGTTTGCGACAGAAGGCGGAGAAATCGTCATTGACCGGGCGTCGGTAGCTGCACGAGCTGTCCTGGATGACCACCCGAGCTGGGATCTCTTGCTCTTGCAGGATCAGCCAGAGTAGGCCCCAGCCAGCCAGCGTCACCAGTGCGTTCAGGCTACCCGCGAAGGCAGTGCGTTTGTGGTTGATATTCGGGGCCAGCGGTGCGCGCAACGTCAGGCCGCTGTCATCATAGCTGATCACGCGCAACTCTAGATGCTGCGTCAGGGGTATCTCGTGCTCCAGCGTCTCTTGAAGCGCCTGAACTAAATTTGTCATGGTGGGTATGCTCCTCATAATTGTGGTGTTATGTATGTTGCTGGCTCTATTCTACGCGCTGGAAGCAAGCGCTGGAAAGGCTGAGAGAGGAACAGTAGCCCCAAGAGAAGTGCAGATGGCCGAAATGCTGAATTTAAATTCAGCATTTCGGCCATCTGCACTTCTCTGCGACTTTACTAATCAAAATTCTTCAACGCATAACATATGCTTAATGTCGTGTTAAACCGAATATGGTATACTTAAATCCGGTGCCACTGCTAAAGAATATCCCTTCGTTTAGTTCGTTTCTCTTTTCATCAAGGAAATCGCTCTTTTCAATGAAAAGTGTGGTTTCTGCTCAACCAAAAGGAGTTTGATTGGCATGAAAAAGAAAATCCTTCTGGGCGTCGTAGCTTTGCTTTTGATTGTACTTGTCGCTTTTATCCCTTTCTATGCAGCATCTGTTCGTGCCAAACAGCCACAACAGCAGATTGCTCACCTTGGTCAAACCAATCCGGATCAGCACAATGTAGTGGAAAGGAATCAGCAACCTGACGCTGAAGATCAGGAAGCACTCAACGGCTCCTGTGGAGTGGAACGCTGGTCGGTGAAGACTGGCACTGATGCCGATGCAGGTCTGATCAATCTCCAGTCCACAACCTCGACCACTATCGCCTCGCTAGACTCGCTGCCAGCTCCGAGCACCCTGCCGTCCAACAACCGCGTGCAGCCGACTGAGACCACTGTGTTCCAGTTGCACGCTACGCTGGTCGAGTACAAACTGGAGACTGATTCCGATTACCATCTGGTTCTCAACGATGGCTCTGGCAACACGATGATTGCCGAGATCCCTTCACCAGCCTGCGTCGGTTCCACCAGCGTCTTGTTGTCTGGTATCCAGAACGCCCGCACTGAATTCAATGCTCAGTACACGGTCACCAGCTCCTTCCAGACTGCCAATGTGCCTGTGACAGTGACTGGTGTTGGCTTCTTCGATTTCCTGCACGGCCAGACGGGCGTTGCCCCGAACGGCATCGAACTGCACGCTGTGCTCGATGTTCAGTTTGGCAGCGGCGGCCCAACCCCGACTCCAGTTCCAACCAATACGCCAACCCCTACACCGACGCCAACCCCAAACCCGACCAATACTCCGACACCCACGCCGTCGCCCACGCCTAATCCGGGTGGTAATGTCGTGGCCAATCCGAGTTTCGACAATGGGATCGCGCCGTGGCAGGAGTCCAGTTCAGGTGGCTTTGAGATAGTCAGTTCGAGCAATCCGCACACCGGCACGAATAGCGCGTATCTCTGCGGCTACAACAATTGTAACGACCAGATCTGGCAAAACGTCAAGGTGCCCAGTTCGTTCACAACGGCGACGTTCAGTTTCTGGACGTACATTGATACCAGCGAGACGAGCACGACAACCTGTTATGACTACTTCTACGCGAAACTGCGCACCAGCAGTGGCGTCGATATTGCCACAGTTCAGCGCCAGTGCAACATCAACGCCCACGGCTGGACTCAGTTCACCTTTAGCGTGGCCGCGTCGTTAAACGCCTATAAAGGTCAGACCATACAGGTCTACTTCCAGGGCACAAATGATTATGTCCAACCTACGGACTTCTACGTGGATGACGTAGCTCTGAGCATCTCTTAGGTGCAGGCTATTACAAGTTCATTCTCCCTTTGACGGGAGATCACGGGTTCGTAACATTTTTTGTGCAAGCGTTCTCGCTAAGCTTAGCGGAGACGCTTGCACAAAAAATGTTACGATTTGTTAGACCCATAGGTCGCCAGTCTGCGAGACTGAGCTATAGGTTGGGTAAGGGCACACAGGCAGCGGCCACCTGGACGCGCAGCGGGAGTCGTGTCCTGTTCAAGACACTGGCAACCCAGCCTCGATGCCAAACTGTTGGTCGGCTATACTGAACGACAAACGCATTGCGCGCGAGAGCAAAGATATTCACCTTCGCGGCATGATAGACTTTCACTTTTCCACTCAGCGCGACATCGCCAGCCGGGCAGAGCGCGCGCACAACCACGCTCTGATGCGGCGCGGCAATGCCTGAGCTGACGACCCGCAAGACTTTCAAGTGATTATCAGCTCGTGTGCTCTGCGCGCTCGCGCTGCCCACACTCGCCAGTATGGTGAGCATAATCAGCCCACAAAGGGCCAGAATAATACTGGTTTTGTGAAATACTTCTTTTACCATACGTGTCTCCATTTCTCCTAAAGAGCATATTTCTCTGAGTCACGTTTTTATTTGGGCATCTGCTTAACCACAGACACACAAACGTTCCTATCATCAGCATACCCACGAGCACCAACACTACCCAATAAGGCTTGTGCAAGGCCCTGAATAGAGGCATCCTTCAAAAGAACCGGGGCAAAGAGATTACGTTTGACACACTTTCACCACTCTGGCAATACAGTCGGAAAAAAAACTTGACTAATAGCTCGACTTAAGTCACAATAGATGTCATACCATAAAGAATGTTTCCTGACGCAATATTCGCTTCTCTGAACAAGTCTGAAAGGAGGAAGCAAAACGACGATCGTTCACCAATCCTACTTCTTTCACTGAAACGGTGATCATCTTGCAAGGTATCCTGCCCAGTTTATCCTCTGTGTATTGTTGCATCTCAGGAGGTGTTGCTTGGCCGCATCTAATCGCCCCGCCAAAGAAGAGTTGATCGCACAGGACATCACACGCTTGCATGGCATGGGCTACGCACAAGAACTCTTTCGCACTATGGGTGGCTTCTCCAACTTCGCTATTTCCTTCACCATCATCTCCGTGCTGAGTGGATGTCTGACTCTCTTCGCCGCCGGAATTACAACGGCTGGTTTTGCTGCTGGCTCGATCGGCTGGCCCCTGGTTACGATCTTCGTGCTTATCGTCGCCCTGGGTATGGCTGAGCTAGCTTCTGCCTATCCAACTGCTGGGGGTCTCTATTATTGGGCTTCCATGCTGGGTGGACCTGGCTGGGGCTGGTTCACTGGTTGGTTCAATCTCATTGGACAAGTGGACGACCCTGACAATCTATGCTGTGGTGCTCATCTTGCACGCCTTCCTCAATATCTTTGGTGTGCGCATTGTAGCCATCTTGAACGATGTGAGTGTCTGGTGGCACATCGTTGGTGTCCTCTTGATAGGGGGAGGAGTCGTCATCGCCACATTGGCGTCGCAGCAATTTGCAGGGGCTAACTTTGCAACCCATGTAGCTGCGCAGCCTCTCCATTCTGCTGGTACCCTCTTTCACGCTGATCCTAAGTACAATGCAACCGGTTTCCCTATCTGGTATGCGTTCTTATTGGGTCTGCTCCTGGCACAATATACCTACACTGGCTATGATGCCTCAGCACATATGACAGAGGAAACGGTGGGTGCTGCCAGGAGAGCGCCATGGGGTGTGGTTATGTCGGTAGTTGTTTCAGCCTTTGCCGGGTACGTAGTACTGATGGGCTTGCTCGCAGCCGCTCCGGACTTGCTCAAGGCCGCTGGTTTCATCAACCCGGTGCTCTTCATTCTGGAAAGCCGTCTTGGATTTGCCCTGGGAACAGGACTCTTTGCCGTCGCGGTCGGAGCCCAGTTCTTCTGTGGAATGTCCTCGATTACTACCAACTCGCGTATGATCTATGCTTTCTCACGTGATGGTGCTCTGCCTTTCTCGGATGTCTGGCACCGCCTGGATCGTGGGCGCACACCGCGTAACGCGATCATCCTGGCCGCAGCCGGAGCTTTTGTACTGGCGATTCCCACGGTCTTCAACTTCGCGGCCTACGTGGCCATTACTTCTATTGCCGTCATCGGACTCTATATCTCGTATGTCCTGCCCATTTTACTGCGTCTCCTGACGAAAAATTTTCAACATGGTCCATGGCATTTAGGCGCCTGGAGCAAGCCCGTTGGCATTATCGCGGTCGTATGGGTTGTCTGCATCTCGGTGCTCTTCATGCTGCCAACGCTCAATCCCGTCACATGGGTGACCTTCAATTACACGCCTGTGGTCGTGCTGGGAACTCTGCTGATTCTGACAATCTGGTGGACAGTCAGTGTGCGTCACTGGTTTAAAGGTCCTCATGCGCAGGGTTCTGCGACCCAACTCAGCGAGATCGAGAGGAGCTTTGGCGAAACTGTTCTTGTCGATACCGCTCTCGTCGATGTCGATATGGAAGGCGCGGCAGGTGGCGAGTAATCGTTGCTACTCCCTTTGAACAGGGAGACATGAGAGGATGGCAGCATAGTCATCCTCCCATGTCTCTCTATTCAGGCCCTTTGACTATGTATGAGGTTTTTAAAGGAGACGATGGGCTATGAGATTGGCAAACAAAGTCGCGATTATTACTGGTTCCGCAAGTGGCATGGGGCAGGCCGCAGCTGAATTATTCGCGAGTGAGGGTGCGAGCGTGATCGTGACAGATATTAATGAGCAAGCAGGAGAAGAGACGGTCAAGCATATCCAGCACGCGGGTGGCAGTGCGATTTTTGTCAAAGCGAATATAACCAATGAGGACGAGGTCAAAACGCTGATCGAGGCGGCTATTGGCAGGTTTGGGCGGGTGGATATTCTTTATAACAATGCAGGAATTATGCCTGAAGAGGACGGTAGCGTAACCGAGATCACTGAGGCCACCTGGGATAAGGTGCTGGATGTGAACCTCAAGAGTGCTTTTCTCTGCTCCAAGTACACCATTCCCCACATGATCGAGCAAGGGCAAGGTTCAATCATCAATGTCGCCTCGTTTGTTGCCTTCGTGGGTTGCACTGTGCCACAGGATGCATACGTTGCCTCTAAAGGAGGGATGCTTGCTTTGACCAGGTCACTGGCGGTGCAGTATGGACGCCATGGTATTCGCTGTAATGCTATTTGTCCTGGTCCCATTGAAACTCCCTTATTGCGGCCCTTGTGGACCAGTGAAGAGGAACGCAATAAGCGCTTGAATCGCATTCCGCTGGGGCGCTTTGGTGAGCCCAGGGATATTATTTATATGGCACTCTATCTCGCCTCTGACGAATCCTCGTGGACAACAGGTTCCTGGCTCAGCGTTGATGGAGGCATCACCTCAAACTATTTTTAACTTTTAGCGCGGTCTACTTCGAATAAGCAAGGAGGAGTTGCTTGCTTTTTGGAACGAAAGTTCTGTATACTACGCGTATGTTAATACAAACACCCGCTGATACCATGACGAAGTTTGCCCAGATGGGCGATGCCACTGTGTACGAGCCTGCCGGTGATCAACCCCAGCAGGAACGCCGCCGCGTGCCGTATCAGTCCCAGAGCCTGGCGGAATGCATTACTAATGTCGCAACGCCCCGGGGCAAACGGCCAATTTTAAAAGCCATGGTTACTACCGCTTGCGAACGGAATTGCTTCTACTGTCCTTTTCGCGCTGGTCGCAGTAAAATGAAGCGCCTCACCTTTACGCCGGATGAACTGGCAAGTGGTTTTGATACGCTGCAACGCGCCAATCAGGCAGAAGGGATGTTTTTGTCATCGGGCATCATCAAGGGCGGGATTGCGACAGAGGACAAGATTATTGATACGGCTGAAATTGTACGCGATCGTTATCACTTCCAGGGATATTTACACCTCAAAGTCATGCCTGGTATCGAATATGAGCAGCTCTACCGGCTGATGCAACTGGCTGATAGAGTATCTGTGAACCTGGAGGCGCCTACGCAAGAGCGACTGAATGCACTCGCGCCGAAAAAGGACTTTGAGCGAGAACTCATCACTATGCTGAGATGGGCCGAGGAGATACGCCGTGCGCATCCGCACGAAAAGCTCGCGAGAAGTGTCACGCAGTTCGTCGTTGGCGCGGTTGGTGATACCGACCGGGACCTCCTCTCGCTCAGTATCACCAACCGCGCCAACGACGAACTGCGTGACACTTCTCGCGAGCTTTTCGTGCGGATGCGCACGGCGTATCATT
>WNFI01338834.1_pt2 | contig 10826 bp, 10 predicted proteins | sample 5400471 | NCBI WGS metagenome assembly WNFI01 (sample SAMN13153348, study PRJNA577476) | soil metagenome | isolation source: 100 cm saprolite on Douglas fir-dominated hillslope | place: USA:California | collected 2013-09-17 | reverse complement strand
CCCTTATTCGGCTGCTCCCCGCCCTCCGGCCCGTAGAACATGACCCAGAGAGTGAGATCGTGGGTGAAATCCTCGAACCGGTGCGCCATGCCCGCGGGCACGAACAAGATGTTGCCGGGCTCGATCAAGTCGACCTGGTCGCCATGGACGAAGCGGCCATGGCCGCAGACCACCACATAGACCTCGTCGCGGGAGTGGGGCTTCTGCGGATCATGCTCGACCGGCGCGTAGAGCTTGATCTCCAAGGTGCCGTGGCGAAAGGCGCTGGCCGAGCGGATGCCGGAGGCGGCTTCGATCCGCGTCAGCATCTCCGCCACGCCGGCGCGCAGGCCATGACCGGCACCGGTCTTGGTCTTCGAGGTCATGCCGTCTCCCGGGTCAATGTCCGTGCACCACGCGGGCCACCGTCAGCACGTCGACCGCGGCCGCTCCGGCACGCCTGAGCGTGATGGCGCAGGCGGCGACCGTGGCGCCCGTCGTCAGCACATCGTCGATCAGCACGATGCGCCTTCCCTCGAGCCGCTTCTCCAGGCCCGGCTTGATGGCGAAGGCGCCGGCGACGTTGCGCATGCGCGCCTTCTGGTTCAATTTGGTTTGCGGCGGCGTGCGCTTCCGCCGGACCAGCAGGTCGGGAATGACCGGAACGCCGGCCTCGCCGCCCAAGGCATGGGCCAGCAGCGAGGCCTGGTTGTAGCGGCGCTGGAACAGCCGGAGCCAGTGGAGAGGCACCGGCGCGATCAGCTCCGCCTCGGCCAGGAGCTCGGCCCCCGCCCGCGCCATCCAGCGGCCGAAGGCCGGGGCGGCATGGGTCTGGTCGTGGAACTTGAAGCCGGTCATCAGCCGACGAGTCGCCTCGTCATAGCGAAACACCGACCGGGCCCGCTGCCAGGGCGGCGGCTCGGCGAGGCAGGGCCCGCACAGCGCCTCCGCATCGGCCGGCAACTCGAAAGGGAGCCCGCAGCATCGGCAGAACGGTGCGGCGATGAAGCTCACCTTCGACCAGCAGGCGCCGCAGAGCGCGCCGGTCGCCTCCACGGTCTCGCCGCAGGCAAGGCAGCGCGGCGGAAGCACCGCGTCCAAGGCCGCGCCGAGGGCGCGGCGGGCGATGCTTGCGATTGCTGCGCCCCCTTCCATGGGCCTCCATGGTCGGGTCGGCGGCGCGCCCTGTCAATCCTCGTCGCCCCATGCCATATCATCGGCCGATGACGATGAAAGGGGTCCCGGGCGCCTCCGGTTCGGTGGCTCACCTCTTCGATCGCCGCGCCGTGCGCCTGCATCGCGAGCGGGCGGCCAGGGCCATCGAGGCGCATGATTTCCTGTTCCAGGAGATCGCCGAACGGCTGGCCGACCGGCTCTCCGACATCAATCGGCGGTTTCCGCGGGCACTCGATCTCGGCTGCCATGGCGGCACGCTCGGCCGCGCGCTTGCCGGTCGCGGCGGCGTCGAGCAGCTCATGCAATCCGATCTGTCGCTGGCCATGGTGCGGCGGGCCGGGCCATTGGCCTTCGTCGGCGACGAGGAGTCGCTGCCCGTCGCCGATGCGAGCCTCGATGCCGTCTTCTCGGTCTTGAGCTTGCACTGGGTCAACGATCTGCCGGGCACGCTCGTGCAGGTCCGCCGCGCGCTAAAGCCCGACGGTCTGTTCCTGGCAGCGCTCTTGGGCGGCGAAACCCTAGGTGAGCTCAGGCAGTCGCTGATCGAGGCGGAGCTTGCCGAGGAGGCGGGCGTGAGCCCGCGGGTCTCGCCCTTCGCCGATCTCCGCGACGGCGCCGGATTGCTGCAGCGCGCCGGCTTCGCCCTGCCGGTCGGCGATGCCGATCGCCTGACCGTGACTTATGCCGATGCTTTGGCCTTGATGCGCGAGCTGCGCGGCATGGGCGAGAGCAACGCCGCTTGCGAGCGGCGGCGGCACGCCACCAGGCGAAAGACGCTCCTGGCGGCGGCCGAGACCTATCGGCAGCGCTTCGCGCTCGCCGACGGCCGCATCCCCGCCACCTTCGAGATCATCTATCTGACCGGATGGGCGCCCGCCGCCGGCCAGCAGCAGCCGCTCCGCCCCGGCAGCGCCAAGGCGCGCCTTGCGACCGCGCTCGGCGCCACCGAGACCTCCGCCGGCGACAAGGCGAAGCCTGGGTGAGGGACTCGGGATCGAGTGCAACCACGCTCGTTATGCCGGTATATACGGCCTGGGAGGGGACATCATGGCGACGGCTCGGGTTTTTCGGTGTGGCAACAGCCAAGCTGTTCGGCTGCCGAGGCAATTTCATCTGCGGGGACCGGAAGTTGAGGTGTTCCGGCAGGGAGACCAGATCGTGCCGCGCGAGAAGCCGCACGGCATGGCGCGCGCATTCGAGCTCTTGGCCGACTTGCCCGACGACTTCATGTCCGGCGGCCGGAAGGACCAACCTCCACAGTCCCGCTACAGGCTTTGATGGAGTCCCGCTACCTCCTGGATACGAATAGCTAAGTTGCGGCTCCACGCGGCAGATTGCCTTTCCGGCGTGATCTTGACTATCTAGAAGCTATGCCATGCAAGACGAAATTCCGCTCACCGGCGGAGGTCGCACCGCCGTGTCGAGGCGTGGGAGTATCGTGCTCCGGGCTGCCGGGCCATGGTCCGCCACTGTGCTGCGCCTGTTGCGGCATCTGGAGGACGTTGGCTTTGCCAACGCCCCGCGGGTCGTCGGGTCCGGCTTCGACGAGCAGGGGCGCGAGACTCTCTCGTTCGTCGAAGGCGACTTCGTCCATCCCGGTCCGTGGTCGGACGAGGCGCTTCCCGCCATCGGCGGCATGCTGCGGCAGCTGCACCAAGCCACGGCGTCGTTCGAGATTCCACCGAATCCGATCTGGCGCTCCTGGTTTGGACGCAGCCTCGGGGGCACGCGCCATGTCCTTGGCCATTGCGACACCGGTCCCTGGAACATCGTTGCCGTCACGGGACGTCCTGTCGCCCTCATAGACTGGGAGGACGCGGGTCCCGTGGATCCTGATCTCGAGCTGGCGCAGGCTTGCTGGCTCAACGCGCAACTACACGACGATGATGTTGCGGAAAGGGTGGGTCTGGCACCGCCAGAACGCCGAGCAGGGCAAGTACGCCTACTCCTCGACGGCTATGGCATGTCGAGAGCTGAACGCGTCGGGTTCGTCGACAAGATGATTGCGTTCGCAGTGCACGCCGCCGCCGATCAGGCAGTTCAGGCCGGTGTGACGATGAATAGCAAGAGTGTGGACCCGCTTTGGGCGATTGCCTGGCGGACTCGCAGCGCCAGCTGGATGCTGCGCAACCGCTGGACGCTGGAACGGGCTCTCGACTAGGCGCGAGCTCGGTCGATTCATCGCCGCTCCCCGGGCCGCGGCAAGCGCCGCTCGATTTCAGTCAATCTTTAATGCGCGAGAGACAGAATCATCCGAGCGGAAGCGTTGAAATTGCTGCACTTGCGAGTCGGCAAATTCTGTCGCCGTTGACGCCTCACCGTCGACATGGCCGTCCGCCCTTGTAGTGCAATTATCGTGTCAGAATTCGTCCCTGCCAGTCTTCGCGACAGCTAAAGACACCAACTATCTCAATGTCCGCTGCGTTCGCACGAAATAGAATGACGTCTTCATCGACGAATTTTTTGCGAATGTCAGGAGTCGGGCCGGGGCTTCCCGCCGTCCGAGTCAAAGCCTCACCGGCGGTGACGAGCGCGTCGACGAGCCTATCTGCCGCAATCTCGTCATTGTGCCGGTACTTAAATTGCCAGAGGCGATGAAAGTCAATCGCGGTCTCGGGCGCCCAGAGGATCATCCGACCGCAGACGCGTTGCTAGGGTCTGCGAGCTGCCGAGCGTGAGCGGCGGAATGCAGCTCGGCGTTGGTGAAGCTGGCGCCGCAGCTCGTCCGTGCTGATTCCCTCGCCTCGATCCAAGGATGCACAGCGACGCTCTAGTTCCGCCAAGAGCTTGGCTTCGTCCGGCCCCTCGGGAGTCGGCCGGTTTGCTCTCGGGGTTCGCCGAGTGGTCATAGGGATAGTCTAGTCGTTTTCTGCGATCGACGAAAGGAACCCGCTGGACTCAAGCACCTCCCGCGTTACGCCGACATCAGCTCCGGCAGCCCCTTCACCTCGCGGCTGCCCGGAAAGACCACGCGGTCGAGCGCGTCGGCGGGAATCCCCAGATGCGAGCCGAGCACGCCCTTCAAGACCGCGCGGAGATCGGTCGTCGGCATCAGGTCGCGGCCTTCATAGAGCGCGCTCTGAGCCAGCCCGGGCCAGCGCCCGACGATGCGGCCGCCGGCGATCCTGCCGCCCAGCACGAAGGCGACCCCGGCGGTGCCGTGGTCGGTGCCGCCGGTGCCGTTCTGGGCGACGGTGCGGCCGAATTCGCTGGCTGCGACCAGCACGGTGTCGTTCCACACCGGGCCCAGCGTCTCGGCGAGCGCGGCGATGCCCTCGGCCAGCGCGCCGAGCGGCTGGCCGAGCCTGCCATTCTGCTGCGCATGGGTGTCCCAGCCGGTGATCTCGAGCACGGCGATGCGCGGTCCCGCCGCGGCCGCCAGCAGCTTTGCCGCCGCCTCCGCCGCCGTCCGGAAGGTTTGCGGCCCGCGCATGTTGCCGCCCATCTGGTGGCTGTCGCCGATCAGCTCGGCGCTGAGCGCATGCGCGCCCAGACCCTCGGTGAAGGCCGGGCCGAGAAGCGCATCGTGGCGATAGAGCTCAGCCACCTTCGCCAGGAAATCCGGCGAGGCATCGGGGAGCTGGGCCGGCGCCCAGGAGGCGACCGGGGCCGGGCCGCGGAGCACCAGGGGCACGTTCTGGCTGACTGCGAGACCGAGACGCTGCTTGGTCGGGCCCAGCAAGCCGATCGCCCGGTTGAGCCAACCCTCCGGCTTGGCACGGGGATCGTCGGTGCCGTTCTCCAGCAGATCCTGCCCGTCGAAATGCGAGCGCTGCCGATAGGGTGTCGCCACTGCATGCACGATGGCGAACTGCTTTGCCTGCCAGAACCGCTCCAGCGGCGCCAGCGCCGGATGCATGCCGAAGCGGCGATCGAGCCCGATCATGCCGCGCTCTTGGCCGGGCTCGGCCAGCGCCAGGCCGCCGCGCAGTCTCTGGTATTCCGGCTCGGCGTAGGGCGGCACCGCGGCAAGCCCGTCCAAGCCGCCGCGCAGCACGACGAAGACGAAGCGCTTGTCGGTGTTGGCGCGCGCCAGCGCCAGGCCGGGCAGGCCGAGCTCGGCCAAGAGCGGCAGTGCGGCGAGGCCGAGGAGGGTGTGGCGCCGGGTCAGCATGGCCGTTACCTCCGCTGGAATTCCGGCGCGGCGAAGAGGAGAGCCAGGCCCTCGGCGCGGCTCGCTGCGCGCTCGATGGTCCTGGCGGTGTCGGGTGCCAGAGCGGTCCCGAGCGAGGCCGAGGCAAGCTCGACCGGGTCTTCGTGCGGCTGCACGCGCTCGGCCAGGGCGAGCGCGAACTCGACCCGCCGCATCACCTGTTCCGGACCGACCCAGGAGCGCGCATCGTCGGGCCAGCCCGCCGGCGAGGGCGCGGTCAAGGGCGGCTGTCCGAGCATGGCCAAAGCCTTCACCAGCTTGTCGCCGTCATCGCCGGAAGCGCCGATGAGGCGCAGCGCCGAGACCAGATAGTCGTTCGGCGTCTTCAGCTTCGTCTTGTCCTCGGCCCAGGGCTCGGGCGAGCGGACCAGCGCGCGGGCGAGCGCGCCCAAATCGCCTTCGCTGTCGAGGAACACCTTGGTCAAGCGGTTGACTGCAATCGCCGGCGGCTCGTCGGCGATGAAGTGGCGGGCGAGCTTGGTTGCGATATGGCGCGCAGTCGAGGAGTGGCGGGCGAGGATGCGCAGCGCCAGCTCGCCTTCGCGCGCGCCGTCTTCGTGGAAGCGCACGCCGAGCAGCATCTTCTCGCCGGGCTCGTGCATCTGCGGGATGAAGATGTGGTGGCCGACGGCACGGGTCTTGAAGTTGCCCACGGTCCAGCCGGTGAGGATGCGGGCGAACGCCTTGACGTCGTTCTGATCGTAGCCGCCGCTGACGCCGAGCGTGTGCAGCTCCAGGATCTCGCGGGCCAGGTTCTCGTTGAGCCCCTTGCCCCGGCGCAGTCCCGCCTGGCTCATCGGTCCGATCGAGACCGCGTTGTCGAGATAGAGCAGCATCGCCGGATGGCGCGCGACGGCGATGAGCATGTCGGCGAACTTGCCGGTCACATGCGGGCGGATCGCTTCTTCCTCGAAGGGAACGGCGACCCCGGCCACGACCGGCCTGACGGCGGAGACGGTGAAGTGATTGCTCCAGAACTGCATCAGCCGCTCGCGGAACGGCATCTCGGTTTCGATTTGGGCCTGGGCCCGCCGACCGGTATCGGCCATGAACGCGTCGCGATACTGCTTGCGCAGGAGCTTGACGACGTCGTCGACGCCCTTGCCCTGAGCCTGGAAGAACAGCTCCAGGCGTTCGGGCGAGGGCGGGATCTGCGACAGTGCTTGCGGCCGCGGTGCCGTGGGGCCGAGCTGGCCTTCGAGCCAGCCGCGCGGATCCGGGGTGGCCCGGGCGAGCTCGCCCGGGCGGGCGCCGAGCCCGAACCGTGTCACCGCGATGGCCGCATCGACCGACATTGATGGTGTCCCTGGAGCGACGAAATCGCCGTTTGCAGTGTCACTATATACGCGTGCGCCGGGACGTTCCTGTGCGCCAGGTCACAGGGGAAACCAGGCTAGCGCCGCCTGCCCGGGCCCCAGCGTCGTCCGAACAGCGGCCGGCGGCGCAGGCTGGAGGCGCGCTGGGCGGTCTCGGTCAGCCGCGGCAAGGTCACCAGCGCCACCACGGCGCGGGCCAAGGCGGAGAGCGCGAACATGGGGATGAGATGGCTGCCCCAGGACCAGGTCTCGCCAAAGAGCGTGATGCTGGTCGGCATGCGCTCGACCAGCCAGGCGGCGGCGAGTCCGCCGGCGAACCAGAAGCTGGTCGCGAGCACGGTGTGGATGGCGGTGAACAGGCCGCGCCGGCTCGGCGTCACCGTGTCGTACAGGAAGGTCGAGGATGCCAAGGCGTAGCCCGACCATGCCGCACCGGTGACCATCTGCGCTCCGATCAGGACCCAATAGTTGGTGGTGAAGATCCACACCACCGGCACCAGCGGGATGAGGAAGCCGGAGACGACGATGACGATGCGATTGCCGTAGCTGTCGCGCACCCGGCCCCAGAGCGGCAGCAAGAGGGCCTGGGTCACCGTGCTGACGGCGGTGTTGCCCATGAACTCGACATAGCTGAAATGCAGCTCGCGCAGCATGTAGACGTTGAAGAACGGCCCGGAGAACACCACGGCCGCATACATGAGCCCGATCGACAAGGAGTAGCGCACGAAATGCGAGCCGGTGACGCGGTGCCAGATCGAGGAGACCGGCTGCTGGATCGTCTCCTCGCTGGGCGGGCCGGGATCGACCATTTGCCAGAGATGCCAAAATGAATAGAGCCGGCCGAGCCCGCCCAGGGCGAAGACCGCGGCGAAGCCCCAATAGGCCAGGTCCACCCTCTGGAACGCCTGCAAGATGAAGCCGGCGGCGGCGATGGAGAAGAACGTCGCCAGGTTGAGAGCGGCGGTGCGGCGGCCGAACCAGCGGCCGCGGCGGCGCTCGGGCAGGAGATCGCCGACCAGGCTCGCCCACATCGGCGCCGACAGATTGTTGCCGGCATGATAGGCGAGCGCGCAGAGTGTGAGGATCAGCACCGCATGCTCGGGAAACAGCCGCGGCAGCAAGATGGTCGGCACCAGGGCGGCGGCTTGAAAGGTGACGCCGGCCAGGATCAGGGTCTTGCGCTGCAAGCCGAAGCCGGCGATCCAGGCGGAAATCAACTGGACCAGCGAGCCGACCCAGTTGGGAAATGTGGAGAGGATGGCGACCTGGCCGGCGCTCGCCTGCAGAAACACCGCATAGGCGCCGAAATAATTCTCGACGGCGCCGATGAGGATGGCATAGCCGATGCCGTCGCGCATGGCGTGCCGCAGCGAGCGGTCGGCTTCAGGATCTAGCGAATAGCGCTTCGGCATTTGAGACGGCTGGGGGCGCGTCCGAACTCTATAGCAGGTCCCTCAGCATGGCGACGAGGGGTTGGTCGGCCGGCGGCATCGGATAGTCGGAGAGCCGCGGCGGCCGGACCCAGGCAAGCTCCTGGCCTTCGCGCGCGCTGACGATGCCGCGCCAGCGTCGGCAGACGAACAGCGGCATCAACAGATGGAAGTCGCCGTAGCGGTGCGAGGCGAAGGCGATCGGCGCCAGGCAGCTCTCGGAGGTGTCGATGGCGAGCTCCTCGGCGAGCTCGCGCACCAAGGCCGCCTCCGGGGTTTCGCCCTCATTGACCTTGCCGCCGGGAAACTCCCAGAGGCCTGCCATCTTCTTTCCGGGCGGCCGTCGGGCGAGGAGGACGCGGCCATCGGCATCGACGAGGGCGGCGGCGCTCACCAACAGGATCGGCACGGCGGCTGGGGGCGTTTGGCGCGCCGGATCGCAGCCGGCGCGGTCGAGCGCATAGAGCGCCACCGGTGCGGAGAATCCCCGCGCCGGAAACTCGTGCACGGCCTCACCGACCAGGCGAAAGCCGCAGCCGATGAGCACGCGCGCCGAGCGGGTGTTCTCGGTGTGCACGGTTGCGAACAGGCGCTCGAGCTGTAGATGGCGGGCGGCGAATTGGGCGAGTGCCGAGACCGCTTCGCCGGCATAGCCATGGCCCCAATGGGCGCGGCCGAGATAGTAGCCGATCTCGCCCGCATTCGGGCCGTCCAGCACCAGGCTGATGCCGCCGACAAGCTCGGCCGGCTCCTTGCCTTGGATGACGAGCTCGAGCTCGCCCGACTCGGCGAGCGGCCGCCTGGCGCGCTCGATCCAGCTCGCCGCCGCATCGTCGGGATAGGGATGGGGAATGCGCGCGGTGTAGCGCGCGACCTCGGCATCGCCTGCGAGCGCCCGCACCGCTGCGGCATCGGTCGCTTCCGGACGGCGCAGCAGCAGCCGCGCGGAGTCGAGCGGCAGCAGCCCGAGGATCGCCTCAGCTGCGATAGCTGCCATTGATGTCGATGTAGCGATGGGTCAAGTCGCAGGTCCATACCGTGGCCTTGCCCTTGCCCACGCCGAGATCGACCTCGATCAGGATCTCGCGGCCCTGCATGTGCTGGGCGATCGGCGCCTCGTCGTAGCCGGCAACCGCGGCACCCTTCTCGGCGACGGCGACGCCGCCGATGCGGATCGCCAGCAGGTCGCGCTCGGCCCGCTCGCCGGCCTTGCCGACGGCCATGACGATGCGTCCCCAATTGGCATCGCCGGCGGCGATCGCGGTCTTGACCAGAGGCGAGTTGCCGATGGCGAGGCCGACGCGCCGGGCGGCGCGCTCGGAAGCGGCGCCGCCGACGCGGATCTCGACCAGCCGCTCCGCCCCCTCGCCGTCGCGCACGACCTGGAGGGCGAGATCGCGCAGGACCGCATCGAGGGCCTTGCGGAACGGGCCGAGCCGCCGGTCGACGGCATTCTCGATCGGCGCATGCGCGGCTTGACCGGTGGCGAAGACCAGCAGGGTGTCACTGGTCGAGGTGTCGCTGTCGACGGTGATCGAGTTGAAGCTCTTGGCGACGGCAGCCGACAGCAGCTTCTGCAGGACCGGCTGGGCGATGCGGGCATCGGTGAAGACGAAGCTCAGCATGGTCGCCATGTCGGGCGCGATCATGCCGGAGCCCTTGGCGATGCCGTTGATCGTCACCGGAACGCCGTCGATCTTGAGGCTCCGCGTCGAACCCTTGGGATAGGTGTCGGTGGTCATGATGGCGCCGGCCGCTTTCGGCCAGGCATCGGCGGCGAGTGCGCGATTGAGCTCGTCCAGCTTGGCGATGATCCGCTCGTCCGGCAGGGTCTCGCCGATGACGCCGGTCGATGCCAGATAGACCTCATGCTCGCCGCAGCCGAACAAGGTCGCCGTGGCCGCGGCCGCGCGCTTGACGCCGGCGCGGCCGGCCTCGCCGGTGAACGCATTGGCATTGCCGGCATTGACCACGAGCGCGCGGGCGCGTCCCTGGGCCAAGGCCTCCCGGCACCACTCGACCGGGGCGGAGGCGGTAAGCGAGCGGGTCAGCACGCCGGCCGCAATCGTTCCCGGCGCCATCGAGACCAGCAGCAGATCGATCCGGTCCTTATAGCGGATGCCGGCGGCGGTGGCGGCGATGCCGACTCCGGCGATCGGCGGCAGATCGGGGAAGCGCGCGGGCGCCAAGGGCGAGACCTGAGTCATGGAGCGAACCGGTTCTAGTGGAGGACGGGGAACTGACGGGGGGCTAATCCGTGTGCGGCGTGCCGTCCATGTTGAAGCGCTCCAGCTTGGCGCCGTCCCGCAACTGCTTCACCACCTCGCTGATGACCTGCTGGGAGAGCTCGCTGGTCAACTGCTCGCGCGCCTCTTCGAAGCTCGGCGGCGGCGAGCGGCGCTTGTCCTCGACCCGGATCACATGCCAGCCGAAGCTGCTCTTGACCGGCTGCTCGGTGGTTTGCCCCTTGGCCAGCTTGAAGGCGGCTTCGGAGAATTCCGGGACCATCTGGTCCTTGGTGAAATAGCCGAGGTCGCCGCCGCCGGTCTTGGCGCTTGGGTCGATCGACTTCTTGCGCGCGAGATCGGCGAAATCGGCGCCCTTCTTGAGCTCGGCGACGACCGCCTTCGCCTCCTCCTCGGTCTGCAAGAGGATGTGCCGCGCGCTCACTTCCTCCTGGCCCGGATTGTCGGCGAGGAACTTGGTGTAGCGCTCCTTCAGCTTCGGCTCGCTCACCTGCTTCTGGATTTCCTTGGTGAGATAGGATTCCTG
>WNFI01146417.1_pt1 | contig 10826 bp, 4 predicted proteins | sample 5400471 | NCBI WGS metagenome assembly WNFI01 (sample SAMN13153348, study PRJNA577476) | soil metagenome | isolation source: 100 cm saprolite on Douglas fir-dominated hillslope | place: USA:California | collected 2013-09-17 | reverse complement strand
CTGGAGCACCTTTTGCCCGGTCCCGCGCCCTGTGTAAACTTGCAGCTTCGGAGGTCCGTTTCCTCTGCTCGGTCGGCGCACCCAGGAATGCACACCTGGCGATGCGTTACGTCAGTCTCCGCTATGTGTTGCCGTAAGCTAAGGACGTAATTCTTTCAAAGAGGGAAGAGCGTCAGGCTCTTTTTTCCAGGAATCGATCCACCTTGACGGAGCCGGGAGTGATGCCCAGCTGCTCCATCATTCCAAGCTGGTCCCAGTTGTTCCAGCCGTGGACCAGCATTCCGTTCGCAAACTGGATAATCGTCATCCCGGTCACGTCAATGGTGCGACCGGTGGCGGGGAATCCCAGACCATTTCCTTTATTGGTGCCGGTCACGCGAAAGCGTATGGCTACTTTGTCGGCTTCAGCAACCATATCTTCAACGATGATGCGTAAATCGGGAAAGGCATCGCGGAAATTGCGAACGAACGGCCTGAATTGTGCCGGACCGTGAACTTCTGTGCCGGCCTCGGCCAGGCCAAACCCTACGCCTTCCGGAGAAAGCAGTTCGTCGATTGCGCCGTCACGTCCCTGATTCCATACTTCTTCAAACCAGCGCTTTGCCAGATGTTTATTCTGGTCGTGCATGGCAGCCCTCCGCAAAACCCTGAGACTGTATCACGAAGCGGGCAACCATCGCTCGTGAATTTCCGCGGAGGCTCCGCGCAGCCGATTCAAAGCGGCCCCTTCGCGTTCATGTTTCACCCCATATGCAAGACCAGGAGTCTTCATCCTGCGGCAACGGCTGAAATCGCGGCGACTTTGGCGTCGCCAGATTGTGGTTTCGAAATCCGGAACATCCCGTCTGCTTCGGGTTTCCTCGGAATAAATTTTTCCCGCAGCGGCCGGCGGCATCCGGCACCGGCGTTCAATCCTCACTCAGGAAGCATCATGCCTGAAGCTGTGAACTACTGCCTGAACTCCCAAGGCCAGGCGGTTTCCACGGAGAGTAAAAGGAATCGCGCCTGCCGCGCCTGCCAGGCGTGATCTGGAGGTACCGAGAGTAACAGTCACCGCGCCGGCAGCAGAACCCGGCATGGGGTTCGAATTATCTCCAGGAGCATTCGGGTTTACAGAGTCGGACTGTATCGGCCCGGTTCCGGTGGGTAAAGCCGCCGCAATCGTTGCAAAATAGCCTGAGATATCGAGAACCAAATGCGTTGAATTCGATGCGAACGCGCTGATCGAGCCACTGGCAGCAGGCACAATTGCCATGTTCGAGGTAATCGCGCCATCCTGAGCATTGAGGCTTGAGACAAGGGGTTGAGTTGAGCCCTGCGGCCAGAGCGTGAGAAAGCCAAGAGATGCCGGCGGAACCACGGTGGCGTTGAGCACGTAGGAGCCCGCCGTGGCGGGGGCACCGCAACCCGCGGCCGCGACGTTCACGTTGATGGTTCCGGCGAATGCCGGCGATCACCATCGCAGCGTTGGCCGTAACCGCGCCTGTAGGCGCATTCAGGGTTGAGACCAGAGGTTGCGTTTGTCCCGTGGGCCACGTGGTCAGGAAGCCTAGGCTTCCGTGCGGCACCGAAGTGAAATTCAGAGAATAGGCCTGCGCTGTCAGCGGCACGTTGCAGGGGCTCGATGGAAGGGGGAACGATCGGGTTGCGCCACCCACCAGTGCCGGTCCACCCAGAGGTCCGTTTGCCAGGCGAGTGTCAACCAGACGGCAAGGGGGCAACGGATAGAACGCCAGCGAGGCGGGTGCCGTTGCGGGAACGAAATAATCATCAATATCGAGCACCAGCTCTGTGTCATGGGTCGCGAAGAAACAAACGTCTCCGTTGTTGCCCGCGGGCACAATGGCAGCAACCGCTTTAGTCCGGCCATCAACGGAGTTAAGCGTTGAAGCCAGCGGTTGCACATTCCCACAGGGAAATGTTGTCAGGAAACCAAGAGTGCCATGCGGAACCACTGTGACATTCAGGGAATAAGCCGTTGCCGAAGCCGGTATGTTGCAGGCGCCGGCGGGAATCGTGAATGCGCGCGCGGCTGCCTGCCCTTTCAGGAAAGGCCCGCCAAACGGGCCGGCTGCATTCCGGGTATCGGCGATGCGGCACGGCGCAGCCGCCACAAAGCGCATTGGCAAATTGATATTTGTGGGATCGTTGACGATGTGGACAAAGGTATCTTCTCCGCCGGTTACGTCGGCCCGGTTGGTAACGAAGGCCGGCGCCCCAGGGTCAACATTCACCGTCAGGCTGATTGAGGGATAGCTGCCGTTGGCGGCAAGAGCGTCAGACCTCGTACAAACTACGGATGTTGTGAGCGGGGCAGCGCAATTCCAGCCTGCGCCGCCGACAGTGCCCGCAGTCAGGCCGGAAGGCAGTGAATCGGTCATGGTCACCGTGCCGAAGGTCGGCCCTCCTCCCACGTTTCCGACATTGATTGTGTAAGTTCCCGGCGCGCCCGCGGTGAAATTGCCGGAATGTGTTTTGCTGATGGTGAGGTTGGGGCTGTGGGCCGGATCAGGAACCACCGTCAGAGTGGCGCCTGCCTGCGTGCTGGTAATACCGTCATCGACAATGACGTTGAAAGGATAGGTCCCGAGCGACAGATTGGCGTCCGCCGTAACTGCCAGGGTCGTCGAATTGAACCCACCGGCTGGTATCTGCAGCGAGAGCGTCGAAAAATTGCAGGCGGCGCCGCTGGGAAGGCCGGTGCATTTCAGATTGACCGTGCTCTGGTAACCGCCTACCGAGAATACAAATGCCCCGTAATCCGCGGTGGTCTGGCCGGGAAAGATGGTCTGAAACGGATGGGGAACGAAGAGTCTGAGCCCTATGTTCGCTCCTGGTATTCCAACAAAACCTGTGGCTGTTGCGCTCTCCAGCCCGGCCTGGGCCGTCACGGTGAATGCATGGCTGAAATCAAATGCATTCCCCACCTGCAGGATAAAGTCGATCGAAAGGCTTCCCGATGGAATCATGACCGAAGGCGGCACGGTGATCGCCGGATCGCTGACCGAGAGCTGCACCGTCGTATCCTGGGCTGCGGGAACGGCCAGGCTCACGCGAACCAGTCCCTGAGAGCCAATCACGGGCAAACCGACAAAGCGGATTCGCAGCGAAGTTCCCGGGACGCTGTGAATCACATTGAACGCGGACGAGAATCCGTCCAGTTCCACAATATCGGCGCGCCCGTCGCCGTTCATATCGGTGGCAAAGCTCGGCGGGGCGCTGGATCCTCTCGTCAGGGGAAACTTATTAAAGGTGGGAGTAAACGTTCCGTCTCCATTGCCGAGCATGAACTGCACATAGAGGGTCCCGGCTTCCTCCTGATAGGCGGCAATATCAAGATTGCCGTCGCCGTTAAAATCGGCGACGAAAGAAGGCCCGCCGGCATTGAAGGGCGAACCGCTGTAGGGTGTGTAGGTGTTTTGCAGAGCAAAGGTGCCGTCGGGCTGCGCAAAGTAGATCTTAAACACCGGAGTGAGGCTGTCCTGAACACCGTTTCTCTGGATCAGATCGGTACGTCCGTCGTGATTCAGATCGGCGACTGCAAACAGGCTTGACGGATCGGAAAAACTGAAAAGATTCGGAATCACAGTCCGGGGCGCGCCGAAGCTTCCATCGCCGTTGCCCAGGAATTCGACGAGCCCTCCGTTATTGGGGACCAGGATGTCCGGATTGCCATCACCGTTGAAATCTCCCACAAAGAAATTGGGTATCAACGAGCTTCCGCTGAAGCCCTGTGTCGGCCCTGCGCGGAAGGTGCCGTCTCCATTCCCAAGAAACATGCTGATCTGGACCGGCGACAGGCCGGTGCTGCCGGGGCCGACCATCACAAAATCGAGGTTCCCATCCTTATTGAAATCGCCGATCTCAATTTTACCAGGCAATTCATTGATGTTGGTAATGACCGGCGTTCCAAAGTGCCCCCCGCCCAGATTGGGGACAAAGACAAAGAAGTTCCCGGTAAAACTGGAAGACAGATGATTGGGCGTCAGCACAGCATCAAGCCGGCCAAGCTTACGAAAATCGCCCAGGACCAGGTTGCCAAAGAACTGGAACCGGCTGTCCATGACCGGGGATTTAATGTCGAAAAGAAAATTTCCCAGCCCATCGTTGAGGCTGGAAACAATATTCCAGGGCAGGGCAAAGCTCTCTCCGAAATCAATGAACAGCAGATCTTTCTTCCCGTCGCCATCAAGATCAGCCGGGTAAGCAGCGACGGGTGCGTTGGTGGGTCCCACGTTCGATGTCTTGCCGGTTTCGAACCAGCCCACATAGCGGCCTTGCGGGCCGCCGAAGCGGCCTGTTCCGTCATTCAGGAACAAGACAGCAGAATCGCTGTTCTGGCTGGCGGCAACAAAATCCACGTGAGAATCGCCGTTGAAATCGCCCGCAGCCAGGGCAAACATATCGTTTCTTCCGCGGTAAACGCGTGGGCTGTCAAACCCGCCGGTGCCGTTGCCCAGTTGCACGCTGAGCAGGCTTCCTGACTGGACCCCCACACCGCCACCAGCGCCCTGCACGTTCACTCCGGAGGTGATCAGGTCGAGTTTGCCGTCTCCGTTTACATCTGCCAGGGATACACCTACGCCCACCTCACCTTCTCCAAATTGAAAGTTAGGCTGCAGAGTTTGAAAAGTTCCATCGCAGTGCCCCAGCAATACATCGGCAATGCTATCGGCCAGGGTAACTACGTCGAGGCATCCGTCACCGTTCAAATCTCCAACGGCAGCACTGTTTAATCCGCCCAAATTCGGGCCTTTCTTGAAGGTACCGTCTCCTTTGCCAAAATAAATGAAGGTCCCGGCGTCCTCCGCGTTCTCGTCTGTTACAGCCAGATCGGGGATGCCGTCGTTGTTGAAGTCTCCTACCGCAAGATTCACAACCACGGCCGCCGGGGAGAATTCCCGGTCCAGTGGCGTAAACACCGGCGCTTTGAGCCTGCCGGCGCCGTCCCCCGCAAGGAATGCCAACGCGCCAACCGGGTTATCCGCAATGAGTCCCACGACAACGTCCGGGTGTCCGTCACCGTTGAAATCGGCAACGGCGAGAGAAAGAGCCGGTGCCGGGGTGAAATACAAACTCTCAGGTCCGAAAGTACCGTCATTGTTGCCGAGAAGCACGCCCACAGTCAGGCTGTCAGGCTCCGCGACAATCAGATCGAGAGTGCCTATGCCTCGTAAATCCGCTGCGGCTACCGCGAGCGGCGTCTGTCCCCGAAGAGGAATAATTCTCGGTGGCTGGAACGTGCCATCTCCGTTACCAAGATAAATCCACAGATCATTGCTGCCTCCGTTGCATGCGACCCAGTCAAGGTGTCCGTCGTGATTGAAATCGCCTGTCGCTACTCCTGTGGGAAGGAAACCGGTAAGCATCGAATCGCGAAGGTCAAGCCCGGGCAGAGACAACGGGACTGCCACTGCGCCGGCACCGGCTGTCGCCGGTGCCTGGTCCTGGCCGGAGAGGGCAAACAGGTCACCGTATGGGCGCACGAATGCTTTGAGGAATTCGGTTCCCTGTTGCTGCGCATAGTTCCAGCCGAAGAAGCGCCCGGTGGGTCCCTTGCTTCCCAATACGATCCTGCCGGGAGACGATGGGGTAACCCCCGCAGACTGGATGAGATCTCCGGTAATAAAGGCCTGGAGTTCGGTGTTGTTCTGAGCCACTGTAATTAATGGCTGACCATTGAAGAGTACGGTCGGGAATTGCGTAAAGCCGGTTCCGGTGACTGTCAATATGAAACCGAAGCCGTTCGCTGCTACGCCAGGGGGAGAGAGAGTGGCAATGGCCGGTTTCGGAACGTTCACAGTGAGGGTTGCAGGCTGGCTCTGGAGAGGGAACCCCGCCGGATTCGGGGTTTGCACCGTTACCACGATCGACGGATCAAAAGACCTGAACAGATCGATATCGGATGCCGGAATGAAAGCAGTGAGCCGCGTACCGCTGACGAGAGTCGTTGCCCGATGTTGAAACCCGAAGAGCGTTACCCGAGACTCGGGCACAAAATTTGAGCCATCGACCGTCAATGTAAACCCGGGACCGAAACCATCCACCGCCACGGGCGAAATTGATGTCAGGACAGGTGTGATCAGAGGCGGCGGAGGAGCGGAGGAGGTATGCCAGATTATCGCCATTCCGTCATTCACATCCTGGCCGTTGAATCCCCACGCGGTTCCGACGGAAGGCGCGACCTGGATGCCTTCCGTCGCGTCGTTGCCCCGATCATGATCGATACAACTTCCTCCAAAAACCGCGTCGCCATAATTAAAGAGCACGTCACTGGAACTCTCAAAGAAGACCACCTGGAATTTCACGGTGTCCTGCTCGGCCAGGCAGTCAAAAGCGCGAACATCACGCCACTCCACAACCAGTTCACGGTTGGGCGCTGTGCCCGTCACGTCCCAGAATACGTTTTGGGCAGTGTTTTTCAGCGGAAGCAGGTCGTCCCAAAAAGGCGCCACCAGCGTCGTGGCGGGCACAAGAGGCGGATGGCCGGTCAGGAATGGAGAGAAGGTCGGAATGAATTCATGGAGATAAGCTGAGAACGCTCCATCGAAGCTGATGGTGCCGTTCGCGCTGACCCAGAACCGGGAGAATGAGCCATTGCCAAATGCTATCGGAAACGGGGAATTCACCGAGGTAACGTCGTCATCGCCAAGATTCAGGCTGGTTCCGGCGATATTGCGATAGCTGAACGGCGCAGCCAATGGCTGATAGTTAATCAGCGCCTCCACAACAACGACATCGCCGGTGGAGAAACTCAAGGTGTAGACGCCAGGCGACGCGGGCACGAATTGGCCGCTGTATATGCCGTCGCCCGCTGCCATGTCGGCGCCGGCTCCGTCATCGGCAAGGGGAATGATTTGTCCCCCGGGCGTGACGGTCACGCTTACAGTCCCATTCGGCTGTGCACAATTGACGTTCAGAGCGGAAAGGACAACCGGCACCCCCGCGGAAGCAGAAACGACATCCGTCGCCGGCAGCAACCTTGAAGAGACGATGGAATTTGCGCAGGTGAGAGCCCCGAAGGCATTCAGACGTTTGCCTGTGACGGTCTTCGCCATTTCGGCATTTGGGTCGCCTCCCGCCAGAATCAGGTTCCGGATGGCGCGCCAGTCTCGTGTGGAATCCTGCGCCGCGAGCAGCGCGGCAACACCAGTCACGTGCGGCGTGGCCATGGAGGTGCCGCTCTCCGTGGCGTAGCCGCCTCCGAGAAAAGTGCTGAGAATCTCCTGTCCGGGCGCGCCGATATGGACTGTATGCCGGCCGAAGTTGGAGAAAAATGCGCGTCCGTCATTGCGATCCGTCGCCGCAACCGCGACTACGTTTGGCAGAGGATAAGAGGCAGGATAGCTGGGCTGGGTATCGTTGTCGGCGAAATCATTGCCCGCAGCGGCGATAAATAAAATGCCGCTTTGCCGCTGGCGGTCAATCGCATCCTGGAGAGCCTGCGAGAACAGTCCGCCCCCCCAGCTGTTGTTGCTGGCAACGACATTCACTCCGCTGTCCCTGGCGTTCTTGATGAAGTCAAGGCAGGCGATCGCTCCCGAGGCGCTGCCAAAACCCTGGCTGTCAAGAAACTTGCAGGGCAGAATCTTCACGTTCCAGTTGACGCCTGTCACACCCAGACTATTACTTCCTATTGCGCCAATGGTCCCCGATACATGTGTTCCGTGCCCGTTGTCGTCGAGCGGATCGTTCGGATCGGCGCCGGTAATCGCGTTGAATCCATGGCAAATCGTTCCACCGGCACAAATCGGACCGGAGAAAACATTGGCCGCCAGATCAGGGTGAGTGTAATCAATGCCGGTATCGATAACTGCCACAACCACGGAGGAACTGCCCGTTGTGATATTCCAGGCCTGGGTTGCGTGAATGTCCGCGCCTATGGTGCCGCCCGTCTGGCCGGTGTTCCGCAGCCCCCACATCTGCGGAAAAAGCGGGTCAGTCGGAGTTTGCGAAGCATGAACGACATAGTCCGGCTCCGCATAAAGAACATTTGCATTGCCGCGATAGGCCTTGAGCGCCCGCGACAGGTTCCCTCCTGGAGCAAGCCGCACAAGTTCGAGCCCTTCCACGCCGGGGAAGGTACGCACAACCTGACCCAAAACGGCCTGATGGGCTGCCTGAACGGAACTGACCCTGACTCCGGGCCGAAATTTAACCAGCACATGTCCTGGAACATATTTTTGGCCGCTGAGCGGCGCTGTTGGTGCTGGTGTCTGGGCCGCCATCGTGATCGTGCCGGTCAAAAGAATTAAAACTAACTGAAGAGTTCGACACACGGGCCGGGCATTGAAGGGTCCCATTTTAGTTCTCCGAAGGATAAGCGGCGATGAAGTCTTTGTCAGAAGGAGTGCTCTTACCGCAAATATGAGTGACAGCGAGGATAATCCGGGCCGGAAGAGGATGTCAATGATAGCTTGTCTTGTTAGGAATCTAGAGAAACAATTACGAAAACTTCAACTGGCTTTCCGGCATCTTATGACAACTCGACTGAACTACGTATTTGACCGAATCGAATCTCGCTTATCTGATAAAGGACCCAGGAATTGAAACTTCAGTACTCCTTCCGGAGAGCCGCGGAACCATCCAGCACGTCGCCGGCAATCACCTTGATTACCTTTCGTATATCCGGATGTTTTCGGAGAGATGCGATGGACCAAGCACCAGACCGGCTCGTTTTTCCGGATGTGATGGCTGGGGCTGAATTACTTCGCATTGCCGAGAAGCCCCCTGACTCCCTCGTTGTATTACCTGCGCACACGTCACAAACCACGGCAAAAGACCTGCGCCTTCACGTTGTTTGAAATGTTTCTCTAAGCCTGAAAAATAACCTGTCTGTTTTTTCAGGATTTCGCAGCTTTAATTCCGCCGTTTGTGAGGCAGGAGCCAAAACCGGAAATTTGGATGCAAATCATTGAAAAAATTGGTCGGGGAGAGAGGATTTGAACCTCCGACCCCCTGGTCCCGAACCGCATTTAAGCCCATATTGAAATGAGCGGAAATTTGAGGCTTGTAATTGATTGATATTGAACCTTTTATCGCCCAGTTACGGAAGGCTGTTGAAAGTCTGAGCTCTTGAAGGCTTTTAGCGTCACAAATTTACCTACGGATTTTACTTTCTACTCAGCAGAACCCGCGGTCCAGTAGCGCGAATACCACAGTCGTCGCCCAAAGCCACCTTCGATGGAAACTGACATTCTGTATGGCAATCTGTGAAGGCCGGGGGCTCGGTTATATTGCCGACAAAATGATAAAGCTGCGCGCCGGGATTGGGCTGACCGAGTGGATCAAGTGCGAGCGCGAGCATTTGCAGCACCTGCATGCTGGCGCAGGACATAGAGAAGGCGAACACGTTTTCGCGTGTCTTCAGAGGATGATCTTTGGACAGACCTGAAATGTATGTCGGATCATCCAGCAGGCCCTCGCGTTCGACCTGGACTAGGCCTGGATCGTACTGGCGCAGACATTGCAGACATGGCCGTCCGATGGTTGCCGTGTGCGCCTTCCAGTCCGCTGCCGCCAGCTTCCCGTGGCGGTTGGTTCGCACCGCAATTCCGCCATCAATCACTGGAATCAGGTGCGCGTAAGCAATCAGGTTGAGCACATAGCGGCCCCAGGGCCGGTCAATACACGCGAACAAAACGTCGCAGTCGAGCGCGGCGCGAAAACCTTCTTCCTCAAAAACGGCGACAGGAATAGTTTCGATCCTGAAAGGGTCGGCAGTAGCACGCGCCACCAGATATGCTGCCTGCACTTCGACCTTAAGCCGCCCTACATCCCCCCGCGTGGCATAGCTGAGGCGGTCAAGATTATGGATTTCGATGAAATCGAAGTCCATCAGCATAACGTCTTCGAAGCCCGTCCGCGCGAGCGCCTCGCCGATAAGGCCGCCGACGCTCCCGGAACCAATAAGCCCGACGCGCAGACGCGCGATCTCCTGCTGGGCCGCTTCGCCCCAGGCCGAGACCGTGCGGATTTGTTCGGCGTTCGCGACGGGCGGAGGTGCCAGTTCATCCATGTATGTTACTTTCATTCTGTTGCCGACCACGCGCACAGTGGCGCAGTTCTGGCGGGCATAAGTATGTGGTGCCAACCTCTTCCAGAAACGCCCGCTCCAGCTTCCATCACCCGCCAGCGTGAGGCCCACAAAAGGCTTTTGCGTCGCTCCGAAGACAGCACCTGCATTTCCCTGTTCGGCGCGCACGTCGTCGAGGCTCATGCCTTGCCATCCCCGTCCGTGCGGATGACTGTGCATCAGCGCAAGGCCAGCGCCTTCGGCGGCGGCTTCGCCCATGGCCCTTTCGAAAAACCCAGCTTCGAAGCTCGCGTTTCCGTGAACCCGGCGCTCGCCCTCTTTCGGAAGGACAAGACGATGGACGAGGGCGGTCACCCGGCTTCGACCCATACTCGGCCGCCACAATGCGAAGCAAATATCCTCCTGGCTATCTCGCCGGAGGAGATGTGCACGGGCGACGCTGGCAAGCTGCTCCGTCATCGCTACGCTGTAAGAAGCCCGGCTCATTGTGTTTCCCACAGACGCCAGATATGCGCCATGTATGCGGTAACGGTTCGCTTTCTCTGACCCCAGTCCTGACAAGGCCTCGACCAGTACTGCCACTCGCCGCCAACTCCCTTCTGAAATTCAGGCGACTGATGCACACCCCCGGCAGGATGTGGCTTGTCATTGCTTGGATGGAGCGGCTGAATATGAGGTGAAAGGTGTGGACCTCCCGGCGGAATATTCGGGAAGTCCTGCGGCACGATTAGGCCGAGCCGGACAATCTGTCCGGTGCGACTACCCACCTCAACCCGATAATTAAAGAAAA
>WNFI01226571.1_pt1 | contig 10827 bp, 6 predicted proteins | sample 5400471 | NCBI WGS metagenome assembly WNFI01 (sample SAMN13153348, study PRJNA577476) | soil metagenome | isolation source: 100 cm saprolite on Douglas fir-dominated hillslope | place: USA:California | collected 2013-09-17 | reverse complement strand
CTTTTTCTTTCTTGCCAAGCTTTTCGTACGTTTCCACGAGATGTTGGCCGATGACTGCCCCTTGTAAAATTTCCCAGGCCGCTTGCAGATATTTCTCGGCACCAGGAAAGTCGCCGGAGCGGAATTTAGTCCAGCCAAGCGTGTCCCAATTTGCTGCTAGTTGCAACATGAGCGAAAAATCGGAAGGCTCCGCATCCTCTGGAGGTATGTCCATGGTCTTCTCGGAAAGACCCTTAACAGCGCGGCTGGAGTACTCCAGCGCCTCGGAAAGGTGCACATTGGCCTCGGCGAGTGTGTACGCAGCATCATTGAGTTCGTTGGGCTCGGCGTCATCCCCGAGGCCCTGCTTGAATTCAGGCATCGCCTTCTCTACATCGGGGATTCGAAGATAAGCCTTGCCCAAAGCAACATGGAGGTGTTCGGGGACGTCCGGGTGCGCGTCCATGGCCTTTTTCAAAAGAGCGACTGCGTCGGAGGCGCGTCCCGCCTCGCAATAGAGGCCGCTCAACCTGAGGATGATGGCGTCGTTATCGGGGTCAGCCTCTAGGCCTTGTTCGAGTTGGGGGATGGCGGCAGCAGAGTTCCCAAAGAGAATGCCTGGTGGTATTACACCCCCGGTCGCGTCCGTGCTTGGAAATGTGCCCCTCAGAAATATGTAGCTGCGCTCCGTGTCTTCTATAGCCTTAGCCAGGCTGCTGAATTTCGAACGATCTGTGCCGGGGATTTCGTTCAACAGGGTCTTGAAATGTAGCGTGCCATGCAGTGTGTCTTCTTTGAGGGAGTAGGTAGCGGAAAACTCCGCGAAGTCGTACTTACGTTCCACTTTCTGCGGGAGCAGCGGGGAAAAGCCCTTTGGAAATTTGACCGTGGTTTCGTATGTTACTTCCTGCGGAGAACCCAACGGAAGCGGATCTTTCGAGAGCTTTTGCTCTTCGCTCAGTTCCTGGATGAAAATGGGCGGAGCGGGAAAAACAATGCGGTGGTTTTTCCAGTCCGGTAAATCGGTACGATGGTAGGTAAAAGAGATCCAGAAGGGTTGCGTCGTATCCTCAGGCTGCTCAACAGAGACATCACTCACGGTACCACCGAAGCCCATCCCGGCCACGATTTTCTGAGTGAGTTCCTGCCAGTTATTCTGAGGAGTGGAGCGATAGGCGAGCCGAAGGCCGAGTTCCCCGTCCCCGCGTTCCTCCAGTCTCATCTTCGCGTCGAGCGTACCCTTCGTGTCGATCGAAGAATCGATGTTAAAAACTTCGTAGTTCGGAAGTGGGGAATTGGCCGGGGTAGCAATCAGCCGAGTGCCTTGGGAAGGAAGAACTGCTAGGGCCTGGCGGTCGCGCAGATTGCGAACCAGGAGACCAAACGAAGCGACTTCTGGTGTGGTATCAAGAAAGACAAAAGATTCGCCTCGAGGAATCGCAGTGATGACGTGGTCGAAAAGACTGGGCGAAGGAAATGAGGGATCTATGCGGTAGCTCGAACTGATCAGCACGGGATAAGCGGCCACGTTGACGGCTTGAAGCAGCGCGGCGAAGAGGGTGTGCTTGTCCTTGCAATCCCCGTATCGATTTACAAGAACTTCCACTGCGGAATGAGGAGTGTAGCGGCTGAGACCTAGATCGATCCCGATATAGCGAAAACGCGATGACACGAACTCGTAAAGTGCTCGTATCTTCTCCTCGTCTGTCGTCTTGCCCTTGGTAAGCTCTTCCGCCTTCGAGCGAATTTCGGCGGTTACCGACGCCTTTGGCTTTGCCAGACTGTCGAACCAATCGCCCACTTCTTTCCAAGAAGAAAAGGAAGAGACTTGAACGCCCGGAGGCGGGATACCTCCGTAGTTTCTCTCCCATGCAGGAATTTTGGATTCTTCTCGCTTCTTGAGATTTACGTTCTCAAAGGTATATACGCGACGAGCGCCATCGTCCCGGACAGAAGGCTGGGGGTCGGAGTTACGCAGCTTTACCGGAAGATCGCGCGGCACATCGATTTCCAGGATTTCTTTGAGGCAGACGCCTTCACGGAAAAAGTTGTGATCGAACCAGAAGTGCCCTGGAGCAATAGGGTCGTGGATGGTCCAGCGGATATGAAGTTCCAGCACATCACCGGCGGAAAGAGATTTAACGGCGATATGCTTCTCCCGCTGATCCGTATACATGGGTGCTTCGCGGCTGACCGCAGAATCCAATTCTTGAATGTCTGAGGCGGGAGTCTCGACAACACTGCCGTCTGGTTTGCGCACGCGCGCGTAGATGACCTCGAGCGACTCGAAGCTCGAAGCAAAGGGATAGGTAAGGAGGCCAAATTCGCGCACCGCCGATTCAGACTTGATGCGGACTCGCGCGACAACATCGCGGTAGCCCTTGCCGTCAGCTTCAAAAGTAATTCTTGTTTGGATTAAGTCAAATACGTATGCCTCTAAGGAGTTGCTGTCGTTTTCAGATGCCTTAGCGGACGTGGCTGTACGGACCGCCGACCTAGCCGAGGACTCTTGGACCGGCGCGGCAGCAACACGCGTGGGGAAAAGTAGAAAAGCAGCAAAGAAGAGTGCAACCGAGAACCTGGGTCCCATCTCGATTTCTCCCGAGCCAGTAACCTCTCGGGATAATAACCCAGAATGTCGCGCGATGAAAATTTCCAGTGATGTGGGACTAAGCGTCGATCATCCAATCGCGACCGAGCGGCGATCCCAAAAACATTTCGTCCGTTGTCATAAAAGCAGACTTGATTGAATAGGTCGCTCGGATGTTAACCGAAGGGCTTGCAGGTTCGAGTGCCTGGACATTCCGACTATGAGAAACCACCCAGCGCGCACGACGGCGTTGCCCCAAAGACCTGAGGCAAGGCCTTCGGTCCAACGTCAGTCCAATTCGAGAGGGTGGTTGCACCGCGTGTTTCTGTGTAAGCGACACCAGATGCGGCACTTATGTGATTTAACCTGCTTACTTGCAAAGCAGATGCTCTCCCAGCCTAGGTAGGTGCTTTCCCACTGAGCTGACCCCCACGCGGTGTAACCGTTTCTGCAGGGGCATTTACGGCCGTTGCAAATTGACGGTATATGCGTTTTATCCCGAAGGCGAGAGACTTTTTTGGCTGCAACTTCCCATAAGCAAACTCGACCACGTGGATCGCTTCCAGGTGGGCCGTTGTCCAAGGAACTATGAGAAGTGCGGTCATGATTAGAAAACGACAAACCCGTATCTCCCCTCGAACATCGCCGGCTGCGAACCAGTGTTCGTAATCCTGAGGCTATAAGTGAAACCGGGAGGCCCCAACTCAACATCCACGCTATCTAGCCTTACCTGCGCACCGTTGGTCAGGGGGCGAACGGACCAGACCACAAACCAGTTCTGCGGCCAGCCCCACGTAAACCAAGTGTGGCCTTGACCAGGCCCGATCGTCGCCGTGAATTGCGTGTTAATGTTCACGTTATCCTCTCCGTACTGCGCGAATGGTTGCCGCCTCCAGAGTCCCCGGCCCCACGTTGAGGCATACAGATACAGCCCAAACCACTGCAGCCAGCCCACGCTCGCGTTGGGTAGGCCCCCGCCGTAGTTCGCCCAGGTGTTGGCCCAATCGGTAGACACGAACACGCCCGGATTGCCGGCTACGAAGATCGCGTTCGGGTTCACTGGGTCCGCCAAGATGGACTGGAAGTAGCCCGTGCCCAGCGCCCCGGCCGTCGCGCCATTAATCGCTTGCCAAGTCGCCCCTCCGTCGGTCGACTTCGCGACCTGGTTCGCTGTAATCAAGTAGAGCTCAGCATTCCTGGCCCCGTTCACCGCAAGCTGAACGACTCCTCCGCCACGCCAATTACTCCTCATGTCCACCCAATTGCCCGGCGTGCTGACGTTATTGTTTCGATAGACCTTGCCCGAGGCCGAGATCGCGTAGGCCATCCCAGGGGTACCCGCCGCAAACGCGATGGAGGCAATAGCCTCGTTCGGATTCACACTGCTGACCGAATTCCATACCGGCTGGCTGGCTGCGGGATCCAGCGCGAACTGGAGCGTTCCCGACTGCGTTCCCGCGAACAGGATCTTCGAGTTAGGCGTGTTATCCATGGCCAGCGCGTGGTGTCCAGGTAAAAGACTCCTGGTTGATTGGGAAAGCTATAGGTGTTGGCGCCCTCCCAACTGTGGCCTTGGATTTCCTCCCATTCCCGGCTCTTCACAAAGCGGCAAGCCAACAAACCCTGGTGGTGCGCGGGCCCAACAGCAACCGGCCCCGCAATCGCATTCGGGGAAATACCCACGCGGTAAAAGTTGGAGGTCACAAGCCCATAATTCAGGTCCTGCTTGCTAAAAACGTCGGCCCAGCTCCAAGCTGCCCCGCTCATCCACGTTTGGCCTCCGTCGGTGGAGCGGAACACGCCTCCGTCGTTACTTAGGTACGCTACACCTTGATTTTTCGTGTCGAAGGCGACGCTTTGTTGATCCTCATGTGGGTGGTAATAGGATGCGGCAGTCGACCATGTCTTACCACTGTCTGCGCTACGAAACAACTCCTGAGTACCAGCGAGGATCACCCGATCGTCAAATGGGTCTACCGCAATGACGTTGTTCCAATCGCCTTGCTGTTCGCCCCAAATGTCCGGTGGAAGCGTGCCTTGCGTCCATGCACCCCCGGCGTTATTGCTGACAAACACTTGCTGGTCGAACTTCACTGCGACGGCCCGGGTAGCAGGTGTTCCCTGTCTGCCGAGCCCAATCTTCACCATAGTGTTCGCCGGATTGGCCACGGAATTCCACTGGAGAATGGTCGTCCAAGGCGCTGCTCCCGTCGTCGTCATAAGTACCCCGACGCCTCGCTGCGCCGCATACACAACGGCCGAGTTGCCCGAATCCAGCGCCACGTCCGTGATGTCACCAGAAACGAGCGCTGCCCAGTTGCCTCCCCCATTGGTTGTCTGCCACAAACCAGTGTTCGACGCCACCAGAACCCGATTTGCGTTCTGCGCGTCGATGACCACCCTGCGCACCGCGTGACTCCACGGACTGGAACCGGACCACAGGACCGTAGTGCTGGCGGAAGCCCACGTGGACCCGCCATCCACCGACCGAAGCAGATTAGCGCCCTCAGCCAAATAAACGATTGAGCTGTTGGATGGGGCAATCGCCACCGCGAAGCCGGCGAGAGATGCATGAGGGTCGCTGAGCGGAATCCAGCTCGCGGCCGGGTAGTTCTGGACGCTGTCGAGCCTCCAGAGCCCGCCCCCCTGCGCGACGCCAAACAAACGATCGCTGTTGTTCGGATCAATCGCCACCTGGATCATGCATCCGCTGAGGTGATCGGGGCCGAGATTGCGCCAGTTGGCTTCGGGAATGACGGTCTTGAAATAATAACGCGCCTCAAAGGTCGCAGCCGACGACCCGCTATTGGTAATCGTGAGCCAGTAAGTGAAGCCGAGTTCCCCGTATTCGATCGAGACTTCGTCGAGGCGCACTTGAGCCGCAAGAGTGGTTGGGCGGATCGACCAGATGACCAGGTAATTTGGGTCCCAAGCGTACGTGAACCAGGTCTGTGTCTGGCCCGGGCTGAGGCTGGCCGTAAATTGGGTGCCGACTCCGAACGACATCGCGACCTCCAAAAATAACGCTAGCTATGGCTAGTCGCGCTGTGGCCCAGCGAACGGATCCTCGAACAAGCTTCCGGCCTCGTACTCCTTGACAACCTGGCCCGGTTGGGGCTTCACACCGACCCCAAATTTCGCGTCCGGCGCGATCTTTGTGACGGACACGATCTGTCCGCGCTCATCGTGAACAACGATGGTTTTCACCACCGCCGCCACACCTTCTCGGGCAGCACCCTGCTTTCTATCCTCGGGCGGTACAGGCTCGTACTTTGGTGCCTGTTCTGGGTCACGAAGCTCCTCTTTAGTGGGCTTGTGATGTTGCAGCGGTCCACCGGACATCCTCCGGCGCGGCGTCGGCTTTTTCTCATTTGCCATGGTTGTTCCCTCCCAAAAACTCCTAATCCTGATTTTCCTTTTGAGTCGCAAAGCGGCACCCATTAGTCCCAGAATTTTCGCTTTCAACTCTGTCTTGCTCAAAACCCTATGCCGGGGGCCTTCGTCTCAACCGCAGATCCTCTTGGCCACGGTTGGGTGGGCAAGCGCGGTTACTTTGGCAGTTCCACTGACTTTCCTGGGCTGTTTGTCGATTTTAACCTGCCTTGTTTCCCACACTTGACTTTTCGCGTGCTCGATACTCTATCTCTTTGATTACTCTTGGCATGTTGTCAATACGCTGCCGCGATGCAACCAGTATAAGTTCAAGCGTTGACGTTTGTGCTCGTCGCAAGGAACCACTCACTCGCCCAGGGTGGTCCGAAGGTCAGCCAGCGATTCAACTGACGGACGCTCAAACCCGATTTTTCGACAAGATGGGCGGCGAGAGGCCAGTATTTCACTCGTTTTTTCTCAAATGGCCCATAGTTCAATACATACGTAGCTAGCATCGCTACATCCCGCGTCAGATCATTTCTCCTCTCAATATCCTTATCAAAATATTCCAGATAATCGTTCGAAGAATGGTCCAAGAATTTCCGCCCCTGTAGCGCCGAGCACAATTTCTGGTACTCTTTCGTCTCAAGAATCCAATAGTGCCAAATCTCGTCGATTTCCTTCGAGACCGGGATATTGCCATGGCAATATACGGCTATGTTGAGAAATTTCAAGGCCTCCTCAACCCGGATGCGTACCTCAGCACAGGATAGCCGTGACAGCTTCTTTTCAAAGTAGTGTTTTAGCTGGGGGCTTAGGAATGCGTCTCGCAGTTGCTGGTTTGTGATCGTCATTGAGCGCTCCAAAGGCCTGAGAAACCATCGTTAGCCCCAAACGTTCGATTTGTTTCTTTTGTAAGAGTTTCGGCACATCAGTTCAGCTTCTTATTCACACAACACGACCCGCCATCCGGCTTGCAGCAACCTGCCTGCTTCATCTTCATTGCCGAGATTAGCGTCTTTTTCTTCAAATGATTCAACGCCTTCGTCGTTACTAACAGTCTCTTCCTCAACCGAAGTGCTTGCTTTGGCGAGACCGACCTAGTCGCCAATACACCGGCTTGGACTTTTTGCTTGGTCATGGTGTGCTCCTTATCCTTTCTGGAATTTCCCTCCGCAGATTCAGATTCAAAAGTAGCGAAGAGGATTATTGCCTTCCGCCACTGTTAATGGTCCCATCAAGCGAGCCGAGAACACATAAAGGTGCGCTAGCAGCACCATTGGCCGCGACCACCCCACTGCCCGTTACATTGCTAAAGCGACCTGTGCGGGGAACAAGAGTGTAATTACCTCCTCTGCAAATTCACGATATTGAACCGCCCTTTGGCAGGAAGTCATACACCCACGCCCCCCGGCTGTCAAGGCAACTCCCACCCTTGCCCACCCCCAGTTTTTAGTTGCCGCTGAGTGGAGGTAGCCTGCCGGGCGGGTTGCGGTAAGGAGAGGTGTTGCAAGGGTAGGCCACTACTGGAGTATCTTGGGCTGCGCGAGTGTGGATGCCAGACCTTGGGGAGTGCTCCCGATGAAAATCGCTTCAGAATTCGTGAACAAGCGAGATGGGTGTACTATGGCGCTGTTCGCAGCCAAAAAGGAAATTCTGGTTCGGACGCATTGACCGGTGGGGACGCGCGCCTACTATTCGTGCGCCAGTCCCGCCAACCGGCAGGCGGCCAAAGGAGTCTACAATCGTTCCGGTTTTCGACGTTAATCAGGCATTTGCCGCGAAGCTGGTCTATGCGTCCGAGTTGGCTGACCCACCTAAGCACAAGCGAATAAGAGCCAAATTCTATTCGTAGCGCAGGGCGATCATGGGGTCAACGCGCGTGGCGCGCCGCGCCGGAATGTAGCAAGCGAGCAATGCAATGGCGGCCAGACTTAGCGCGACCGCGGCGTACGTTAGCGGATCGGTGGGCTTGACTCCGAAAAGGAACGTGGAGATCAAGCGAGTGACGCCGAAGGCCAGGGCAACTCCAATGGCAACACCTATGGAGGTGAGCTTGAGTCCAAGTTTGGCGACCAAGCCCAGGACGTCGCCCGGACGCGCGCCGAGCGCCATGCGGATACCAATCTCGTGCGTGCGCTCGCTGACCGAATAGGACATTACGCCGTAGATGCCCACGGCAGCAAGCAGGACTGCAACGCCCGCAAAGATTCCGAGCAGCTCCATATAGAAGCGGTAATCGCCGAGGGATGCTGACAAAACGTCTTCCAAGGTCATGATGTTGGTGACGGGCTGATTGGGATCGATCTCCGACAGAGCTTGCTTGACACTGACCGCCAAATTTTCTCCGCCGCTCATCCGGCCGGAAGGTGTTCGCAGCACTAATGCTTTATGCAGGTGGGCCCTCGCGGCGCCGCCGGGAAACACTGCCGGCTGTTGTGTGAAAGGCGCGTAAACAAATGGAGGCGTTTCTTCTCCCAAACCAAAATGTTTGATGTCGCCGACAATCCCGACGATTTGGCGGCTTCCGTATCGTGCTCATCGAGGTAGCGGCCTTTGACCAGAGGAATCTTTAGCGTGCTGAATACTCCGGAGCTGACCTCACTGTATCCGGCTCGCGGACGATTTTCAGGAGGCGGAGCGGGATGTCCGAGAATCGCAAACGAATAGAATTCCGGGCAGCAGCGCGTGGGCAATGCGCCGATTACCGCGGCGGACTCCACGCCTGGCAACACGCCGGTTTTTTCCAGCAGCCGCTGATAGAAAGCCGTCACCGAGGGCAGCGTTTTTTCCATGTCGCCGCCAGGGACGCGTTCCAGATACTTTCCGCCTTCGGGAAGTTGCAGATCCATGCTTAAGACATGGTTGACGTCGAATCCAGGGTTGACTCGCTGCAAATGGAAAATTGTGTTGATCATCAGACCGGCGCCTACCAGAAGCACCATTGCCAAGGCTACCTCGGTTACCGCAAGCGAATGCCGAGCCAGGCGCCCGGACCTGGTTGTCGTCTTGCGTTCGCCTTCCCGAAGGACGACATTTAAGTCGGCACGCGAAGCTTGCATTGCGGGGGCCAATCCAAACAAGATCGCTGTCAAAAGCGAAACCCCTAGTGTGAACAGCAGCACGCGGGCATCGACGGTGATTTCGGTGGAGTTGGGGAACTCTCCGGCAAGCGCGACGACTAACTTTATTCCGGCAAAGGTCAAGCCTAAACCCAGCAAGCCTCCGGAAAGGGCCAAGACTCCGCTCTCCGTCAGCAATTGCTGGATCAAGCGGCGCCGCCCCGCTCCGAGAGAAGCGCGCAGTGCGTACTCTTTGCGGCGCGTCTCGGTACGGAACTGCAGGAGGTTGGCAACGTTCACGCAGGCGATCAGCAAAACAAAGGCGACCGCGCCAAAAAGCGGGTAGAGCGCTTGCCCGGCAAAGCGATAAAGGTCTTCGCGCAAGGGACGAATTTTCGTGCCCACGCCCTTATTCGTCGCTGGATACTCCTGCTCGAGCCGGCCCGAAACCACGTCCATTTCGGTTTGAGCTTGCCTTAAGGTCACGCCGGGCTTTACCCGCGCCACGGGCATGAGCCAGTGGTCGATCCGTGCAGAGTACCGGCTGCTCGCGGGGTTGATTGGAATCCACACATCGAGGCGCCCCCCGTAGAACGGAGCGAAATGCGGCTGCATGACTCCAACAATGGTCGAGACCACGCCCTCGATAGCGAAAGTTTTCCCCAGAACCTGCGGATCACTGTTGAGCTCGCGCTTCCAGAACTCAGCGCTGATGACGACAGCCTGCGCACGGTCCTGCGATTCCGTGGGAAGAAAAATTCGCCCCAAAATTGGTTTCGCCCCCAGCAAGCTGAACAAATTCGGAGTTACATATTCCACACGCAGAGGCCGCGGCTCGCCGAGACCGGAAACGCTGGCGCCGAGACCGGAAACGCTGGCTGTGTCGTTGAAACTGATCAGCGCAATATCTTCGAAGACGTGGTTTTGTTTTTGCCAGTCCACCAATTCTGCTATAGGCGGCGGGATGGTTCGATCCGGATGAGCTGACTCGGTCTCCCAAACCACGACTAATTTTTCCGGATGGGGATAGGGCAGGGGACGATAGAGAAATGTGTCCAGAACGCTGAAGATGGTGCTGTTCGCGGCAATTCCTAGCGCGAGGGACAGGACAGCGATCACGAGGAACGCGGGATTTTTCAGTAAACTACGAGTCGCGAAGCGTATATCTGCGCAGAGAGTCTCGAAGAAAGGAAAGGTTCGCATGTTCGAGGTACCTCCTCAGCAAGCGGAGCAATTGGTAGGGGACTGGCTTGAAGCCTACGCCACCGCGTCAGCGGGGCAAGCCTCTACGTTACACTTCCCCCACAGTAGTAGACGTATTCAAGGTCAAATTGTTCCTCGGCGTGTTTATTTAGGTACCCTGAAGTGCCTTGTTAGTCGTGCGGTCTCAATGGGTCGACGCAACACTAGTTCGAAGTCAACTTGCAGGGCTCAACAGCTAAAAGTCGTTCGCTAGCATTAATTCAGACGGAACACCACCCCGGCCAGGTCTGATTGAGTACAGCCGGACACATCGATTCTCTAAGGGGGAAGTATTGTCGGATCAACTGATTAGGAGGTGTTGCATCGACCGGTTGAGCTGGCACGACTTACCAGGACTTAGACCCAAATGCCACGTGGGACTGATAAAAGTGATCTATCGGAAAGATTTTCGGGAGGGAGCGCACCTAATCCATAACGCTGAATTGCAAGTAAGGCCTCGAAAGCTTCACGATCATGTCTCGGTCGTCTTCGACCAACGTCACGCGCCCTTCCTTGTCACGGTTCGGTCGACCAACTGCCTGGAACTCGACGGCGACCTTAAAATAAGGACATTCCTGGCTG
>WNFI01121502.1_pt1 | contig 10827 bp, 13 predicted proteins | sample 5400471 | NCBI WGS metagenome assembly WNFI01 (sample SAMN13153348, study PRJNA577476) | soil metagenome | isolation source: 100 cm saprolite on Douglas fir-dominated hillslope | place: USA:California | collected 2013-09-17 | reverse complement strand
ACATAGACGCGGTTGGTAGTTTGATTCGCTACGATCCCAACCATTACCCGATCCTCGGTACTCTTGCCAACGGGGATGGACTTACCCAGCACAATGTTGGTGTTACCGTCAATCACACTCACTGTATTATCGGTGTCGTTTGCCACATAAACACGGTTGGTGGTCGCATTAACCGCTACTGCATTCGGGTTTTTACCGACGCGGATGGGGCTGCCTAGCACTGTGTTGGTGTTGCCGTCGATCACGCTCACTGTGTCATCGTCATTGTTCGCCACGTAGATGCGGTTGGAAGCCTCGTTTACTGCTACCATTGTTGGGTCGTTACCGACGGGGATGGGGCCACCCAACACAGTATTGTTGCTCCCGTCGATCACGCTCACCGTACCGCTACCGAAAGTACTCTTGTTGAGCGTGATATTCACCACGTAGACGCGGTTAGTGGTTGAGTTCACCGCTATCCCATTCGGGGAATTTTCCACCGCCTTTGTACCAATGGGGATGGGGCTGCCTAGCATTGTGTTGGTGCTGCCGTCGATCACACTCACTGTGTTATCGGCTCTGTTTGCTATGTAGATGCGGTTGGTAATCAGATTCGCGGCTGCGGTACTGGGGCCACCGCCAACCGCCACCGTTGCAATCACACTGTCAGCCCATGCCAGTAGCGGATTGATGACCACGACAGCGGTTAGTATGAGCAGCATCAACACGGCGGTGAAGTGTGGGTGGCGCTGTGTTATGCGCCGATTTATGAGTAGAAAAGACATATCAAAGGTTCCTTTCATCGAAATCGAAAGAGATGGAATTGTGATAGTGAGCACCGATTTATACATCGTCGGCTGAGGGTTGATGACGGTACTTGCACAATGTTGGTAGAACTAACATTGTTTTGCTGAACGCGATTTTGTAGCCTAAGCGAATCTAAGCAACGTGAATTCGGGATTACTGGTCAAGTAAGAACAAGGGCTTGATACTGAATATCATGCAAAGCCTTTTGGATTGGAGGCATAGCCCAGCAACAAGATTGACCAGGACATTGAGTGATCTGCGATGACCGACATGCTTTGTCTTAGTGATGCTGCGGTTCTAGCGCAGGGGCTACGCCAAGCTGTTGCATCATCATCGGTATGTTCCACAAATGCCACAAGTCAGTCGTCTTTCCGTCCACAACCCGAACAAAGTGCATATGTGGTACCGATACTCTCCGGCCCGTGGCAGGCAGACTACGTCCAGGCACAACGCTAAGCGTGCCCGTGTGGGTGCCTGTCATTGTTGAACGCATGGCGACGATATTGCCTTCAGCGAGCATATCGTGAATTTCAAAATGCAGGTCAGGAAAAGCCGTTCGCAACCCGACCACAACTTGTTTGAGATGGGCGATGAAATCTGTGCCAGCAGGCTCCTGGTGATCCACACCATCGGGCGCGGTGCATTCGTCAATCACTGAGAGGTTCCCTTGATTGAAGGCTTGTTCTATCATTTTTCGGCTAGCGATCTTGTTTTGTTCGGTTATCATAGTTATACTTCTTTCATTATAGTTCAACTACACTAATGAGATATACAGTATAATACAACCATGAACAATGTCAAGCCACCTCTTTCTCACCGTCAGCGGCAAGCGTTGGTAACTCAAGATATCATCTTGGGGGCCGCACGCGAACTGTTTTTAGAGCAAGGTTACGGCAGCACGACCATTGAGGCCATCAGCGCAAGGGCCGGTGTCGCTGTGAGTACGGTCTATGGCATCTATAAGAGTAAGCGCGGCATCCTTAAAGCTATTCGCGAAGCATGGCATCTAGAGTCAGGGCAACGTGAAATCTATGAGCAGGCTTTGCAGGAAATGAATGCGCCTCGACGCATGGAACTCGCTGCCAATGCCACGCGCCGTCAGTGGGAAACAAGTGCTGCCATGATGTCCATTTACGCCAGTGCGGCGGCGGTTGATTCAGAAGCGGCGGCTGAACTCAAGGAAGCTTTAGCCGGTAGACGCCAGGGCATGGCGAAATTTATTGAAGCAACCGTACCCATGTTGCGCTCTAACCTTGAGAAGCACCGTGCAAGTGCCATTTATTTGGCACTCACCCGACCCGAAGTTTATCAAGAATTCGTCGGGGTTTTTGGCTGGTCGCCCGATGAATATGAGATGTGGTTAGCCGAAATATTGAAACAGCAGTTGCTTCCCTAAAGTCGAAAGGTACTGAAACCCTATTCTGAAAAGTGGCGGTGTCTCAAGTTATTTCAGCATGTAGTCTCGCCGTACAGCACCGGCCCAGTTCGTAAGCGCAATTGATGGATAGCGCCGACTGGTTTCTGTGGAGTCGAAGGACATTTCGTGTGTATCCATGACAACACCTGCCTGAATCTGACTCGCCATCGCAGGCTTTACCAAGCGCATCAGCACACTCATCAAGCGCATTACAGACAGCGGCACTGAGTTCACCTTGCCGTGCTTGCGTGATATTGTCTCGAAAGTTCGAACTACTTGCCTCATGCTAGGATTTTCTGGCCCACCAACCTCCACTGTCACACCCAGCATTGCTGGGTCAGTTACAGCCAGTTCAACAAACCGCGCAATGTCGTAAACGGAAACAAAGTTGATAGGATTATCGCCCTGCCCGAAGATAGTCGTTTTGCCTGTCTTGAGGAGCGGTTCTCCAATTAACGCCGCCCACGTTTCCATATAGGCAGTTGGTCTAATGATCGTCCAGGGAAGCCTGCTGGCCTTCAACTCTTGTTCTGCCAGGTATTTCATCCGAAACAGCTCCAGGGGGTGATCAGATGCCGCGCCTTGAATGGACATTAAGATGAAGCGATCCACATCATTCATTTGGGCCGCCTGGATCAAGTTGCTATTGCCCTGACAGTCTACCGTGCGGGGGTTAGACCCATTAGTGCCAACAAAGCCATGAACCGCCGAGATGATGATTCGTACTCCGGCCACAGCTTGTTCGACAGCGTGCTTATCACGCACATCTCCCTGCACAACTTCAATGAGATGTCCTTGGAAGTGTGCAGCGCGAGCAGGGTCACGGGTCATCACGCGAACCGGGAATCCACACGACATTAGCAGTTGAACGATTTGTGTGCCCAGTCGCCCTGTCCCGCCAGCTACCAAGATTGGCTTATCGGTCATTTGATTTACTCCCCACTGTGATCCGGCCTATAGCCGCATCAGAACCACCACCCGTTTCCACGAGTTCGATGTAAAGCCTCGCCCATTTGATGCGCCCCTGCGGCACGCCCTGAACCGTTACTCCGCGCTGAAGGAATGGACTGCCATCCAGTCGCGTCCCACTCCATTCCCACTCAGACCACACGGTATCGCCGTCGGCGGTCCAGCGAATTAAGGTCGTCTGGATATCTGGCACAGCACTGAAAATCTGTGACCAGTTCTTGCGCATTTGAGAACGGCCAGTGAAAGCACGGTCTGGATGCGCCGGGAATTCGCTTTCATAATCAGGTTCAAAACAGTCGGTGAGCGCCTCAAGATCATGTGCATTTGTCGCTTGTTGAACGCGCCGCATACACTCGACCGGGTTTAACGCGTCTCGATTTTCTATCGTCTGGTTATTCGTACCCATATGCCTCCTTGTTTCTAATTCGTATATTTGGTATAATATGCCCATATTCATTATAAGTCAAGTATAGCGAAATATATGACTGACCAGAAGAAACCTCGCCCCTATAATTCACTCCGACGACGAGAGCAAGCCGAGGCCACACGACAGAAAATTATTGAGGCGGCTCATCGCCTGTTCGTAACCCACGGCTATATCACAACAACCCTTCCCGCAATTGCCCACGAGGCAGGTGTAGCCATGCCCACTGTCACGGCGATATTTGGTACTAAATATGCCTTGCTAAATACGCTGATAAAGACCACCGTGCGAGGCGATGATGCACCCACAGCGCTGACCGACAGATCTTGGTGGCAAGCCATGCTTCAGGAACCGAACCCAGTTAAGCAACTAACGCTTTATGGGGCAAATGTCCGCAATATTCATGAGCGGACAACGGACATTTTCGAAATTGTACGTGGCGCTGCCACCGCCGATGCAGAGCTTGCTGCCTTACAGCGCAACCTTACAGAGACTCGCCTGGCAGATGTGCGCATGGTAGCGCTGTCGCTAGCGGAGAAGGATGCTCTCAAAATAGGCATACCAGTTGAACAGGCCACAGATATACTCTGGGCGCTAGGATCTGCAGATATATATCGAATGCTGGTCGTTGATAGGGGCTGGTCGCCTTCACAATACCAGCAGTGGCTAGGCCGAACACTGATGGACTCGCTTCTGGTGCATCCAGGTGCTGATTAACTTTTATCGGGACGATATATGCTTAAGTGAGGTTGTAAGCTAATGCCCTGCGACGCGACAACCCCGCCGAACAAGGCATCGTCGGCGATATTATCCTGGTGCATACCAGCGTCAACCTTGTGGATGTCCAGTGTGCCTAAGACGTGGCGAGATCAAATCTCGACGGATTCGCGAACAATGGGATCGATAATCACTTCAAGAACATGATCAGCGAAGTTATACAGCGCCTGCCGCCCTGTCGTCTGGGATCGGCTCCATCTTGCGAATGGCGTAACGCACTTTGCCATCCGGCACTTCGACCTCAACAACATCTCCTAATCGACGGCCAAGCAGCGCTTTGCCCACGGGCGAGTCAATCGCGACTCCTCTGCGGCCATTAATAATTTCTTCCCCGTCCAGCAGGTCAAATTTAAATGTCTTCCGTGCTGAGAAATCCCATACCGTCACGCGGTCCCCAGCATTAGCGCGTGCCGGATCAGGGTCTTCATCAATGACTTCGGCGTCTTCAAGGACGAGTTTTAGATGACCGATGCGCGCATTCAAGTCTTCTCTGGTTGTCTCTACCTCCTCATCCGCTCCCTCTTCGCGAGTCGGATCGGTATTATCAACATCTGCAAGCTCCTCAATCGTCGCGTTGTATTGCGCTTCAAGCATTTGCAGTTCACTTTTCAGCGCTTCATAACCCGCCCGCGTCAAGATAAATTTTTCCTCAGCCATCGCCGTACCTCCGAGTTAAATGATGCCCATTGTAGAGTTTGCCACGGCAAAAACTACATCCAGATCATAACGCTATGCCGCGATACTGGCGATCCGTTCCACTGCCTGAATTATTTCTTTGAGCACTGGCTTATTCTTGAAATAGACGACTTCGCCGGGGACATCACTCAATTTGTCCGCTGCCAGATTGACGCCTTCATAAACGACGAGCAGCAGATCGCGGCGATTAGCAGCCCGCACCTTTTCCACTTTGCGGCGCAAATAGTCAGGATGCCAGAACCCCACCATCAGATTCAAGCTGGCTGTCGAAGTGACCACTACGTTTGAAATAACCACATAGCGAGGTCGTGTCATCCAGCCTGTATAGAACCTCGTGCCCACCCTGCGGTGGACGCACGTTGGCTGCCATCTGCCACTGGTCGCACAGCAGCAGCGCAGGCAGGAAAGCCGCAAACTGTCTGCCGTAGCGCGTCGTCGTCCTGACAAATGGTGAAATCGGCCCGTCCAATTCCAGGCTGTAGCCGTCGTCAATGGCTTTCGCTTCAAACATCAGCTTGAACAACTTGAGATAACGCCACAGGTCTTTGTAGGTGTCATGGATTTCAAGGTGCAGTTTGCTTGACCAGTACAACACGCCGCGCGAAAGCTCCAGGTTATAGCGACTCAACAGAGCTTCTGGGGTCCAGTCCTGCTCTACCTCGGTCAAAATGTATGCGGCGGGCCGATCCGCGAACAGTGCTGTTTCCAGGCTCTTGCGCGACACTTTTGCTAATCCTCGTACAACCACATAATCGACGCGTTCACCCTCGTACCGCTCAACAGCAGATTCCCAGGCTGCCGCCGTTTGCCCGACCTGGGCTTGAAACAGCGCGATCAACTCGAAGGCGGTGCGCAGCCAATGAACGTTGGCAGGATCGATCATATCGACGGTGAGCATATCGCCGCGTACACGCAGCCGGGGCTTGATCAGATCAGCCGTGAGCATTCATCTTCCTCCTGCGGCGCTGTGCCTTGCCTTCTTCCACCGTTCCACGCACGATGACATCGAACAGCACTGCCTGTCGGTTCTCAACCTTGCGCAGCACCCGGCCCAACCGCTGAATGTACTCACGGGCAGCACTCGTCCCACCGAGAATGATCGCTACCTTTGCCTCCGGCACATCAACGCCTTCATTCAGGACACGCGAGGTGACAATCACCTTGTACTCGCGCGCACCAAATGCTTCGAGGATATGTTTGCGTTCAGCCGCACCCGTTTCATGGGTAATCACTGGCACGAGATGGCGGCGCGAAATCTCATACGCGACGGCGTTGTTCTCGGTGAAGACGAGTACCTGCTCGCAGAAGTGCTCCTTAAGCAGTCCTTCCAACACGGCGAATTTTCCTTCTGCCGCTGCCAGAAGTTTTTGCAAACGCTGTCGGGCTAGCAGCGCCCGTCGTGCTGCCGCGTCGAAAGCGCTGAGGCGCATCAGTTCCATTAGCCAGCCCGCGCCATGAGTCTTTTGAAGTTGGCGCGAACGGAAGAAATCGCTGTAAATCCTGTAATCGGTATCATAGCGTTTGCGTTCGGCAGGAGTGAGATCGACACGGATGCGCTCAGTGCGATACTTTGCCAACTGATTGCCGATCAAGTCATCGATCCGCTGCGTATAGACAATTGGCCCGATCAGGTCGTCGACTCGCCAACGCCCGTCGGTCTGTTCATGCTCTTCGGGATAAGTTGCCGTCAATCCGAGACGCAACGGGCACGGAGCCATGAGCGCTGTCTCGCCCCAACTTGGCGCGGGCAGATGATGCACTTCATCGAAGATAATCAGCTTGAAAATATTGCCATGTGCCGCAATCAAATCCCCCGCCGAGTGGTAAGTTGTTACCGTCAACGGCAGGATATTCTTCTCGCCGCCATAATAAACGCCGATGTCCGTTCCAAAGGCATTGACCAATCGAGCATACCATTGATGCAACAAATCAATCGTCGGCGCAATGACAACTGCTGAACGACTGACTCGCGTGATCGCCTGAATAGCAACGAAGGTTTTACCCGCACCAGTTGGTAGAACGATGCTGCCGCGCTGTCCGGCGGCGTCCCAGGCGGCTAGCGCTTCAGTCTGATAATCGTGTGGCTGCCGCAGATCGTGCAGATCGAGGGTCAGCTTTTCCCAGCGCGCTACGTTGTCCCGGATGCCCTGATCGCGTATCCAGGGCAGAACCGACCCGTAATGATAAGCCTCACATCGCCAGCGGCCTTTAATCCAGCGGAATGGCAAAGGGGTTGCTGATTGTTCTGGAGTCTCGCGCAGTACCAGTGTGCCGCCCTGAAAGTATAAAGTGTCCCCCACCAACGGTACTCCAACCAGATTCAATTCTTGAGCAAATTTTACCTTGTGTAACGGCGTAATACAAGAAAATTTGTTCTTTATGTTGGTGAGCTAAGAAATCGGTGTATGAATCGTTGTGTTAACAGCCTTGCAAGGAGGGCTTGATCTTTCCCGATACTCTGCTAAAATCCCAGGCGTATCGAGGACGGGGCGTGGCGCAGTTTGGCTAGCGCGCTTGCATGGGGTGCAAGAGGCCCCCGGTTCAAATCCGGGCGCCCCGACTTTTCAACTGTCTTCCGGTTCGCCTTCCTGAACCTTGATCTTAGCCGCCATGAGCGGCTTTTTTGTTACGCTGCCGTTCCCATCAGGAACCTCAATATAACCCTGATCCCGCTCCATGAAACTGTAGAATGACAGGATTTCGTCATTAAAGCGCTTTTCGAGTAAGTCTTTTACTTGAGGGCCATTCGCCAATTTCGTGATAATCACGAAATCAGTGTCATCACGATGACCAACAAAATCATTGGGCGTGCCAACCACTTGCACGACTTCGTAAATCAGGCGACCCGTGAAGGCAATCACTTCTTCACTGGTCATAAACCCATATTGTTCGCGGAAGCCGTCGAAGTTGGCAATGGTCAGATCAACCTTGTACCAGTCAAATTCATCAGCCAGTGCCCGCACCCTCTCTTGCAGGATGCGGCCCGTGGGCAACCCGCTGCGAGGATGTGTTAACCCTTCCCGTTCCTGGCGTTGGATGGCGTTGCGGACACGAAGGCCCAGAATATCCACATCAAAGGGTTTGTTGATAAAGTCATCCGCACCCGCGCCAAGCAGATCATTTTGCCGTTTGGCGTCGGTGTAGGTTGCCAAAAACATCACCGGGATATTTGCCGTTCGAGCGCGGCTGCGCAATTCACGGAAAACCTCTTCACCGGGGCGATCTGGCAATGTGGTGCTGAGCAAAATGAGTGACGGCAGTTTTGCCAGTGCCTCGTTCAACCCATCTTCGGCGGTTTTGGCGACGATCAGGTTGTAATTCTGCTGCGCAAAATAAGGTTCAAGCGTCAATGTAACTGCTTGATCGTCATCAATAATTAATATATTTCGGCTAAAACGAGAGGCCGAAGTCGGCATGATTAGCGCCTCCCTATGGTTTATTCTAATACTGCGTCGACGCGGAACTGCCCCTCGATAGCGCTCGGAGCGTTAGCAAGGGCCTGTTCACGTGGCAGACACGGTTGGACCTCATCCTCGCGCATCACATTTTCCAGAGGCAGGACGGTAGCGGTGGGCGGAATGTTATTGGTGTCCAACTGTTCCAGACGCGAGGCGTAATCCAGCACAGCGGAAAGTTGGTCGGCATACTGTTCAATCTCCGCCTCGGTAAGATCGAGCTTGGCAAGATCGGCAATGTCAATAACCTGTTCGCGGCTTAGTTTCACGGTCGCTGGTCCTTAACTCTGACAAACTTCACAGCATTATACCACAAGCACAGGCACTACTGAGGTAAAATTATGTCTTTGAAGTTTAGATTGAGGACCTTATGAATTCAGGTAAGCGGGCCAGGAATGAAAGCCAGTATGATGATGACCTGTTTAGCGCTGCACAGGGCAGTACACGAGGACCGAAAGAACCGCTTGCGGAAAGAATGCGCCCGCGCAGTTTCGATGAATTTGTCGGACAGGAGCACATCGTCGGTGAGGGGCGATTGCTCCGCCGCGCCATTGAAGCCGATCAATTGACCTCTATCCTGCTGTGGGGGCCAGCAGGCACAGGCAAAACAACCATCGCCAACATTATCGCCCACGAGACGAACGCCGAATTCGCTACATTGAACGCTGTTCTGGATGGCGTCAAAGATTTGCGCGATGTCATCGATGCGGCGGAGCGCAGGCCAAAAAATGTCAGAACGGTGCTGTTCATTGATGAAATCCACCGTTGGAATAAGGCGCAGCAGGAAGGGTTGCTACCGCATATCGAGGCGGGCACGATCACGCTGGTCGGCGCAACCACGGAAAACCCGTTCTTCTCGCTGGTACAACCGCTGATTAGCCGTTCACGGGTCTTTCGACTTGAACCTCTCAAAAATTCAGACGTCCACGCGGTATTGGTGCAGGCGCTTGAGGATAAGGAACGCGGTTACGGCGCTGGTCTCAACGGTCATCCTGTCGCCGTAACCGATGACGCGCTCGACCATTGGGTTGATATCGCGGGCGGCGATGCCCGGAGTGCGTTAAACGCGCTGGAACTCGCTGTCCTCACCACGCTGCCAGATGCCGAGGGCGTGATTGCAATTAACCTTGACGTGGCCGCAGAAAGTATCCAGCGCCGCGCTGTGCGATATGACCGCGATCAGGATGAACATTACGATACTATCAGCGCATTTATCAAGAGCCTGCGCGGCAGCGATCCGGATGCAGCGTTGTACTGGATGGCAAAGATGCTGCACGCGGGCGAAGATCCACGCTTTCTCTTCCGCCGCATGTTGATCCTGGCTTGCGAGGACGTGGGCTTAGCCGATCCACAGGCCATTGTGGTGGTCAACGCCGCCGCTGAAGCCTTTGAGCGGGTTGGGATGCCAGAAGGGAATTACTTCCTATCGAGTGCCTGCCTATATCTGGCGACTGCGCCGAAGAGTAATACGGCGGGGGCGCTTTTTGCGGCGTTGACGTATATAGAGACGGCTGGTCCGGGGCCGGTTCCAACCCATCTGCGCGACAAAACGAGCAATGCCATGCAATCCCGTCACAACAACCGCGAGAATCCGAGTGACAGCTACCTGTATCCGCACGATTATCCCGATGCGTGGGTCGAGCAGCAGTATTTGCCGGAAGGCATGGAGCGTCCGCACTGGTACGATCCGAAGCAGGTCGGCTATGAGCGCACTATCTACGAACGCTTCGCCAGCCGAAATAAATGACGCCAGATTTGGATAACAACGTGGCGGTGACAATAACTGCCCCTCTATCCCCAACCCTTTGCTCCCAGCCCACAAAAAACGCGGTACAAGCAGAGGCGCACAATAGTGGGGGAAAGGGGGCAATAAAACGCTCCCTCCTCGCCGTGACACTCATTCTTCTCCTCGCCTATATACTACGCGTGTACACACTGGGCGACAAAGCCGTGTGGTGGGACGAGGCGTGGTCAGTGGTCACAGCGCAGCAATCCTTCGCGCAAACCACCGAGATCACGGCTGACGATGTGCATCCGCCGCTCTACCAGTGGGCGCTGCACGTCTGGGTGCGCCTTGCCGGAATTAGCGAATTTGCCGTGCGTTATCTCTCCCTGCTGTGGGGATTGTTGGCGGTTGCAGCGGTTTATCCCTTAACGGTTCGGCTTGGCGGCAAACGGGCTGCACTGTTGGCGATGTTCTTTATTACGTTGTCGGCCTTTCATATCCACTGGTCGCAGGAAACGCGCATGTACGCGATGGCTGCCTGCGCCGCTGCCCTCGCCTGCTATGCCTATCTGCGTGT
>WNFI01540108.1_pt1 | contig 10828 bp, 5 predicted proteins | sample 5400471 | NCBI WGS metagenome assembly WNFI01 (sample SAMN13153348, study PRJNA577476) | soil metagenome | isolation source: 100 cm saprolite on Douglas fir-dominated hillslope | place: USA:California | collected 2013-09-17 | reverse complement strand
GAACTCGCTTAACCGAGACCAGCTCTGCTGGTTCATTTCCGCTGTCACCGGAGCCGAGATCGGGCAGGTACGAGCCTGGGCGCAGGAACTGGAGGACGACAGCGACCTCGCCGAACATCTGACCAGGCGGTTGTCATCCAATCCCCTCCGGAGGATCTGCGCGACGGAGCCGCACTGGGCGCGACGGTCCGGGTGGTACGCGATTGTCCGTGCCGCACAGCCGGATCACGTCGTCGAGACAGGCACTCACCTTGGTCTTGGGTCCTGCGTCATTGCCGCCGCCCTGCTCCGGAACGGACACGGCCGCCTCACGACGATCGACGTCGATCCGGAAGCGGGATATCTCATCGGGGAACCATGGGCGACTGTCATCGACCGCCGCGCCGGTAATTCCGTTGAGCTGCTCGGAGCGCTGAGAGATGTGGACATGTTCCTTCATGACAGCCTCCACACGTACGACTACGAAACCAGTGAGCTCACCGCCGTCGAGCCGAACTTGCACGCCAGCGCGATCATACTTTCGGACAATGCGCATGAGTCGCGGGCACTGTCTGACTGGGCAGAACGGAGCGGCCGTCATTACCTGTTCTTCAAGGAGCAGCCACTCGACCATTGGTGGCCTGGCGACGGTATCGGAGTCGCATGGGCAAGCCAGGGGCAAGGTCGGCATCCCGGCCGGACCAATGGTATTGGCGTGCGGCCGTCCGGCGTGTGACCGGCAGCCATCAGGCAAACCCAGCGCGAGATCCACATGGGGCGCCGTCCGGCCGGGAACCAAGACCCGGGCGCGCTCCGGCGGCCGGGTCAGCCGAAGCAGCCGCCCGCCGGGCCGCAAGCGCTGGCCAGGGTGTAGCGGGAGACCGCGAACGTCTCCGGCTTGCCGCCGGTGGAGCAGATCTCGAACCCGAAGTCGACCTGCCCGAGCGCCGCCCCGGCGCTGACCAGCCGACGGCCCTGGAGCCACTTCAGCGTCGCCAGGATGTTAACCGTGCCAGACTGCTCGTTACGGTCCAGGCTGAAGATGACCTCCCCGCCGCCGTACTGGTAGACGGTGAACGCCTGCCCGCCGATCGTCGCGGTGCCGATCTGCTGCGCCCCGCCACTGCCCCGGCCCGCGTTGTCCACCCAGATCATGATCTCGTTTGGCCCGTGGGTGTTGCTGAGCCACAGGTCGTAGGCGGCCTCGGCGTCGGTGCCGGCCTGAGGGTTCATCGTCTCGGTGAAAGCCGAGGTGATCGACGTGAACGCGGAGAGAGCCGGGTCGTCGTTGGTGGTCTTGGTGAACAGCTGCTGAACGTTGGGGTAGGTGAGGACGGCGGTGTTGCCACTGGCCTGGGTGGACGTGGCCGACCAGCGGCCGGGGTCGAAGGCCGTGACGGCCTGCGGGCCGCAGTTGCCGTTGCCGCATCCCCACATGTTGTTCCCGACGTAGGTCGTGTACCCGTTGCTGTTGGTGATCGGCGGGTAGTCGTACGGGCCGCAGTTGCCGCTGCTCTTCGAGGTCACGCACGCCGCCGCGACCGGCGGCTTCCCCGCCGGGCTAGGCGTCGGCGACTTCCCCGCCGGGCTAGGCGTCGGCGACTTCCCCGCCGGGCTAGGCGTCGGCGACTTCCCCGCCGGGCTAGGCGTCGGCGACGGCGCCGGCCGGCCCGCCTGCCCCCGCCAGCGCACCAGCACCGCCCCGGCCGGGCACGCGGGAACCGTGCCGACACTCACCCTGGTGAGGGTGTGCCTGGAGGTCAGGCAGGCGTAGATCGTCGTGCCGGCGGCAGCCGCGGGCCGGACAGTGCGGGCGGACGCGGCGGGCCTGGCCATCAGGGCGGGCACGGCCGCCGCGGCGGCGAGGGCGGCCGCGGCGACGAAGGCCGCCAGGATGATCCGTGGTGATCTGGTCATTTCCTACCTTTCCGCTTGGACCGCCCGCTCCCGTACGGCACGATACGGGACCATCGGCAAGGTTTCAGGCGAATCAAGCAGGTATTACGACACGGTAACGAGGCCGGGAGCAGGGCGGACATCGCCCGCGACCCGACGCCGCGGTGATGGGGCAGGCCCCGGGAAACCTGCCGGATGACGTATCAGACGTGCAGCGCGGGTGCTCTATATGGGGTGAGGCATGACCATGACGGGCCGTCCGATTCGGGTGGCGAGCTGTTCCCGGGAGAGGCTTCCCAGTCACTGGTGATCGCAACGATCCTCCGCGGGGACGGCATCACGGGCGTCGACACGCACATCCAGCAATTGCGCCGGTATCTTGGGGGATGCGGTGCGGCCAGCACGCTCGTGACCCCATTCTCGTGGGGCCGGGCGCTCACCGGACCCGTTTTCGGCCTCCGCCCCCTCGTGCTGGAGCGGTGCTGTCCGCCAGCGGGTGTTGCCTGGTACCTGCATTGGCACGAGGTGTTCCTCCGCAACGCCCTGCGCAGGCACCTCAGGGGAACGGGCGCCTGCGTTGTCTACGCCCAGGACTCCCTGGCCGCCCGGACGGCCTTGCATGTGCGGCAAGGACCGCACCAGCGCGTGGTCCTGGCGGTCCATTTCCGGATCTCTCTGGCCGACGAATGGGCCGACAAGAGGCAGATCAAACACGACGGCATCGTGTTCCGCGCGATCCGGCAGGTGGAGCGGAAGGTCATCCCGCAGGTCGACCGCCTCGTGTACGTCTCCAGTTGGGCACGGGACGCGCTGTTGGACTGGCTTCCGGAAGCCGCGACGGTGCCCTCGGCCATCATCGGCAACTTCGTGGCGCCGTCGCCTGCCGATCTCTGCCGGGAATCGATCGCGGACCTGGTGACCATCGGCAACCTTGATCTCGTCAAGAACCACCGCTTCATGCTCCAGGTCCTGGACGAGGCCAAGCGAGCCGGACGGTCCTTCACCCTTGATATCTTCGGCCAGGGGCCATGTCGGGAAGATCTTCTGCGGCAAGCCCGTTCCCTGAACCTGGAAGAACAGGTCCGGTTCCGCGGTTTCCGGGCCGACGTGCGGGACTTCCTGCCAGGCTACCGGGCCTACATCCACGCTTCCTACTCCGAATCATCATCGCTGGCGATCATGGAGGCGATGGCCGCGGGGCTTCCCATCGTGACAGGAAGCACCGGGCCCATCCCCGAGCTCTGCGACGACGGCGTCGAGGCCCGGTTCTGGTCCCTCGACGACCCGGCCCAGGCCGCGGCCACGCTGATCGGCTTGCTCGACTGCGAGCCAGAGCGGCTGAAGGCAGCACGAGCGGCGCGCGAGCGATTCCGCCGTGACTTCGACGCGGATGTCGTCGGCCCGGAACTGCAGTCCTTCCTGCTGGGTACGACACCCCAGGTCCCGCGGACCTCGGCGTCCTCCTAGACCCCTCGGAACTTCCATGACCGGCGCCGCAGCCACCGCTGCGCCTTACCGGTAAAGACCGCGGACTCGATGAATGGCTGCACGCAGAGCATCGCGCGTGGCCCGATGCTCTTGCGCAACTCCAAGGTGCGGTACAGCGGCAGCCTGCTCACCCCCGGCCAGCAGTCGAGGGCAAACGCCACGAGTTCGCCGACGGAGTCCTGCCCGGTGTCTGCCCGGTCGTACGCACCCCCGGCAGCCCAGACCGCCTCCCGCGCCAGCGCGCGGCGGACATGGTCAGACAGGCGCGCTGCTTCCGGCATTCTCTCGCCATAGCGCTCGAGCACCGTCTCAAAGACCAATCGCCGCTCGCGCAGATCCATCACTGCGTTGAAGGCCTTTCGCATGTTCTGCTCATGAAGACGGTAGTAGGCCTGGTCCGCCCCGCGTATGAAGCCGACATCGGCGTTCGCCGCCAGCCGCAGCCACATCTCCATGTCTCCCGCATGGGGCAGTCGCGCGTCATATCCGCCCACACGCTTCTGCAGCGAGGTGCGCACGACGACCTCCGGCGAGGTGATGGGGTTCTGCGCATCACGGAATCGACGCTCGAGCCACCACAGGCCAGGCCACACCGACCAGCCCCGCACTCTCGTCCGAGCCGCCGGCAGCGGCGCGCCGTCCATGATCCATAGTGGATGTCCGTAAACGAATCCAGCGCCCGGGTGGGCATCCAGCAAATCCCTGGCGCGCCTCAGCGCCCCTGGGGTAAGCCGGTCATCCGCCGACATCAGAACGCAGTAGTCACCGTCGGCCCACTCGAGCAAGCCCTCGTTGAAGGTCGCGATATTCCCTTTGTTGACTGCGTGGACGGCCACCTCCACGCGATGGTCGCGAGCCGCGATCTTCCCGGCCACATCGGCGCTGTCGTCAGGCGAGGCATCGTCGATGATGAGCACTCGCACATCGACGCCTTCCTGGTCATCCAGCACGCTGGAGACGGCTTCCTCAAGGAAGTGCCCGTACCTGTAACACGGGATGACGACACTCACCGAACTCATCGCATGCTCTCCGGCTCGCGCCGGTACGCAACCGACCGCGGAGTCCTGGCCGCGGTCAGCGTCCCAACCGTCGACACCCTCATCTCAAGCCTCAGACTCCCCGGGAAGACGACTCAGCCACGGCAGCCAGGGACCGCCCGTACTCACACAGGACCCGCCGCAGCAGCGTCCTGATACGTCCGCTGCGGGAGAGATGCGTGAGATCACCTCTCGGCCGGCCCGATCTGCCGTATCAGGGTCGCCGCCTCGGTGCTCATATGTATGGCCAATCGGCTCCGTTGCATGCGGCGGGACCGTCATCGATACTTTGGGGGTACGGTGTCTGGGGGTGTCGTGGCGCGTCTGCGCGGGCGAAGGGGCGGCAGGCTTCTGGTCCCTGCCCGAGACACCCGGTTAGGCATGACGAGCACATCCGATCCGCCTCGCAGCGACGTTTCCGGTCCTTCAGCCGTCGCCAGCGATTCACGCTCACTCTCCGCCAGCGTGCGGAGAGGGGCTCTCTGGGTCGTCGCGAGCAACCTCTTGCTGCGCCTGGCAAATGTCTTGCTGACAGCCGTCGTCGCGCATATTCTTTCCGTGCCCGACTTCGGCGTTTTCGCTGTGGCCTTGACCGCGTACGTCATTGTGAGCAGCATCGCTGATGTCGGCGTCTCATCCTGCTTGTTTCGCGCCGACCTTGATATTGACAGCCTGGCGCCGACTGTAGCCGCCATCGCGCTGGGATCGAGCGCAATACTAGCTGGCGCGATGGTAGCCTTTGCCAGGCCCGTCGCGGCCGCGCTTGGCTCGGCGGAGGCCGTCGGGCCGATCCGGGTCATGGCGATATCTGTTCTCTTCACGGGTGTGTTCGCCGTTCCGAACGCCCAGCTGATCAGGGATTTCAAGCAGGACAAGATTTTCCTGGCCAATGCCATCAGCTTCGTTCCCTCCACCGCTCTGCTCATCATCCTTGCAGAAGCTGGAGGCGGCGCCACGGCCTTTGCGTGGTCCAGGGTGGTCGGGCAGTTCGTCTTGGGCAGCGTACTGATCATCGCGGCGCCGCGGCACTACCGGCCCGGCCTCACGCGCAGCGCCCTATCCCTGGTACTCAGGTTCGGCATTCCGCTGGCCGGCGCCAACTTCGTGAACTACATACTCCTGAATGTCGATTACGCCTTCGTCGGCCACCTCCTGGGCCCCACCAAGCTCGGTTTGTATATGCTGGCTTTCACGCTGGCATCCGCGCCGTACAGCCTCCTGGGCGCGGTGATCAACAACGTGTCGATGCCCGCATTCTCCAGGGTTAAGCATGACCCCGCCCTGTTGAAGAATGCGATGACCACAGCGCTGCGCACAATCTCACTGATAGCCATGCCGATGTGTGGCATGACGATGGTCCTCGCCCGCCCGCTCGTACTGACGCTGTACGGTGCAAAATGGGCAGCAGCAGCTAATGTGCTCGCCGTTCTCTCGCTCTACGGTGCGGTTTTCATCGTATGCCTCCTATTTGCGAATATGCTCACCAGCCTCGGCCAGACCAAACTCCTCCTCGCCCTTCAGGTGATCTGGATTGGCACCCTGGTCCCGGCAATGGTGGTTGGCGTGCACAGGGATGGCATCGTAGGTGCGGCATACGCTCATGTACTGGTCATTGCTCCTATCGTCTTGCCGAGTTACTTGCTGGCCCTGAAGCGCGTAACGGGCTTCCGCTTCACATCGCTGGGGAAGGCCCTCCTCCCCGCGCTCCTGGCTTCGTCAGCGGCGGCTCTCGCGGCCCATGGCGCCGCCTCCCAGCTCGGCAGCCCGCTCGCCCAGCTCATAGCCGGGCTGGCGGCCGGCGGGCTGGTCTACCTCATTTGCGCCGGACATCAGGTCGCAGCCGCCCTCGGCGGGGGTCGGGTTCCTGAGCGCGTGCTGCACTTCTATGGCTCGGCGGCCAGACTGGTGGGGTGGCCGGCCCGCGGCCCGGCGAAGCACTCTGCCGGCTACAGCGGCGGACTTGCCGCCCAAGCGCATAGGGAAACGGGCCCTGCGCGCGGGAGCATCCTGCCAGACGAGAGAAGGCAGCCGAGCACCGATCGCCTCGAGGACCTGGCATCGCGCGCCAACCTCACGAATGCCACCCGCCCGGGAGGCTGGGTCGCCCAGGCGGTTGGGTTTCTTGAACGCGCCCTCGCCGACCGGGAGCAGATGCTCGGCCCTGACCATCCCCATACGCTGGCCTCGCGCGCCGATCTCGCCTACGCCTACGGCGAGGCAGGCTGGATGGCGAAAGCGATCCCCCTCTACGAACGAACCTATGCCGACTGGAGGCGCGTGCTCGGCTCCGACCACCCCAGGACCCTGCGCTCGGGCAACTACCTCGCCTCCGCCTACCGCGGAGCGGGGCGCCTGGCCGAAGCGATCCCGCTCTACGAACAAACCCTCGCCGAGCGGGAGCGGACGCTTGGCTCCGACCATCCCAGCACCCTGCGCTCGGTCAACTACCTCGCCTCCGCCTACCGCGGAGCGGGGCGCCTGGCCGAAGCGACCCCCCTCTACGAACGAGCCCTCGCGGGCTGGCGCCAGTTGCTGGGCCCCGACCACCCCAGGACCCTGCTCTCGGGCAACCACCTCGCCTCCGCCTACCGCGAGGCGGGGCGCCTGGCCGAAGCGATTCCCATCTACGAGCAAACCCTCGCGGGCTGTGCCCGGGTGCTGGGCAACGATCACAGCCTGACCCGAGACGTGGGCCACAACCTCAGCGTGACACGGGAGCTAACCGCCAACCGAAGTCGTCCCCCAGGTCCTTCCGGGGAAAGGGAACAGGCTCGTCTTCAGCGCGACGCCGAGACGACCGAGAGCCGCCGTTAGACGGCCGAGCGTTACGGCGCGGGCGGCTGTGGCAGCGGAGCGGCCTGGCCAGCGCTGGACTCGTGATGCGGTCGCCAAGGCAGGAAACCACATATCGTTACCCTTTCGGTACCTGCCTCTTGTCATCTGACATATACCGCTTGCGCGTCCCCATTAGGCCAAGCTCGTGAAGGCAACTTTCCCGTGGGGGGCCGATATGCCAGTCGCCATGCTTCATGCACGCCCGGCATCGACGCGACGGCTGGCCGCCGGCCTCACCCTCGCGGTGCTTCTCGGCCTGCTCTCCCTGGTCGGCATGCGAGCAGCGGCTGCAGCCAACCCATGCGGCCCGCCGGTGACCAGCGTGATCGCCTGCGAGAACATGGTGCCTGGTGACCCGCCCGGCGACTGGCAGGTGAGCGGCGCGGGGGACTCGACGATCCAGGGCTTCGCCACGCAGATGAGCGTGACGCCGGGGCAGACCATAAACTTCAAGATCAGCACGCCGTCGACCAAGTACCACATCGACATCCTGCGCATGGGCTACTACCAGGCCAACGGTGCCCGCATCATGGCCAAGGGGATTCTGCCGACTGCCACGCTCCCGCAGTCCCAGCCCGCGTGCCTGAACGACACCGCGCCCACCGGGCTCGTCGACTGCGGGAACTGGGCCGTGTCCGCCTCGTGGACGGTGCCGACCACCGCGGTGTCCGGCTTGTACCTCGCCCATCTGAAGCGGGACGACACGACCACAGGCAATGGCAGCCTCATTCCGTTCGTCGTCCGCAACGACGCCAGCCGCTCCGACGTCCTGTTCCAGACCGATGACGAGGCATGGCAGGCCTACAACACCTACCCCAGCACCACCACGGGCCCCAGTCTGTACCAGTGCACCAACAACTGCCCCCCCGGGAGCCCCAACGCATACAAGGGCGCCTCCAAGGTGTCCTACAACCGGCCGTGGCAGTCCGGGGCGGATGACAACGGCGCTAGCTGGTTCATGTACGCCGAGTACCCGATGATCTACTTCCTGGAGCAGAACGGGTACGACATGAGCTACACCAGCGGCCTCGACGTCTCCCAGCCCGGCTACGCGTCCGTCATCGAGCAGCACAAGGCTTTCGTCACCGCCGGCCACGACGAGTACTGGTCGGGCCAGCAGCGCGCCAACGTCACGGCCGCCCGGGACGCCGGAGTGAACATGGCGTTCTTCACCGGGAACGAGATGTTCTGGAAGACCCGGTTCGAGAAGAGCATCGACGGGTCCAACACCCCGAACCGGACGCTGGTGAGCTACAAGGAGACCCATTACGACGCTCCGGTCGACCCGCAGGACCCGCCCACCTGGACGGGTAGCTGGATGGACCCGCGGTTCAGCCCGCCGGGCGATGGCGGGAACCCGCAGAACGCGCTGACCGGCCAGTTGTTCGACGTCAACTCCGGCAGCACCGATATCACCGTGCCGGCGCAGTACAGCAAGCTCCGGGTCTGGCGCAATACCCGGGTGGCCAGCCTGTCGTCCGGGCAGTCGACCACGCTCGGTGCGGGCTCCAACAACCTGGGCTATGAGTGGGACGTCGACGCCGACAACGGGTTCCGACCTCCGGGGCTGATGGACCTGTCGTCGACGACCAGCACCAACGCGGAGATCTTCACCGACTACGGAAGCACCACCCGGTTCAACAGCACCGCCACCCACCACCTGACGCTGTACCGTGCTCCGAGCGGCGCCCTGGTGTTCGGCGCCGGCACCGTGCAATGGTCATACGGCCTGGCCAACCCGACTGGGGCCGGCGACGCGGGCGGCCCTGCCCCCGATCTGGCCATGCAGCAGGCCACGGTCAACCTGTTCGCCGACATGGGCGCCCAGCCGGCTTCGCCGATCTCGGGGCTTACGCTCGCCACGGCGTCGACCGACACGACGCCGCCCACCTCTACGATCACCTCACCGGCTCAGGGCGCCACCCTGTCGGACGGTTCGGCCGTGACCATCAGCGGGACCGCGACCGACGCGGGCGGCGGCGTGGTCGCAGGCGTCGAGGTCTCGACCGACGGCGGCGCGACCTGGCATCCGGTCACGACGATGTCCGCCGCGAACACCTCCGTCACGTGGAGCTATTCGTGGATCGCCCACGGGAACCCCTCGACCACCATTGAGTCCCGCGCCGTCGACGACAGCGGCAACCTGGAGAAACCAGGACCAGGCGTCACGGTCAACGTGAACTGCCCGTGCTCGATCTGGGGAACCAACGTCACGCCGGCGAACCCGGATTCGGCTGACTCGGCGTCGATCGAGGTGGGCGTCAAGTTCAAGGCGGACGTCTACGGCTACGTCACCGGGATCCGCTTCTACAAGGCCAGCACGAACACCGGGACGCACATCGGCGACCTGTGGACCACGGCCGGCCAGTTGCTGGCCAGCGCGACGTTCACCGGCGAATCGGCCTCCGGCTGGCAGCAGGTGAACTTCTCGCAGCCGGTGGCGCTGAATAAGAACACCACCTACGTCGCGTCCTACTTCGCGCCCAAGGGACACTACTCGGCGGACGCCGCGTTCTTCTACACAACTCCCCCGCTGGGGACGTCACCCACCATCACCAACGTGGACAGCCCGCCCCTGCATGCGCTCCGGAACACCAGTGGCGTCGTCAACGGCGTCTACTCCTACTCCGGCAGCAGCACCTTCCCGACCAGCTCGAATGGTGCCACGAACTACTGGGTAGACCCCGTCTTCTCCCTGGAGGCCTTCACCACGCCGCCTGGCCAGGTCGGCAACGTCAGCGCGACCGCCGGCTTCGCCTCGGCGAACGTCACCTGGGCGGCCCCGACGTCGGGCGATCCGGTGACGACCTACACCATCACGCCCTACATCGGATCGGCCGCCCAGACCCCGACGACGGTCACCGGGAACCCGGCGCCGACCTCTACCGTGGTGTCCGGCCTGACCAACGGAACGAGTTACACGTTCACGGTCACCCCGTCCAACCCGGCCGGCGCGGGTCCCGAGTCCGCGCAGTCCAACGCGGTGACGCCCTCGGCGAGCATCGCGCACGTCGTCAACGGCGGCTTCGAGAACGGCATGACCGGGTGGACGACCGGTGGCGTGGTTGCGCCGAGCGCGAGCAACACCCAGATCCACTCCGGCAGCAGTTCCGCGTTGCTCGGCACGGTGGCGCCTGCCGCCACCGAACCGCTCGGTGACAGCACCCTGGCCCAGACCGTCGCTGTCCCCTCGTCGGGCAAGACGACCCTGAGCTTCTGGTACTGGCCGGCCACCGCGGACAACCTCTGCTCCGGCAGTGGCTGCACGTACGACTGGCAGGAGGCCCAGATCCAGAGCACGTCCGGGCAGACGCTGGCCAGCGTGTTCAAGAGCAACTCGAACTCGCAGACCTGGACCCAGGTCACCTTCGACATGACGCCGTATGCGGGCCAGAACGTGGTGCTCTATTTCAACGTGCACCAGGACGGAGGGAATGACCCCACCTGGATGTACCTGGACGACGTGTCGCTCACGCAGCCGTCGGTGCCGGGTACGCCGACCGGGGTGACCGCGACCGCGGCCAACGGGTCGGCGACGGTGAGCTGGACGGCGCCGAGCAACAGCGGCGGCAGCGCGATCAGCGGCTACACGG
>WNFI01528498.1_pt1 | contig 10828 bp, 11 predicted proteins | sample 5400471 | NCBI WGS metagenome assembly WNFI01 (sample SAMN13153348, study PRJNA577476) | soil metagenome | isolation source: 100 cm saprolite on Douglas fir-dominated hillslope | place: USA:California | collected 2013-09-17 | reverse complement strand
CGATGGCCGCCCTGTCGAACCGGTCTATCTGGTGACTGGTGCGGTCATTTGGTTGCTGGTCTGCCGGCTTCCGTTGTTGACCGACAACATGGATATGCGTTCGCTGATCGCGTCCGGCATCATCGCCGGTTACATCTGGCTGACAGCCTATGAGTTTTGGCGGGGCCGCGACGAGCCGCTGGTCTCGCGCTGGCCGGCCGTCATCATGCTGTTTGCTCAAGGAGCCTTGTTTTTCTTGCGGACCCCAATGGTCGGCGTGCTGCAAGGGTCGCCCGCAGACGATAGCATGTTGGGCAGTGTCTGGATGACCGTGCTGAGCTTCGAGTCGCTTCTGTTCACCATCTCAACCGCATTTATCCTGCTCGCAATGGCGAAGGAGCGCACGGAACTACGTCATCGTACCGCGGCAATGGTCGATCCACTCACCGGCATCGCAAACCGGCGTTCATTTCTGCAGGACGCCACGATGGTCGCCAAGCGTCATATCGGCAATCCGCATCCGACTGCGGTCCTGCTGATCGATCTCGATCACTTCAAGTCCATCAACGATCGGTTCGGCCACGCGCTCGGCGACCGCGTCTTGGCGATTTTTGCCGACGCTGCACGCAAATCGATGCGGGGTTCGGATCTCATCGGCCGGCTCGGCGGCGAGGAATTTGCCGCAATGCTGGTCGAGACCAGCCGCGACAAGGCCCTGGCCGTAGCGGAACGAATTCGCGAGAGCTTTGCCCAGATGGCGCAGGAGGTCGATGGCCGCCCGGTCTCCGCGACGGTCAGCATCGGGCTTGTTCATTCGCAAGAACAGACGCTCGATGTGCCAGAACTCCTCGCCCAAGCCGATCACGCGCTCTATTACGCCAAGGAGCGCGGTCGTAATCGCGTCGAGGTTGCCTCGTTCGACATGATGGTCGAGCGCCGGGGCGCGGAAGGCAAGACTTCCGCCGGTTCTAAAGCGGTAGCGAAAAGCGCCGCCTGAACGGGTGCGGCGCCCGTGACGCGCTGCCGCGGCAATCCCAATTGACCCGGGGCTTCGAATTAGTCCACGTTAGGACGAATGGGCCGAATTGCCGGCCCACGGATTAGTGGGATTCCAAACTAATTCAAGGATGTAGGAGGATGAAATGCGTATCTTTGGTTGGCTCGGGTTAGCTGCCCTAGCGTTCACATTGGGCGGGGCGGCCCAGGCCGAAACCGTCAAGATTGGCGTGGTGCTCCCGTTTAGCGGAGCCAATGCCGACCTCGGTCATCAGGTCGACAAGGCGTTCGATCTTTACGTCAAGCTTCACGCCAACGATATCGCGCCGCATAAAGTCGAGCTCATCAAGCGCGATGAGGGCCCGCCGACCGGTGCGGTGGCCAAGACGGTTACAACCGAACTCATCACAAACGACAAAGTGCAGCTCGTCGCCGGTTTTGTATTCTCACCGTCGGCGATCGCGCTTGCGCCCGTGATCACACAATCCAAGGTCCCGATGATAATCGCAAACGCGGGTACTGCCTGGATCACTAATTTGTCGCCCTATATCGCGCGGCTGTCATTCAGCATGTGGCACCACGGTTACCCGATGGGCGCTTATGCTCACGACAAGATTGGCTGCAAGACCGCCGCGCTCGCTTACACCGATTTCCCGCCCGGCAAGGATTCCACCGAAGCCTTCAAGACCGGTTTCGAAAAAGCCGGAGGCAAAATCACAGAATCAATCCCGATGGGCAGCCCGGTGCAGGTGCCGGACTTCACGCCGTTCTTCCAAAAGATCAAGGACGCCAAGCCTGATTGCATGTACGTGTTCATCCCCTCCGGCGCACACGCCGCCGGCGTGATGAAGACCTACGGCGAACTCGGCATGCGCAAAGCCGGCGTCAAGCTGATCGGACCGATGGACCTGATCCCTGATAACAAGTTGCAGGACATGGGTGACGCTGCCATTGGCACCATCGTGATGGGCAATTACGCCGTCGATCTCAACAATGCCGAGAACAAGGCGTTCAACGCCGAATGGCACAAAGCCTATGGTAAGGACTCTTATCCGGACTTCATGTCGGCCGCTGGCTGGGACACCATGCATGCCATCTTCGACACCATCAAAAAGCTCAATGGCAAGACCGATGACGGCGCCAAGGTGATCGATGCGATGAAGGGCTGGAGCGCCAACGGGCCACGCGGCAAAGTTACCATCGACGCCGCTACCCGCGATATCGTGCAGGACGAAAATGCCATGGAAGTGATCCGCAAGCCGGACGGCAAACTCGGCATCAAAGTTCTTGGCACGACCAAAGCAGTCAAGGATGAGTGCAAGGAGCTCAAGGTCGGCCGCTGCGGCACCTGATTGTTCGACGGGATTTGACACTCAACGGCGCCGCCGCGCATAAAGACGCGGCGGCGTTTTCTTCAACACGGGGTGGGGCTCGTGCCGCATTTCGCTATCGTTGCCGTCAGCATTCTGTTCGACGGCTTGGCCTACGCCATGTTCCTGTTCATCACCTCCGTTGGCCTTTCGGTCACGATGGGGCTGATGGGCTTTGTGAACCTGGCACATGGCGCATTTGCGATGGCGGGCGGCTACCTTGTTGTCACCCTCACGCGCACGCTCGGCATCGACTTCGTCCCTTCGCTTGTCATTGCCGCGGTGCTGGTCGGTGCAGCGAGCGTCGTATTCGAGCGCGTCCTCTATCGACGCCTCTATAAGTCGACCGATCTGGAACAGGTGTTGCTCACGATCGGTCTGGCGTTCATGGCGATCGCCACGGCGACCTATTTCTACGGTCCTATCCCGAAGTCGGTCCCGCTACCCGACTGGCTGCAAGGCGACGTCAATCTTGGGTTCCGTTATTTCCCAAGCTACCGCGCCTTCCTGATCGTGCTCGGTGTCGTGCTCATTGCAGTCCTCTGGTACGGGTTTGAGCGCACCAATATCGGCGCCAAGATCCGAGCGGCGGTCGACAATCGGCGCATGGCCGAGTCGGTCGGGATCAATGTGGACCGATTGTTTACGCTGACGTTCGCGTTGGGCTCGGGGCTTGCCGCGCTTGGCGGCGGGCTCGCAATTCAATTGTTCGGCCTCTCGCCCAGTTTCGCAGTGCTTTATCTGGTGCTGTTCTTGATCGTCGTCGCAGTCGGTGGGCTGGGCAGTCTCAAGGGCACGTTGGTAGCGGCGTTGGTGCTCGGCGTTTTCGACACTGCCGGCAAGTATCTGCTCGCCGACGCCGGCGGATTTTTCGTTTATGCGGTCACCGTCGTTGTCCTCCTGATCAAGCCCGCGGGGTTCTATGGCCGCGAGTGACATCACGAGCGCGACCAACCGCGGCCAGACGCGCGAGCGTGCGGCGGAAGATCCTTGGCTATGCCGGAATCGTAACTCTTGGCCACGCCGCGTTCTTCGGTATTGGCGCTTACACGGTCGGCCTGGCTGCCGCGCGGCTGCAATGGACGGAGCCGATTAGCGGCCTCTTTGCCGCTGCGATTGCCGCCGGCATTGTCGGCTTCATCACCGGATGGTTTCTGCTGCGCTATCGCGGCCTCACGTTGCTGATGCTCACGCTCGCGACGGCGATCATGCTGCAGGAGACCGGCAATCTGCGCTCGGATATTTCCGGCGGCTACGACGGGTTGCCAGGGCTCACGTTCAAGCCGCTGCTCGGCGTATTCGACTACGATCTCTACGGCCACACATACTATCTCTATGCGCTCGGGGCGCTGGCAGTCGTTTTCTATTTCGTTCGCAGGATCGTGTATTCGCCGTTCGGGCAAGCTCTCACCGGTATCCGGGAAAATGTGCGGCGGATGCACGCGATCGGCTCGCCGGTCCACCGGCGTTTGGTGACCGTCTACACGATCGCGGCGGCGATCGCCGGCGTTGCAGGTGCTCTGTTTACGCAAACCAATGCTTACGTCACGCTGACGGTGTTCGATTTCGACAATTCCGCCAAAGTCATGGTGATGCTGATCCTTGGTGGGACCGGGCGGCTCTACGGCGCCTTCATTGGCGCCGCTGTTTACATGGTGCTTGAGGATTATTTTTCGAAGTTAAGCCCGACCTTCTGGCAATTTGGCATCGGCTTGATGCTGGTCCTGGCGGTCCTGTTCGCGCGCCGCGGGATCCTCGGCCTTTTCGAGAACGCCGCTGAGTATTTCGCGAAGAGGAAACAGCCGTGACCGCCGCTCTGCAGGTCGAAGGATTGAACCGGGCTTTTGGTGCCTTGCCGGTGACGCGCGACGTCAACCTCACGCTCGAACGCGGTGCGCGCTGCGCGCTCATCGGGCCAAACGGGGCCGGCAAAACAACTCTGGTGAATTTGATAACCGGAGCGCTGAAACCACACTCCGGCCGTGTTTTTCTCAACGGCGAGGACATCACCGCCTCGAGCCAGGCTGACCGTGCGCGGCGTGGCCTCGCGCGCACCTTTCAGATCAACCAACTCTTCCGTGGGCTGACCGTCCTGGAAAACCTCTGCATGACCATCGGCGAGCGAGACGGCCATTGCAACAATCTTTGGCGTTCCGCCGGATCACGGCGCGGGGTGATCGATGAGGCGCTCGATCACCTCGACTCGCTGCGGTTGACCGACGACGCACTCAAATTAGTTCGCGAGTTGCCATATGGCCGGCAGCGACTCGTGGAGATCGCTATTGCGCTGGCCCAAAAGCCGCGCGTGTTGCTGCTCGATGAGCCTGCCGCCGGCGTGCCGTCCTCGGAGAGCCATCTCATTCTCGACGTGGTCGCGGCGCTTGATCCGGACATCGCAGTGCTCATCATCGAACACGACATGGATGTGGTATTTCGTTTTGCCAAAGAAATTACCGTGCTTGTGCAAGGTGCGGTGTTCACGCAAGGCACGCCCAACGAAATCATGAATAACGAGCAGGTCAGGGCAGTCTACCTTGGCCAGGAAGACCACCGCGGAGGCCGCCATGGCTGAGCGCGCGCTCGAGCTCGACAATGTCCGTGCCGGCTACGGCGAGACGGTGGTGCTTGAAGATCTCCACCTTGCGCTTGGTGCAAGCGAGACCGTGTCGATCATTGGCCGCAACGGCGTCGGGAAGACGACGTTGCTTGCGACCATCATGGGACACACCACCCTGCACGGTGGCCGCGTGTCGCTGCATGAGAAGGATATTTCCAGGCTCGCGACCTATCGCCGCGTCACTGCCGGGCTTGGCTACGTGCCACAGGAGCGCGAGATCTTTCCGTCGCTGACGTTGCGCGAAAACCTGGAGGTCGCGGCGCGGCCCGGACCGTGGTCAATCGCGATGGTGTTCGAACTATTTCCGCGCCTGGGCGAACGTGCCGAAAATCGTGGCAATCAGCTGTCGGGCGGTGAGCAGCAGATGTTGGCAATCGGCCGTGCACTGATCGGCAATCCGAGTGTGCTTCTGATGGACGAGCCGTCGGAGGGTCTCGCACCGGTCATCGTCGAAGAACTGGCGCGCGCTGTGAAGCGCCTCACGCAAGCCGGCGGGCTTGCGACCATCCTAGTGGAGCAAAATTCGCGACTTGCGCTCGATATCGCGCCCCGTGCGGTCGTGATGGACCGCGGCCGGATCGTCTATGACGGACCAAGCGAAACCTTGCGGAACGATCCAGCCAAGCTCGAGCAGCTGATTGGCGTGGTGAAGGCTTAAATTTATTCTTTGTTATGGCCGGCGGTGGGGCATCTGCCCACACACGTGCCAATGCATTGTGTTCCGTGTCGGCCGCTGGCATAGAGCGCGCATGAAACGCAGCACCGATCGTATTCTCAGCACCCACGTCGGCAGTCTAATTCGGCCTGATGCCCTGCAGGACTTCCTGCGCGCAAAACAAGGCGGCAAGCCCTACGACGAAAAGGCTTATCAGAAATGTCTCACGGACTCCGTGGCCGACGTTGTTCGCCAACAGTCGAAAGCCGGCATTGATGTGGTCAGTGATGGCGAATTCGGAAAATCAATCGCCGAACTTGATGCCAAGGAGGCAGTGTCGACGACCACCGAGGCAATCTGCGTTGGCCCGATCAAATATACCGGCCACGCAGAGTTGCAGCGCGACATCGACAACTTCAACGCCGCGCTCAAAAACATGAAGGTTGAAGAGGGCTTCCTTCCGGTCGCCGCGCCGGCGAGCGTGATCCCTGATCGAAAGAACGAATACTACAAGAACGACGAGGAATTGCAGGCCGCCATCGCCGCGGCGATGCGCACCGAATATAAAATGATCGTCGATGCGGGCTTTGTCGTGCAGCTCGACGACGCCCGCAGCGCGGTTACTTATGATCGCATGGTGCCGCCCGCGAGCTTTCCCGATTACCGGCGCTGGTTGTCGCGGCAGGTCGACATCCTCAATCATGCGATTGAAGGCCTGCCGGCCGATCGCATTCGCTATCATGTGTGTTGGGGCAGTTGGCCGGGGCCGCATACCAGCGACGTGCCGCTCAAGGACATTGTCGATCTGATCCTCAAGGTGAAGGTCGGCGCCTATGTGATCGAGGGTGCCAATCCGCGCCATGAACACGAATGGCAGGTTTGGAAAGATGCCAAGCTCGGATCCGGCCAGGTTCTGATCCCCGGCGTGATCAGCCACGCGACCAACGTGGTCGAGCACCCCGAACTGGTGGCCGAACGTATCGTGCGCCTTGCAAAGGTGCTCGGGCGCGAAAATATGATTGCGGGCACTGATTGCGGCTTCGCCCAAGGGCCGTTCTATCGTCGCGTGCATCCTTCTGTGATGTGGGCGAAGCTGGAGGCGTTGAGCGAAGGCGCCCGCCTTGCGAGCAAGGAACTCTGGTCCTAGACTCGTGGTTCTCGTCGGAAGGCGGAGTGCGACCATGAACATCAATGCGAAACCTGCCAGTGGACTGGCGATCCCGTTTGATCATGATCGCCTCGATCGGCTGATGGATGAAGCCGGCATCGATGTCGTGATCGCGACGTCCAAGCACAACGCCCAATATTTGCTCGGCGGCCACCGCGCCAACTTCTTCGATTACATGGATGCAACCGGCGTCACGCGCTATCTGCCCGTTTTGGTCTATCCCAAGGGCAAGCCGGAGAAAGCGGCCTATATCGGTCACCGGCTTGAGAAGTTCCAACGGGAAGTGAAGCCGATGTGGACGCCGGAAACGCAGACGTCGTCGGCGGGCTCTGTCGACGCCATGCAGAAGGCGGTCGATCACATTCGCAAAAGTGGCCTGACGCCGAAACGTATCGGCGTCGAATTCGGATTTCTCCCGTACGATTCCTCGCTGGTCTTGCGCAAGGCATTTCCCGACGCCGAATGGGTGGACGCGCTGTTCGTGCTCGAGCGCCAGCGCGCGAAGAAATCGCCCGAGGAATTGAAATTGCTGAAGTACGCGTCGGAAGCAGTCATCGACTCGATGATGGCGGTGATCGCCGCACACCAGCGGTACCAGCATGAACCGCGCGCCTTCCGACCAGCGTTGGGAGAAGGGCGATATCATGTCGATCGACTCCGGCGGCAACCATCACGGCTACATCGGCGATGTCTGCCGCATGGCGATTCAGGGTGAGCCGGACGCCGAGCTCGAAGATTTGCTGGCCGAAATCGAAAGCATCCAGCGCGCGGCAATGAAACCGATGCGCGCCGGCGCGATGGGCAAGGAAATTTACGCCGCCGGGGAACCGCTGCGCGCGAAATCAAAGCACCACAATCACCTCGATTTCCTCGCGCACGGCATGGGCATGGTCAGCCACGAGGCGCCGCGGCTGACCGACCATGGGCCGGTGCCGTATCCTGCGGAATATGCGGAGCGCCCGCTCGAAGCCGGCATGGTTGTTTCGGTGGAGACGACACTGATGCACCCCGGGCGCGGCTTCATCAAGCTGGAAGACACGGTGGTGGTTACCGATGCCGGTCACGAGGTTTACGGCGAAGGCGCGCGCGGCTGGAACAGGGCAGGGAAATAACGATCAAATGCCGCTAGTCCCCGCGAAAGCGGGGACCCAGAAGAGCGAGCACTGGAATTCCCGCTTTCGCGGGAATGAGCGGAGAGTGCGGATCGGGTGAGCGATAAATCAGCCCCGCCCCCGAGCGCCGGTTTGCTCAGCCAGCGCGCAGAGCGCTTTGGAAATCTGCACAGGATAGTGAGTGCCGCTTTCGAGTTTCCGCAACGGCTCCGGCAACCGCGCCAGCTCGCGCGCCGTGTGCTTCCGGATTTGCGCCAGCGTCGGCGCGGGCGCGACGCGTTTCCCAGCCCGCATCACAGGCACGATCAGCGCATCACCGGCCTGCGTGTCGTTTTCCAAAGAGACAACGGGTGACTTTGCCCTCGGATAATTTGCGGCGTGGCGTTCCGGCGTATTCCTGAAGCTTGTAGGCGCAATCGAGCGACGGCGCGTCGATTGACGCATCAAGGTTGACGCCGATTCCGTATCCGTCGATCGGCGCCTTAGCCGCGGTTATTGTCTGAAGGACGTCCTCATTGATGCCGCCGCTGACAAGGATGATCACATCCTTCAGGCCGCCATCGTCGAGGATGATGCGCACCTTGCGCGCCATCGCGGCCAGATCACCGCTGTCGATGCGGACGCCGCGGATTGCGATGCCGTCGGCTTTCAGCTTCGGTGCCAACGCTACCACTTTGCGGGCGCCGGCCTCGGTGTCGTAGGTATCGATCAAGAGGATCACGCCTTCGGGCCGCGCGCGCGCGAAATTCTCGAAGGCCGTCATCTCGTCGTCGTGCACCTGGATGAAAGAATGCGCCATGGTGCCGACAATGGGAATGCCGTAGTGCTCGCCGGCCAACACATTCGCCGCGCCGGCAAAGCCCGCAATATAGCTCGCGCGCGCAGAGAACAACCCGGCCTCGGCGCCGTGCGCCGTTCGCAAACCAAAATCGGAGAGAATTTTTCCGGGCGCCGCCAGCACCATGCGCGCCGCCTTCGATGCGATCAGCGTCTGGAAATGCAAAATATTGATCAGCCGCGTCTCGACCAGCTGCGCCATCGGCAGCGGCGCTGTGATACGGATGAGCGGCTCGTTCGGAAAGTACACGGTGCCTTCCGGAATGGCGTGAACGTCGCCGGTGAATCGCAAATCGGCAAGATAGTCGATCAGATTATTGCGAAAGCGCTTTGTGTTTTTCAGCCAGTCGATCTCGCTGCTCGTAAAGCGCAAGGTCTCCAGATAGGTGAGCGCATCCTCCAGCCCGGCCGCGAGCAGAAAGCCGCGCCGCTCCGGAAGCCGCCGCACGAAAAATTCGAACACGGCCTCCTTGTCCTCGCCGCGATCCAGATACGCCTGGACCATGTTGAGTTCATAGAGGTCGGTCGTGAGCGGGCTGGTGAGGGGTGTCATGATGACTTGTGCGGGCAGCCTACACTAAAAGCGGATCGGCGGCCTGTCGACCGCGTGGAGAAATTCACATTTGGAGATGTTTGCGCCGTTGATGAGGACCGCAGACGTTTTGTCGTGCGGCGCGGGACCCCGCTAAGCCTCGCCCTGGTTTTCGATCCAATCGGCGGGTGGAATTGCGTCAACCAAACTCGCTTCGCGGGGCAGCCACGTATGGTCTGATTTGCAATACGGACAGCGCGTGTGGGTAAACTCCTGGGGTACGCGCGCCAAGGTTTCGGCATCGACATAAATTCCGGTCGAAAATTGCCGGCCGGTATTGGGGCACTTGATGAGCAGCACGCCCATGGCGTGACTCCGAAAATGGCGTGACTCTGCTTTGGTCTCTTCGAATGGTGAGGTTAGGCGGTCCGGAACGCGCCCGCTGTGTTGCGGGTCACACTGACCGCAGGGCGTGTCAAAAAAATCCCGCCGTCCGCGGCGGGTTCCCTGCAAAGCGTTGATGAATTGGCTCCCTGGGCTGGGATCGAACCAGCGACATTTCGATTAACAGTCGAACGCTCTACCGCTGAGCTACCAGGGAATAAGTCGGGGTTAACATCGGGCCTATAACAAAGCGCACCCGCTTTGCAAAGCGCGAGAAGAGAAGGTTGGAGGCCACGCCCGGAATTGAACCGGGGTACGCGGATTTGCAGTCCGCTGCGTAACCACTCCGCCACGTGGCCATTCACGGGATAAAAGGCGTCGGTTTCGGCCCCCAGCCTATATAGGAGCGAAAGCCTTACGACAATCGTAGGCCGAACCTTGCGTTTTGCGCCCCATTGCCGCACAAGAACCCGCCTTCAGCGCTTTCAGGTTGAGGACCGCGATGACCGATTTCGCCACTGCGCGCCGTCATATGGTGGACGGGCAGGTCCGCACCGCCGATGTGACCGACCTGCGCATCGTGGCTGCGATGTTGGAAACGCCGCGCGAAAATTTCGTGCCGCCAGCATCCGCCGGTCTTGCTTATCTCGATTTCGATCTATCCGTTGGCGACAAGGGATCCCGCCGCCTGCTCAAGCCGATGGTGCTCGCCAAATTGATTCAGGCGGCCGACCTAGCGTCGAACGACCGGGTGTTGGATGTGGGTTGCGCCACCGGTTATGCGGCTGCGGTGCTTGCCCGCGTCGCCGGGCAGGTTGTCGCCCTCGAACAGGACAGCGGCCTTGCGCAGGCGGCGGGCGCGGCACTCGCGGCACAACCCAATGTGAGCGTGGTGAGCGGCCCGCTGACGGCCGGGTGGCCGCAAGGTGCGCCTTTTGACGCGATCCTTCTCGAGGGTGCGACCGAAATCGTGCCCCAGGCTTTCCTGCGTCAGCTCAAGGATGGGGGGCGGCTGGTTTGCATTCTCGGCAGCGGGCCCGGCGCCAAGGCAATGCTCTATTGCAGGAGTGGGGAAGAACTGGGCGGGCGCCCGATATTCGACGCCGCTGGCCCGTTGCTGCCGGGCTTTGCAAAAGGGCCGGTTTTCGCGTTTTGATTGCAGGGTGTTCCGAGCGTTG
>WNFI01056708.1_pt3 | contig 10828 bp, 6 predicted proteins | sample 5400471 | NCBI WGS metagenome assembly WNFI01 (sample SAMN13153348, study PRJNA577476) | soil metagenome | isolation source: 100 cm saprolite on Douglas fir-dominated hillslope | place: USA:California | collected 2013-09-17 | reverse complement strand
TGATTACTGTCCTCCCCGCCGTTTGCGCTCGGATTGTACGCCCAATTGTAGGCGGTGTTTCCTGCGCCGTCGGTGTAGATCTGGCGCACCGTCGTGTCGGTGAAGAAGCGTCCGATGTTGGTCTGCACGAGATTGTCGTACTTCGCGAGGCGCGTGGAATCGTCGTTCAAAATGCTATGGGCGATGGCGAGATTCTGCAGCGGGTAGGTCATCATCATCGCCTGGTTCCACGGGTATTGATTTCCAGGCTGGTAGGGATAACCCGCCGGATAGCAATAGACGTTGGTCAGGCCCGAATTCGTGAGCGTGAGCATATCGCTGAAGAAGCAATTATCGAATGTGTAGTCGCTCTGCCGAACGTAGGTCTTGGCGCGCAGAAGGTAGGTGGCGCCGTAACCTTGAGGGTCGCCGATGGATACCGTGGTGTTCCAGATGCTCGGCGATTGCAAAATCAGCCGGGCACAGTTCGCGAGATGGCCGATACAATCACCGCTCGCCGACGTCGAATAGGGTGTCGTTCCGAGCGCCTGCCCAGGCCAGGCTGGACTGATCTTTCCGTTCCAATAAACCCGCTGTCCGTTGGGCGCGGCAAGCAGGTCATTGCGTTGCGACAGCAGTGTGTCGCAAAAATAAATCATTCGATCGAGGATCGCGGTGTCTCCGCTAATCTCGTACATCAACCCCATGGCTTTAATTTGTTCTCCGCTCGCCGCCTGAGCATATTGATTTTCCATGCTGCCGGTATTGGGCCAGACCACCGGGTTGATTGTGAGAATATAAGATTTGAACGAATTGATTTCGTTTTGCGTGACAGCACCGTCGAGGCTGTCGACCGACATCGATTGGGCGCTTACGGATGCCACGACGCCTGCAAACGCGCAAAAAAGCGCGGCCATTCTGGGATATGGTTTTCTCATGGTAGTTTCTATCTGGAGGGGAACAGAAATCCGAAACGCGCAACCTGAGGACACCTACGAATGCATCTTCCCAATCATCGCGCTCGGGGTTTTAGGGGTACCAGCAGTCTACCGAAATCGAGTCCGAAAAAGATACCCCTCAAATGAGGGGGAACGGAGAAGAGCCCGAAATCAGATTCGAGCGTGTTTTTGAAATAACTCGCGCAAAGGCGCCAAGACGCAAAGCCGGAAGGTTTTTAAGGTAGGGCGGGACCGCTGGGCCCGCCGTTGGAGTTATCGTGCTAGAAAAGTTGGATTCCACGTCAGCAGATTGGGTATCGAGGACTGGGTCTGCATCTTCCCCGCGACGGCGGGCCCAGCGGTCCCGCCCTACCCCAGAGCGTTGCGCGAGTTCTCATTGTTCGTTCATCGCTCCACTTCAGACCCTCAGCACCTTGCCGCCGTCACTTATTTCGAAGACACACCCTAAGGCATGACGAGGCCGGGGTGTATCCCCGCGGGAGCCGAGTTTTGCCCGGAAATCGGATGGTCTTGCAGAGCGAGTTTCACGACCTGACCTTGGTACTCAACCGTTGCGACGCCCTGAGCGACATCAAAATTTTTCACAACAAAGTCATCCCCCACTTCGCCCAATTTAACCCACGCGCTATATCTTCTCGAACGATCATGAATGCTAAAATTCCAACATCCTTCAAACTTCACAACGCCGCGAAGTTCGAGCGGACCTTGTGCAATCGTGGGAGCATCGACTGCAATAAATGGAGCCGGAACGAACGGTGAGTGCCTGACGAGATCGACCGTTTGTGCCGGGGCAATCGACAAAAAAAACGAAGAGCCCAACCAGAGTATAACACGCCAGGGGTGAGCGTTCACAATCGCGAACCAAAGTATTTTGCCAAATTCGTGTCAAGCGCAGCAAGCTCGCTCTCAAATTCGAATTTTAATGGGCCGACCCCATTTGAGCTTCATTCCAAGACCGCGAAGAACCTAATAAGATGAGCGACGTGTTCGTCGGACGTTACCCCGAGGTGTTCGCAGCCCAGGTAAATAGTGTTGCGGTCGATCTTGGCGGCAAACGCGGGCTCCTTCAGTTTTTTCTTGATCGAACTGAGCTTCATCTGACCGTAGCCCACTGGATTTAATTTCCGGTAGGCATAAAAGATTCCGCTTATCTCGTCGCACGCCAAAAGCGCCGCGGCGAGCTTCGTGTGCGGCAGCGTCGCGTAACCGTGGTAACCATACGCATGGGCCTCGACGGCATGGACCAGCTCCGGCGGATAGTTCCAATTTTGGAACCATTGCAGGGACTCACGGGGATGTGTGTCGGGGTGTTGCTCGAAATCGATATCGTGCAACAGACCGGTCACGTACCAGAGATGAGGATCTTCGTTCAAGAGCTTCGCGTATCCCTCCATCGCAGTCGCCACCATCAGAGCGTGATAGCGCTGATAAGGGTCCTGCACATGTTGTTCGAGGAGTAGTCGCGCTTCCGGTTGGGTCGGTAAATTCATCGCCGGTTTTTTTTGCGCACACTCGGTGCTTTTTGCGACCATCTTTTCAGCCAACGAAGGCTTTCGGATTTTATCCACGAATAACACGAATTTCCACGAATCCGATCTATCGACCTTTAATCTTCGCGGAGCTGCGGCTGGTTAAAGTAACTTTTGATTTCAACTCGGGTGGGTCGCTGCGGCGACATTTTCGCGGTTTCAACACCCACACTCCAAACAGCTGCCGCAGGGACGCGCCGGCCCACCTCACCGTTAGGCTCTCCTCTCCGCGGCTCCAGCATTTATGCGAGATTCAGCAAACGGATTTGAACCACACCCCACGTTTGGGGGGACAGGGACACACGGAGGGTAAAAGGTCGAGTCTGCGAATATAGGAGTAAAGAATATGGAAGATAGAAGCGAGGCCGACAGAACCGAGCCTTCTGACTCCTAGATTCTAACTCCTAAATTCCAGCTTTGCTCCGTGTCTCTGTGCCTCCCTGCCCCGCAAGCGCGGGGTGTGGTTCTGTGGTTCCGGTTTAATTGCATCTTTGAAGTTTATTTCGAAGACACGCCCGACGCCTTATCGCCGTCTTTTTTTCCGGCGTCCGCTTTCGGGACCGCTGCCTTGGCCAGCACGTCGTGCCACTGGGTTTTGTCCATGTGCTCCAGCGTGCCGCCGAAGTGGATGGGCTGGTCAAACAGAGTGTAACCCTGGTTGTCCTTTCGGGAGGAAAGTAAGTCGGTGTTCGACAGGAGCGTGGCTGCCTGGCCGCGTGCGCCGAACTGGAATTCCACGCTGAGCGGCCGCGCAGGGAGAGGAAGATCTTTAACGTAGTCGATTTTTCCTGTTCCCGTCAGACGCTCGTCCCGCGTGCTCACCGCTATCTCCGTGAGATGGATCGTGCGATCAGGTTCCCGGATGGCGGTGACGGTAAATTCGTTGTACGCAATCTCCGCGGTGTCGTACGTAAAATTCAGAACCGCATCGGTGTTCTTGCTCAGATGAACTTGGCCGGAACCGAAGCCTTTTTTTAATCCGAATAAAGAGCCCACCGCAGAACCGACGTTAACCAGCGTGTCCGAAACAGGAGTCGAAGGGTTCGGGATCGTATCCGATATGCGCGTTTTCAGCAGGCGGACAATTCCCGTCTTGCTCTTTAAGTGGAATTCTCCGCGCGTGTGATCGATCATTTCATTCAGATTGATTCCGTTCCCCGTGAACGCGGCGGCAACAGAGAAATGGCCTTCGACCGCGAGATCCTCCCCATGAGGGGGGGTGCCGAACAACGACGCTGCATCGATTTCGGCGCCGTCAACACTGCCCTTGAGGGTATAAGGAGAATCCGCGACAGGATCGAAAGATATCTCTCCTGTTACCTTAACCAGGCTGCGCCCCGGGAGCGTATACATGCCATCCTCCAAGCGGACGGACTTGTGGTTGGCGTCGAATGTCCCGCTCACGTTATGAAGGTCTTGACCCGCTGCTCTGAACCGATCGAAAACAACCGTCACTTTTCCCGCGTACTCTCCCCAAAAAGGAATGCGGTCGCGCACGCCCGAAGATGTCTGCGGCCCGCCAGCTCCGACGGAAAAACCTGACGGCAGGGAAATTTTTTTCATTGCGGCCAAAGGACCAGCCAACTGCTCCAAGTGTTGAAGCGTAACGTCCTTGCTGCGCAACCAGAGATTGATCGGGCTGTCCGCTTTCCCGGTGCTCCACCGTCCCTCGACCGAGACTTCCGACTTGCTCGATCCCATGTCGATTTTAACCGGTGCCTTGAGGGCGACGGTCGAGCCGACAAGATCCATGTGCACCTTCCCGGTGATAGAGGTGCTCGCGTCGTGCCCGGTCACAACAACATCTCCCTCCATGGTCGTCGCAGTCCCCGCCGTCGCGGAAAAATTTCCCGAGGTCGAACGCGCCGTGATTCCATTGAGGTCAGGAATCGCCGACTGGGAAGCGAGCGCTTCGAGGTCGACGTTCCAGGTGCCGGTGATCGCAACGGGCCGGCCCGCTTCCTCCAATGTGGACGCCTTGACCTCGATCGTCGCGAGGCGATGTCCAGCGCTATCGATGGTCACTGGTCCGGACTGCATCTGCCATTTTTTGGAAGAGTAATCGACGAGCGGTGAAAACGACAGATCAAGAGCCTGCACGACCATCCGCCCAGCGCGCTGCACGATGACACCGGTCGCGTTGAACGGCGTCTTTGCACTCAGGACAAAATTTTCATTGGCAGCCCGGGCGACGAACTCACCGTTCACGTCTCCTCCGGCGAAGGTAAAACCGCCCGTCGCAACAGAAAGCCAGGCCAGTGGAAATCCATCGAACGAACCCTTTATCCAGTCATTGCCCGAATCCACCACAGTCAGATGGCCGTTTTTCTTAGCGAAATCGAACGATTGGAGTGACTGCACGACTGCGATCGGTCGATCTCCGCCAAGGGATGCACTCAGACGATCAACCCGGATGGATTCGCCTCTGTTGATCAAATCGAAGCGAGTATCGAGCGTCACGGTCCCAACGGAATTCAGAGAAGGCGCGAGGACACTGAGGTGGCTGCCAACGGCGTTCAAGTGTCCAAGCGCATGGACTTGAGCGAGGGCTGCGTCGGCATCGATCTCGCCTTCCCCGGTGGCCGCAAAGGAAGGCAGACGACGATGCGGTGTGAACGGCGCAAGATCGGGGTCCCGCAGATCGAGCTTCCACGTTCCTGCAAATCGTCGTGTCGCGTACGGAAAATGCGCAAGCACGGTCGCGAGAAGTCGGTCGCTTCGACTCAGTTCTACGCGGTAAGTCTCTTCACCGGTGCTGCGAACCACCGCGACATTTGCCGACAGGGCGAAGCCCTGCGGAAGAGAGGCTGTTTTCGCCAGACCATCGCCTTTGAACTCGACGCGATTCAGCGTGCGCGGGGAGTCCATCGCCACAACGAGGCGGCCATGGGCAGACAGGTCAACCACCCGATTCGCGGAATCGACTGACAGATTCGAGGCATCGAAGGAAAAAGCGCCCTCGTGGCCCGCGGCCAGACCGCCGCCCTTCACGCTCACATGCACCCGGATCGGCGCTTCATTCGGCGCTACCGCGACCAGCACATCACCGTCCAAATCAAATCCGTCGAAGGACATATCGCAGGGCAACTTCCAGGAATTCAAAATTCCTTGGAAGACACGCACCGCCTTTTGTGCCGGATTTACTGCTGTTTGCGGAGAGGAGTTCGTTTCGCCTGCATCACCGGAAACGGGCTCGCCCTGCGCGTGCTCACTTCTTGCTTCCGATATGTGACTCAAGTCGAGAACCCAGCCCTTTGCCACTAACCTCCCGATCGCGACCTTCCGCTGCCCTATTGCGGTGAAGAGTGGAAGATTGGCTTCGAGTGAAGGGGCCGTAAAAACGGCTCCGTCGATTTCGAACTTCAAGTCCGCGACGTCAACTTTGCCAAACCGCGCCCACAGCGAACCCATGGAGCCATGAACATCAGGTTGGCTTTCAAGAACCGTCTGAGCCACCCATGTCTGAACCGGAGGAATAAACGCGACGAGCACGAGAACGATCGCGAGGATGGCGGTTAGAAGGAAGAGCTTCGAAAGGAGGCGGATGAGTTTCATCGGTAGACCGGTCGCTGTGACCGCGAACAGCGGTCAGGGTGTCATCGAAGTGTGGAGGGCGCAATGAATGACATCCGGACTAGGGTGTGTTTTTGAAATAACTCGCGCAAAGGCGCGAAGACGCAATGCAAGATCCAGATCAATTTTTACAGGAGTCAAGGGACGTAAGGGAGACAGACAAGACAACAGTCTTAGCCAGTCCATATCCTCGGGGAGCGTTTTGAGATTGCACCGCTTCTTTCACTCCCTTTTTTCTCTCAACTCCTGTCCAATTTTTTTGGCTTCCAAACTTCGCGATTTCGCGTCTTTGCGCGAGTCCTACAGAACTCGAGTTCTATAAATCATTCTCGGTTTCATGGCTTCTTGCTTAACCTCTTATTGCTCCTTCAGGATTTCCCTTTAACTCAACCGATCATGAATGACATTCAGGAACTTCAGCGTTTGGTCTCGCCGGCTCCCAAGCCCCAGTCGCTCGCGTGGGATGGTTCGATCCTCTGGATGGGCTCGCGGGAAACGAGGCGTATTTACGGAATCAATCCGGCGACATGGACGGTCACCTGGGAAACAGCAGCACCGGGTACGCCTTGGGGCATGACTGCGGTGAGCAAAGAGCTCCGCGTCCTGTGCGGCGAGACGACGGACGACAATCGGGTCATCCGGCGCTGCATTCCGGGACAGGGGTTTGACGGGAAGTTTGGTATCGCGTGCCCCGATGATAGCGGTTCCCAACTCGGTTACGACGGTGAGCGGCTGCACGTCAGCCAATGGTATCCCAAGAAGGTGCTCGCGCTCGGCTCCGAGGGAAAGGTCGAACGTGTAATCAACGTCCCACACGGTATCTGCGGACAGGTTTTCGTCGACGGTTTCATTTTCTTAGTCACCACCGACGACGAGGAGACGACCGATTACTGGCTCACGCGCGTGGACCCGCGTCCAGCGACACCGAAGATCGATGACCTCGTCCGTATTCCCTTTGCGGCCCGTGCACTCGCGTTCGACGGCACGCGTTTCTGGACCAATCACCGCGAGCAAAATCAGATCGTATCATTCGCGCGCCCGAACTGACTCTTCTTAGAAGACACGACCACTGAAAGGAAAGCATGTGGTGAGGTGGGTCGCCGCGTCCCTGCGACGGCTGTTGGAGGAACGGACGTCGAAGCCCCGAAATGCCGTCGCAGGAACGCGACGGCCAACATTTCGTAGATTCTTTATTTCTTTTTTTAAAAAGAGCCCCCCCCCCTAAATGCCCTTGAGCAGCATGGACGCGCGATCGGGGTGCATCGCATGGTTTCCAATTTCAAAACAGGTGGTCCGATGAAATGGCACATGATGCGAATATAGCAGAAAGACTCACGACCGACTGATGCTAACACTTGCCTGTTGATAAATCGGACTGCGCTGATTCAACGAACGTCACACACGGCGCTCCCCTTAGTTATACACGCCGTATCCACCCCATCGTTACGTTTCTATCTGCTTCGTCACCCAAGACGATCAAGGATGGACCGTGTTCGTGCTTTTCCATCTGGCATGAAAACAATCCTCAACCTAACCCCAATGAGACCCGAACCTATCCCTGGCTTCCGCTGCATCCGTTCATTCATCACGTCCGCTCTGCTATCCACTTTCGTGTTTCAGCACGCCGCTGCTCAAACCGAACCCACATCGCCCGCGAGCGGAGATACACCCCTGGCGGGCGATGCAACCTTGCTGCCCACCTTTAACGTCAGTTCCGAAAAGGATAAAAGCTACACGGGGCACGAGGCGTTGAGCCTAACCCGCACCGGCGTTGAACTCTCCGATCTTCCTCAGTCGGTAATCGTCATCAACAAAGCGTATATCGAGGCGATGAGTCCTCCCGCCCTGTCGGAATTGGTGAGCTATGTCGGCGGCGGCCAAACCGGAAACATCAGCTGGGGTATCGATCGATTTACGATCCGTGGATTTACCAGCCAAGGCGACTTTCTCGACGGATTTCTGACGATCAACACCCCACCCACGAGCATGAGTTTTCTCGATCACATCGAGATTATCAAAGGACCCGCTGCAATCATGTCGACGAACGCGCAGGGTGCAGTCGGCGGTGCGGTCAACAAGGTATCGAAGAATCCCACACAAGCACAGGATCAGACGCTCACCGTGGAGGCCGGAAGATATGATGCGCGACGTGCTGCTCTCGATGTCGGAGGTTCAATCACGAAGGACAAAAAACTGCTTTGGCGTTTGCTTGTTCTGGGTCAGGACCAAAAGGGCTACTTTGATTATACCTATGACAAGAGAACATCGATCATGCCCATGCTGGAATATAACTTTAACTCGAACACGGACGCTTGGATCAAGTTTGAGAAATTCAGCAATCACTACTCGTCTTATAACGGCATTCCACTCGACGGTCGCACGAATCAACCCGTAGCGGTCCCGGCAACGACGAATTTCGGGGAAAATACTCCTCAAAATTGGCGCGAGTTCGACATGTGGCGCCTCTGGGGTCAGTTCACCCACAGGCCTGCGGATTTTCTGGCCATCCGCCTCGCGGCGTTTGACTCCTCCACCTACGTGCGCCGCACGGAATCGGTATTGAGTCCCTCAGGCGACCTGTAGAAAACAAATTTCTCGTCGGCGGATCGCTCGTCGATTTCCCCCAGGTCAACAAAAGCTGGTCGAGCGGAGGATCCAGCACGGCGGTCTCAAGTCCGATCAATCCGATCAATCCAACTCATCCAGGAACGGCATCTGTCAATTACAGTCTGCCACCTACCAATATCACCGACCTCACCCAAACTTATGCAAAGGTCTTTGCGTTGGAAACGGCGAGTTTTCTAAAGAACCGAGTTATTCTCAACTACGGAGTCTCTCGGCACCGTTTCGATTTGGCGTCCTCGTCAGCCAACTACAACCAGAACACTGGAACAAGCTCCACGTCGACGGTACCCGATGCCGCTCTTTACAAGAATTTGGTGCAATACGGAATCGTCGTAAAGCCGCTTCCCAATGTGTCTCTTTTCTACGGCAGAAATTCAAATTTCTCGGCAAATCCGATTCAGAATGGCCAATTCCTACCACCGCAGGAGGGATCTCAGAAGGAAACAGGTGTGAAAACGGAGATCATCCCGGGAAAGCTCAATGTGACGATCAGTTACTTTGAAATCTTTCAAATCAACAACAGTCTGCCGGCGTTTCCTCAAACAACACCGCCCACACAGGTGCTGGTACCCGGCGAAACCTCCCGTGGATTTGATGGCGATTTCTCCTTATCGGTCACGAAAAATTTAAGTATCGTCGGTTCGTTCGCGATGTTCAAAGCGCACGTAGAAGAAGCGGCCCCGTACAATCTCGTCAGCCAACCCTACGACGGCAAAGTTCACAAAACGCTTCCCGTGAGTAATGTTTCGCAGACCAATTTTGCAGCCTGGGCCAGCTACCGCTTCACGGGGAGTCTCAAAGGCTTCTCCGCGGGACTCGGCGTCAATACCGTCTCGAAGCGCGCCATTGCGGACAACGCGAACCAAATTTTCTATGGGTACATTCCGGCCTACACCATGGTGAATGCAAACGCGGCGTATGAGACGAAACACTTCAAATACCAACTCAACGTCGATAACGTTCTCAACCGGTCCTACTATTTCTCGGCCCGGAGTAACCAGGTCATCGTTCCCGGAATTCCAATCAATCCGCGGATTTCGGTGACTTATAAGTACTAACTCCGAAAGGAGTATCCGCGCCCGAAACGGCATTCCGTTTCGGGCAACCGACCACTCGTCATCCGATGAATACGATTATCGAGAGCGAGGTGTTTCCCTATTGGGGTGCCTGCAAAAGAACGCAAAGATCTCAAAGAAAAAATTCCTGTGTTCTTTTGTGGCTAAATTAACTTCGGAGTTTGGGTTTATCCAAACTCAGTTCTAGGCGATTGATTTCCTGGATTCATGGCTGCCGGCTGAAACCCGATTGTTTTCTTTGTGAACTTCGTGCCTTCGTGGTAAATTCTTAGCAGGTGCATCTACGAAGACCCAGCCGCGGTAAAACCCAGGATAAGGCCGGCGGTGAATCCTGTCAGATGAGCGCCGATATCGGTGTGTACTCCGCCCGTGCCGAGAAGTCCGAGCAAGGCGATGCCTGATCCGAGAGGAACGAGCATCGCGCGCCAGCGATGCGGTGACTGCGTCCGCCGGACGACGCGGAGCGCACGACCGGTGAGCAATCCCAGTCCCGCAAAAATCGCGGTCGACGCACCGATCGACTGGTAGGATCCGGGATAGTGCAGGGCCGCGATCGCCAGATTTCCAACGACCGAGGCGACCGTCAGCAGCAGCCACCCGCGCCACGGGCCAATCGTTGAGAGAACGATGGAGAAGATGAAAATACCGCTGAAGACATTCGAGATGAGATGCCCGACGTCAGCGTGGAGAAACAGCGCGGTGACGGCTCTCCACCATTCGTGCCGACTCCAAATCGCTTCGGCGTCCAAGACACCTGCGTCTTCCCAGCGTTCGGCTATTTCATTCTGACACCGGAAAATCAGGACAAGGAACAATCCCCACAGCAACGGACCGATTATCGCCGTCTTCCGCGGAACGGAAACCTGTTCCACCGGCAGCGGTGGCCAACCGACGCTCTCACGATCGAAGCGCTCGATCTGTTCACGCACGGCGTCGATATATTTCCTCTCCACGAGCAAGTGGTAGTACCCATCGGACTCGACGAGCCAATACGGCAATCCCATCGCGAGCACCGCCAAGCCGCGGTCGAAGCCCTCCACCGGTGTTGAATAAACACCGGCCTCCACCAGATCCTCCGGAAGCGGCG
>WNFI01335572.1_pt1 | contig 10829 bp, 13 predicted proteins | sample 5400471 | NCBI WGS metagenome assembly WNFI01 (sample SAMN13153348, study PRJNA577476) | soil metagenome | isolation source: 100 cm saprolite on Douglas fir-dominated hillslope | place: USA:California | collected 2013-09-17 | reverse complement strand
CCCCTTCGGTGGCGGGGGGCGATCCAGATAGGTCATGCGGTATCGCCGCGGACAGTCCAGCCAGGCTCGCAGCCGGCTGGGTGTGCACGGATAGAGCCGACGCGGCATGCCCTCGAATCCAAGCTGCTGCACCATGTCATCCTGTCTCTTTTTTGGCGAAACGGGACGCCCGTGGTAACCGCGTCAGCGGGCGCGCCCGGCGAGCAGCAGCCTTAGTCCGTGGGCTCGTCGATCAGCCCTTCTGGGCCGGCTGACACCCACGAGTCGAACCGCCGCTCAGCGATCGCTACCGTCGTCTCCTCGCCATGCCCGGCCAGGATCCTTGTCTCAGCGTCCAGCGTAAGGACGCTCGCGCCGATCGAGCTCACCTGGCGCGGGAAGTCGTCGAAATAGCCTTGATGCGGGACAGGGCCGCCGCCGCTGACGACGTCACCGGAGAACAGCACGCCGAGCTCCCCGCAGTACAGGCAGATTGCTCCGGGACTGTGGCCTGGCGCGTGGATCACTTCGAGCGTGACGTCAGCAACCTCGAAAATGCCGCCTTCCTCGACGTAGATGTCGGGTTCGATGCCCTCATGCGCCTCGCGCCAGGCCAGCCGGTCCGCGTTGTGCAACGCGACCGGGGCCTCATCGCGGCTGGCGACGTCGAACGCGGCCGCGACATGCCTGCCATGCCCGTGCGTGCAGATCACGGCGAGCACCTCCCGCTGGCCGACGACGGGCATGACGGAGTCGGCCGACTCCCCGGGATCGATGACGATCACCTCGTCGTCATCACCGACGATCCAGGTGTTGACAGCGCCGGCCACCCGGTCGATCCTCGCCTGCATCGCGCCCTGCCTTCCCGCTGACTGGTAGCGCGCGGAGCACGTCCTGCGCCGCGCCGCTACCCGCCGAGCAACGGCTAACTAGAGGCCGATCCGGATCAGCGTCCGGACCGCGTCAACGATGAGCTGCACCGCGATCGCCGAGAGCAACAGCCCGGCGATCCTCGTGAGCAACTCGACGCCGCTGCCCCGCAGCAGCCGCAGAATAACTCCAGAGAAGCGCATGGCCAGCCAGAGCGCGGCGACGACTGCGACAATAGCGGCACCGAACGCGACTGCGCCGCCAACCGAGCCGATGCGCTGCACGAAAAGCATGGTGGCTACGATCGCGCCTGGCCCGGCAAGCAGCGGAGTGCCGAGCGGCACGAACGCCACGTTAGCCTTAGCCCGTTCAAGCTCAGCCGGGTCTGCCTTGCCGGTCAGCAGTTCGAGCGCCACGAGCAGGAGCAGCAGGCCGCCGGCGGCCTGCAGAGAGGGCAGCTGGACGCCGAGGTAGGCGAGGATCTGCCGGCCGAACACCGCGAACACGACGATCACGCCGAGCGCGACCACCGCAGCCTGCCAGGCCAGCCTCTTGCGCTGCGTCGCGCTGTGGTCGGCCGTCATCGCGATGAAGACGGGCACGATACCCGGCGGGTCGGTGATCACCAGGAGCGTAACGAAGACCTCCCAGAAAAACTTCACCTCGGAAAACAGTGGAGTCACCCCATGATCACCGCTGCTCCAGTCGCTCGCTTGAGCAGGGCGTCGAGGTCTTCTTGGGCGGTGGCCTCGCAGCCAATCCGGTCGCCGGTCAGCGCTCCATGATCGTCGCTGCCCCCCGTCGCGACCAGACCGAGCTTGCGGGCAACAGTCAGCAGCTCGTCCCGTTGCGCAGGATCATGATCAGGATGGGCGACCTCGACGCCGTCCAGCCCGGCCAGCGCCAGTTCCGAGATGAGGTCTTCGGGCACTACCCAGCCGCGGGTCACCGCGAACGGGTGCGCGAGCACGGTGACCCCGCCGGCGGCGTGGACCAGCCTGATCGCTTCGGCCGGGTCGAGCGCGTACCTGCGGACGTGCGCGCGGCCGCCCGGCCCGATCCACGGAGGAGTGAACGCCTCATCGACGCGCTCGACCCGGCTGGCCCTGATCGCACGGGTCTGCGCCGCTAGCTCCTCATAGGCGGGGTCGAACAGGTAGCCGAGCAGGTGCACGCTGTGCCCTTCTCGCCGGCATGACAGCTCCATGCCGCCGATCAGGGCCAGCCCGTGCGGCAGCGCCGCCGCGGCCTCGGTGATTCCGGCGACGGTGTCATGGTCGGTGAGCGCGAAGGCGTCGAGCCCCGCGGCTGCGGCGCGCGCCACTACCTCGGCAGGCGGCCTCGTGCCGTCCGAGGCAGAACTGTGGCAGTGCAGATCGGCGCGGGCTACCACCATCTGGCCGACTTTAGCCGATTTCCCCCGGCAGCCGCGGCGACCGCGCGCCGAACGGCAGATCGAGTTCCTGGCCGGGATCGCGCAGATCGAGCAGCCGCAACGGCTCGACGAGGAGCGTGCCAGCCGTATCCGGCCAGAGCAGGATCCAGAGCCAGCTGCCCATGACCTCGCCGGCAAAAACGGCCCGGTCCGGCGCGTCCACATGCCAGAGCTGGAATTCATGATTGCCGAACTGGACCTGCGCATGCGGCGAACAGTCAGGGAAGCCGTCGCCGGGATCCGGGCCATCCAGGCCAGCGCAGTAGGCCCCTAGCCCGACCCCCAGTTCCTCGCTGATCAGCAGCATCTCGCCGGGACCGCCGACCGGGTTGGGGCCTGACAATGCCACGGCGCAGCCCCGGCTCCCTGTACGCTCGTCACCCGCCGCGGCGAACCCGGTGACCAGCCAGCCATCGGGTAGCGGCCAGGGCAGCATCACGGGAACGGCGGCGTTGCGCAGCAAGCCGGCCAGGCCTTCCGGAGACAGGCTGCGCACTTGCCGCAGCGGCGCGATGTCGCCGTGCTTGGCACATCGCCAGCTACTCGACCAGGCGCTGGGGGGTGCCACGGCGCTGCCGCACCTGGGGCAGGTCAGGTCTGTCACCACCATGCCCTGCGTTCTCCCGGTCGATCGCCGTTCATGAGCTACTACTACGATGCTCCGCCTCGGGGCGTCGCAAACGCCAGCCCTATTCGTGATCATGGTGGATTGACCGTGGTACATACGACACGTCAAGCCACCACTATCAGTCAGCCGGTATCAGTCAGCCGGACCGCTTCATTCCCGCGGCCCTGCCGCGGGCCGCCATCACGAGCGCCAGCTTCCTGGAAGCCTCGTCGATCATCTCGCCATCTAGCATCACGGCGCCGCGCTGCCGCACGGCCGTGGCGTGCTCGTAGGCCTCCAGGATCCGTTCGGCCCTGTCGTATTCGTCCCGGCCGGGCGAGAACGCCGCGTTCACCGGGTCGATCTGATCGGGGTGGAGCACCCACTTGCCGTCGTAACCCAGTGCCGCGACGCTCGCAGCAGCCGACGCGACCCCGGCGATGTCCTCGATCGCCGCGTACGGCCCGTCGATCGCCTGCAGGCCGGCCGTCCGCGCGGCCACCAGGATCCGCAGGTGCGCGTAGTGAAAAGCGTCGCCGCCAACATAGCCGTCGGGCTGGGCGCCGATCCGTAGCGAGCGCATTCCCAGGCTCGCCATGAAGTCGGCGGGCCCGAAGACGAGCGCCGCGAGCCTGGGCGACGCGCCAGCGATCTGGTCCACAGCGGCCAGGCCGGCCGCGTCCTCGATCTGCGCCTCGATGCGGATGCGGCCTGGCGGCAACCCGGCCGCTAGTTCCACCTGACTGAGCAGCACGTCAAGCCAGATCACCGGTCCTGGGCCTGTCACCTTCGGCAGGACGACAGCGTCGAGCCGCGCTCCGGCTCGCTCCATGATCTCGATCACGTCGCGGTACGCCCATGGGCTGGTAGCCGCGTTGATCCGGACGGCGAGGAGGCTCCGCCCCGGCCAGCCGTCGTCGAGGGCCGCGGCGACCAGCTGACGTGCCTGCTCCTTGGCGCCGGGCGCGACCGAGTCCTCGAGGTCGAGTATCACCTCGTCGGCGGCGAGGCCCACGGCCTTGGCCAGGAACCTCTCGCTGCTGCCCGGGACGGTCAGGCATGTTCGTCGGGGGTGATCGGCGGTGGTCATGAATCGATGATGCCGTGCCTGGCGTTCGACGCGGTCCGTGGGTGCTTCTAGCATGAACGCATGTCACGCACTACTGTCCCGGAGTCCGGCACCGACGGTCCTTGGAGCCCTGGGCTTGGTTCGGTCACCGTCGAGCAGATCATGCAGGCGTTGGCCAGCGTGCAGGACCCGGAGATCCGGCGGCCGATCACCGATCTCGGCATGGTCAAGAACGTCGAGGTCGGGACCGGGGGCGCGGTCAGAGTCGACGTGTACCTGACAGTTTCTGGCTGCCCGCTCCGAGACACGATCACGCGCGATGTCAAGGCCGCCGTCGGAAAGCTGGCGGGGGTGAGCTCCGTCCAGGTCGAGCTCGACGTGATGAGCCAGGAGCAGCGCCAGGACCTCCAGGGCAAGCTGCGCGGCGGCAAGCCAGAACGCGAGATCCCATTCGCCAGCCCCACCTCGCTGACCAAGGTTTACGCGGTCGCTAGCGGCAAGGGCGGCGTCGGCAAGTCGTCGGTCACCGTCAACCTCGCGGCCGCCCTCGCCGCCGCGGGCCAGAAAGTGGGCCTGCTGGACGCCGACATCTACGGCCACTCCGTGCCCAGGATGCTCGGAGTGACCGGACGACCCACGCAGGTCGAGCAGATGATCATGCCGCCAGTCGCGCATGGCGTGAAAGCGATTTCCAGCGGAATGCTGAAGAAGGGCAACGAGCCGCTGCCGCTGCGAGGACCGATCCTGCACCGGCTGCTGCAGCAGTTCCTGGCCGATGTCTACTGGGGCGACCTTGACGTACTACTTCTCGACCTGCCGCCAGGCACCGGCGACGTGGCGATCTCGGCCGGCCACCTGATCCCCGGCGCCGAGCTGATCGTGGTGACGACACCGCAGCTGGCCAGCGCGGAGGTCGCTGAGCGGGCGGGATCGCTCGCCACTCAGTTGCACCAGCATGTGGTCGGGGTGATCGAGAACATGGCCTTCCTGCCCTGCCCGCATTGCGACGAGCGGATCGAAGTGTTCGGCAAGGGCGGCGGCCAGGCCGTCGCGCAGACCCTGAGCCGACTGATCGGCTCGGACGTGCCGGTGCTCGGAGAGATCCCGATCGACCTGCGGCTGCGGGAGGCGGCCGATGACGGAGTGCCGCTCGTGCTCGCTGAACCGACGGCACCGGCGGCGGCAGAGCTGATCAAGATCTCTCAGCTGATCGGCGCGAGGTCGCGCAGCCTGGCGGGGCGCCAGCTAGGACTGTCGCCGGCCTGAATCAGGTTGCTCTGAGTCAGGTTGCTCTGAGTCAGGTTGCTCTGAGTCAGGTTGCTCTGAGTCAGGTTGTGAACTCAGGACCGAGGCTGTCAGATAGATCGGCACGTGCGTTATCGGCGAGCCGCCGGAGGTCCCGCAGCGCGCGGCCGGCCTGGGACGCCATCTTAGGTAGCTGCTCAGGGCCGAAGACCACCAGGCCTATCAGCGCCAAGACCAGGATCTTGGTGATCGAGAGATCAAACAAGCTGCCTCGCGCTCCTGCCGTCGTGACCTCTCCGCGGACGAGGTCCATTAGGTCCAAGAGTAATCGTAATCTGCGGTCGCGGTATCACCCGAGCGGGTCAAACCAGGAACCCATCCGCTTGATGCCCCGCAGCACGCGATCCCAGAACCCGGTATCCCGGTCGTGCGGTAGCTGAGTGATGACCTGCGTGACCGACTCGGGGGGCGCGTCCGCGATGACCGTGTAGACGAAGCCGTCCGCCGACCAGGCAACGCCGTGCTCATCCAGGTCGCCCGACTCGGACCGACAGCCCGTCGGAGTAGGAGGCGTCGAGCACGGGTCCTGACTTGGTTGCCGACCTGGTGACGCCGGCCAGTGCCATGTTGCCGGCCAGCGTCCTGGGAACCGGCCAGCCATCGTCCCGCAGCTCCGCGACCCGGGCGGCGGTAGGCCGCGAGCCCCGTCCCTGTGCTCCCGTGGGGGGCACATACGGGTCCCAGGCCTGACCTTGGGCGGGCGGCATCGATCGGATGTTCCTGGAGCCGATCTCTAGGTCGATAAAGGCACCTTCGCTGACCCGCCGGCCGCTCTCGTCGAACATCTCCCTGCGCAGCGGCAGGCCAGTGTCCCGGTCCAGCCAGAACTGGGCGGCAAGCGTGCCATCGTGACGCCTGACCACCACGATCCGCGCCGGGCGACTGCTCGACGACCCGGTCCCGACGTACTCGACGACGTAGTTGCTGCGCAGCAGGCTAAGCATCGTGGGCGAGATGGTCAGGACCCCCACCGCCGCGCCCGTATTGTGCGAGTCAGGACCTAGCATCGGAGCTGACACGGCGTGGTCGTCGGCGTCGCCGTCGGTTTCTGCCCGCTGCGGCATGCCGGCCTGGTGCCACACGTCGATGAGGTAGGTAGACGAGCCGCTGCTGCTTGACCAGGCGACCACCTGAATTCCGCGGTACGACACCGACCGGCAGGCAGCGACGGCGGCGGTCATCAGCAGCAGGCCGCGGCGCACCAGAGCGTTGTCCGCCGACGGCAGCGCGAACCGAGGGCGGGCCGCGGCGGGCCCGCCGGCCGCGGCGGACTGCGATGTTGACGCCGATTCCGGCCCGGCGAGCCTGTCTGCGAGCAGTACAAGCGCCGTCAGCATGGCGAGCGTGATACCCGCGACTGCGATCGCGAGCCGCAAGCGCCTCCAGTACAGCCAGATCATCGGGCTACTTGGAGCGAGGACTCGCCGGGTACGCTCGCGGCGAACCGCCCGATCGGCCCGGGCCAGACGAGGTAGGGCTGGCGGTACCGCCCGCCGCCCACGTATCCGCCGGTGCCCCCGGAGTCTCCGACGGAGCCCGCAGGCTGCCAAACGTCATAGGTGTGCTGCAGCAGGTAACTGTCAACGGAAGGCGTTACCTTAGGCGCAGGCGGCCCGCTTGAGCCGTTCCCGAGCAGGAAGGCAGCGAAGGCGATCGCTATCAATGCGCTCCCTGCCGAGCCGGTTGCCAGCTTCCAGCCAGGGCGGATCTGGTGCGCCACGCGCACGGCCGCCGGACGCAGGTCCGCCAGGGGCCACGACGCCGACGCGCCGACGAAACCGGCAGGAGCGTGCTCGTCGCTGCGGGCAAGCTCGATCAGCCGGCTGGCGATAGCGGATTCAGCGCAGGTATCACCGAGCGCTGTGAGCCGGCGCTTGAGGGCGCGCATCGCATTGGCTTCCTGCCGGCAGGCATCGCACCCGGCAACGTGGTTGAGAACCCGGTCCCGCTCCACGCCGTCAAGCTCGCCGTCGACCAGCGCGGACAGCCAGCGTCCGAGGTGGCTCACGCTCTGCCCACCTCCCCAGCGACCGCGCCAGGAAGTCGGTCCCCGCCGCCCGTCCCGTCTGCCCCCTGGGCGACGGGAACTCGGGTCAGAAGGGCGGCGTCAGCGCCGCGGTGACCCGGCACAGCGACACGCTTGGGCCTGCGGTGCTCAAGCGCTGCCCGTAGCTGGGCCCGGCCGCGGTGGATCCTGCTCCGCACCGTCCCTAGCTTCACTCCGAGCGCGTCGGCGATCTCCTCGTACGTCAGGCCCTCGATGTCACACAGGACGACAGCCGCGCGATACTCGGGCGGCAGATCGGCGAGCGCCGCGGCAATGTCGTGATCGAGATGGCGATCGTCGAAGGCCTGCGACGGCGTCGGCTCCGCGCCCCTCAAACGTGCGGCTGCCTCATCGCCAAGTCCCTCGAATCGGATCCGCTGCCGCCTGCGGGTGATGTCGAGGAACAAGTTGGTGGTGATGCGATGCAGCCAGCCCTCGAATGTCCCTGGCGTGTAGGTGGGCAGCGATCTGAATACGCGGACGAAGACTTCCTGCGTCAGGTCCTCGGCGTCATGGCTATTGCCGGTCAGCCTGTAGGCGAGCCGGTAGACCCGGGCAGAATGCTCCCTGACGACATCTTCCCAGCTGGGCGGCGTCCATTGCGCAGCCGGACCTGGCCCAACCTGGTCCACCGCCTCAGTCTGCATCAACCATCCCTCGCCCGTCCCGCGGAGCGGCCGCAGGGTCCAGCGATTTCTCTTGGCGCGGTATCTCACATCTGTTGCGTAACCGCAATCGATCAACGTCTGGACCGCATGGCATGTTCCCGGCTGACCTTGGCTAACGCTAGGCTGCGGCGCGGGGCAAGTTTACTGAAGTCACCGGAGGCAGCCATCTTCCGCTCAGACGTCACCGGAATCGTCGACGAATTCGTTATTGAGGACGAGCCGCTTCTAACGGCGCGCGCGAACGCCGAACAGATTGGCGGCTGCGTCCCTGTGGCCCCGCTTACCGGCACGGTGCTGCGCTTTTTGGCCGCGGCCATCAGCGCGAAGGCGGTCGTCGAGATCGGCACCGGCTGCGGTACCTCGGGTATCTGGCTGCTCAGGGGGATGCGGCCTGGCTCGGTCCTCACCAGCGTCGACCTCGAGCCCGAGCATCACCGGCTCTCGAGAAGCGTCTTCGCGGCGGCGGGCTTCGGTTCGAGCAGATACCGGCTGATTACCGGCCGGGCGCTCGAGGTTCTGCCACGGCTCGCGGATTCCGCTTACGACCTGGTCTTCTGCGATGCCGACAAGCGCGACTACCCAGAATACCTGGCCGCTGCGCTGCGCTTGCTAAGGCCGGGCGGGATCCTGGCGTTCGACAACGCCTTGCTGGCCGGCGATGGCATCACCGCCGCCCACAGCGACCCGGACCGGGCATCGGCTGGCGAACTGCGCGAACTTGTCTTCGGCAACGAGAACCTGGTGCCCATGTTGCTGCCGACCGTTGATGGCCTGCTGGCGGCGGTCAAACGGGCGAGCTAACGCGGGGTCAGATCTCGGCGGGCTCGCTTTGCTGCGCTGGCCGATTCCCGCCCGATCCGGTTCGGTCTTCCCGCAGCCAGCGGAGCAACAGCCTGGTGCCGAACCCGGTTCCGCCGGCGGTCAGCTCACCGTCGTCCGCGCTGCTTCGGGCGGCGCCCGCGATGTCGAGGTGGGCCCACGGCCGGGATCCGGCGAATTCCCGCAGGAAGAGCGCGGCCGTGATGGAGCCAGCACCGGCCGGCTCCCGTGGCACGTGCGCCAGGTCGGCGACCGGCGAGTTGAGAAAGCTCCGGTAGTCCTCGACGAGCGGCATCCGCCACAACCGATCGCCGCTCGATTCGCCCGAGGTCAGCAGCGCGGCGGCAAGCTCCTCGCTGGTCGAGTACAAGGCCGCCAGGCTGCCGCCGAGAGCGATTCGCGCCGCCCCGGTCAGGGTGGCCAGGTCAACGATCTGATCCGGCTCGAGCATCGCGTCGGCGTAGGCGATCGCGTCGGCGAGCACGAGCCGTCCTTCCGCGTCCGTGTTCAGCACCTCGACGGTGCGGCCGCCGAACGCGACCAGAACATCGCCTGGCCGGTACGCGGATCCCGACGGCATATTCTCAGCCGCCGCGACTAGCCCGGTGACCTTGTCGGCAATACCAAGCTTCGCCAGAGCGGACATGGCCGCGATCACCGCAGCGCCACCAGCCATATCCGTCTTCATTGCCTTCATCGCGTCGTTGGGCTTCAGTGACAGCCCGCCGCTATCGAACGTGATCCCTTTGCCGACCAGGACCACGTGCCGCTTGGCCCCCGGCGGTTCGTAGCGAAGCTCAATCAACCTGGGCGGCCGGGCGGAGCCAGCCCCGACTGCCATCAGCCCGCCAAAGCCCGCACTAGCAAGTTCCTGATCTGTCCAGACCCTGACCGCCAGGCCTGCTTCGGCCGCGACCTGGCCTGCGGCATCGGCTAGCCATTCCGGAGATTTTCGCACCGACGGGGTGTTGGTCAAGTCTCTGGCGAGCGCGACCGCCGTTGCGATTGTGCTGGCCTCTTCGATAGTCGCCGCAAGCTCGTCCCTGGCGGCCCAGGTAACCAGCAGCCGCACCTCAGCCTCGCTGGCGTCGCCAGCCTCTTTAGCCGAGGCGCCGGTCGCGGTGGACTTCTCGGAGTACCGGTAGGAGCCCAGCAAGACACCCTCGGCAAATGCCTGCACCTGCAGGGCTGGCTGACCGGCGACAACCGAGGACACCGCCCGATCACCGGGCTGCAGCATCCGTCCGATCTCGCCACCGGCGCGGCGAAGCGCGCGAGGCGACCTGTCGCCCACGCCGAGGAAGACGATCCTGACTGTTGACTGCCCGACCCGTGCCGCGGCCTCCGAACTCTGCCCGGCCTTGCCGGTTAGCTTGGCCGCCGTGACAATATCGGCGGCGGAGAGCGCCAGGATGGCATCGAGGGCCTCGTCTGCAGCCACCTGTCCATCCGGTCCGACCGGGACGATCATCAGGTCACACGCGTCCAGGTTGCCCTGGTCCATCCCGCGCAGGCAATCTCCGGCCGCGGCGAGGCCGGGGTGGCTCAGCGGGGTGACCGCAGCGATGACAGGCATCTGTCGCCCCGTGTCAGCCAACAGCCGATTCAAGCGCGTTGCTGAGCGCCTTTGCCTCATCGGGCGTCAATTCGACGACGAGCCGGCCGCCGCCTTCCAGCGGCACGCGCATCACGATCCCGCGGCCCTCCTTGGTGACCTCAAGCGGACCATCACCCGTCCGCGGCTTCATGGCCGCCATACTTTCTCCCCTTCCTGTGATCGAGCCGCGCATGACCGGGCCTCGCCACGTACTCCGGCGCTGCTCACAGCCTTACCTCAGTGCAGCGACACCATGCCTGTCGCCAGCCATCCGCTGCCTAAAGCCGCCAAGCCACATCTACATCAATCGGTATCTCTATTATCGTTCAGTTCACTGACCTTGGTGGCAACGATCACCGTTACGCCATCGCTGCGGGCTCGTCTCACGCGAGACTAGGTTCGTGAACGCCAGGTCGGCACTGTTCGATATATA
>WNFI01165826.1_pt1 | contig 10830 bp, 14 predicted proteins | sample 5400471 | NCBI WGS metagenome assembly WNFI01 (sample SAMN13153348, study PRJNA577476) | soil metagenome | isolation source: 100 cm saprolite on Douglas fir-dominated hillslope | place: USA:California | collected 2013-09-17 | reverse complement strand
GTCAGGAAACCGAAGCAGCGCGCTTGAGCCGGTTGTTTGCCTCGACCAATATTCGCGAGCTGGCGGCGCCGACCGCGCAGCCGGCTTCGGCTGAGACTTCGGCGACTACGTCGAACCAGACGAGCCAACCAGCCCAGCCCTCGGCCGACGATGCCTTCGCGCAAAACGGCCAGGATCGCAAGCTCGCCTTCGTCAACTCATCGGTCGATCGCCGCACCACTAGCCCGGATCGGGTCGCCGCGCCGGCGTCATCTTATGTGGTGCAAGCAGGCAACGTGATCCCGGCATCTCTGATCACTGGCATCCGCTCGGACCTGCCGGGGCAGATCACGGCTCAGGTGACCGAGAATGTCTATGACAGCCCGACCGGGAGTTTCCTTCTCATAGCGCAGGGAACACGGCTGATCGGGATGTATGACAGCCAGGTTTCATTCGGTCAGTCGCGTGTGTTGCTGGTGTGGACGCGGCTCATCATGCCCAATGGCCGCTCAATCGTGTTGGAGCGCCAGCCTGGCGCCGACACGGCCGGTTATGCCGGCCTTGAAGATGAAGTCGACAATCACTGGGGCGCTCTCTTCAAGGCCGCGCTGCTGTCGACGTTGCTTGGAGTTGGCAGCGAGCTGGGTGCTGGTTCGGATACTGGCAACAACCGCGATATCATCCAGGCGCTTCGACGCGGATCCGGCCAATCTCTGAATCAGACGGGACAGAAAATCTTTCAGCGCAATCTCAACATTCAGCCAACGCTGACGATCAGACCTGGTTTTCCGGTCCGGGTCATCGTCAACCGTGACTTGGTGCTTGAGCCTTACAAAGATTAGGTTGAAAAACATGACAAAACTTAAACTCGGTGCCATCGCGGACGACAAGCCAGTGAAGCTGACTGTCGAACTCCCCGCAACGGTTCATCGCGATCTGCTTGCCTACGCCGAGGTGCTTGCCCGCGAAACCGGGCAGGGGACTGCCGAACCAACAAAGCTGATTGCGCCCATGTTGGCGCGGTTTATGGCGACGGATCGCGTATTCGCAAAAATCCGTCGGGCAACTCAAGCGCGATCGACCGGCAGCGGATAGCGTTCCCCCAATAACTTCAGAAAATTTGCCAGTGCTGGATTGTCGTTATCCGATCTCCAATGTGCTGAAAAGCCGACCCGGCTCGGCCCAGTTCCATCGCGGAGTTCACGATAGGCTAAACCGGAAAAGTTCACGCCGATATCCGATTCGGTTACCAAGCTGACGCCAAAGCCGGCGGCGATTAAACTCTTGATAATGCCGCGACTCACATCATGACGAGCAATTTTAGGTCGGTCTTCGGGCGAGACGAGCTTTGACATCAGAAGATCCTCAACTTCGCGGCCAGGATCATATTGACTTAGCAGCACCGTCTCCCCGTGGAGGTCGGTCCAATATACGACGTCTTTGCTGGCCAATGGATGTCCTTCCAGCAACGCCAGCAAAATCCGCTCGCTCCAGAGCGGCATGCCTCGATTTCCGAGTAACGGCAGCTCGCCCGTGACGATTGCGATATCCAGCGCGCCATTGCGAAGCGCAGTAACTAGACGCGCCCGCGAACTTTCTTTCAGGCAGATCTCAATTTGAGAGAACCGCTTTTGGTAGTCCACCAGCGTTGCGCGTAAATTCCCGGCGGAAATCGATGTATAGAACCCAACCGAGAGCCGCCCCGCTTCGCCGCGTCCGGCGTGGTGCGTGCATTTTACCAGCGAATCCATCTGTTCCAGGATCGATCGAGCAGCTCGAAGAAAATCGCGGCCCGCTGAAGTTGGCCGGAGGCCTCCACTTGATCGCTCGAATACCATCGTGCCAATCGAGTGCTCGAGCTGCCGAATACAGCGGCTGAGTGTGGATTGCCGAAGCAACAACGCATCGGCCGCGCGGCGAAAGCTGCCATGATCCGCTGCTGCCATAGCGTAACGAAGATGCTGAAGGTCGACAACAAACGTTCGAATACGACTAGGCTCTGTATTGGATTTGTCTTCGCTGACCATTCCCGCTACTCTTGGTTGAGTAAGGTCAGGATGTAAAGCAATTGAGACTTTTTGGGGATTGACGATCGCGTGCGGTGGATACGCCCGCTCGGCAAGCCGAACGGGCTGTTGCATCACTCGGATCAAGGCAGCCAACATGCCAGTGAAAGGTTCCAGCGGCGCAGAAAACGCATAAGCTAGAGCAGATGCGTCCGATTACGTCAAACGGCTCTACCTCGCGATCCGGCGTCATTTCGGCGATCGGATGTATGAATTCTATTGAGTTCGAGAGGCAAGCTGCACCCGCTTAAGTGGGTGTCAACCGAACTGGCAGCAGCTCACTACCTTGTTGCACGTAACGTCTTCGTGCCACGCTTAACCGATCGCAATCTCGCCGACGGCTTCGTGCTATGTGTCTATCGCAGCTATCGACGTCCTGACGCCTGCTCAGGCAAGACGTCGCATCCGCAAATCAAAGGAGTGTTCACACGCCACCGGATACATCGGTCGTACGGTCGCGCGCCGACTGATCGACTCGGGTTATTCCGTTCGCGCGCTCGTTTCGGCCTGTTCCAGCAGCCAGCGCCGGAAGGCAATAATTTTAGGTAGATCTCGCTGCGTGGCACGATAACACAGGAAGTGAAGTTCGCGCGGAACATGACGAAAGCGGTTGCCGCCCAATTGGACTAGTTTACCTTCCGCCAATTCTTCTTGCGCAAAACGTTCGCTCTCCAGTGCCACACCGAGCCCCTGCGCTGCGGCGGAGACGGCCAAGGCGCCACGATCGAATGATGGACTCGCGCCGCCTTTACGATAAGGCAATCCATTCAAAGCGAACCACTCAGGCCACTGAACTGGGCTTACCCGAGACTCGATGAGGACGAGTTGCTGCAGGGACAAATGATCGGTGGGACGCAGTCGAGAGGCTATTTCTGGCGCCGCGAGTGCAATGATGAGTTCTGTACCCAAGGGCTCGGCCACAATCCCTCGACCATCCGGAGCCTTGCCATAAGCGATGGCGAGGTCGAGATCATCTTGCCGCGCGAGGTCGATCGGATCGGCGCTCGATGAGAAGCGCAGGCTTATGGCGGGGTACTCTTGTAAAAAGGACGGCAGCCGCGGCCCGAGCCATTTGGATGCAAACGAAGGTGCAGAGTGCAGCGCGAGGCGCTGCATCTGCGGCCCCGGGCTGAGTTCGGCACATGCGACTTCGATCGCGTCAAATGCGCCCGCCAGTTTCGCCATGAGCTTCCGGGCTTCCGTCGTGAGTTCGAGCTGGCGGTTTTTGCGCACGAACAGCTGCCTGCCAAAATGCTCTTCGAGGCCTCGAATTTGATGACTGATAGCTGACGGGGTCAGATGCAATTCTGCGGCCGCTAGCAGAAAGCTTTCTAGCCGGGCAGCGGATTCAAAGGCTCGCAGCGCATGAAAACTCGGGAGTCGGCGCATAATCCACCAAGTGAATTTAGTTCATCTGACGACAAAAACTTGTCTTTTGTCAAATCGCTTCCAAAGACCTCATCCTCGCTGCAATCCAGCGCATCGAAAGCGTTCGGAAGCAACAGTCGCCTCGCGCACTCACAATGCCGAAGCGCATCGTCAGCCGTTAGACTACAACTCACCGGAGGAATAAACATGCTCGACACCGTCAAAGCCATCGATAACCGGGTTTCCATTTATCAGCCCGAGCAGAAAGGTTTGATCTTTCCGGAGATTCCGGCATTCCAGTCCGTGACCGAGGAGCGTGAATACCGGAAGCAGCATCTGGTGGCAGCAGCCCGTGCATTTGCGTTGCACGGATTCGACTGCGGTTTCGCCGGGCATCTCACCGTGCGTGACCCGGGGCGTCCGGAATTATACTGGACGAATCCAATGTGCGTCCACTTTTCGCAAGTAAAGATGTCGAACCTGGTGCTGGCCGACCACGAAGGCAACGTCGTTGAGGGAAAACATGCCATCAACCGCGCTGGCTTCGTTCTACACGCCGCGGCGCACGAAGCTCATCCAGACATGGTCGCTTGGCGAGTCTTTTGCAGCGCGCTTAGGTCAAAACCGCGGGATCTTACACCAGAACCACGGCTTGTTTACGACCAGCCGCCACAGCATCGATGACGCGGCTTTTTCTTTCATAGCGCTCGAGCGCTGTTGCCAAGTGCAATTACAAGTCGAGGCATCCGGCGTGAAGCCGCAACTTTTGTCGGATGATACAGCAAGCTATAGTCTCAAGCACGTCGGCAATGACTTCATCGGTTGGCTGCACTTTCAGACCTTGTACGCTCAGATTGCTGCCACGCAGCCTGACATGTTCGACTAAACCGAGCGTCCGCCGCTTAGGCTGCACGTCGACTGCCGCCATGAAAAGGGCTCCGGATCGCTCCGGAGCCCGCTCGTCGGAGAGATTCGTTCAGGCGCTCGTTGATGCATCCTCCCAAAAAGCAAGGTTGTACGCCCCGGCGCATGATCACTGATCAGCTGAGATCTTATGCTGCCGCCGCTCGGCGCCAGATCATGCCGGCCATCGAACACCGCTCGCGTAAAGGCCTCAACGACCGGGCGGAGAATTCGCATGCTCCTTTGCCAAAGTGAGAGCGAATGATGCAGGGCTTCCGGTCGGGAACCGTCCTGACCAACTTGGTTCGTATCTTCACCATGGCTGACGAGAATGGCTCCCTGAGTTCGAATTGGACACCGCGGGTCTCTGCGAGAGTATTCCGGAACCTCTTTTTGGATCTGGCCTGTTTGGGAATACGCGTCTGCGCGAGCTTGTTGTCACCTAATCAACACGCAATGACGCGCCAGCGTCAGCATGCCATCCATGCGCTCTACGTTGCTGCTGCGCTGTCGGGCAAGGCTCCGCGCCGCGTGTGTGCTACTCATTCCGATGTCTGCTCGTCGACGATCGGTTGAGTGCACTGGAAGCTCGGAACAAACGGTCTAGCGAGAGACCAAAAATTTCGAGCCAAATGAGCGCCCGCTTTCACGCAGCTATGTCCCGTTAGATGCCCAGTATGGCCGCCTCGGTTTCGAGGTCTCTGGATACGAGCTTTAACCATTTGTGGACGGCCTTGATCTTGTCCGAAGAGGCATCCACTTTTCTGTAAGTAAAATAAAAATCCCTCACACCCAAGTCCATGGGCGGCCAAAGCGTGACGGCCTTAAGAGCGCCGCTGGTGACCATAGAGGAAACAAGCGGGAAGGGAGCGAGGATCACTCCCATCCCCGATCGCGCCATTTGTATGGCAGTCAGCAAACTGTCGCCCAGCAACTCCGGTTCAACGGAAGCAAATGCCGGATCGTTCGCACTAAACCACGTTCGCCAGCTATTTGGCGCTGTGCTGAACTCGATGAGCGGCATTTTCGCAAGATCTTTGGTCTCGCGGATGGGTCCAAATTTTTCAAGAAGTTTTGGGTCGGCGCAAGGCGCTGTGCGGGATCGAAGCAGTCGATGAAATATCAGCCCGGGAAAGGGCGGCGCGCCTATTTGCACGGCGGCATCGATAGAGTCCTTCTCGAAGTCGACGGGGGTGTTTCGTGCTTCCAGCCTCAGATCAAGATTGGAATTGCTGGCGCGAAACTTCTCCAGATACGCCAGGGCTGCAAGTGTTGCGAATGTGGGCGTCACGCTCACGCGAACAACCTTATCGCGCTTCCTCACGTCGAGATGGTCGCTTGCACGAAACAATTCATTGAACGCACTGAGTACCGCGGTAGCGTAAACCGAGCCGCTCACGGTAAGTACAATGTTGCGGCCGCTGCGCTGAACCAGTTGAACGCCGAAATGAGTTTCCAAAGTTCGGATCTGATGACTGATCGCTGATGGCGTCAGATTGAGATTCTCGGAGGCGAGTTTGACGCCGCCGAATCTTGCGACCGCTTCGAATGCACGAAGACTGGCGAGCGGGGGTAGGGCCGGGGGTGAATTCGCCATGTCTTGGATTGAGCCTGCTTCAGCGATCGATAAAAGAATTCAATTGTCGTTCTGGTGCTTATGCCTCAGCCTCAAAACCGAGTTGATCGACAACTATAACTTAGTGCGGGCCAGAAGCGGAAGCCAGCATTGAAATAACGCAGCAAGAATAGCCTATCCCAATTCTAGCCATACGACGATCGAGAAGCCGGAACATCAGGAGAGAGCCATGAATGCCCCCTATAAGCATGACCAACACACGGATGCTGCCGAAAAGATAACTCGAGGATTGCCGCAGCCGCCTGTGTTTTCGACGCTCGGTGAAGAAAGGCAGCATCGCAAAGAGCGGCTCGCGGCGGGTTTTCGGTTGTTTGCCAAATTTGGATTCGACGAGGGCGTCGCGGGTCATATCACTGCGCGCGACCCCGAGTTTACTGACACTTTCTGGGTTAATGGCTTCGGCATGAGCTTCGGCCAGATCAAGACTTCGGATCTCATCCGCGTTGATCACACCGGGCAGGTCGTCGAAGGCGATCACCCGGTCAACGCGGCCGCTTTTGCCATTCACGCCAGTGTTCACGCGGCGCGGCCGGATTCCGTTGGCGCGGCTCATTCGCATTCGACCTACGGGCGTGTGTTCGCAACGCTGGGCCGGAAACTCGATCCCGTCACCCAGGATGCCTGCGCATTCTACAACGATCATGCGATCTATGAAGACTACGGCGGAGTAGCGGTTGAGTTGGACGAAGGCCAGCAGATTGCGAAGGCATTAGGATCTCGCAAGGCTGCGATGCTGCAAAATCATGGGCTGTTGACGGTGGGGCAAACGGTAGATGAGGCCGTGTGGTGGTTCATCACCATGGAACGCTCCTGCCAGATCCAGCTTGTCGCCGAGGCCGCGGCAGCGCGAACGGGCCAGCCGCTCAAGCTTATTTCCGAGAGTTCGGCGCAGCAGGCGTTCAATGTCCTCGGCTCACCCTTTACGGGGTGGTTCCAGTTTCAAACGCTCTACGCCAAAATCGTGAAGGAACAGCCGGATCTGCTGAACTGATTTCGGACGTTCAAAGAACCGCAGAAAGGTAAGAATGAACATCCAAACATCGCCGCAGAAGGCCGCCCGCAAAGCCGTGTCGGTGGAGGAGCGGTTGGTGCGCGAAGATCTCGCAGCGCTCTGACGCAGCTAGAGGACAAGAGATAGCCGGGCTGCACACGCGCGTACCCGGCGCCACCCTGGAGCAGACAATTTTGCCAGCGCGCTGCGCCGGCCTTTCATGAAGAGGAGATGAAGTGTGCGGATATTGGTGATTGGGGCCGGTGCGCTAGGTGGGTATTTCGGTGCAAGATTGTTGGCGGCGGGCCGAGACGTTACATTTCTCGTCAGGCCGAAACGCGCTGAGGCTCTCGCGAAAGGTGGACTTTCAGTCAAGAGCAAACTCGGTGACCTCCATCTTCCGTCGCCGCCTACCGTCACCGCGGAAAGGCTCAAGGAACCTTTCGATATTATCCTCTTGAGTTGCAAGGCGTACGATCTCGACGGAGCGATTCAGTCTTTCGCACCGGCCGTGGGTGAGGACACTACTATTATTCCTTTGTTGAATGGCCTGCGTCACATCGAGGAGTTGAACACACGGTTTGGAGAAAAGCAGGTGTTTGGCGGTCAATGTGCCATTTCGGCGACCCTTTCCGCCAGCGGCGAAATTTTACACCTGAACGATCTTCATACGCTGACCTTCGGGGAGCAGAACGGCGGAAAATCGGAACGTCGTACGGTAGTTGTGAAAGCGCTGTCCGACGCCAATTTCATCGCGCAGGCGAGCGATAACATTCTCCAGGAGATGTGGGAGAAATGGGTATTCATTGCCACCGCCGCCGGTTCAACATGCCTGATGCGTGCATCGGTCGGTGACATGGTTGCGGCAGGTGCGTCCGATCTCGTGATGAAGCTGCTCGACGAGTGCATCGCAGTTGCGGCCAAGCAGGGATTCGAACCGCGGCCCGCTTTTATTGAACGCACGCGTTCGATGTTCACGACGCCCAGTTCGCCCCTGATGGCGTCAATGTTGCGCGATATCGAGCGAGGCGCTCCCACCGAAGGCGATCATGTTCTCGGCGATCTGCTCAATCGCGGCGTAGCCGTAGCCCCGCAACCTTTGCTAAGGGCCTCGTACGCCCACGTCAAGGCATTCGAGGCGCGTCGTGCCCGGGAAGCGACCGCGCAATAGTGTGAAGTCCCCTGATGCAGTCTGGCAGACGCGAATGTGATGGCAAAGATAAACTTGCCCTTCTTGAATAACAACAAAGCACAAGGTGATTGAGCGAAGAGAATCTCTGGAAGCGTGAATGATGGTTTGAGCAGCCCAACCCATTTCGGATCGCTCCGCTGACCCGGAAATACGTATAGCGCAGCTCGATCTGCAAATTTGCTGGAAGTCGATTTTTTGGCAGGGCCCCTCTTCATCATCTCGCGGGCGTTTTCAGTAAGCGATCGTCGAAACCGCTTACTTCCGCCTTCGCCAGGTAGAGGGAAAATGAATTTAGCTTCGGCATGTGTGCACCGAAGGCTCAAAGAAATGCAGGAATAGGACAGTTTAATCTATCGTACTAGCGCAAAAGTTGTATCTGTAGACTATGTTTAGCCGAAGCTGCCGGAAAGGGCCATCAGCACAGTCCATAAGGCAAAGGGCGTTGCGTACGGCAGCTTCATCGTCATGCCGCGCGACGCCAAGACAAGGCTCTTATGAACTACGCGCAATCCTTTTCAATCGCTGGCTGGCCCAGCGGGCCGAATACTGCAGTACGTCACCGCCAAACTCGCCCTTCGGCACAGGCTCAATTACGTCCTGCGGAAATTTGGTTTGGAGCAAAGATTCCAATTCAATTTCCTGCACCTCGCCTCGCTGCGAGCCTTGCTGTCCCGCGTTAGTTCTAAAATTTGGCGCTGCATCGATGAAATTTGCTCTTCCTTTTCCAGCACCTAGTTGATATGCTGGAGGTACGGCGCAATCACGCCGTGCAATACGAAGTACTGAACACCCGCCTCAATTGCTGCGGAAATCACCGCCCTTCCCATTTCGTGCTCTTTCACGGTGAGAGAGGGAGCAATGTGACAAACTTTTGCGATGCCTCTCGTCGCAGTGGCAAGCGCGATGGGATCGCGAAGATCACCTAACGTGGGACCTGATCCGGCATTCTGACCGCAAGAAAACTCGGGAGTCGGCGCATAATCCACTAAGTGAATTTAGTTCATCTGACGACAAATACTTCTCGTTTGTCAAATCTTTCCAAATACCTCTTCCTCGCTGCAATCCAGCGCGTCGAAAGCGTTCGGAAACAACAGTCGCCTCGCAGAACTCTTTGATCCGCAGCGGCGCGCAAAAATGACAGGGAGAAACTGATGTCGGAGACCGTAGCGGGAGCAATCCTGGGCGATTGCGATGACGAAGCGCGCGTCTACAACAAGGTCACGTGGCGGCTGATCCCGTTCTTGTGCCTCTGCTTCATGGCGGCGTATCTCGATCGCGTGAACGTCGGCTTCGCCAAGCTGCAAATGCTTACCGACCTGCACTTTAGCGAAGCGGTATACGGTCTCGGCGCGGGTATTTTCTTCATCGGCTACTTCGTATTCGAAGTGCCGAGCAACATGATACTGCACAAGGTTGGCGCACGTTGGTGGTTTGCGCGGATTATGCTCACGTGGGCTGTGCTCTCCGCAGCGACGATGTTCGTAACCACGCCGATACAGTTCTATTCGATACGCTTTCTACTGGGCGTCGCTGAGGCGGGACTTTTCCCGGGCGTTATCCTCTATCTCACCTACTGGTATCCGGCCCAACGGCGGGGGAGGATCATGGCTCTGTTCATGACCGGCCTCCCGATGGCAGGGGTGATCGGCGGACCGCTCTCAGGTTGGATTATGCAGATGATGGGCGGAGTCTACGGGTTGGCCGCTTGGCAATGGCTGTTCCTGCTTGAGGCGGTGCCTTCGGTAATATTGGGGATCAGCGTCCTCCTCTACCTGGACAACGGAATTGACGGAGCACGCTGGCTGTCGTCAGCCGAGAAGTCACTGCTGTCACACAACCTTGCTGAGGACGAGAAGAACGTTCAGTGGCACATGACGCGTGATGGCTTCACTAATCCACGCGTCTGGCTGCTGAGTGCCATCTACTTTTGCTTCATCATGGGACTATACGGTGTAGGTTTCTGGCTGCCGACCTTGATGAAGGGTGCAGGGGTCAGTAATCCCCTGACTATCGGGCTACTCACCGCGCTGCCTTATGGTGCAGGCATAGTCGCTATGTTGCTCGTCAGCAGAAGGTCGGATGCGACCCGCGAGCGGCGGTGGCACCTCGCCGTTCCCGGCCTCATAGGCGCGCTGGGTTGGGTCGCCACAGTGTGGTACGGAGCCGATACTACCATTGCCGTCGCCGCGCTAACGATCGCTACGATGGGCGTAATGACCACCCTCACTCAGTTCTGGTGCCTGCCGACTGCCATGCTGACAGGTGCTGCGGCGGCGACCGGAATCGCAGTCATCAATTCGGTCGGCAATCTTGCTGGTTTTATAAGTCCCTACTTCATCGGTTTGATCATCGACCGGACCCATTCCACGGATCTCGCCTTGTACGCACTTGCCGCCAGCATCGCCGCAGGGAGCCTGCTCGCACTCACTATGCCGAAGCGCATCGTCAACCGCTAAACTACTACTCACTGGAGGAATAAACATGCTCGACACCGTCAAAGCCATCGATAACCGGGTTTCCATTTATCAGCCCGAGCAGAAAGGTTTGATCTTTCCGGAGATTCACGCAATAGGTATGAAATAATGGAACCCGCCTCCGAGCCCGCCGACATCGCGCGTTGCGGGGGCCTTCGTGATCCTCAACCATGACAGCAGGTTGCGCGTCGAACGCGGTTTCATGCGGGCCGAAGACGAGA
>WNFI01012019.1_pt2 | contig 10830 bp, 9 predicted proteins | sample 5400471 | NCBI WGS metagenome assembly WNFI01 (sample SAMN13153348, study PRJNA577476) | soil metagenome | isolation source: 100 cm saprolite on Douglas fir-dominated hillslope | place: USA:California | collected 2013-09-17 | reverse complement strand
GATTCAATTCGTCGGCAGGCCAAGATCGAATGGGTGCATGTCAGGCACGAAGAGGTCGCTGCCTTCGCGGCCGGCGCCGAAGCGCATCTGACCGGAGAGCTTGCGGTGTGCGCGGGAAGTTGCGGACCGGGCAATCTACATCTCATTAATGGGCTGTTCGACTGTCACCGCTCCCGTGTGCCGGTACTCGCCATCGCTGCGCAAATCCCATCGAGTGAGATCGGCTCTGATTATTTCCAGGAGACGCATCCGGACCAGCTGTTCAAGGAATGCAGTCACTATTGCGAGTTTATTTCCGGAGCCAGCCAGATGCAGCGCACGCTGGAGCTTGCGATCCGTCAAGCTGTCACCGATCGCGGCGTGTCCGTGGTCGTAATTCCCGGCGATGTCGCGTTACAGCCAGCCGCTGCGGCAGCGGATCCGCAGCCCGCGAATCTCCTGCCCGCCCGCCCTGCCGAGCCGGCAGCAAACGAAGCTTTAGATCGGTTGGCCGCGCTGCTCAACGGAGAGAACCGCGTAACGATGTTGTGCGGCTCGGGCTGTCAAGGCGCTCATGATCAGGTCCTCGCTCTCGCCGAGCGTCTCAGGGCTCCAATCGTTCACGCGCTGAGGGGCAAGGAACATGTCGAGTGGGATAATCCGTACGACGTGGGCATGACCGGCCTAATTGGCTTTTCATCGGGCCATTACGCGATGATAGACTGCGACGTCCTGCTCATGCTCGGGACCGACTTCCCCTATCGGCAGTTCTATCCGCGGGGTTCTTCGGTTCGGATCGCCCAGGTCGATCTGAGGGCGGACGCCATCGGGCGCCGCGCGCCGGTCGATCTCGCCGTGATTGGCGACGTGCGCGCAACGGTGGACGCGCTCCTGCCCCGCCTCAAGGCGAAGCGAGACACCGGTCATCTCGATCGGGCACGCCAACACTACCGGAAAGCGCGTAAGGGCCTGGATGAGCTTGCCCGCGCAAGGAGCGACAAGCCGCTGATTCACCCTCAGCAGATCGCCAAGGCGATCAACGATCTGGCAGCCAACGATGCGGTCTTCACTTGCGACGTGGGCCTGCCAACTGTGTGGGCCGCGCGCTACCTCGCGATGAACGGCAAACGGAGGCTGATCGGGTCATTCTGGCACGGCTCGATGGCCAACGCGATGCCACAGGCGATTGGCGCACAAGCCGCCTTTCCCGGCCGACAGGTGATCTCACTCTCCGGCGACGGGGGCTTCACCATGCTGATGGGCGACTTGCTTACTCTCGTGCAGCACCGCCTTCCGGTCAAGGTGGTGGTCTTCAACAACGGGGCACTCGGCTTCGTTGAGCTCGAACAGAAGTCGACAGGCTTCCTTAATTATGGGACCGAACTCAATAATCCAGATTTCGCACTAATCGCGGAAGCAGCCGGCATTCGCGGCATCCGGATCGAGGACCCCGCCAAGGTCGAGGACGGAATCGCCGCTGCTTTCGCGCATGACGGCCCCGTTCTGGTCGACGCCGTGGTTAACCGCACCGAGCTTTCCATGCCTCCTACAATTACGTTGGAGATGGCAAAAGGCTTCACCCTCTACATGATGAAAGCCGTGATGAATGGTCGGGCCGACGAAGTCATCGATCTCGCAAAAACCAATCTCTGGCGCTGAGAGAAATGGCAATGGCAACCACAGAGATTCCAATCTCCCGCCTGCGGATACCCTCCTCGAGCCGATACACAACGCGCTCATCCGATTTTCTCGCGCTCATGAAACCTCGTGTCATGTCGCTTTCGGTGCTTACTGCACTTGTAGGACTGTTGATTGCGCCTGGACACCTCGATCCACTCTATGGGTCTATTGCAATTTTAGCGATCGCCGCTGGCGCTGGTGCCGCCGGTGCACTCAATATGTGGTACGACGCGGATATAGATGCGGTAATGACCCGTACCGCCATGCGCCCAATTCCTCGTGGCGCCGTCTCGCGCTTAGAAGCGCTTATATTCGGACTGATCCTTGCCGGAAGTGCTGTTGCCGTTCTTGGTTCCGCGCTCAATCTCAAGGCGGCAGCGCTGCTCGCCTTCACGATCTTCTTCTACGTCGTCGTGTACACGATATGGCTGAAGCGGCACACGCGGCAGAACATTGTCATCGGTGGTGCCGCCGGCGCGCTGCCACCCGTCATCGGCTGGACCGCGGCAACCGGAGACATCGGACTTGAGCCGTTCATTTTGTTTCTGATTGTGTTCCTGTGGACGCCGCCCCACTTCTGGTCGCTGTCGCTCAATCGTACTGAGGAATATGCCCGGGCAGGCGTTCCCATGTTGCCTGTTGTTGCTGGTAGGACCGCAACAACCCGGCAAATCCTGATCTATAGTTTTGTTCTGATGCCCGTTTCGATACTGCCGTGGGCGCTCGGCTTTGCGGGCACAATCTATGGCGCGGCGGCTGCTGTCTGCGGCGGGATCCTCATTGTCCTGGCGTTGCAATTGGGCAGGAGCAGCGAGGTCGACAGGCGCGCCGCCCATCGCTTGTTCGCGTTTTCCGTTGTCTACCTCTTCCTGATCTTTGCAACGCTCCTCGCGAGCAACGGCGGCAGTCGGTGGTCACACCGGCTCTCCGCACAGGCTGCGCCGCTCAACGGTGGATCAATGGATGTCGAGTCGCGACCACGTCTCGTCCGGGCCGCGCGCAATACCACCGGTCTCAGAGCAGAGGAAGCTTGATATGCGGTACAGCGTACTGGGACTCCTTTTGACCAGCGCTGCGCTCGGTGGCTGCTCGGGAGGTGTCCTCGACCCGAAAGGACCCATCGCCTCCGCCGAACGTCTGGTTCTGTTCAACTCGCTTGGGATCCTGCTCGCGATCGTGATCCCCACGATTCTCGCCACGCTTGGCGTCGCCTTTTGGTTTCGCTCGTCCAACGAGCGTGCCCTTTACAGGCCGGATTTCATCTACTCCGGTCGTCTCGAGATGATCGTTTGGTCGATTCCCACGATGACGGTGCTGCTGGTTGGAGGGGTCGCCTGGGTCGGTGCACACGACCTCGATCCCCGTCGCCCGATCATCTCTGCAGTCAAGCCCGTCACCATTCAGGTCGTTTCGCTCGATTGGAAATGGCTCTTCATCTATCCCGACCAGGGCATCGCGAGCGTCAATCGTCTGACAGTTCCGGCTGGCTCGCCGATCAGTCTTGAGCTGACCTCTTCGGGGGTCATGAACAGCTTCTTCGTACCGCAGCTCGGCAGTCAAATCTACACGATGCCGGGAATGGCCACGCATCTCCAGCTGCAGGCCGATCATCCTGGAGCGTACCCCGGACTGTCGGCCCAATTCAGCGGCGACGGCTTTGCCGACATGCGCTTTACCGTCGATGCGGTACCAGCCGAGGAGTTTGGGCAGTGGGTGACCACAACTCGCGGCACTGGTCCGACCCTTGACGCAGAAACTTATGCCGGTTTGGCCAAGGCGAGTGAAGCAGTTGCGCCGTACACGTATCGCGGCATTGCTCCCGATCTGTTCAATCGAATCGTGATGTCCGCATTCAGGTCGGACGAGACCTCTCGGTTCGTCTGTTCGCAGTCGCAGAGGGTGGACAAATGAATCTGCTTGGCAAGCTCGACTGGAGCGCGATCCCATTCAATCAGCCGATCGCCATGGCTGCATCGGGATTCATGATCATGGCCGTAGTGTACGTTCTGGCGCTGGTCACGTTCAACGGATATTGGCCTTACCTATGGCGCGAGTGGCTCACGTCGGTCGATCATAAGCGCATAGGCGTGATGTATTGCGTGCTGGCGCTGATCATGATGCTCCGGGGCTTCGCCGATGCCATTATGATGCGTTCGCAGCAAGCAATCGCGGCTGGTGGCGCGCAAGGATACCTGCCGCCGGAGCATTTCGATCAGATTTTCTCGGCGCATGGCACCATCATGATCTTCTTCATGGCGATGCCGTTCATGATTGGATTGATGAACTTTGCTGTGCCGCTGCAACTTGGAATCCGTGATGTCGCCTTCCCCACATTGAACTCGGTAAGCCTGTGGCTGACCGCGTCAGGGATACTGTTGGTGAACATCTCGCTTGTTGTCGGCGAGTTCGCGAAAACTGGCTGGGTCGCATATCCACCGCTTAGCGAGCTGCAATTCTCGCCTGGAGTCGGTGTCGACTACTACCTTTGGGCCCTGCAAATCTCCGGGATCGGCACATTGATGACGGGAATCAATTTCGTCGCGACGATTCTGAAAATGCGGGCGCCCGGCATGGGCTACATGCGCATGCCCGTATTCTGCTGGACGGCGCTCGCCACGAACCTGCTCATTGTCGCGGCCTTCCCTGTTCTTACCGCAACATTCGCGATGCTGCTGCTCGATCGCTATCTCGGCTTTCACTTCTTCACGCTCGCTGGCCAGGGCAACCAGATGATGTACGTGAATCTGTTCTGGGTGTGGGGTCACCCGGAGGTCTACATCTTGGTTCTACCGGCGTTTGGCATATTTTCGGAGATCATCTCTACCTTCTCCGGCAAGCCGCTGTTTGGCTATCGCTCGATGGTGGCAGCTACCATGGCAATCTGCGTTCTGTCGTTTCTTGTCTGGCTGCATCACTTCTTCACCATGGGCGCCGGTGCTGACGTCAATGGCTTCTTCGGGGTCATGACAATGATCATCGCGGTTCCAACGGGCGTCAAGGTCTTCAACTGGCTGTTCACGATGTACGGCGGGCGCGTTCGATTCACCGTGCCGGTCCTATGGTCGCTCGGCTTCATGGTGACCTTTGTCATCGGCGGCATGACTGGGGTGCTGATGGCCGTTCCTCCTGCCGATTTCCAGCTGCACAACAGCCTATTCCTGGTCGCCCATTTCCACAACGTCATCATCGGCGGCACGCTCTTCGGTGCGATGGCGGGTTACAATTATTGGTTCCCGAAAGCCTTTGGCTTCACGCTTGATGAACGTTGGGGTAGAGCCTCCTTTTGGTGCTGGCTAGTCGGCTTTTATGTCGCTTTCATGCCGCTGTATGTGCTCGGTCTGATGGGCATGACCCGGCGCATGCAGCATTATGCTGATCTGAGTTGGCAACCATGGCTGCTGGTGGCCGCTGCCGGTGCCCTCGTCATTTTCGCTGGTATCGTCTGCCAGGTCATACAGCTTGTCGTCTCGATCCGCACCCGCGAGAAACATCGCGATGTGACGGGGGATCCATGGAACGGCCGCACGCTTGAATGGTCCACAGCGTCGCCGCCGCCGCCCTGGAACTTCGCGGTCCTACCGCATGTCGCGGAGCGAGACAGCTATTGGAGCCGTAAACAATCCACGAGCGCGAAAGCAAACCCGCCAGAGACGCCGCGGAAATACGAGCCCATCGAAATGCCGAGAAACAGCGCCACCGGCTTCATCAATGCATTCTTTGCGGTGATTACTTGCTTCGCCCTGATCTGGCACATCTGGTGGATGGCGGCCCTAGGAGTCTTCGGCGCGTTCGTGACAATACTTTTTTTCACCTTTCGGGAGAAGGAGGAAGTCGAAATACCGGCTGAGCAGGCTGCCCAGTTTGATCGTGCTCACCAACCGGAGGTTGCCATATGAACATCGCTGTTACCACCGATCATTTTGACGCCGAGTCCCTACCCAGCGCAAGCGAATCGGGTCCCGCCCCTAAGCGGATCGTGGTTGCCTACGGCTTTTGGATCTTTCTCTTGAGCGACGTTGTAATGTTCTCGGCGCTGTTTGCCGGCTACGCGGTGCTGATGCACGCCACCGCGGGCGGTCCGACGGGCGCCACGCTATTCGACCAGTCAAACGTCGCGATTGAAACGGGTTGTCTTCTCGCCTCGAGCTACACGTGCGGACTGATGTCATTGGCAATCAATTCGCGCCGCCGTCATGCCACCTACTTGGGCGCCGTCCTCACCTTCGTGCTCGGGGCCGCGTTCCTCGCCCTCGAGATCCACGAGTTCGCCACTATGGTCGCTCTCGGTGCGGCCCCGGAGCGCAGCGCTTTTCTGTCCGCCTTCTTCACACTTGTCGGCTGCCACGGGCTGCACGTCGGCATCGGTCTGATTTGGCTGACCATAATGATGGCCCAGCTCGCAATTCAGGGTTTTCGCCCAATCGTTGAACGGCGCCTGCTGTGCTTTTCCCTGTTCTGGCACGCGCTCGACATTATCTGGGTTGGCCTCTTCACGGTCGTTTATCTGATGGGAGTGAGCTCATGACCGCAACACAGTATGATCGCGCACCCGGAGACCGTTCGAGACCTGCAGACCTGCAACGTGGAGCTCGGCAGGGCGTGCTTCTATACACGATCGGATTGGCTCTGGCGGTGATCCTGACGGCAACATCCTTCTGGGCCGCCAATACGTCGCTGCTCTGGCCACCCGGCGTACCCCTGGGACTCGCCGCTCTCGCGATCACTCAGATGGGAATTCATCTGGTGTTCTTCCTACATATCACCTCGGGACCGGACAATACCAATAACGTGCTGGCGCTGGCATTTGGTGTGCTCATTGTCTTGTTGGTGATTACCGGCTCGCTCTGGATCATGGCGAATTTAAACGAAAACATGATGCCGTCGTCCGAGCTGATGAGTTTGCACCCAACGACGACAAACCATCATTAGAGAGAAAAAAGGAGCTTGCAGATGAGCGATCTGCGCGTCCGACCAGTTGCGGGACGATACGGGCGGCGGAGATACCGCGGCCGGACAATGTCGGTGCTCTGCCTCGAGCCGGCGCCCACCGTCCCGCCTATCCGGAGTGAAGCCAATGGCCGAGATATTGCATCCTGATCGCGATCAAATCGTAGGTCGGCCCAATCCGCGCTCCGAGACGGCGACGCTGCGCGCTGGCGAGACGGCCCTGCACCGCGTCGTCGTCGTCGGGGGCGGGGCAGCGGGCCTGGAACTCGTCACCCGCCTTGGCGATCGTCTGGGACGGCGCTTGCGGGCGTCGGTGACGTTGGTCGAGTGTGCGCGGACGCATCTGTGGAAGCCACGCTTGCACGCGGTGGCGGCGGGCAGTATCGATCCTGGCGAATGCGAGTTGAGCTACCTCGCTCAGGCGCATTGGCACGGCTTCCGCTATAACTTCGGCGAGATGATCGGGCTCGATCGTGCGAGCAAGATTCAACCGGAGACTGGTCAACGCCTGCCTGCGCGCGCAGACGCAGCCAGGCCCGGCGCGCCCGGGCCAGCTTCACGTGGCGATCGTTGGCGCCGGTGCGACCGGCACCGAATTGGCAGCCGAGCTTTATCGTACGACGCGTGAAGTGATTGCGTACGGACTTGATCGCATCGATCCGGAGCGCGATATCCGCGTGGTGTTGATCGAGGCTGCTGACCGCATCCTGCCCGGTCTGCCGGAGCGCATCTCCGAAAGGACGCAGCGCCTGCTTGACCAGATCGGCATCGAAGTTCGGACCAGCGCCAGGGTAAAGGAGGTGACGGCGCAGGGCCTCGTGCTCGCCGACGGCTCCTTCGTCGCCTCGGAATTGGTGGTATGGGCGGCCGGCGTCAAAGCTCCGGAAGTTCTACAGCACCTCGATGGGCTGGAGACCAATCGCATCAATCAACTCGTCGTCGAGCCGACATTGCAGACGACTTCCGATCCAGCCGTTTTCGCGATCGGCGACTGCGCCGCCTGTCCACGCCCCGGCGCATCTACGCCGGTGCCGCCGCGAGCGCAGGCAGCGCATCAGGAAGCGGCGCATATGGTACGCCAGATTGACCACCGGCTGCATGGCCGGAAGCTGCAGCCCTATAAATATCGCGACTTCGGCTCGCTGGTTTCGCTCGGCAAATTGAGCACTGTCGGGAATCTGATGGGCTTTCCGTTCATTCGCAACATCTTCGTCGAAGGTCTGTTTGCCCGGTTGATGTACCGTACGCTGCGCCTCATGCACGACCGTGCGATCGGCGGCACTTCGTACGCCGTGCTGCGCCTCCTCGCCCGTGCCCTAGCGCGTCGCACTGGGCCGCCAGTGAAGTTGCACTGATGGCCCAGGAGTTGACGCAAATGGTCAACGGATGCTCATCGATGAACCACGGCGCTCGTCGCGCCCTCCACGACGATTCCGCGAAGGGTGGCGTGCCGCTACCGTCGGTCGACGGTTCACGTGCCGCAAAACTGCTCCCCTTTGTGCTGAGTGTCATCGCTGGCAATGTGGACATTATCGGCTTTCTAGGGCTGGGCGGCCTGTTTACCGCCCACGTCACCGGCAATCTCGTGGTTCTCGCCGCCAAAGTGGTGGCAGGCGACCAAGCATCCTTGGCACATTTGATCGCGGTACCCGTGTTTGTGGTCGCGCTTACACTGACCCAACTACTGGCCGCTATGCTGGAGCGGATCCGAATCAGTTCGCTGGTACCTTTGCTGGTCTTGCAGTTCGTTTTGCTCTTGGCCTTCTTCAACGTTAGCGTCGGTGCCGGTCGGGTTGGGCGATGCGAGTGGCGTTGCCGCGGCGCGCGACCGCGCTGGCAACACTTGGCCGGCGATCATCGGATTCCTGCTCGGCTGCGCCCTTGGTGCGGCATGCGAGACCGCACTTGGCCTGCGGTCTCTTATGTTGCCGGCTACGCTTGCGCTTTTCGCCATAGCTTTGGGCTTATCCGCTGCGCTGCAAGGTGTTGGGGCGACCAATTCATGGAACAGAGAACAACATGACGAGCGTAAGGGCTGAATCCGACGGTATGGTCAAGTTGAGATTGCTGCCAACAAGTTGTGGGGGCGCAGACTCAACGCCCACTGGAGCATTTTAGCATCGCCTAGTCCTTGACGAGGCGTAAGGGGCTTTAATCCGCGCCGGCGGAATCCGGCACTGCAGGAGACGAAGTGTGCGGAAAGGGATGATCGAGCTGAGCTTGCCCCATCTGCGCGGACTGGCTTCGAGCTGGCACGCGGTCAGCGGTTGGAGGTCAGCTTTGGCGAATGCTGCATGGGCCGCCGGCCCACCGCTGCTGTTTGGCCTGCGGCTGTGGGCCTCGGTCTGTCTGGCCCTCTACATCGCGTTCTGGCTTCAGCTCGACAATGCGTCTTGGGCGGGCACGTCCGCAGCGCTGGTGTGCCAGCCGCTTCTCGGCGCGTCACTGCGCAAGGGATGGTTTCGCATGATCGGCACCTTGGTGGGCGCGGCCGGAATCGTGATGCTGACGGCGTGTTTCCCCCAAAACCGCGTGTGTTTTCTCGTCGGTCTAGCGCTCTGGGGCGCAGCCTGCGCGCTTGTCGCCACGCTGCTGCGCAATTTTGCGAGCTACGCAGCAGCGCTGGCCGGCTACACGGCCGCGATCATCGCCAGCGATGAGCTCGGCGCTGTCGGGGGCGCCAACGGCGAAGCCTTCACACTCGCTATCACCCGCGTCAGCGAGATCTGGATCGGCATCGTGTGCGCCGGCATTGTCCTCGCCGGGACGGATTTCGGCGCCGCTCCACGGCGGCTTGCCGCGCTGCTCGCGGGTTTGTCAGCCAAAATCGCGAGCAGATTCGGCGCCGCATTGACGCTGGCCGAATCGGCGTTGTCGGACATGCAGCCGGTTCGACGTGAACTCGTCCGACAGGTCATCGCGCTCGACTCCATGATCGACCAGGCGATCGGAGAATCCTCCAGGCTGCACTATCATTCGCAGGTGCTGCAGACGGCAATGGACGGCCTGTTTGAAGCCCTGGCCGGTTGGTCCGCCGTGGTTTGGCGGCTCGCGCGCTTGCCGGATGACACGGCTCGGCAGGAAGCCGATGCCGTGCTGAACAGCGTACCACTGGAGCTGCGCTCCGCGCCGCCGCAGGGCGGTGCGACATCCTGGGTCGCCGACCCGGTCGGGATGCGCCGCATGTGTGACGCGGCAGTGCTACGGCTGATCGCCGCGCCGGCCGGAACGCCGTCACTGCGGCTGCTCACCGGCCAGACCGCCCGATTGCTTACTGGCTTGTCCAATGTCTTTGACGGACTGGCGTTGCTGGTCGCCGACCCTGCTCGCCACCAAAATCTCCACCGCGCACGGCTCCACGTGCCTGATTGGTTGCCGGCGCTCGTCAATGCCGGGCGCGCATTGGTGACCATCGTGGCGGTCGAGGTTTTCTGGATAATCACCGCATGGCCAAACGGCGCGTTGGCCATCACCTTTGCAGCGATTTCGGTCATCATCTTCGCGCCGAAAGCCGATGTGGCCTACGCAGCAGCGATGAGCTTCATGGTGGGGGTCGGCCTTGCTGCGGTTTGCGCCGCAATTGTTGCATTTGCGGGTTTGCCGAATGTAGAGACTTTCGCCGGCTTCAGCATTGTGATGGGACTCTTTCTGGTCCCGGCCGGCGCCCTGATGGCCCAACCATGGCAACCGACGATGTTTGCCGCGCTGGCTGGCAATTTCGTACCGCTGCTCGCGCCGGCCAACCAGACGAGCTACGACACCGTGCAATTCTACAACGCCGCGCTGGCGATCGTTCTGGGCTGCGGCGCCGCGGCCCTGTCGTTTCGCTTGCTGCCGCCGCTGTCGCCGGCCAAACAGAGCGAGCGACTGCTGGCACTGACCTTACGCGACCTGCGCCGCTTAGCGACGGCTGCCGCTCAGCAGCCACCAGACGATTGGAAAAACCGTGTATACAGCCGCCTCGCAGCCTTGCCGGACCATGCCGAGCCGCTGCAACGGGCGCAGCTCTTGGCGGCACTGTCAGTCGGGACCGAGATTATCCATCTTCGTCGTATCGCACCTCAACTGAGCCTGGTCTCGGAGCTCGACTCGGCGCTCGAGGCCCTTGCGCAGGGTAACAGCGTTGCCGCAACCGCGGGGCTGACTGCGCTCGATCAACGGCTTGCCTTACTCGGTAAGAGTGATCCGGAGACCTCGCTTGCGCAGCGAGAGCGCGGGCGAGTT
>WNFI01338502.1_pt2 | contig 10831 bp, 8 predicted proteins | sample 5400471 | NCBI WGS metagenome assembly WNFI01 (sample SAMN13153348, study PRJNA577476) | soil metagenome | isolation source: 100 cm saprolite on Douglas fir-dominated hillslope | place: USA:California | collected 2013-09-17 | reverse complement strand
TATTTCCCTGACGAGCAATCCGTCAATACGGCCTTGCGAACTTTGATTCACGCTGCCAAAAGGCCTCTCCGCCGAGCCCGCTGAGCCTGAGCAATTTCGTTACTTTATTCCGCCGGGATCCGCGCCCAAACAGTGCCATCTCGGTCCCCCGCTGCGTTAGATAGTTACCTTCGCCAGAAGTTTCCTGCCCTAGTAGTAGACCGGCGGCGCAAGCTGCCTCTTCACAGCTCCGAGAGCCTCACACCGTGGCACGCGACAATCTACGTCAAGTCGAGATTAGATACTGTGCCCAGCTTGACTCTCCAATCAGCCTAATATCTAATCCAAACTTCTGCATTGGTGTATCAACGATGCCAGTCATCGCGCTGACAAACTTGCTCCTCGACGTGATAAATCCCAGATTCGTCACAGAGCAGGACAACCAAAGAGTGGCCATTCGTAACATGGCGAGCGAGCAGGGAGAAAAGCTTCTGAATCTGGCCGACGACATCGTCAACTTCGGAGTTGATCCGTCATCCTTGGCTATTGTTATCCCGCACGCCCAAAACGCAGGAAGGCATATCGTCGTGGAAGGGAACCGGCGGGTCGCCGCTCTGAAACTTCTACACAATCCAGAACTATTGCAGGGAGCGTGGGAACCCCAGGCTGAACATCAGTTGAGAAATCTCAGCGACTCCTTCGGAAAGGCACCCATCAACGACGTGCAGTGTGTTGTCCTGCAGGACCGCGAGGCGGCCAACCATTGGATACTGCTAAGACATCGCGGAGAGCAGCAAGGCCGGGGCATTGTGGCTTGGGATGGCACGGCGGCCGCGCGATACGAGGAGCGCCGCGGCGGCGGACGGGCCCAGGCTGCTCTACAGGCGATCGACCTTGTCCGTCAAAAAGGCAAGCTCGACCAACCGGTCCTCGACCGATTAGGCGATGTCCCGATCACCACGGTTCAGCGCCTCCTTAACGATCCTCAAGTGCGTACGATGCTTGGCGTGGACCTTGAGAACGGAAAGCTGACCACTCGGTTGCCCGAACAAGAGGTATTAAAAGGGCTGACGCGAATCATACGAGACGCCGCTCTGGGTCAATTGAAGGTAAGCCGCGTCGACACGAAGGAGGATCGAGCCAACTACGTCGGCTCATTCGGACAGAACGAGCTCCCGGCGGCGTCCGTTTCGCGCGGCCAAGCTCGTGTGCTCTCTATTCCTCCCGGGCTCGCGCCTAAACAGCCCAAACTTGTCGGCCCCTCGAGTAAACGCCCAACGCTGATACCGCGAAATTGCCGCATTACTATCCTGGAGGTCAAATCCAATGACATTTACCACGAACTCCGCCACATAAAGCTCGACGATTTCCCATACGCCATCGCAGTTCTTTTCCGCGTGTTTCTGGAACTCAGCGTTGATCACTACATAACTTCTAAGAAACTCATGAACAAGTCCCAGCTTAATGCCGCCAAATTGCGGGCTAAGCTGATTGCAGTGGCCACACATCTCGAACAGAGCGGTGCTATGACGAAACGCGAAACGAAAATCCTTCACCACATAGCCAATCCTCAGCACTTATTAGCCGCTTCCATCGACACGCTTCACAGCTACGTGCACGACGCGCACTTCGCGGCCAGCCCGTCTGACTTGAGAGCCGCCTGGGACAGTCTCGAACCTTTTTTTGCGAAATTCTGGGCGTAACGAACCGCGCCAATGCGACATTTCACCCCCCTGCGCTATCCCGGCGGCAAAGCTAGACTCGCGAATTTTGTGAAGGCAATATTGAAACGCAATTGCCTGGAGGACGCCCACTACGTCGAGCCTTATGCTGGCGGCGCGAGCGTCGCACTCGAACTCCTTCTCAACGAGCACGTCACGCACGTTCACATAAACGACATCGACTGTTCTGTATTCGCATTTTGGCATTGTGTTCTGAACGAGACCCAAGCGCTATGCGATCGCATCAGAAAGGCTAAACTTTCGATAGCTGAATGGCAGAAACAGCGCGCGATACAAAGGCGAGCACCACGAGCGGATCTCCTAGCACTTGGATTCTCAACCTTTTATCTAAACCGAACCAACCGCTCAGGCATTATTTTTAGCGGGGGACCTATCGGAGGGCTGAAGCAAAGTGGAAAATGGAAGCTCGACGCCCGCTTCTATCGTGACACACTCATCGCCCGCATCGAGAGCATTGCCAGATACCGAGATCGCATCACACTCTCGAACCTCGACGGTGCAGCATTCCTCCGGGACCTGCTGCCAACAATGCCGAAGAAGAGTATGGTGTACTTAGATCCCCCTTACTATATAAAAGGCAGGCGGCGCCTCTACTCAAATTCCTACGAACACTCTGACCACGCAGAGATTGCCACCCTCATGAGCGGATACCACCAACCATGGCTGGTGTCCTACGACGATGTACGTGAGATACGCACGCTCTATAAGGGCTATCGACACCGAAAGTATCGCCTCCAATATACTGCACGCGACCGGTATCAGGGAGCAGAGGTAGTCTTCTTCAGCCACGATCTTGCACTACCGACGCCAAAAAAGATGTTCCTGGACGGCGGTCTCAGTAAGGATTCCGTCTGAACGCCCTAATCTATGCGCCACGCTTTTTCGTTGCTGTTCGCGCGCGGGGTGCCCCGTCTCCGGTGTTGGAGGGCGGGGCTTTGATTTTCCTCTTTTCCTGCCTGTTTCTTGTCCGTGAGCGGTTCAAGCCCTAAAAACTACCTTTCAACCCCCAATTCTTGCCCTTCGCTGCAAAACACTTAACCACTTGATTAGTCCATGCTATGCTCTTGTGTGATTTTCGCTCAACATCCTCGTCGACCTTTTACCTCTCTCCCTCGCCTCACCCCATCCCCTTGGCCCCTCGTCCCCCTCCAATTTGCTTCTCTTGTTCTTTCCCTCACTGACCACTGTCCGCTGATTACTGCCCGCTATTGCTTTAAGTCCTTTAGCTGCAACACTTATGGACCTCCCCACAAGTGTTGCAAACAAAAGACTTACGGCCTGGCTAAGCCCTTTAGATGCAACACTTACAGAAAACTGGGGGTGGGGGTATTCTTCCCACTTTGGAACTCTCAAAGCCGCACCGGGCATCAACAGGGCACAGCCAGACCGCGCAGCCTCCCCGTCTGCGCCGCCAAAGCCAGCACGCATCTCCGTGCTATCATCGCGGTGCTGCTTGCGCTTCGGCGAAGAAAGCGAGCCGGGAATGACCGCGCGCATCCTTGACGGCACCAAAATTCGGGACCAGATCTTCGCCGAACTGAAAGACGAGGTTCGCTTGCTCACTGCGGCGGGCGTGCGGCCCGGCCTCGCCGCCGTTCTGGTGGGCGAAAATCCCGCTTCGCAGCTCTACGTGAAAAGCAAAATCGCGGCTTGCGAAGAAATTGGCCTCTCCAGCGCTCTCCTTACGCCGCCGGCTACGGTCACTACGCTGGAACTGCTTGCCGTCATTGAAGATTTGAATCGCGACAACAACGTTGACGGTATTCTGATTCAACTCCCGCTTCCCACGCACGTCGATACCAAGCGCATCCTGGAAGCCGTCGATCCCGCCAAGGACGTGGACGGTTTCCATCCGGTCAACCTCGGCCGCCTCGTCAGCGGACGCCCCGGTCTGGTCGCCTGCACTCCCGCCGGCTGCATGGAAATTCTGCGCCGCAATACCATCAAGATCGAAGGCGCCAACGCCGCCGTCCTCGGCCGCAGCGACATCGTCGGCAAGCCCATGGCTCTGCTCCTCATGCACGCCAACGCCACGGTCACGATTTGCCATTCCAAAACGCGCGACCTGCCCGAGGTTCTCGGCCGCGCCGATATCGTCGTCGCCGCCATGGGCAAAGCCGGATTCGTGCAAGCGGACTGGATCAAGTCTGCTACGGGAGGGGGGCCCGGCGCCGCGGTTATCGATGTTGGCACCAACCGCGTCACCGACCTCCGGGAAGCCGAGCACCTTTTCCGCAATTTCCCGGACCGCCTGGAAAAATTCCGCGCCAAGGGCAGCGCTCTCGCCGGCGACGTTCATCCTGACGCCATCAACTTCGCCGGAGCGCTCACTCCCGTGCCCGGTGGCGTCGGCCCCATGACCATCACTATGCTCATGAGCAACACGGTCAAAGCCGCGCGCCTTCGCCGCGCCTCACCCAAGTTTTCCGCCACTCAACCGGCCGCCACGGCGCGGTAATCTGGCACAATGCTCCGACTCGGCCTCACCGGCGGCATCGCAAGCGGCAAAAGCGCGGTCGCTGCCATGCTGCGCGAACTTGGCTTTCATGTGCTCGACGCCGATTCCCTAGCCCATAAGCTCATCGAGCCCGGCCAGCCCGCCCACGGCGATGTACTCAAGGAATTCGGATCTTCCATTATTGACGGCACCGGCCACATCGATCGCCACAAGCTCGCGGCCACCGTCTTCCATGACCGCGCCAAGCTCGACCGCCTCAATGCCATCGTCCATCCGCGCGTTGCCGAAGTGATTTCTCGCCAATTTGACGAGTGGAAAAGCAATGGCGTCCGTGACGCTGCCTTCGTCGAAGCCGCTCTCCTGATCGAATCCGGCATTCACAAAAATCTCGATGGCTTGGTCGTCGCCTGGTGCGCGCCAGAACAGCAATTGGAGCGTCTAATCGCTCGCGGCCACAGCGAGGCTGAAGCCCGCACGCGCATCGCCGCGCAACTTCCTGTCGAGGAAAAACTGCGCCACTCCACGGAGAAAATTGATTGTTCCGGCTCTCTCGACGAAACCCGCCGCCAGGTCGAGGCCCTCGCCACCAAGCTCCGCCGCGGTCAGACGGCGCGGTGACCCGTTTCGAAATTTTCCTTATACTATTGCTATCGAATGGATCAGAAGGGACAACACCCATGACCGCAGTAAACACAACTCACCGCGCGCGCATTATTCTCGCCGCGCTGGTGCTGCTCCTCGGCGTTTACTGGCTTGGCGCTCGTTATGGACAGCGCCAGCCGGTCAATGTGGAGGCTGTGCCTTCGGGCTCGCCCTCGGTCACAAACATTGCGCAGCGCGATGCCGCCCTCACCAACGATGAATCCATCAACGTGCGCATTTACCGGCAAGCATCTCCAGCCGTGGCCAACATTCTCACCAAGGCCACCGAATACAATTTCTTTATGGACCCGGTGCCCGTTGAAGGCGCCGGCTCCGGTTTCGTGATTGATGCCCGCGGCTACATCCTAACCAACTTCCACGTTGTGCAAGAGGCGCAGTCCATCGAAGTCGTGCTCGGCGATCAATCCCGGTATCCCGCAAAATTCATCGGCGCCGACCAGCGCAACGATGTCGCTCTCGTAAAAATCGATCCTAAAGGAAAACATCTCGTCGCGCTGCCGCTCGGAGATTCCGGAGCACTTCAAGTGGGCCAAAAAGTTCTCGCCATCGGCAATCCTTTCGGATTCCAATCCACGCTAACCACCGGCGTTGTCAGTGCGCTCGGACGCACCGTGCAGACCAGCCAGACCACTTTCATTGACGAAGCCATCCAGACCGACGCGGCTATCAACCGCGGCAATTCCGGCGGCCCGCTCATCAATTCGCGCGGTGAAGTCATCGGCATCAATCCCGCGATTTACCCCCCCAGCGGCACCACCGCCGGCATCGGCTTCGCCATTCCCATCAACACGGCTAAGAATATCGCCAACGACCTCATCACCGACGGCCGCGTGCACCGCGCATTTCTTGGCGTGGAAACCCTTCCCGTGGGCGGCTGGCTCAGCGAAGCGCTGGACCTGCCCGTGAAAGAGGGCCTGCTCGTGGAGAGAGCCACGAAGGGTGGGCCGGCCGCTGCCGCCGGCATTCAAGGTGGCACTCGAGTCGCGGAAGCAGGCATGCGCAGGATCGCCATCGGTGGCGACGTCATTGTGTCCATCGACAGCCAGAAAATCGCCACCCAACTGGACGTCAACCTCGTCCTCAACCACAAGCGCCCCGGCGACAACGTCACCGTGACCGTCTATCGCGGCGGCAAAAAAATGGCCATTCCCGTCAAGCTCGGGGAACGCACCGGCAACTAAAGCAGCATTTTGGCAGGAGCCCCCGCCACGGCCGGTGTCCCTGCACTCAATCGTCGATTCTCATTGATTGAACTCGGTGCGGTAATTCTCTCGCTCCGAAGCGCTCAGCGAAAACCAGCTCTCCGCAATATCCCGCACCCGTTCCAACTCCCGTTGCATCTCCGCGTGCTTGGCTTCCATGAGTTCGGCACTTGCGTCCTTTGGCACAAAAATGGGCGGCGCAAAAAGCATCAGCGTGCGCGAGAAAGGCTTCGGCAGCAAAAAATGGTCCCAAGTTTTTTCGAATGTCTTTCCGCGTTCTACCCCAATGTGGAAGACCATGATCGGACATCCCGTTTTCCGCGCCAGCATCACCGGCCCCGGCTTGGCCACGTATCGCGGCCCGCGCGGACCGTCAATCGTAAACGCGCAATCGAGCCCCTCTTCCAGCCGCCGCGCCATCACTGCCAATCCGCGCAGCCCTCCGCGCGAGGAGCTTCCCTGTGCGGTACCGTATCCCAGCCATTCGATGACTTTTCGTGTCCACTGCCCGTCAAACGCAGTCGTGTTCATCACCACGACGCCGTGATTTCGATACCACCACACCACCGGAATAATTACCCGGTGCCAGAAGCCCCAGATACACTGTTTTTTTGCCGCGTACACCCGCTCCGCATGCTGCCAACCGAGCACTTCGTAACGAAGCGTCGGACCCAGCGTTCGAATCAAGCTGTAGACCGCTGCCGCGACGATCGGAATCTGCATGCGGCGCGACCACGGCAAATCCGGCAGCCGCGTGTCGTAATGCACATTCACCGGCTCTTCGCCAGGTTTCTTCGCGGCCTCGACGGCTGCGTCTGGTGTCGTCATTATCTCCGTATGCGGCTACAGAGCCGCCGACGTATAGTATAGGCGAGACTTTCTGCGTCCGTGGCTGGGAGTATGGCTGAGTGACGGCTTTCTCCAATTCTATCGCATGCTGGCGCCGCGCCGCGTTTCCCGCGGCTTGCGTTGCCTTCCTCTGTGCCGCGCTGATTTCCGCGGCCTCTCCCCGCCCTGATGAACCGCCTTCTGACTCCGTCGGCGTCATCGATGGCGAATCCATCCGCGTCAGCGGCCCCATGAGCGTCGAAGTCATCCACGGCCAAACCAAAACCCTTCTGCGCAGCGGCAGCGACGTGCGCGTCAAGTCCGGCACCGCGCGCATCGATCTTGTGGAAGGCGGCCAGATCAGCATTTGCGGTCCCGCGCATCTCTCCGTCCTCAAGTCCGGTGGCTCGCTGACCATCGCCCTCGAAACCGGCACGATTCATGTGCACGTCGAACGCGATCTCCCTTTGAACATTTACACTCCCCAGATCCAGGCGCAAACCGTCGCCGTCGGTGACGCCCCGCGCGATGTCCTCGTCGGCTTCGACGCCTCCGGCGCCATGTGCCTCCGCACCAATCGCGGTGCCGTCCGCTTGGAACAGCAGTTGACCGGGCAAAGCGTGCTCATCCCGCAGGCTGGCGACATTCTCCTCCTCAACGGCCAGTTGGAAGGCCTTCGCACCAGCCCCGGCCACTGTTCCTGCGATCTCCAGGAAGCGAAAGCCGCTCCGCTGGCCGATCCTGAAGTCAGCCAGCTCGCCACCGCCGAGGAAGCACGGAAGCGAACTTCCGAAACAAAACGGAACGCGCAATCCCCTGCCTCCGATCCTCCTCCCGCTAAGGAAGAGCCTGTCTATCAGGTTTTTTTGCCGCCGCTGATCTACGACGCCAACGCCAAGGTCCAGCCCGAGATTGATCCGAGGATGATCGTTCTGGTGCGCCGCATTCGCGTCCGTCCCACACTCATTTTCCAGGGCCGCGTGGAAGGCGTTGCCGTCGCCGCCGTCATACCAGCGCCACCCGCGCCCACACCGGCCGCCGCGGCGAATGCTTCGAAACCTGCATCTCCCGCTAGCGATTCCTTCGTCGATCGCGTGCGTAACTTCGTCCGCAAATTGTGGCCCAGCAGCTCCTGATCAAAGTTCTCACGACGCCTGTGGAGTTTTCATCAGCCCGCAAATGCAGCAGGGATGGACTTCCCATACGGAGTCTGGGCGCCGCAGCGCGTTCATCATTTGCCACTCGCCATCTGCGGCGTTTGTTCCCCGATCTTCGCTGAGTAAAGGATAAATTTAAATGGGTCGGTGTTCTGATACTTCTCCATCAGCTTGAGGTAGACGAGCCGCTCGGCCTTGGCCACAGACTCACTGTGCCCGAACCTGCTTCTGGACGATTCGAGCAGCGAAGCTGCGAGTTCATATTTCCCGTCGGCGGCCAGGCGTTCCACTGTCTTCACGAGCTGTTTTTCCGTTACACCGAGGTAGTCCACAAGGAGTGCTGCGCGGTCGGCGCGGCCGAGATGGTCAACTCCTTGCAGGTCCGCCTGCCAATAGCCAACGTTTTGGTCGTAGAGACGGTCAATAGCGTGTTCGCGCATGATTAGATAGGGCAGATACACGTCAGGATTGCCGCTGAGCAGATCCGGAGGAATCAGGTTCGCCTGGTGAATCACAGCTCGCTCATCGCCGCGCCGGATCGCACTCAATGCCTGCTCACGCAGCCAGCCGAGGTCCGTCTTGAGCTGCGCCAGCATGGACGGTGATGCGAAATTCCGCGTAAGCGGCTCGTGGCCGTGCAGCAGACGCTGCGGATGCTTCTGTACGATGATGTCAATCGCATCCAGTAGCCCTTGCAAATCGCCTTCCTCCACAAACGGGGCCCCGAGATACGGCATGATGAAATCTCCCACGAACAGTACGCCCTGGCCGGGCAAGTGAATGAACATAGCATCGCGGGTTTCTCCTCCTTGCACAGGGATCAGCTCGATACGCGTTCCTCCGACCGTGAGTTCGGTGCGATGTTCGATCGTGATGTCCGGCTTGAAGCTGCGTACGTCTTCGAGGTTGAAGCGTTCGCCGAAGAAGCGCTTAGCGAAAACCCCGGGCGCGTCGAGCTCGCGAGCAATCTCTTCCTGGTAATTGCTCCTGGCATAGAAACGCAAGCGCGGATTCAAGGCACGAAAATAGGCGTGTCCGCCAATGTGGTCCCAGTGGGAGTGTGTAATGAAGACCGTCGTCAGTTGCGGCAGACTGGGCGCATATGCTCGTAGCGCTTCGTAGGCGACCTTGGCGGAGTCCGGCCGCGTACCAGCGTCGATGCCGATTAACTCTCGCCCATCGTCCGAGACGACAAAATAGTATTCCGTGAACTCGAAACCGGAGAGCGCGTATACGCGGCCCGGCACGATCTCGGCAATGCGCCGCGGCGAAAAAGCATGCCCGGACAAAACGTCCTCCGAAAAAGGAGTGGTAAGCGTAATCGGCCTATTAAAGTCCGCGTAGCCGCTTCGCCGCAGATAGTCCTGTGCCTTGGCCTGTTCGCCGTCAGCGAGGGCTAGCTTTCCAAGGTGATAGTAGACTTCCCTCAACCACCCTGCTTGTGGCGCTTTGTCTATGTTTTCCAAGCACCAGGCTAGCTCGTTCTGCGCCGCCTTCCTCTGATTGAAGAAGCTGGGAAGCTGCGCGTCGACGACGCCGGTAATCCAGTTCACAACGAAGATCTGGCCTCCGGAAAGCTCCTTGGCCTCTTCCAGCATGGTGATCGTGTCTTTCACGTAGCCGACTCGGTGCAGCAACGAGACGGCTGGTGCGTGCTGAGCTCGCAACAACCCGATGGCGCTTAGATACAAAGCCTTTTGAGCATCCGTCAGGCGAGGCCCGAATTCCTTCATTCGCGCCGAGAAAAACTCTGCTCCCTCAGCCTGCATGTTGGCATTCGAATACTCCCCCATCAGCAGAAACAGCAACTGCGGATCCCGTGGTGGTGCCACACTGTTTACCGCCTTCAAGTATTCAAGCTCCGAGCGATAGGAGCCGGACGGAGAGTTAATTCCGCCGCCTTCGGTAACCGTCGTTCCTCGCAGACTGGCGGGGAGAGTGCCGAGCAAAAGCGCGGCCAACAAGCACATAGAGATTCTCATGATGGGTTCCTTTCCGTAGGCCATGTTCATTTAGATGTATATACATCTATTTGCCACAAACACTTTCAAACCGCCATCGCGGTTTCCGTCATCCGAGATACGGTCTCTCTCATGCTCTTCCAGGCCGCATTGCCAAGTTCTTGCCGCAGTCTATATTCCGCCCGCTCCCAGTACGGTTGAGCCGCCGTCAATTGTCGCTTGCCTGCCCGCGTCAGACCAAACAGGCGCTCCCGCCTGTCTTTTCCACGTCTGACGCGAACCCATCCCTGCTTCCGGATAAGGCCCAACGTCCGTGTCAGTGTCGTACTATCCATCGCGAAGCCGGCACTCAGGCGTTTTTGATTAGCCTCCCCAGTCGCAGACAGTGCGGTGAGCAGACCGAACTGTGTGATCTCAAGACCTGCCTTTCTCAGCTGCTGGTCATAAATCCGCGTTACGACGCGGGTGAGGCGGCGCAGGTTTTGACACGCACAGGGCAGTTCAAAAAGTTCGTGCGCAGCCAGCCTTCCAAAAGCTTAGGCCTTCATATTAGATGTATATACATCTTGTATTCTCGATTGTCAAGCAGGATTTTGCGATCACTCATTGGGCTTGAATTTTCATTGACAAGGACGCGCACCGCAGAAAAACAGTGGCCCGAACGGCCCCGCCAATCGTTCGCAATCCAAACGATGGCGAACTCTTGTCGCGGTAGCTGTCATAGCCGGAGAGATTTGCTGTCGGGTATCGTTCCTAGTTCCCTCTCTTTACACCCGACAAAGGTGCGGCCCGGCGGGGACCAGGAAGTCGCGGTCACCGGGAATGTCTGTCCTGAGCCCGC
>WNFI01176303.1_pt1 | contig 10831 bp, 13 predicted proteins | sample 5400471 | NCBI WGS metagenome assembly WNFI01 (sample SAMN13153348, study PRJNA577476) | soil metagenome | isolation source: 100 cm saprolite on Douglas fir-dominated hillslope | place: USA:California | collected 2013-09-17 | reverse complement strand
CTATGCCCGGATACCAGGCGTCTAGTCCCGGCAGACAAGCGATAGACGTGAAGGGCGTCCAGGATTCGGTGGCAAACGGCTCTCGGATCAACGCCAGTAGCAAGCCGTCCGCGTGGTACCTCTCAAAAAAGGCCGGGGTGCTCCTTCACCCAGAGTCCTGCCGAGGTGAAGTTCTCTCGCGCCCCGACTGAATTCAGGAGACGTCGTAACCACCATCTGGCGCTTGCCTGAACGGACTCACGTGCGCCTATCGTGGCGCTCGGGAAGGAGAAGTCTTGGCAACCTTCACCCGCTCCGACGAATTGCGGGGAGCGGAGTTCGTCCACGCGGACCTGCGCGGCGCCCGGTTCCGCAGGGCTGACCTGTCCGGCGTCGTTATGCGCGCGGTCGACGTCTCGGGGGCAGACATCGACGACCCGTTCATTTTCAAAGGCGAGAGTTCCTTGCGCGTCAACGACGTCGACGTGATCCCACTGGTCGAGGCGGAGTTCAATCGCCGCTTTCCCGGCCGCGCCGACCGGCGCGCCGGAGATCCGGGCGGCCTGCGCGCGGCCTGGGCCGCGCTCGAGCGCACATGGGCGGCCACCCTCGAGCGCGTCGCGACGATGCCGGCCGGCACGGTCGACGTTTCGCTATGCGGCGGGTGGTCGTTCGCGCAGACACTGCGGCACCTGGTCCTCGCCACCGACGCGTGGCTGGGCCGGGCGATCCTGGACATCGAACAGCCATTCCACCCCCATCGGTCAGCCCAACGCCGAGTACGAGACCGACGGCAACGACATGTCCATCTTCACGACGGTCACACCGTCATACGCTGACGTGCTCGAGGTCCGGGCGGGCCGCGTCGCCATGGTGCGCGACTTCCTCGCCACCGTCACGTCAGACGACCTGGCCGCGACCCGCAACAACCCGTGGGCTCCCGCATACCCCGAGACCATCTTGTCTTGCCTGCACGTGATCCTCAACGAGGAGTGGGAGCACCACCGTTACGCCGTACGCGACCTCAACGCGATTGATGCGGCGTCCGACGCATCGAGCCCGTGATCTCAGCTGCACAGGCGAGCGAATCACGGCAGCCATTAGATGAGTGCGGTTGGACTACTCGTAGCAGGTCGCAGCGGCGATGATCTCCGCGAACTGGGGCCACATGACGCTCGCGGGGGCCAAACGGCGGAGGTCCCGGGAGAAAATTGCCGGCAGCCTGCCGGATCGGGAGCGAGGCGTTCGTAGCAGGGGTGAGGCGGCCGGAGGAGGCCACCGGGACAAGGAGTCATGAGATGACGCGGTACCTGATCTCGTTCGATGACGGCGCGATGGACCACATCCCCGACGAGGACATGCCCGACGTGGCCAAGGCCTCGCACGCGGTGGTCCAGGAGGCCCAGGACGCCGGCGTGTGGGTGTTCGGCGGCGGACTGGAAAGCCAGAAGGCGAGCGTCGTGGGCACCTACGGAATGATCACCGACGGCCCGTACCCGGAGACCAAGGAGGTCATCGGCGGATTCTCGGTCGTCGACGTGCCCGCACGCAAAGAGGCGCTGGAGTGGGCTGCCAAGATCGCCGTCGCCTGCCGCTGCGCGCAAGAGGTACGGCAGCTTCTGCCCGGAAGCCGCACGATCACCGAGGGCTCCGACACCAGCAGTTAGACGTCGTCCTGGCCCATGCCGCGGCCTGGTCGCTAGCGGCGTGCAGCCCGGCGACCGGGTCGGCCTTGGCCGCGGTCTGACGACACGGGTCTGCGCATCGACCTGAACTTGGGGACGCGGGGCAGTGACGACGGCACGGGCGAGTTACCCCGGCGGGACGACCACGGTGCCGGTGGCTGACACCGCGAGGATCGGCTCGACGAGCACCGCGGCCGCAGATGGGCCCCTATCGGGCTGTGCCCGGCAGGCCACTCGCGCCTCGAACGCCATCTCCCGGCTCCGGGTGCCGACCCTGGTGATCGTGCAGGAGATCTCCAGCACGTCCCCAGCCAGCACCGGCGCCCGGAACTGCACGTCGGAGTACGACGCGAACAGCCCCTCGTCACCGTCGGTGTGAATGCAGGCCTCGGTCGCCACATCACCAAACAGGCCCAGTATGTAGGCGCCGTCCACCAGGTTGCCGCCGTAGTGCGCGTGGCTGTACGGCACGTACCGCCGGTGGGTGACGGTGAGCCCCAGCCGCGGATCGTCGGTCATGCGTCCGCTCCGACTGCCCGCGCACCAGCCCTCGGGGGTTCCAGGCCATCGACGTCTGGGTTGCCCCCAGACGGCAGGGTGTCCCCATGGGCTGACGCTGTCGCTGAAGCATCGGGCGCTAGCGCGTGCACCAAATAACTAGCCACCTCGCCGGGGGTGGTGCCCTTGCCGAAGATCTTGTCGACGCCGAGGCTGGGCGCCATCGCCGGGTCAAATCGCGGTCCGCCCACCACGAGCAGCGGCCGCTGTGGGCCTGCGGCGTTGAACGCGGCCGCCATGTCGCGGGCGTTGGAGATGTGCGCGTCCCGCTGCGTGACGACCTGGCTCACCAGGACCGCATCGGCGCCCTCGGCGCTGGCCCTGGCGACCAGGTTGGGCACCTCGACCTGGGCGCCGAGGTTGACCACCCGGATCTCCCGGTAGTACTCCAGGCCCTTCTCGCCGGAATGCCCCTTGACGTTCAGGATCGCATCGATGCCCACAGTGTGGGCATCGGTGCCGATGCACGCGCCCACGACGACGAGCTTGCGCCCAAGCCCGGTCCGGATGCGCAGATTCACCTCGGCGGACGACAGCAGCGGAAACTCGCGCTCGGTAACCGTTACTTCGGACAGGTCCACCAGGTGCGAGACGCGCCCGTAGACGATGAAGAAGGTGAAGTCCGGGCCCATGCCTTTGGCGTGGACCACCATGGCTGGTTCCAGCCCCATCTTGGTGGCGAGCTGCATCGCGGCGCCTTCTGCACGCGCCTTCTCGGCAGGAGTGCCAAACGGGACCGGCAGCGTGAACGAAACCTGGACGCGCCCGTCACCGGTCGTGTCGCCGTAGGGCCGCACAATATTCCCGGTCATCGGGGAGCTCCCGCAACGGCCGGGAGGCTGGCAGACGGGGCAGCACCCACGGGGAACCCGTTCCCCTCCCGCTCAAGGATCTCCGACGCCGGGTTGAAGTAACCGTCGGCCTTGCCGATGACCCCGTCCAGGCCGCGGCCCCCGTCGGCCGGGCGCTTGGTAATGCCGAACGTGCCGTCCGCGATCGCGGTCAGCAGGCCCTCGTCGGCGATCCGGCGCAGCAGGCTGACCGACTCGCCCAGGACCTGGCTGGCCCGCTGTTCGATGAAGCCCCCCGGCGCTGGCACAAAGCTCTCCCCCAGCCGCCCGGCCGCGTCGCGCACGTACCGCACGTTCTCCAGGGCAAGGTCGCGATCGGACAGGAACGGGGTGTGGATTCCCTCAGTCATCATGCCAATGAGCAGTATCGACTGGTCGGTCATGACGCCGCACAAATTGAAGAACGCGTCCAGCAGATAGCCGGCGAACACGTTGCCGGACATGTGCTTGGTCGGCGGCATGTACTTCAGCGGCGCGTCCGGGAACAGTTCCCGGACCAGCTGCGCGTGCGCGAGCTCGAGCAGGAACGAGTCGGGCACGCTCGGATTGATCTCGAAGGCGTGCCCGAGGCCGAGCTGGCTGTCGGCCAGGCCGGCCTCCTTGCCGAAGAACTCGTTCATCAGCTGGCTGACCACGACGGTGTGGGCGGCGTCGACCGCGTCCGCGGTGGTCAGGTAGTTGTCCTCGCCAGTGTTGATGATGATCCCGGCGCGCGCGTGGATCTGCCGGGAGAATCGCTGATCGATGAAGGTACGGCGGGGGTTGATGTCGCGGAAGATGATGCCGTACATGCAGTCGTTCAGCATCATGTCCAGCCGCTCCAGGCCGGCCAACGATGCGATCTCCGGCATGCACAAGCCCGAGGCGTAATTAGTTAGCCGGACGTAGCGGCCGAGCTCGCGCGAGGTCTCGTCCAGCGCGGCCCGCATCAGCCGGAAGTTCTCCTGCGTGGCGTAGGTGCCGGCGAAGCCCTCCCGGGTCGCACCCTCCGGCACATAGTCCAGCAGCGACTGGCCGGTCGACCGGATCACTGCGATCACATCGGCGCCCTCACGGGCGGCCGCCTGTGCCTGCGGGATGTCCTCGTAGATATCGCCAGTGGCGACGATCAGGTAGATCCAGGGCTTGCGGGGCTCGGAGGTCTGCGCGATCAGCTCCTGGCGCCGGGCCCGGTTGGCGTCGATCCTGGCTATCCCGCGGCTCAGCGCCGTGGCGGCGGCCCGCCGGGCGTGTTGCGCTGCCTCGCCGTGCGGGATCCGGAACTGCACCTTGCCGTACGCGGCCGCCTCGGCGAGGTGCGCGAGGTCCGGGTAGCCGCCCACCGTCAGGGCGTACCAGGCAGGGAGTGCTACTCCGTGCTCCAGGCCGGAGCTCTCCCGCACCGCATCGACGAGCCGGTTCACCCACGGCATGCCGTCGGCGTCCGCGCCCCTCAGGCCGGCCAGCCGGAGCACCGCCCGCTCCACCGACACGGTGGTGTGCGTGCGCGCCATCTCCACGATCGGCTGGCCCGCTTTGCGCGCCAATTCGCGCGCCTGGCCGACGAGCGCGGGATCCAGGTTCAGCCTGCGCGTCACAGGGGCTGCCATGACTACTCCCGGTCCTGGCGAGCACCGTGCTCGCAGATGCGGCGCTGGAAGATGCCCCGAACGCCGGGTTCGCTACGGATGAGGTCGATTGCCAGTTGCGCGTGGCCGGGAACATACCCGTTCCCGACCACGATCGCGCTCGACACACTCACGGGATCGCGGGCGTCCGCGACTACGACCTCGTCGACTAGGCCGTGCTGGCCGTCTGCGGCCCTGGCAGCGCGCAGGATCTCCGCCTCGGCCTCGTGCGGCACCACGCCGATGATCAGGCAGGCCCCGCCCTTGCGGGCAGCCGCTGCCGACAGCGAGCCACTCTTGCCAGCAGCGCCGATGATCGCCACCGTGGGCCGAGCGGCCGGGCTCTCGCTCACCACGCGGTGGGTGAGTGCGGGCGCACCGCACACGTCCATCACCGCAAGCGCCAGCTCAGCGGCCATGTCGTCGGGCAGCGTGGCCGCGATCGACCGGCCGAACAAGATCGCGTGCCCATCGCAGGGAACTTGCTCTGACTTGCCGTCCCAGCTGGCCAGATCGTCGGTGATCACCAGGGGGGTGAGGCTGAGCGACACCAGGGAAGCGATCTTGTCGCCGGGCCTGAGTCCGAGCGGTGAATCGGGGCCAGCCTCCTCGACGACGCCGGTCAGCATGCCGCCAGAGCCAGTCACCGGGTTCTGCATCTTGCCGCGCGTGGCGACGATCTCCAGTACGGCGGCCTTGATCTTGCCTGACTCGCCCGCGCTCGCTTCCTGCAGCTGGCGGAACGACGCGGCGTCCAGGTTGAGCCGCTGCACCCGGACTCGCACCTCGTCTGGCCAGATTTCGCCGCTGGCGTCCAGCCGCCAGGCTGCCTGCGGGAGCACTCCGGCAGGCTCGAGCACCCGGTGCAGGCCGAGCGGCGAGCCGGGGGTGCGGGCCCGCTGGCTGGCGCCCCGGTCCGGGGCAAGCTGTGATCGGGTCACACACGGTCCCTTTCTGCGGGCAATGCGGCGATTAGTCGCCTCGCGCAAGGATAGCGTTAGCTTTCGATAAGATTCATCGTCTGAAACTATACAGACAGCAGGTTCTTGCGTATCTGGTCGCGACGGCGGACGATCGTCCTGGATTGAGGCTAGTCATGAGAGACAGGTGCAGTAAATGATTGACCAGCCGTATGTATACCGCCACCGGGAGCTGGTTGAGCCCGACTGGCAGCGCCTGCCCGGCTGGGCCAACGTGTCGGCGCAGGAATGGGCCTCGGCCCAATGGCAGCGGGCCCACTGCATCAAGAACATCCGCCAGCTCCGGCAAGTTGTCGGCGACGGCCTGGGCGAGGCCTTCTACGCCGACCTTGAGCGCGATCAGGCCGAGCGGGCCACCATGTCCATGCTGGTGCCGCCGCAGATGATTAATACTATGGCGCCGGGCCTGTCCCCGGACGATTCCGGCTTCACTGAGGCGTTCTACGCCGACCCGGTACGCCTGTACATGATCCCGGTGTTCTCCGACCGCCGGGCGGACTGGCCGTCACACCCGCACGCCTCCCGCGACTCGCTGCACGAAGCCGAGATGTGGGCGGTTGAGGGCCTGACTCACCGGTACCCGACCAAGGTGCTGGCCGAGCTGCTGCCGACCTGCCCGCAGTACTGCGGTCACTGCACCCGGATGGACCTAGTCGGCAGCCCGACCCCGGTCGTCGACAAGCACAAGTTCGAGCTGAGCCGGGACGACCGGCTCGCGGCGATGATGCAGTACCTGGGCTCCAACCCCGGCGTCCGCGACGTGGTGGTCTCGGGGGGTGACGTTGCCAACTTGCCCTGGCCGCGGCTGGAGTCGTTCGTCGCCAGCCTGCTGGACATCCCGAACATCCGCGATATCCGCCTGGCCACCAAGGCGCTGATGGGCCTGCCGCAGTACTGGCTGACCGACGAGGTACGCGCGGGCATGGAGCGGCTGGCCACGACGGCGCGCCAGCGCGACGTCAGCATTGCCATCCACACGCACGTGAACTCGGCGCAGTCGGTCACGCCTGCTCGACGACGCGAAGATCATGCCGTACTACTTCTACATGTGCGACATGATCCCCAATAGCGAGCACTGGCGGCTGTCGCTAGCCGAGGCCCAGCAGCTGCAGCACGACATCATGGGTTACCTGCCCGGCTTCGCCACGCCGCGGTTCATCTGCGACGTGCCGTATGTCGGCAAGCGCTGGGTGCACCAGGTCGCCCGTTACGATCGTGAGATCGGCATCTCGTACTGGACCAAGAACTACCGGACCGGCGTGGAGCTGAGCGACCCGCTGGCATTGCAGCGCGAGTACGAGTATTACGACCCGATCCACCTGCTGCCCGATGCCGGCCAGGCCCACTGGCGGGCGCGGGCAAACGTGCCTGTCGCCGTCGGCTAGCGGACGGACCAAACAGGGGCGCCGCTGACTAGACCAGGCCGTGTCCGGCCCAACATAAACGGGCCGGTACGGCCGGTCTAGTCAGCGACTTTCCCACAGTTCGGTGCCGTGCCCTCGCACAAGGTTGTCGATTCGCCCGAGCATGTCGACCGGTCGCATGCCTGGCAGCTTGCGGCCGTCGCGGAGGCGGAGTGAGACCTCGCCGACAGCGGCTTCGGTGGGGCCGATGACGGCCTGGTAAGGCACTAGGTGGTTGGTGCGGATGCGGGCGCCTAGGCTGCCGTGCTCGGGGCCGGCGAGCCCGGCCCGGACGCCCTTATCGATTGCCTGCTTCACGAAAGCTTCAGCCGGAGGCAGTTCGGTGTCGGTAATCGGGAGCACCATGAGTTGGGTGGGAGCTAGCCAGGGCGGGAAAGCGCCGCCGTGAATGTCGATGAGGTGGGCCACCGCTCGCTCGAGGCTGCCAATGATGCTGCGGTGCACCATCACGGGGCGGTGCTTGTTGTTGTCCGGGCCGGTGTACTCAAGGCCGAAGCGCTCGGGCTGGTAGAAGTCGACTTGCACAGTGGCGATGCTTGCTTCCCGTTCCGCGCTATCGGCCACCTGCACGTCGATCTTAGGGCCGTAGAAGGCGGCCTCACCTTCCTCGGCCTCGTAGGGCAGCCCTGCGGTCACGAGCGCTTTCTTCAGCACCGCGGCAGCGCGGTCCCACATATCCTGGCTGCCGACATATTTGGCTGACGGCCCGGCCAGCGAAAGGCGGTACCTGGCCGGCTTGATACCCAGTGCCCGGTGCGCTTGCTGAATCATGCCGAGCGCGGCCTCGGCCCCGCCGGCGACCTGGTCCTCAGTGCAGAAGATGTGCGCGTCGTTGAGCTGCATCGCGCGGACCCTGGTCAGGCCACCGAGAACGCCAGACAGCTCGGATCTGTGCTGGCCGCCCAGCTCGGCTATCCGCAGCGGGAGGTCGCGGTAGCTGCGGGCCCGCGACCGGTAGATCAGCGCGTGGTGAGGGCAGAGGCTGGGCCGCAGCACGAGCTGCTCCGCGCCGGGACCGGCACCGACAGTCATCGACGGGAACATGCCGTCCCGGTAGTGCTCCCAGTGGCCGGAGATCTCAAACAACTCGCGCTTGCCGAGCACCGGTGAGTAGACGTGCTGGTAGCCTGCCTTGCGCTCGAGGTCCCGGACGTACTCCTCCAGCGCATGCCGGACTGCTGCGCCAGCAGGCAGCCAGTAAGGCAGCCCAGCGCCGATCAGGGGATCAGTATCGAATAGGTCAAGCTCACGGCCGAGCTTGCGGTGGTCGTACACGTTGGTCTCCTCGCTATGGAAGGAGCGAGTGACCGCGGCACGCAGAAAGCCCCGGGCACTCGCCCCGGGCTTCTGGACTTGGACAGGTGTCAGCGCGCCGGGACGGACTCCGGCGTCGTCGTCATTCCTGCGCGCTGCATGCGACCAGGCTAGCAAACGGATTGCAGCTCATCAGCCGGCTTCTACGCCCGCTTCTTCCGGCAGCACCGAGTCGTCGACTTACACTGGGTCGCTCTTGTCCTCGATCTCCCACAGGTGATCGAGGACATGCCAGGCCATCCGCCGGACGGCGTAACGGACCGGCCAGCCGTTAGCCGGCATCTGCAGGGTGGCGGGCGCCCGGACCGCGGCGGCTATCTGCTGCCGGAGGGCCGTGGCGGAGTCCTGGTCTTCTGCAGCCGCCTTATCGCGCGCCAGCCCCATCTTCCGGGCATACATGACCTCGGCGTCCAGGACGTGCTGGACGATTCGCTCGGTATCGCGGCCGCCGCCGCGCGGGCCCTTGCGCAGCTGCGCGGGGGCCGCTAGCGCTCCCCGGTCGAACGCCTGCCAGGACGCCTCTAGCAGCAGCGCCAGCCGCGCGCCCGCCTCGTCCGGCAGCGGCTCCCTTTCGGCTATCGCGATCTCGCCCAGGGCGCCGAAGTCCGCGTTCTTCGCCAGCCCGGCGTGCCGCTCGGATACGGCCAGGTCGCCAGCGGGAGGCGCCACGCCCGCCTGCTCGACGACGGGCAGATACCGGGGCAGGTAATCGGCTAGTGCCTGTATGGCCAGATCCTCGCTCTTATCGCGACGCGCCCAGCCAGGCCAGTCGAGGGCGGACGCGAAGACCCGCTTGCGGCCGGACTCGATGAAAACGTCGATCTGGCCGTGATTACCCATGCACTAGATGATTCCAGCTACGGACCCGACGTGCGCGCGCTACTGGTCGGAGTTGCTCCCCGCGCGCGCGGAATTGTCCGCTGTCCGGCCCGTGTCAGGCTCAGCTGCCTGGCCGGTGTCAACCTCAGCTGCCTGGCCGGTGCCCACTGCAGGATCACCGCCGGGATCCTGTCCTGGCGCCGCGACCAGCGCTGGTGGTGGCCGAGCCAGACCAGGGCAGCCGCCAGCGCCAGGTCCCAGATCATCTCGTACAGGAACGTGGGCTGGAAGGTGGCGAAGGCCATGTAACCGGCTGGCCGATGCGCCTTAGCGATCTCCAGGGCCCAGGGCAAGGTGCTGGGTTTCCCGAAGAGTTCCTGATTGAAGTAGTTGCCGATCCGGCCGACCGCCTGCGCGACCAGCAACGCGGGTGCCACAGCATTAGCGAACTGGCCGGCGCTGGCACCAGCCCGCCGGACCCGCCAGATACCGGCAGCCGCGCCGCCAGCTATGCCGCCCCAGATGCCAAGGCCGCCTGACCAGACCGCGAAGATTCCGTACCATACGTGCGGTATGTCAGCCGGGGTGGTGATGTCAAAGTAGATCCTGCCGCCGATGATGCCGGCCGGCACCGCCCAGACGGCGACCTCGCCGACCAGGTCCGGACTACCGCCCAGAGCGAGCCATCGGCGCCTGGTAATGATGATGGCGAGCGTGATGCCAACCACGTACATGAGCCCGTAGTAATGGATGGATAGCGGCCCCAGGTGGAACCCGCTCTCCGATGGGCTCGGGATGAAGCTCAGCGGCAGGCTGTGGGCATGCGTCGGCATGGAACGAGCGTATCGGGGGCTGGAGGCTTCCGCGCACCCCCGAACCTGCCCGGCTCCATCCGGGCTGGAATCTCGTTCCGCTAGCATCGCGGCTATGGCACGTCGCAGCGAGCTGGTCAGCGAGCAATTGCAGGAATACCTGGTCAGGCACAGCACGCCAGCCGACCCGGTGCTTGCCGAGCTCGCAGACGAGACCGTCAGCCGGTTCCCTGATGCCGCGGGCATGCAGATAGGCCCGGAACAAGGCACCTTCATGACGCTGCTCGCGCAGCTCACCGGTGCCCGCAGAGCGCTCGAGATCGGTACGTTCACCGGCTACTCGGCTATCTGCGTCGCTCGCGGCCTGGCCGAAGGCGGTCGCCTTACCTGCTGCGACGTCAGCGAGGAGTGGACATCGGTAGCCCGGAAGTACTGGCAGCGGGCCGGCCTGGCTGACCGGATCGACCTGCAACTGCGCCCTGCGCTGGAGACGCTCCGGGCCATGCCCGCGACCGAGGCCTTTGACATCGCGTTCATCGACGCGGACAAGACCGGCTATGTCAGCTATTGGGACGAGGTCGTTCCGCGCATGCGTGCGGGCGGCGCGATCCTCGTCGACAACACGCTGTCACAGGGCCGGGTGATCGACCCGGACGTTCAGGACGCCAACGTGCAAGGCATTAAGGCCTTCAACGACCACGTGGTCGCCGATGACAGGGTCGTGCTCGTGTTGCTGCCCATCGGCGACGGCCTGACGCTCGCGCGCAAGAAGTAGCGGCAGTGGCCGGCCGGCCCTGCCATC
>WNFI01131180.1_pt1 | contig 10831 bp, 9 predicted proteins | sample 5400471 | NCBI WGS metagenome assembly WNFI01 (sample SAMN13153348, study PRJNA577476) | soil metagenome | isolation source: 100 cm saprolite on Douglas fir-dominated hillslope | place: USA:California | collected 2013-09-17 | reverse complement strand
TGGCGGTCGCGCGCCGGGTCGAAGTCGCCGAGGTTGCCGAGCAGGAAGCGGAAGGTGTTCCGCATGCGCCGGTAGGCGTCGGCGAGACGATCCATGATCTCATTCGAGAGCCGGATGTCCTCGGTGTAGTCTTCGGCCGCCACCCAGAGGCGCAGCACCTCGGCCCCGTACTTGGGCAGCAAATCGGCAGGACCGACGACGTTCTTCACGGACTTCGACATCTTGCGGCCCTCGCCGTCCACGACGAAGCCGCACGTGAGCACCGCCTGGTAGGGCGGCGCGTTCCGGGTGCCCATGGCCTCCAGCAGCGAGGAGTGGAACCAGCCGCGGGGCTGGTCGCTGCCCTCCAGGTACACGTCGGCCGGCCAGCGCAGCCCGGAACGCCGCGCGAGCACGGCCGCGGCCGAGGAGCCGGAGTCGAACCAGACGTCGAGGATGTCCTTCTCCTTGTCGAACTCCTTGCCGCCGCACTTGGGACACGCGAATCCCGGCGGCAAGAGCTCCGCCGCCTCGCGGGCCCACCAGCCTCGCCCCAGGCCGGGTACCAGCGGACCTTCGCGATGGCTTCCAGGGCGCGCTCGCGGAAGCCGCCGATGTCGAGGCCGATGAACCACTGCTCGGTCGCGCGGAAGATGATCGGGTTCTTGCACCGCCAGCAGATCGGATAGGCGTGCGTCTCCTTGCCCGATCCGAGCAGGGCTCCCTTCTCGCGCAGAAGGTCGACCACGCGCGGGTTCGCGTCGAACACCTTCTGCCCGGCGAAGAACTCGACCTCGGGCAGGAACCGTCCGGCCTCGTCCACCGGGCAGTAGATGTCGAGGCCGTACTTGACGCCGGTGAGGTAGTCCTCCCAGCCGTGACCGGGCGCGGTGTGCACGACGCCCGTCCCCGTGTCCAGGGTGACGTAGTCGCCGAGCACGCCGACGGAGTCCCGGTCGATCCAGGGATGGCGGAAGCGCAGGCCCTCGAGCGTCGATCCCTTCACTTCGGCGAGCGGCTCACCCAGCACGACCGGTTGCTCCTTCCAGCGCGCGACGGCGGACCCGCGCAGGGCCTTGGCGATGAGCAGGACGTCGGACGAGCCCTCGACGGGATAGAAGGAGTACTCCGCCTCCGGATGGAAGGCCACGGCGAGGTTCGCGGGCAACGTCCAGGGCGTCGTGGTCCAGATGACGGCAAATACGCGACGGCCGTGCAGGCCCGTGTGCGCGCTCGCCAGCGTCTCCAGGTCCGCGTCGCAAAGCGCGAGCTTCACGTCGATCGACGGGCTGGTGTGCTTCTCGTCGTACTCGATCTCCGCCTCCGCCAGCGCGGTGCGGTCGGAGATGCACCAGTGGACGGACTTCTTCGCCTTGTAGACGAGGCCCTTCTCCACGAACTCGGCGAGCTGGCGCACGATGGTCGCCTGGTAGCCGGGCGCCATGGTCAGGTAGGGGTCGGACCACTCGCCCATGACGCCCAGCCGCTCGAACTCCTGGCGCTGGATGTCCACGAACTTCTCGGCGTAGGCGCGGCACTCGCGCCGGAACGCGACCGGGCTCATGTCCCTCTTCTTGCTGCCGAGGTTGCGATCGACCTGCAGCTCGATGGGAAGGCCGTGGCAGTCCCACCCCGGCACGTACGGCGCGTCGTGGCCCTGCGCGCCCGCCATCGAGCGGCTGCGCACGATCACGTCCTTGAGCACCTTGTTCAGCGCGGTGCCGAGATGGATGTGCCCGTTCGCGTAGGGCGGGCCGTCATGGAGGATGAACCGGGGCGCACCCGCGCGCGCGGCCCGCAACCGGCCGTAAAGATCCTGGTCCTTCCAGAGCGCGATGCGGCGGGGCTCCGCCTGGGGAAGGTTCGCCTTCATCGGGAAGTCCGTCCGCGGGAGGTTGAGAGTGGACTTGAGGTCTTCGGCGGTGGTCATGGTCGCAAAACATCGCAGCGTAACACGCCGGCAAAAAAGCCGTCAATTCACGGCGCCAGAGGGGTTTGGACCCCGGAGCGCGGGGGCGTTCGGGTAGAATCCCCTGGAGTAGTGCCAAGAACCCTGGAAGGAGCGTGACGATGCGGCGAAACGCCCTGTTGTTGCTCGTGCTGCTGATCCTGCCGTGGCTCGGTTGCGCCAAGGGTCAGGAATGCGATCGCTGCTCCTCCGACGACGATTGCAAGCAGGGCTTCATCTGCAACAGCTTCAGCGACGGCAGCAAGCGCTGCGGCACCGGGACCGGCGCGACCACCTGTCGCGTCCGCTAGTCGCAGCCACACATTCGCGATGGTGGCCGCTAGATGCAGCCACACATTCGCGATGGTGGCCGCTAGATGCGGGGCCGGTCGCGCGCTAGGTCTCCGCGCGTCGCGCGCCGGAGGTCGGGTGTTCCGGGCTGATGAGGCGCATGCCGGCGTTGCGGCGCGCGGACAGCACCGCCGCCGCCAGCCCCGCGCCCATCAACCCGGTCACCACGGTGTAGCAGACCCAGAAGGTGAGCTGCGGCAGCACGCCGAGGTACAGGATTGGCTTGAAGCTGCCGGGCACGAACCGATGGACCTCTCCCCAGAACCAGACGTCGGTCACCCGGCTGAGGTCGTAGTGCGATCCCAGGCGCCAGGAGGACGCGACGACCATGAGGAGCGCGACCGCGCCGCGTGACGCCAGCGCGTACGCGGTCAGCCCGCCGAGCACCGCGCGAAACCCCTTGCCCTCGTCCCTGGCGTTACGCAGGAAGATCGCTCCCACGACCGGCGCCAGCCACGTGATCCCGACGGGGTGGGTCCAGCTCATCGGCGCCGCCACCTTCTCGAGCGCGAAGCGCAGGGCGGTGATGACGAGGCTCAAGGCGATGGCGGTGCCCACCCAGTGGCGGCGGAGCCGTCCCGCCGTTTCGTCGGGCACAGCCAGGCCCGCCGTCCCGAGGAGCAGGCAGACCGCGGTCACGACGTAGTAGCGCAGGCTGGCGGACGCGGAGGCGTGGCCGGTCACGTAGGCGCCGCCGAGCAGGAACTGACCCGTCGTGAGTGTATCGCGCTGGCCGTGGGCGCTGAGCGCGACGACCAGGGCCGCGATCCCGGCGAGGCTGGTCAAGAGGGCCACGCCCCGCCGACGCTGGCCGGAGAGCCGGCCCCAGTTCAGGGCCAGCGCGGCCGCCGTCCACACGACGGCCGCGGTGAGGAGCCACGCCACGGCGGGGGACATGGGCGGAGTATAAGCCCTGCCCGCGGAGCCCAGGTCCGGCAGCCACTGAGCCAGATGGTGGCCGCAGCGCAGCCAATGGGCCAGGTGGTGGCCGCAGCGGAGTGAGGGCCGTCGTTGACCCCTTCGTCACCCCGACGTAGTCTCCGTCGAGGGGCGTTCGCGAATGAGCACGGCCATCTCGACGAGTCTCGCGCCGACCCTGCCCGGGGCGCGGACTTTCGGCCGCGGCGGCGAGGTCGACCGCGCGATCCTGCGGACGGTGCTGTACGCCGCCCTCTTCCAGGCCCCGCTCACGGTGAGCCAGCTGCACCGCTCGCTCATGGACGTGGGCGTGGACCGCATCGAGATCCGCAGCCGGCTCCGCCGGTCCTACCTGCGCGAACGCCTCGAGTGCCGAGGCGATAACGTCTACCTGCGCGGCCGCGAGGCCTGCCTCGATCTGCAGCGCGAGCGGCGGCGGCGGACCCGGGAGCTGCTCGAGACGCACCGGTCGCTCCTGCAGATGGTGGCGCGGCTGCCGTTCGTGCGCCTGGTCGCGGTCTCCGGGGCCTGCGCGCACGACAATGCGACGGATGGGAACGTCGATCTCTTCCTGGTCGTGCGCCGCGGCCGTGCCTGGTCCGTGTGCCTGGCCGTCATGATCCTGGCCAGAGCCCTCGGGCGCGCGCGCACCCTCGGCCTGAACTACATCGTCGACGAGGATGGCCTCGCCCTTCCCGAGCACGACCTCTTCACCGCGGCCGAGATCGTGGGCCTCCGGCCCCTGGCCGGCGGACCTTCGTACCTCCGGTTCGTCGAAGCCAACGCCTGGGTGGCCGAGCGTTTTCCGAACTTCTTCTGGATGAGGCGCGACGCGGCTCAAGTCCCGCCCGCGGGCGCCCCGCGCTGGCTCGAGGCCGCCCTCGAACTCGGCTTGCAGTCCACGCTCGAGGCGCTGTGCCGCCGGGTGCTGGGCGCGCGCTTCCGCCGGCGGTGGGACGGCTCCTCGGGCGTCGTCCTCTCCCCGCAGCGGCTGAAGCTCCATCCCGTCGATCACGCCCCGGGCCTGCGCGCCGCGTTCGCGGAGGTCGTGGAGCGAGCGGAAGCGGATGAGTGAGGCCTTCAGCACCGCCCCGGGCGAGGACCGGGCGCGGTGGCCGGGCTGGTGCTGCTCGTACTGCGCGGCGCCGCTGCAGGAAGACGCTCACGGCATGATCTGCGCGCCTGAGGGCCGCTGGTTCGCGACGCAGCAGGGCGTCCATCGACTGTTGACCCAGGAGCGGCGGCGCGAGCTGCAGCCCGCCCTGGAGGCCTACCAGCGGGTGCGCCGCGACGAGGGGTGGCAGGGCGAGCGCGGGCTGCCCGACGTCCCGCCGGATCACCCTCACGCCGCGATCTGGCGGCGCCGCGCGCGACATTTCGCGCGGGCGCGAGCGCTCGCCCGCGAGCGGCTCGGCCGCGGCCCCTGGCGCGTGCTCGACGTGGGCGCGGGATGCGGCTGGGCCTCCGCGCGTTTCCTGGCGGACGGTCACCGCGTGGCCGCCGTCGACGTCAACCTCGACGAGCAGGACGGCCTCCTCGCCGCCCGCGCCCTCATCGACGATCCGTCGCAGCTGCCGCGCGCGGAGGCGGACATGGAGGCGCTGCCGCTGGAGCCGGCGAGCATGGACCTCGTGCTCGCGGCCGGCGTGCTGCATCACGCGGCGCGGCCGGCCCGCACGCTGGTCGAGATGCGGCGCGTGACGCGTCGCGGAGGCCTCGTCGCCGTCCTGGATTCGCCCGTCTATCGGCGGGCGGTCGACGGGGAGACGATGGTCGCCGAGCGCGCGGAGGAGCACTCGCGGCGATACGGCTTCGCCGCCGTCCCGTTCGGCCAGGGGTACCTCCGGTGGTCGGAGCTGCCGGCGCTGTTCGAAGGCGCGGGCTGGCGTCTGGAGGTGCACGGCTGGCCGGGCCGCGCGCGGGAGATCACGCGCGACCTCGTCGAGATCGCACGTTGGGGCCGGCGTACCGCGCGCTTTCCGATACTGATCGGCCGGCGCGATGGCTAGGACGCTCGAACACACGTGACCGCGAACCCGATCCGCCTCCTGTTCCGCCACGTCGTGCAGGCGCGGCTCGAGGCCCTCTTCCGGCGCGGAGACCGCGTCTTCGATCTGGGTTGCGGCACGGGCGAGGATGCCCTGACCCTCGCCGCGCGCGGGGTACGGGTGGTCGGCATCGACCCCTCACCGGAGAGGATCGCGCGGGCACGCGAGAAGGCGTCGGAGCGGGGGCTCGGCCCCGAAGAGTGCCGCTTCGAGTTGGCCGTCCTCATCAGCCTGCTCGGGCCATGGCCTCTGCCGGCGGTGATCCGGCGGACGCTCACCGGCATGGGCGATCCGCGGCGCGGCCGCGCGCCGCGCGTCGGCCATGCGGCGCCGGCCCTGTCCTATCCCACGCTGGCCCAGGCTCGGGCGGCCCTGGGACCCGCGCTGGACTGGACCGATGCCTACGCGCTCGGCGTGCTCGTGCCCGGCCCCGATCAGAAGGGATGGGTGGCCGACCATCCGCAGGCGTTCGGCATGCTGGCCGCCCTCGAGCGCGCCGTGCGGCGCTGGCCGGGACTGCGCCAGCTCGGCGATCACACGGTGCTGGAAGGGCGACGGAAGGAGTGAAGCGTGCGCCGCGCCGCGTCCTGCGCGACGCTCGACTGTGGAGCGCCGGCACGCTGTCCGCCGGTCACGTCGTCACCGAGGGAGGGCGCGTCGTGGCCGCCGGCAGCGTTGCGGGCGAGAGTGAGCCAGGGGTGGACCTCGCGGGCCGTGTCGTCCTGCCCGGCCTGGTGAACGCGCATGATCATCTCGACTTCTCGACGTTCCCGCCCCTCGGCCGCCCGCCCTACCCGAGCGCCTATGCCTGGGCGGCCGACATGGGCTCCGGACGCGACGATCGCGCGGTGGCCGCCGCCCTGGCCGTGCCCCTGCCGGATCGCCTCTTCCTCGGCGGCCTGCGCAACCTCCTGGCCGGCGCGACCGCGGTCGCGCACCATGGTCCCTACCATCGCGCGCTCGCCCGCCCGGACTTCCCGGTGCGGGTCCTCGCCCGTTACCACTTCGCGCATTCGCCCGGCCTCACGCCGGCGCTCCGCCGCACGTACCGGACGACCGACCGCCGCATCCCGTGGTTGGTCCACGCGGGCGAGGGCACGGACGACCGGTGCCGCGGCGAGCTGCGCGCGCTGGAGCAGGCCAACGTGCTCCGCCAGAACACCGTCATCATCCACGCCATTGCCCTCGGCGACGGCGACGCGCAACGGATCGCGGCCGCGAAGGCCTGCGTGGTGTGGTGTCCGGAGGCGAACCGCCACCTCTACCGCGCCACCGCCGACGTCGCCGCCTTGCGCGCCGCCGGGGTGAGGATCGGCTTGGGGAGCGACAGCCCCGTCTCCGGCGCGCGTGATCCCCTTTCGAACCTGGCCGCCGCGCGCGCGGAACGGATCGTCTCCGACGACGGTCTCGTGGAGATGGCGACGAGCGGCAGCGCGGAGGTCGCGCGCCTGGCCGCGGGCGGCACGGAAGCGGGCCGGCCCGCCGACCTCGTCGCGATCGATTCCATGGAGGCGTGGCTGGCCGGCGATCGGCGTGCGCTGGCGCTGGTGATGGTGGGGGGGCGGCCTCTCTACGGTGCCCCGCCGCTCCTCGACGCGCTCGGTGTCCGCTGGCGACCTGTCACCGTGGATGGCGCCGCGCGCGGGCTGGACGCGGAGCTGGCTCGGCGCGCCACCGGTCTCGTGCGCGGCCATCCGGCCCTGGCCGCGGTGCGGTGGCTCAGCGGCCTCGTCTTCGACCGGGAGGACGACCCTAGCGGGTCTCCACTCCCGGAGGGACCTCCACCTTGAGCCTCTGCTCGCTCTTGGCCTTGCCGTACGTCAACGTCACCTTGTACTCGCCGGGGGCCACGAGCAGCTTCCCTTCACCGCCGTACTCGGTGAGGACGTCCTTGGTCGGTATCAGGTCCCAGGTGACGCGGTTGAGGCCGGCGCGGCTCGAGCCGGTCAGGTTCGCGACCGGCCTGAGGCCCGGCCCCTCGATCGCGATCTTCACCGGCTCGCCGGTGTCTTCCTTGATCCAGTAGGCGAGGAGCGCTCCCTCCGGAGGGTTCGCGCCGCGATAGATGCCGGTGGTGCCCGCCCAGTCCGCGAATCCGGGAAGCAGGTGCGCGCCGAGGGCAGGCCGGGGTGCAAAGAGGTGCGCGTCCTTGGCGACGACGTCGGCCGAAAGCTGGGCCAGCGGCGCGGCATCGTCGAGGATGTACAGGCTGCGGCCGTGGGTGGCGATGACGAGATCGTGATCGCGCGGGTGCACGAGGATGTCGTCGACGGCCACGGTGGGGAGCCCGCCGAAGGCCGTCCAGTGCGCGCCGCGGTCGAAGCTCGCGAAGAGGCCGAACTCCGTGCCGGCGTATAGCAACTGAGGGCTGGAGGGGTCCTCGCGCACGACTTTGACCGGGCCGTCGGCGCGCAGGTCACCGGCGATCGCCTGCCACGTCCGCCCCAGGTCACTCGTCCGGTAGGCCAGCGGGCGGCATTCGCCCGTCCGATGGGCATCGACGGCCAGGTACGCGACCTTGGCATCCGCATGACCGGGTTCGATGCGGCTGATCCACTGTCCGCGCGCGGGCGCGGGCACGTTCGCGGACAAATCGGTCCAGTTGGCCCCGCCGTTCTCCGTCACCCACAGCTTCCCGTCGTCGGTGCCCGCCCACAGCAGCCCCTTTGTGACCGGTGATTCCGCCAGCGCGTAGACGACGCCGAAGGTCTCCGCCCCGCTGCCCACGGTGGTGGTCTTCGCGGGGTCCTGCGTCGAAAGGTCGGGGCTGATGGCCCGCCAGTGCTCGGCGCGCGCGCGCAGCTCGAACACACGGTTCCCGGCCAGATAGAGGACGTCCGGATCGTGGCCTCTGCCGATGAGCGGCGTGTTCCAGTGGAAGCGGAAGGCCGACGAGCCCTCCGCCGGCTCCGGTCGCAGGTTCTTCACCTGTCCGGTTCGGAGGTCCATGCGCTGGATCGTGCCCGACTGCGACTCGGAGTAGACGACCTGGGGATCGCTCGCGTCGAACGCGCAGTAGAACCCGTCCCCGCCGCCCATGGAGATCCAGTCCGCGTTGACGATCCCGTCCTTCGTATTGGTGCGGCTGGGACCGACCCAGTTCTGGTTGTCCTGCAGGCCGCCGCAGATGCGATAGGGCGTCTGGGTGTCGACGTTGATGCGATAGAACTCGCCGGCGGCCATCCGGCTGAGATGCTCCCAGCCTTCGCCCGCCTTGTAGCTCTGGTACAGCCCGCCGTCCGTGCCCAGCAGCAGGTGCTTGGGGTCGCGCGGGTCGATGGCAAGCGCGTGGTTGTCGGGATGGACCTTCTCGAACAGGTCCTCCCGGAACGAGCGGCCGCCGTCGTCGGAGACGTGGAGGGCGAAGCCGAGGACGTACACGCGCTTGTCGTTGGCCGGATCCACGCGGATCTGGCTGAAGTAGAAGGGCCGCGGGTCGAGCGGGCTCGTACGGGTCCAGGTCTCGCCGCCGTCGTCGGAGCGGAAGACGCCGCCCCGGCGGCTGCGCACCTCGTCGATCGTCCCGCCCGCCTCCTCGCTCTGCACGATGGCGTAGACGACCTTCGGGTCCTTGGCATACACGGCCAGGCCGATGCGGCCACTGCCCGGCGGGAGGCCGCCTCCGAGCTTGCGCCAGGTGGTGCCGCCGTCGGTGGTCTTGAAGATACCCCCCAGGTCCTTTCCGTCCGTCGCGGCCGGACCAGCCGTGAACGACCAGGGAGTGCGGCGGCGGGCATAAAGGGCGGCGTAGAGCACCTGGGGGTTCGATGGGTCGATGACGAGGTCGCCTCCGCCCATGCGATCGCCATACGGCGCGGGCGCGGCCAGCACGGCCTTCCATGTCTGGCCGCCGTCCGTCGTCTTGTAGACCCCGCGCTCGCTGCTCGGCGTCCAGAGGTCGCCCGCCACCGCCACCCAGGCCGTCTCCGGCTGGGTGGGGTGCACCACGATGCGCGCGATGGCCTTGCTGCTCGCGAGGCCCGCTTGCGTCCAGGTGGCTCCCGCGTCCGTCGACCGGTAGACGCCGCTGCCCCATCCCGAGCTGTTGCGATCGTTCGCCTCTCCCGTCCCGAGCCATACCACCTTCGGATTCGAGGGTGCGACCGCCACCGCGCCCGTCGACGCGACCGCCTCGTGCTCGAACACGCCTTTGAAGCTCCCGCCGCTGTCCGTGGTCTTCATGAGCCCGCCCGTGGCCAGCGCGATGTAGAACGTATGAGGATCGGCGGGATCGAAGGCGATCTCGGAGACGCGTCCGCCCATCACCGCGGGCCCGATCTCGCGCGCCTTGAGGGTCTTCAAGGCCGCGGTCGAAACGAGGGGCGTGGACGTCGGGGCGGGCGAGGGCGGCGCCGGCCGGCGGCCCTGGGCGGAGGCGGCGGACGCGAGCAGGACGGAAGCAGCGAGAAAAGCCGCGGTTCGGAGCATGGAGGGAAGTCTATTCCACGGGTGGTCGGACCGGCGCGTCGCCTCGGCGTCCTCTTGATATAATCCCGGTTTCGCGTGTCGCGAGCCCTCGCCCTGAAGCGGAGCCACGGAGAGCAACCTGGATGAAAGACCTGCTCGACATCCTTCAAGCGATGGCGGAGAACAAGGCGCGGACGGACAACCCGCTCGAGCTGTTCCTGGACATGTCGGAGCGGGTCGTGAAGTACGTCGCCGGGGCCTTCGGGGCCAAGATGGACGAAGTGGCGATCCTGCTCCTGACCACGGACGCGCGGCACCTGCGCTTCGTCGCCCCGCGCAAGTTCGCGGATCTCGGCACGATTCCCGTCACGAAGCGCGATTCCATCGCCGTCAACATCTTCGGCCGCAAGGTGGGCGAGGCCATGAACAACGTGCCCATGGTCAAGCACGTCGCGTTCTTCGAGAGCGTGAAGCTGCGCGACCGTGCGGTTCCCATCCAGAAGATGATCACGGTGCCCATCCTGCAGGGCGAGGACGCGATCGGCGTGGCCCAGATCAGCCGCAAGGGCGAGAACGCGGCCGAGGCGGGACCGGACTTCACGGCCGCCGACGTCCGCAAGGCGCAGGACATCTTCAAAGCGGTTGCCCGGTTTCTCATGGCCGCTCGGCCGGAGCGGTTCTAGGGCCGGCGCCGAGCTGCTTGTGGGCAGTCGCCTTATTCGAGTCCTGACCGGATGTAGCCGTTGTCGTCGCCCACGAACGAGCGCGGGCCGGGACTGGCGGGAACGGCGGTGATCCGGAAGCCGTCCTCCTCGATCGTCAGGTCGAAGCGATACCCCTTGCGCTGGAAGGAAGTCGCCGCGTAGGGCACGTCGAGTCCGAAGCCTGAGGAGCGGGCCATCTCCGCCAGCGTGCCGTAGCGGCCCGTCGCCTTCTTGTAGACCTCTTCGCGGTCCATGACGTGACGCAGCGTGGCCACCGCGGGCCGCTCACCCATTCCCAGGTCGCGCGGGCTGCGCTCGCGCTGGGCGAACCGGCGATTGGTGCCGAAGCCGCCGGATCCGCGCTGCCCACCTTGCCGGCTGTTGTAGGCATCCGCGGCACGATTGCCGGCTTCCCGGCCGTCCCCCGGGGCTTCCTCGTCGAGGTAGCGGTAGCGCGAATCGGCCGCGCGCGCGGG
>WNFI01698377.1_pt1 | contig 10832 bp, 10 predicted proteins | sample 5400471 | NCBI WGS metagenome assembly WNFI01 (sample SAMN13153348, study PRJNA577476) | soil metagenome | isolation source: 100 cm saprolite on Douglas fir-dominated hillslope | place: USA:California | collected 2013-09-17 | reverse complement strand
GCAGAAAGCATGTTGATAGGTCAGCGAGTCAAGGAAGTCCGAAACGTGAGCGTGGCTCGGTTCCCAGATGAGTGGAGAGGAGAGGTCAGACCAATGCCAGGAGTTCCATGAGGCATGGTTGGAGCAGCACTGGCACCGTATCAAAGTCAGGCCAATGGCCCTTGGACTGGCTGATGGGTACGACGTTGGTCTTCCTGAGTACATAGACATCTATGGACGCGATGGCCAGGTGCTCAACTGGTTTCCCGGCGGATGCAGCGTCGCTGCTCGTTCGGTGGAGGATCTCGATGAAATCGGTCAGACATTCCAGGTGACATGGAACCATCGATGGTGAAATCATAAGCAAGCAGACACACTTAATGCGCGGGAGATCCAAACATTCTGACAAATGGCAACCAAACCGGTCCGAGAACCATTCTACGGTCAATAACTTTGTCCAGGTACAATATGTCAATCCACTGGACAAGCAGTAAGACAAAGCACATCAGGTGTAATTGGCAGTTCGTTCAAACGGAAGCGTGGAAGGGCATGTCAATCGCCTCAAATTTCTCAAGCTGCAAATGAGACCTCTTTTGAAACTTCCTCATCATTTCCCTTGACACAAACGAAATAGTATGTTAATATAATATCATAATGAAAATATATGAACGTGAGAGAGGAGCGCGGCTCACTGTTTTGATCAGCAGATGAACCGGCAGCGAAAGGAGAGGTTGATGGAACACGATCTCGATTCATCACAGGCGCGGGCTGTGCTTGACTTTATGCTCTTTTTGAATGATACCCTCAGCCGCACGTCGCAACTTTTTGAGCAGGAGACCTCGTGCTCTCCCGAAGAGGCGAACGTGATACGAGTCCTCGCCGAGCACGGTCCACTCATGGTGAAGGAAATCGCCCAGGTCCTGCCCGGAATAGACCCGAGTAAACTGACCCGTCTCCTTGATAGTTTAGAAAAACAGGGCTATGCCACGCGTACGCTCAATCCTGAGAATCGGCGCAGCTTTCTCGTTGCTCCCACGGAGCGAGGAGTGCAGCTTCTTGAAGCTTTTACCCATCATCTAAAGGAGTTAGCGCAAGGGATGCTCACTACATTAACACCAACCGAACGATTGGTAATCGTCGAATTGTTTAGCAAAATACAGACAAACTGGCCCACATTACAGGACTCGTAGCAGGCTCTTGTCGACGTTTTCTGATGACAGAAAACGATCAGCACTCGTGAAGGACGCTGATGCTCTCTTTTTTTGGCTGTTATATGTATCATTTTGATAATAAAGCAAAATGACATTTTTGAAATTGGAAGGAACCTGAACATGAAACTTGCCTTTTTTGGTGCGACTGGTAGGACCGGTCGCCATCTGGTCGAACAAGCTGTAGAGGGTGGTCATACGGTGACCGTGCTGGTACGTACTCCTGCCGCATTTCCCATGCAACATGAGCGCCTCACGATCATCCAGGGCGACGTGCGTGACGCAGCTGCGGTCGAGGCTACTGTGGCTGGACAGGACGCCGTCTTGAGTGCTTTAGGAACCAACCAGCAAGGGCCAGTGTCGGTGTGTACGGATGGTATCCAGCGCATTCTGACGGCCATGACACAGCTCCAGGTGCGTCGCCTCCTGGTTGTCAGCGCGTACGGTGCCATGGAGAGCCATCACCGTACTCTCTACAATCTCTTTCTCTGGACCTTGCTCAAAGGAAAAATGGTGGATAAGGAGCGGATGGAGGAGCTGATCACGCGCAGCGATGTGGACTGGACGCTCATCAGGCCACCGAGGCTTTCCGATGGGCCACCAACGCGGCAGTATCGCAGTGGTCCTGACCTTCGTATGCATGTCACTTCACGCATCTCACGGGCAGATGTCGCTGCGTTCATGCTGCACCACCTCAAAGATGCGGCCTCGGTCCACAAGGCTCTCGCTATTACGGCCTGAGCAGAAGAGAAGAAAGGAACATATCATGATACAGAGCACAATCGCTCTCGTGACTGGCGCAAATGGTGGGATGGGAAAAATGATCGCCACAGAACTGGCCTGGCAGGGCGCAACCGTCGTGATGGTCTCTCGGAACCGTCAGAAAGGCGAGGAGACCCTGTCCGAAATTGCGGGGGTGACAGGCAATCCCTCCCTCGATCTCCTGGTGGCCGATCTTTCCTCGCAACAAGCGATCCGCCAACTCGCCCAGGAATTTCAGCAGCGCTATTCTCGCCTCCACATCTTAGTGAACAACGCGGGTGCTCATATGCAACAGCGCCAGCTGAGTGTTGATGGGATAGAGATGAATCTGGCCATTAATCATCTCTCGGCCTTTCTCCTCACCAATTTGCTCGTGGATACCATGCGCGCTAGTGCCCCAGCACGGATCGTCAATGTGGCGTCCAATGCCATGACCCGTTCGGTGAACCTGGATGATCTGCAGAGTGAGCAGACGTTTGTGCCCTTTGCCGTGTACGGGCAGGCCAAGCTGGCGATGGCGCTCTGCACCTATGCACTGGCTCGCAGGCTCACAGGCACGGGCGTCACGGCGAATGCCTTGCATCCAGGCTTGACGGCCACCAACATCGTTGATGCCGTGGCACCGCCGATCGCACGTCCTTTTCTCGGCATCATCAAACGCTTCCTCCAGACCCCGGAGCAAGGAGCGCAGACCGCGCTCTATCTGGCAACGTCGCCAGAGGTGGAAGGCGTCACCGGACAGTACTTTGTCCGCAGCAAGCAGGGGCGATCCGTCCCCAATTCTTATGATGAGGCGTTGCAAGAGCGGGTCTGGACCATGAGTGCGGACCTGGTTGGTCTGGAGCGTGCAGTGTCACCTCGTTCTTGATCGTGAGACACGAGGGAACAGCTCTTTTAGTTGTGTCTATGTATGACCAAACAGTAACAAATGCTATCGGTAGCTGCCTGGAAAAGGAGGAATCTCCCATGGCGAACAGACCGGCCATATTGGCCGAAGGACTCCACAAACATTATGGAAAAACGCATGCCCTGGCAGGGCTCGATCTGGTCGCTGAGCAGGGGAGCGTCCTCGCCCTGCTCGGCCCTAATGGCGCTGGCAAGACCACCGCCGTGCGTATCTTGACGACGCTCCTGCGTCCCGACTCCGGGCGAGCAGAGGTGGCCGGGCTCGATGTCGTCAAAAACGCCGACGCGCTCCGTGCGCATATTGGCCTGGCTGGCCAATATGCTGCCGTCGATGAGAACCTCACCGGGTACGAAAACCTGGTGATGTTTGGGCAACTCTATCATCTGTCAGGGAGCGTGGCACGGCAACGGGCCGAGCAACTCCTGGCAGACTTTGACCTGGTTGATGCTGGCGCACGCACGGTCAAGACCTACTCGGGAGGCATGCGCCGGCGCCTGGATTTAGCGGCGAGCTTGATCATCGCGCCTCCGGTGCTCTTTCTGGATGAGCCGACCACCGGGCTGGATCCACGCGGCCGCCTGGCGATGTGGGAGGTCATCAGAACACTCACCGCTTCCGGGACCACGGCCTTACTCACCACCCAATACCTGGAGGAAGCCGATCAACTCGCCGACCAGATCGCTGTCGTGGATCATGGGCATGTGATTGCCAACGGCACCGCCGATGAACTGAAGGCCCAGGTCGGTGACGAGCGCATCGAGCTCACGCTGGCGCAGGGGGGTGACCTGGCTGCCGCTGCACAGGCGCTGCGTCCCTACAGTTCAGGCGAACTCCAGGTTGACGCGGAGCGCCGCCAGCTCGTTGTGCCGGTGAGACACGGGGCGCACCAGCTCGTTGCCATCGTGCGCGATCTCGATGCGGCGCAGATTCCCCTGGACGACCTGGCCCTGCGCCAGCCCACCCTGGATGATGTTTTTCTCACGCTGACTGGGCGCGAGGCTTCGGAAACAGAGCCGCCCGCTGAGATCGCAGACAGCCAACCTCTGGTAAGGAGGACACGATGAACAGCAGCACCTTGCACACGACCCATACCCTCTTGCCGCTGGCCCGTCCCTCGATCTATTGGACGCTCGCCGACGCGCTCGTGCTGGCCAGGCGCCAGCTGGTGCAGATCCCGCGCATCCCCGAAGAACTGCTCTTCGCGACAATCCAGCCGATCATGTTCGTCTTCCTCTTCCGTTACGTCTTTGGGGGGGCGATCGCGGTCAGTGGCACCAGCTACGTCAACTACCTGATGGCCGGCATCTTCGCTCAGACCGTCATCTTCGGCTCGACGAACACCGGTATCGGCCTGGCCACCGACCTGCAAAAAGGTCTGGTGGACCGCTTTCGCTCGCTGCCGATGGCAAGATCGGCCGTCCTCACTGGTCGCACCCTCGCTGACCTGGTACGGAGTACCTTCGTCGTGTTTGTCATGTGGATGGTCGGGCTGCTGGTCGGCTTCCAACCACAGGGCAATGTCCTCTCCTGGGTGGCGGCGGCGGGGCTTTTGCTGCTGACCAGCTTTGCCTTCTCGTGGATCTCGGCGACGGTTGGACTGGTGGTAAGCAGTGTGGAGGCAGCACAATCGGCTGGCTTCATCTGGCTCTTTCCGCTGACCTTCGCCAGTAGCGCCTTCGTGCCGACTCAGAGCATGCCCAGCTGGCTGCGTGCCTTCGCCGAGCACCAGCCGGTCTCCCTGATCGTCAACGCCGTGCGCGGGCTCTTGCTCAACCAGCCGGATGCCTCGACCATCTGGCAGGCGCTGGCCTGGTGTGTAGGTCTCCTCGTCATCTTCATTCCGCTGGCAGTCTGGGCGTATGGACGCCGCACAGCGCGCTGAGATAGGGATCGGAACGAGTAGCTTACCAAGAAAGAAGGAGGAGAAGTCATATGCATACAACTGTTCCGCCCGAAACCGGGCAAGCACAAAGTACTGAGCGCACAGTTGTGATGGATGTGCTAAACATCACCAAGAATCTGCCCCTCGGTCGCGAACGCATCGAGATCCTCAAGGGCATCAGTTTTCAGATCAGGAGTGGAGAGTTCGTCTCCATCGTTGGGCCATCCGGTTCAGGGAAAAGTGCATTGCTTGGCATTATCGCCGGTCTGGATAATCCCACGACCGGGCAGGTGTTGATCGATGGCGTTGATATCACACGCATGAGCGAGGGCAAGTTGGCGGCGGTGCGCAACAGCGAGATCGGTATGGTCTTCCAGGCCTTCAACCTGATTCCCACGCTGACCGCCCAAGAAAATGTGGAAGTTCCCCTGTATGTCGGAAAGCACAAAGGCTCGCCATCCGCGCGTGCGCAAGAACTGTTGGCCCTGGTTGGTCTCACGCACCGGCTCGATCACCGACCGAACCAGCTCTCCGGTGGGGAGCAGCAGCGTGTTGCGATTGCGCGTGCGCTGGCAACCGATCCCGCTTTTGTGATTGCTGACGAGCCAACCGGCAACCTGGATGCGCGCAATGGCGAAAACGTGCTTGAGCTGATCGCCCAACTACGCACACAGACAGGGAAAACCTTCATCATCGCGACACACGACCCAGTGGTGGCCTCGCATGCCGACCGCACCATTCGTATCGTCGATGGCAAAATTACCGAGATCGAGCACTCCAACGGCAGTTTCACGTAATGACGGCGACGAAAGGAGACGCCCATGAAAGCTTCCATGTACTTCAACTATACCTCACGTTCGCTGCTCCGGGGTGGGCTGCGCACACTGCTGGCCGTGTTCTGTGTCGCCGTCGGCGTGATGGCCATTGTCGCCTTGCAACTGGTCGGCTCCATGCTACAAAACTCGCTCACCTCAAGCACGCGCGATACGAATGGCGGCGATATCGCGGTGACGGCCCAGAGCGTGCCGTTCAAAGCGAGCGACCTGTCCTACTTCGAGCAGCTCAAAAGCGAGGGCGCCATCACCAACTACACTGCTGTCATGAGCGCCAATGGCTCTTTGAGTCCGGTGGCATCTCCCGGTACAAGCGGCCCTTTGAGTCCAGTGGCATCGTCATCCCAGTCCTTCAGCGTCAATGCGGTCGACCCAAACAACTACCCGGTTGTCTCGCCGCCCACATTCGTCACGCCGAGCTATGGCAGCGTCTCGAACCTGCTCACCAGGAACCAGGTGATCATCACCCAGCAGTTGAGCACCACGTTTCACCACAAGGTGGGTGACATCGTCACGGTGTATATCAAAACGCAAGCCGGTTCAGGTCAAACACTGCATGTCACGATTGCAGGGGTCGTCGCTGATTCAGGCGTATTCGCCCAATCTGGCAATCTCATGCTCATTTCGGCTCATGACGAGCAAGCCGCGGCTCCGAGTACGCCTGCATCCTATAGTGCCGTCTATGTAACAACGGCAAATCAGGCACAGACTGACGCTGTGGTCAAGGCTATTAACCAGCACTTCCCGCTGGCCTCTACGCAGACGGTGGCCGGCGCGCTGCAAGCCCAGCAATCCTCAATTGACCTGATCAGCAAGTTCTTAGAGATTGCGGGTCTGCTCGCGCTGTTGATCGGTGGCGTTGGCATCGTCAATACCATGCAAGTGTTGCTTTCGCGTCGGAAGACGGAGATTGCCATGCTCAAGACAACAGGCTATCGCCGCGTGGACCTCTACGTGCTGTTTGGCCTGGAAGCGGGCCTGCTCGGCATGGTTGGCGGCATCATCGGAGCGGCAGCAGCCACTGGTGTCAGCTCCATCGTGCGCATCCTGATGCAAAATCTCGGCTTAACCGTTCCGTTCCAGCTGAATCCCTGGACGATCGCCGGTGGAGTCGCAATCGGCCTGGTGACTGCGCTGATCTTTGGCCTGATACCCATCGTGCAGGCGGCCAACATTCGCCCCTTGAATGTCATACGCGACCTGTCCGAAAGCCGGGGAGCGAGCAGTATCGCCCTGACGATTGCCTTACTGGTCGTACTCTCCGTGCTCTTCTGCGCGCTGGCGATCGTGATCCTCAAGAATGATGTGGTGCTGGGCATAGCAGCGGTCTACGGCGCCTTCGCTTTCCTGCTGGTGCTGAGCGTCTTCTTCGGCCTGGTCGTCTTCGTCGTCAGCAAACTGCCGGTGCCGGAACACTTTGATCTCAGGTACCTTGCCCTGATCCTGGTGGGTATGGCTGCATCGGTGCTGCTGTACCTGGTGCTGCCGGTGTTTGGAATCCTGCTGTTCGCTGCTTCGCTGGTGGGCATCGTTATCGTGCTGGTGCCGCGCACCTGGAAGGTCAGCACGAAGATGGCCCTGCGCAACATTGGGCGGCAACGCACACGTACGACGACGACCATGCTGGCCCTGTTCATCGGAGTCTTCACCATCGGGCTGGTGCTGGCGCTTGGGCAAGACCTACAAGCGCAGATTCGCAACGCATTTGCGCAGAACCTGACCTACAACGTTGTCACCATGACATCTGGAACAGATACGACTGCCTTGCAAGCGAGGCTTGGAACAGTTCCAGGCCTCTCGAAAGCGCGGACAGATACATTTGCGCAAATCGTGCCGACAGCCATCGATGGGCAGCCATTACAGCAAGTCTTGCCGACCGGCGATAGCCGCCAGCGAGCTATCACGTTCCTGAGTAGTATGGAGGGATACGACCTCTCACAGCCAGCACCTTCCTTGACGATTGTGCAGGGCCGTAACTTGCATGCGAGCGATGCAGGCACGACGAATGTGGTGGTCAGCGGTCTGCTGACCGCCACGGGTCCATTCCAGATGCACCTGAAACCGGGCGATACCATCATCTTTGCCAGCACAGATGGCAAGACGATGGAGTCAACGACGGTGGTTGGTATCTATGATCCCAATTCCTCCTTCAATGACCATGTAGGGAATGTGTTAGCATCGACAGAGACCGTGAGTACGCTCAGCCCGGCAACAACCGGGGTAACAACAGTCACCTATATGAAGATCGACTCCGCGCAGGTCAATACTGCGCTGAACACATTGGGGAAGCTCGTCCCGAACGCGACGGTGCAAAACCTGGCCGATATTGGTGCGTACGTTGGACAGCTCCTCAATAGCATCCTGGAGATGCTCGTGGCGATTGCCTCACTCTCGCTGATTGCCGGGGTGATCATCATCGCCAACGCCGTTGCGCTGGCGATGCTCGAGCGCAGACGTGAACTGGGAATCCTGAAAGCAGTGGGCTATACGAGTGGCACCGTCTTGAGCGAGGTGGTGATTGAGAATGGGATCGTCGGCGCGGTCGCCGCGCTCATGGCCATGTTGCTGGCAACAGGAGCGATCACCCTGCTTGGAAGGCTGTTCTTCAACCTCACCTTCAGCGTGTCACCGTTGATCGTCGTCAGCCTGATCGGTGGTTCGTCGCTGCTCGCCATGCTCATGGCGACCCTCATCGCCTGGGGTTCGGTGCGTGTTCGCCCGCTCGAGGTGCTCCGCTATGAATAAACACGAGGCCCGTCAGTGTAAATGTGCAGATACGATGAGGTGATTTTTTGCGAATTACCTGAGGTAGTCATGAAGAGGAATGTCATTAATACCATAACCTCGCCGAAATGTGCTTTTATGCGTCAGGAGTCAAAACTGGTGAAGATATGCGGCAGCCTCTAAGCCCGAAAACTGGCCTTGTTTCACGGCCTTTGTAGCCGTTTGTCTCTCTGGGTGTCTATGGGTTGTCAGCACCGCTCTAGGAAAGGTTGCGGCAGGCGACCAGCAATCATCAAGAGGCCATGTCGCCTGCATCTGCTGGGAAAGCACCTACGATTCGCTTTCACGCATCCCTGGCGTATAGGTCAGGCCGACCAAAATGCCCTCAGGGCTGAGCAGACGGGTCACGGTTTGGCCCCATGGCTCTTTCTTTGCTTCAATCAAAGGCGTGTAGCCCCTTGCTTTCAGCTCGCGAGAGGCCTGGGCAACATCTTCTACGTCAAATTCGAGCCAGGAGGTGGGAGTTGGCAGATCAGTTGGCCATTCGTTCACACCGAAACACGACTGAGCCGCTTGTGAAAGCGGCCACAGGGCAAATGTTTTGACCCCCACAAGCTCTTCGGTGTGCAAGTACCCGTCAGCTTCTTCCTGGAAAGCAAGGCCCAGGCTATTTCGATAGAAAGCTGCGCTTTTCTGCCTATCTGAGACAATCGGCCCGAATCCGGCGACGAACAAGACCTTCATACTCTTCTCCTTTTCCAGTTGGTGAGCAGTATCGTTACCATCATAATGAGTATACGAGAGGAATGATGACAATCCTCTGTCACTCTTCGGCGTAGAGGCGAGCAATATCCAGGCGGCCTGTCACACGAGATAATGCCCATGCTATCTCTAGCAAACGACCTCCACCGAACGAGGCTGAGAGCCATATGGGGCTCTCGGACCGGTTTGGTGGAGGCTGTTGAGCGATAATTATTCTGGCCCTTCCCCAAAAGAAGTGAGCCTGCTTGCTGTAAAGGGACTGAGCAGTGTGATAGAATGTCAGCAAGAGACTTTATAGGATGTGGTAAGGAGGGGAAGGTTGATGGGCTCGAAAGAACTGCTTTCCTCAGTGTTTCATTTTCCCGCTGGAATCATCATTGACTCCATCGATCCAAGCGCCAACGAACTGGTCATTGGTATCGCATGCAAGACTCCCAGCATGCCGTGTCCCGAGTGCCATCAGCAGCGTGATCTTGGCGCTCACGGTGCGCAAATTCGTCTGTACCACGCCTGGCTGCCCGCGCCGGATTTTCACGGAGCGGCTCCCAGGGCTGGTGCAGTCCTATGCTCGCATGACCGGTAGGCTCATCGCACTTGTGCAAGTGCTGGGGTTGGCAGCAGGTGGCCAGGTGGGCACGCGGCTGGCTGACCGATCGGGTATCGCCACCACTCCAACCACCCTTTTGCGCCATCTGATGCAGTTGCCCACACCTGTGGCAAGAGCGGTTCGCGTGCTTGGGATTGATGATTTCGCTTGGAAGAAGCGTTTTCGCTACGGGACGCTGCTGGTCGACCTTGAGCGCAGAAAGATCATCGAGATCCTTCCTGATCGTGAGAGTGCCACCGTCGAGAAGTGGCTGAAGGACCATCCCGATGTCAAAGTGGTCAGTCGTGACCGCGGGAAGGCCTTTCGAAAAGCAGCGACCCTCGCCGCTCCTCAAGCACAACAGGTAGTCGATCGTTTTCATCTGGTTCGCAACCTGGCCGAAACGCTTCAAGTCGTCTTGGGACACTGCCGTGCAGAAATTCGCCAGGAGGAGAGCCCTTTGCCCTTGCCTGAGAAGATCGTTCGCCCCCTGCCTACCCCCGTCACCTGGCAACAACGGACTCCTCCTCAGATTGAAAAAGCCCATCAGGCACGCCAAGCCAGTCGTGATGATCGCTATCGCCAAATGACGACCCTTCGCGCGCAGGGCCTGACGCAGGCAGAAGTGGCACAGCGCATGCACATGTCTGAGAGAGCAGTACGCAACTGGCTCAAACAAGGGAAAGCCCCCACCTGGAAGCGCCATGCCCGGCGTCGCAGCGTGTTCGACCCCTACGCGGCTTATGTGCTCGCGCGGTGGCAAGACGGGATTCATGAAGTGAAACAACTGTATGAAGAAATTCGTGCGACATCTGCTTTCGTGGAACTGTACGCATCGTAGCACGCTTTCTCCAGGCGCTTCGCGACGATCCAGAGAAGATCGTCCTTCCTCCACCAACAGGAGCCGATCACTTCTCGTCCAATACCGCGACCTGGTTGTTCATCCGTGATCCCAAGCAGTTGACTGCCGAGAAACAAGCCGAACTGGAACTGATTTGCCAGCGCAGCGAGACGGCGCGCAAGACCTATGCGTTGACACAACAGTTCATGACGATGCTCCGCTTGCGTCGTGGTCAGGAATTTGAGGCGTGGTTGCAGGCCGTCGAAGCGAGCCACATTGCTGAGCTGTCTCGTTTTGCACACAGCTTATGCAAGGACAAGGATGCCGTCGTTGCTGGCTTGACGCTCT
>WNFI01696106.1_pt1 | contig 10832 bp, 5 predicted proteins | sample 5400471 | NCBI WGS metagenome assembly WNFI01 (sample SAMN13153348, study PRJNA577476) | soil metagenome | isolation source: 100 cm saprolite on Douglas fir-dominated hillslope | place: USA:California | collected 2013-09-17 | reverse complement strand
AGGTTGCGCCGCGGCGCCCCGCCGGCTTATGGTGCGCAAAGGATACGAACCCGAAGCCGAATCAGGATAGGGGGACGCCATGACCGCACGCCGCCTGCCGCTGGTGATGCTGCCGCTCGTCACGTCGTGCCTGCTGCTGCTGGCCGCCGGAGCGCCGTCGCCGGCCGGAGCCCGAGCCGCCGCCGCTGCCGCGAAGGCCGCCACTCCGCCCGCGGCGCCAACCTCCGCCGCATCCGCCGCAGACGCCGACGTCGCCGCGGCGCGCGCGCTGTTCCAGGCCAACCTCCAGGCCATCCGCGACCGCGACGCCGCCGCCTATCTCGCCTGCTACCTCGATTCCGCCAACCTCGCCCGCACCGGCGCCGAGGGCTTCGCGCTCGGCTTCGCCGGCCTGGCGGCCGACGCCGGCAAGGGGTGGCCCGATCACATCGCCGCCGACGACGTTCACCTGCTCCCGGTGCTGCCCGGCCTGGTCTACGGCACCTACCGCTACCGGGTGCGCTACGGCACGCGCGAGGTGGCCGGGCTCTCCGAGCGGCTGTTCGTCAAGACCCCGGCCGGCTGGAAGATCGCCGTCAGCACCGCCTTCCAGGAGCCGCCCGCGACGCCGCCGCCCGCCCGCGTCCTCGCCGGCGCCACCCTCCTCGACGGCACGGGCGCTCCGCCGGTCGCCAACGCGGTGGTGGTGCTGAGCGGCGGCAAGATCGACTGCGCCGGCCCGCGCTCCGCCTGCCCGGTCCCGGCCGGCGCCGACGTGCTCGACGTCTCCGGCCTGTGGATCACTCCCGGCGTGATCGACGCCCACGTCCACTTCTCGCAGACCGGCTGGGCCGACGGCCGTCCCGACGCCCTCGACGTGCGCGCCCGCCATCCCTACGACCGGGTCGAGGCCGGGCTGCGCCTGCATCCCGAGCGCTTCGGCCGCTCCTACCTGTGCGCCGGCGTGACCGCGGTGTTCGACGTCGGCGGCTATCCCTGGACCCTCGCCCTGCCGGCCTGGGCCGAGCCCGACCCCAGCCTGCCGCGCATCGCCGCCGCGGGTCCGCTGATCTCCACCCTCGACCACTGGTTGAACCTGCCGGGCGAGCGCCAGTTCCTGTTCCTCCACGACGAGGCGTCGGCGCGCGACGGGGTGCGCTATCTCGCCGCCGAGGGCGCCGCCGCGGTCAAGGTGTGGTTCATCCCCGCCAAGCCGATCCCCGAGCTCGAGCCGCTGGTGGCGATTGCCGGCGACGAGGCGCGCCGCCACCAGCTGCGCATGATCGTCCACGCCACCGGCCTGGCGGAGGCGAAGGCGGCGCTGCGGGCCGGCGCCCGGCTGCTGGTGCACAGCGTCTGGGACCTGCCGGTGGACCAGGAGTTCCTCGACCTGGCGAAGCGCCAGGGCACCTTCTACTGCCCCACCCTCACGGTCATGCGCGGCTACCAGCGCATGTTCGAGAGCGCCGCCGGCCACCGGCCGCCGGCGGTGGACGACCCCAACGGCTGCGTCGACCCCGAGACCCTGGCGCGCGTCGCCGAGAGCGCCGCGACCGACAGCGGCCGCACCGCCGAGCAGCTTGCCGCCTCCGGCAAGCGCACCGACGAGCGCGAGCGCGTCGCCGCCGCCAACCTGCTCGCCGTCGCCCGCGCCGGCATCCCGATCGCCATGGGCACCGACGCCGGCAACCCGCTCACCCTGCACGGCGTCTCGGTCTATGCCGAGATGGAGGCCATGCAGCGGGCCGGCCTGCCGGCGCGCGACGTGCTGGTCGCCGCCACCCGCGGCGGCGCCGCCGCGATGGGCCGCGAGAAGGAGCTGGGCACGATCGAGAAGGGCAAGCTCGCCGACCTGCTGGTGGTCGCCGCCGATCCCGCGGCCGACGTCGCCAACCTGCGCCGCCTGCGCTACGTCGTGCGCGGCGGCGTGGTGCGCACGGTGGCCGAGCTCCACGCCCTCGCCGCCCCGCCGGCGCCCGCGGCGGCGCCAAAGCCCGCAGGTTAGTGTCGTTAGCGGCGCGGCGCGGGAATAAACCGCCCGCCCGTAGCTGTAACAGTTGTTGTATGAGCGACTTGGGCATCTCCGCCGCCGGCGACACCGTCCCGACCCGCTACTGGCATCGCCTCGACGGCGACCTCGGGCAGGGGCGCATCCAGTGCGACGTCTGCCCGCGCGCCTGCAAGCTGCTCGAGGGCCAGCGCGGCCTCTGCTTCGTGCGCGCCCGCGAGGGCGACCGCATCGTGCTGAAGACCTATGGCCGCTCGAGCGGCTATTGCATCGATCCGATCGAGAAGAAGCCGCTCAACCATTTCCTGCCCGGCACGCCGGTGCTCTCCTTCGGCACCGCCGGCTGCAACCTGGCCTGCAAGTTCTGCCAGAACTGGGACATCAGCAAATCGCGCGAGATCGACACCCTCTCCGACGGCGCCTCGCCCGAGCAGATCGCGCGCGCCGCGGCGCGCCTGGGCTGCGCCAGCGTCGCCTTCACCTACAACGACCCGGTGATCTTCATGGAGTACGCCATGGACGTGGCGGACGCCTGCCGCGCCGCCGGCATCCGGGCGGTGGCGGTGACCGCCGGCTACATCTGCCCCGAGCCGCGGGTCGAATTCTACCGCCACATGGACGCCGCCAACGTCGATCTCAAGGGCTTCACCGAGAGCTTTTACCGCAAGGTCTGCGGCGGCGAGCTGGCGCCGGTGCTCGACACCCTGCGCTACCTGCGCCACGAGACCGACGTCTGGTTCGAGATCACCACCCTGCTGATCCCCGGCGAGAACGACTCCGACGCCGAGCTGGACGCCTTGACCCGCTGGGTCGCCGCCGAGCTCGGTCCCGACGTGCCGCTCCACTTCACCGCCTTCCATCCCGATTACAAGATGCTGGACCGGCCGCCGACGCCGCCCGCCACGCTCACCCGGGCGCGCCGCATCGCGCTCGCCAACGGCCTGCGCTATGCCTACACCGGCAACGTCCACGACGAGGAGGGGGGCAGCACCTGGTGCCACGCCTGCGGCCAGCGCCTGATCGGCCGCGACTGGTACGTCCTCACCGCCTGGGGACTGACGCCGGACGGCGCCTGCCAGCGCTGCGGCACGCCCTGTCCCGGCCGCTTCGCCGGCCCGCCCGGCCGCTGGGGAGCCCGCCGCGTGCCGGTCCGCGGTGCTGGTTGCGGATCTCGCGCAGCCGGTGGTAGGCGCTGACGAAGGTGTCCTCGAGGCCGGAGTTCACCAGGTCCGCCTCGTCGGCGCCGTGGGTGATGGCGGCGACCTCGGTCGGGCCGAAGGACTTGTTGGTGGCGCCCTCGATGGCGGTCAGGATGCGCCGGAAAGCCTGCTCCTCGAAGCGCTTCTCCATCCGTCCGAAGCGCACGTGCGAGAGGTTCTTCAGCCACTCGAAGTAGGACACCAGCACGCCGCCGGCGTTGACGAAGTGGTCGGGCAGCACCAGCACGCCGCGCTTGCCCAGCATCTCGCTCGCCTCGCTGGTGAGCGGGCCGTTGGCGCCCTCGACGACGATCTTCGCCCTGATCCGGTGCGCGTTCTCGCGCGTCACCTGGTTCTCGAGCGCCGCCGGCACCAGGATGTCGCAGTCGAGCTCGAGGCCCGCCTCGCGGCACGGCAGGTCGGTGGCGCCGGGGAACCCGAGCATCGAGCCGGTTTCCCGCCGGTGCGCCCAGAGCTTGGCCAGCTCGATGCCCTTCGGGCCGTGGATGGCGCCCTCGTACTCGACGAAGCCGACCAGCACCGCCCCCGCGTCCTCCAGCAGCCGCGCGGCGTTGTAGCCGACGTTGCCCAGCCCCTGCACCACGATCCGCTTGCCGGCGAGGCCGCGCGACAACCCGAGCGGCTTCATGTCCTCCTCGACCTCGCACGCCTCGCGGGTCGCGATGGCGACGCCCCGCCCGGTGGCCTCGGCGCGTCCGCGGATGCCGCCCTGGGCGAGCGGCTTGCCGGTCACGCAGGCGGAGCCCTCGAGCTTGTCGGGCGAGAGCGCGATGTAGGTGTCGACGATCCAGGCCATCTCGCGCGGCCCGGTGCCGAAGTCGGGCGCCGGCACGTCGGTGCCGGGGCCGATGAAGTTCTTCTTCACCAGCTCGTAAGTGTAGCGGCGGGTGATGCGCTCGAGCTCCTGCGGCGTGTACTTCTTGCTGTCGATGGCGATGCCGCCCTTGGCGCCGCCGAACGGCACGTCCACCACCGCGCACTTGTAGGTCATCAGCGCGGCCAGCGCCACCACCTCGTCCTCGTTCACCCCCAGGCTGTAGCGGATGCCGCCCTTGGTCGGCAGCTTGTGGTGGCTGTGCTCGGCCCGCCAGGCGTGGATGACCTCGATCGAGCCGTCGGTGCGCTGCAGCGGGAAGGTGAAGTGATAGACGCTGTTGCAGTTCTTGATCAGCGTCAGGAGGTCCGGGTGATGGGTGGTGAGCGCCGCGGCCTTGTCGAAGTTCCGGTTGACCTGCTCGAAGAAGCTGATCGGCTCGGGCAGGGGTCGCTTGACGTTCACGAGTTCGTCGATGACGGTCATCTGATCTCCGATGATTTCCGATTAGGGGGGCGCGCCCGGTCTGGGCAAACGTTGCAGTGATAGCATTCTTGCCGAGCCACCCGCAACCCCTCGAAATCCTCGACCATGGCCCTCTTCGACCCCGCCGCCTGGGAGCGCGCGCTCTCGACCCCGCTGCTCGGCAACCCGGCCGGCGACTGGCTGCAGGCGGCCGGCGTCACCCTGCTGCTGCTGCTGGCGGCGTTGCTGATGAAGCTGGTGCTGCGCCGCCGCTACGGGGGGCCGGCGGTGCCGCCGGGGGCGGCGCGGGCGGCGCCGGCCGCCCTGGCGCCGGAGCTGGTCCTTGCCCTGATGCGCCGCACCCGTTGGGCGCTGCTGCTGCTGCCGGCGGTCTACGTCGGCGCGCTGGCGCTCGATCTCTCGCCGCGCGCCCAGGCCGCCCTGCGCACCTTCACCGTGCTGGCGGTGCTGCTCCAGGCGGCGTTCTGGGCGACGGTGGCGATCGAGCTCTGGGTGAGCCGCGAGCGCCGCCGCCGGCTGGAGCTCGACGCCGCGTCCGCGACGCTCATCGGCTCGCTCAACTTCGTCCTGCGCTTCATCCTCTGGGTGCTCATCGTCCTGCTCGCGCTGGAGAACCTGGGGGTCAACGTCACCGCCCTCGTCGCCGGCCTCGGCGTCGGCGGCATCGCCGTCGCCCTGGCCCTGCAGAACATCCTCGGCGACGTCCTGGCGTCGCTGTCGATCGCCATCGACAAGCCGTTCGTGCTGGGCGACACCCTCCAGGTGGACAACTTCGTCGGCACGGTCGAGGACGTGGGGCTGAAGACCACGCGCCTGCGCAGCTTGTCGGGCGAGCAGCTGATCTTCGCCAACGGCGATCTGTTGAAGAGCCGCATCCGCAATCTCAAGCGCATGGCGGACCGCCGCGTCGTGCTGGCGTTCGGGGTCGATTACCAGACCCGAGCCGAGCAGGTGGAGACGATCCCGGCGCTGCTGCGCACCATCATCGAGGCGCAGCCCCGCGTCCGCTTCGACCGCGCCCATCTGAAGGGTCTCGGCCAGTCCGCGCTCGATTTCGAGGCGGTCTACTTCCTGGACGATCCGGACTACAACCTCTACATGGATTCGCAGCAGGCGATCCTGATCGAGCTGATGCGGGCGCTGGAGCGCGCCGGCGTCCGCCTCGCCCAGCCGGACCGCACCCTGTGGATCGCCGCCGAGGCCGAGCCGCCGGCCCCGCCCTCCCGCGAGCAACCCGCCGGCCCCGCCGTGCGTAGTTAGCGTGCGTATTGAAAGGAGTACCCCTTGCGTATGGCTTCCCGAGCCCTGGCCTTTACCGCTCTCCTGTCGCCGGCGCTCCTGCCGCTGCTGCCCGTCCCGGCCGCCGCCCAGCCAGCGCAGCAGCAACAGCCGCCGCCGCCCGGCGAGGCGCGCCTCCTGCGGTACCCCGACATCCATGGCGACGCCATGGTCTTCGTCTATGCCGGCGCCCTCTGGCGGGTGGAGGCGGCGGGCGGCGTGGCGCGCCGGCTGCCCTCGCACCCGGGGCTGGAGCTGTTCCCGAAGTTCTCGCCCGACGGCCGCTCGGTCGCCTTCACCGGCGAGTACGGCGGCAACCGCCAGGTGTTCGTGATCGGCGTCGACGGCGGCGCCCCCCGCCAGCTCACGTTCCACAACGACATCGGCCCGCTGCCGCCGCGCGGCGGCTACGACAACCAGGTGCTGGGCTGGACGCCGGACGGCAAGAACGTCGTCTTCCGCGCCAACCGGGTGCCCTGGAGCGACCGCAACGGGCGCCCCTACCTGGTGCCCGCGGCCGGCGGCATGGAGCGGCCGCTGCCCATCCCGGAGAGCGGCAACGGCAGCTTCTCGCCCGACGGCAAGCGCTTCGTCTACACCCCGCTGCAGTCCGAGTTCCGCGGCTGGAAGCGGCATCGCGGCGGCCGCGTCCAGGACGTCTGGATCTACGACCTCGGCGCCGGCAAGGCGGAGCGCATCCTCGCCGACCCGGCGACCGACAACCAACCGCTGTGGATCGGCGACAAGATCTATTTCACCTCGGACCGCGAGCACACCCTCAACCTCTACTCCTACGACCTCGCCTCGCGCCAGGTCCGCAAGCTCACCCAGAGCGACACCTACGACGTGCTGTGGCCCAGCGCCGGCGGCGGCGCCGGGGCGGGCGGCCAGATCGTCTACGAGGCCGGCGGCTTCATCTACCGCTTCGATCCGGCGAGCGAGAGCAGCGTCAGGGTGCCGATCCGCATCCTCAGCGACCTGCCGCAGACCCTGCCCTATTTCAAGAACGTCCGCGGCAACGTCGAGTCCGCCGACATCTCGCCGACCGGCAAGCGCGCCGTCCTCGGCGCCCGCGGCGCCGTCCTGACCCTGCCCGCCGAGAAGGGCGAGGTCCTCGAGCTGGCGGCCACTCCCGGCGTGCGCGCGATGAATCCCGTCTGGTCGCCGGACGGGCGCTGGATCGCCTACCTGAGCGACCGCAGCGGCGAGTACGAGATCTACGTGCGCGACGCCGCGGGCGCCGCCGCGGAGCGGCGCGTCACCAGCGGCGGCGACGTCTGGCGCTTCCCGCCCCGCTGGTCGCCCGACAGCCGCAAGCTGGCGTTCGGCGACCGCCGCCACCGGCTGCTCTACGCCGACGTCGCGACCGGCAGGGTGGTGGACGCCGACCGCAGCGCCTACAACGACATCACCACCTACGCCTGGTCGCCCGACAGCCGCTTCATCGCCTACGCCAAGCAGGCCAGGTCGCAGCTTTCGACGCTCTGGGTCTACGCGCTCGACCAGGGCAAGGCGACCCAGCTTTCCGGCGGTATGGCGAGCGAGACCGAGCCGGTCTTCGATCCGGCCGGGCGCTATCTCTACTTCCTGTCCGATCGCGATTTCCACCTCACCTTCAGCGCTTTCGAGGCCGACTACCTGTACACCCGGCCGACCCGCGTCTACGCCGCGACGCTGGCGAAGAACGGGCCGCCGCTGCTCCTGCCCGAGAGCGACGAAGAGCCCGCCGCGGCGGCGCCGAAGCCGGCCGACGGCGGTAAGGGCGCCAACGACTCCGACAACGCCAAGGATTCCAAGGACGAGACGCACGCCGCCGCCGTGCCGCCGCGCGTGCGCATCGACGTCGCGGGCTTCGAGGACCGCGTCCAGGCCCTGCCGGCCGCGGCCGGCGCCTATTCCAACCTCCAGGCGTCCGGGACCGCGGTGTTCTACCTCGCCGCCGCGGACGACGGCGATGGCGGCGGCGGCGCCGCGGGCGCCGGCGCCGCCCAGCTCAAGATGTTCGACCTCAAGGCCAGGAAGCAGAGCCTGGTGCTCGACAAGGTCGCCGCCTACCAGCTCTCCGCCGACGGCAAGAAGGTCCTCTTCCAGCACGGCCAGGACTGGGGCATCGCCGACGCCAAGCCCGACCAGAAGAGCGGCGAGGGCCTGCTGCCGCTCGACAAGCTGCAGCTCCGGGTGCACCCGCGCGAGGAGTGGCGCCAGATGTACGCCGACGCCTGGCGCATCATGCGCGACTGGTTCTACGACCCCGGCATGCACGGCGTCGACTGGGCGGCGATGCGCGACCGTTACGGCGCGCTGCTGCCCTATCTCGGCTGCCGCGACGATCTCGATTTCCTGCTCGAGGAGCTCGGCGCCGAGCTGTCGGCCGGCCACGTCTACGTGACGCGCGGCGACGAGCCGGAGGTGACGCGGGTGGAGGGGGGCCTGCTCGGCGCCGAGATCGAGGCCGATCCTTCCGGGGTCTTCCGCATCGCCCGCATCTTTCCCGGCGAGAACTGGCACGACGCCGTCCGCTCGCCGCTGACCGAGCCCGGCGTGCACGTCGAGGAGGGCGACTTCATCCTTGCGGTGGACGGCCAGCCGACGCGCGGCGTCGACAACTTCTACCGGCTGCTCGAGAACAAGGCCGGACGCGTGGTCGTCCTGCGGGTCGCCGCCAGCGCGGCCGGCAAGGGCGCGCACGACGAGCGGGTGCGCCCGGTCAAGAGCGAGCAGAGCCTGCGCTACCTCGCCTGGGTGAGGCGCAGCCGCGAGTGGGTGGACCGGGCCTCGGGCGGGCGGATCGGCTACATCCACCTGCCGGACACGGCGGTCGCCGGCAACCGCGAGCTGTTCAAGAGCTTCTATCCCCAGGCCGGCAAGCAGGCGTTGATCCTCGACGACCGCTACAACGGCGGCGGCTTCATCCCGGACCGCATGATCGCCCTGCTCAGCCGCCCGCTGCTGAACTACTGGGTGCAGCGCGGCATCGTCGAGCCCAACACCACCCCGGGGTTCGTCAACACCGGCCCGAAGGTCTGCCTGATCAACGGCAGCGCCGGCTCCGGCGGCGACGCCTTCCCCTACTACTTCCGCAAGCTCGGCCTGGGGCCGCTGATCGGCACCAAGACCTGGGGCGGCCTCATCGGCCTGTCGGGCAATCCCCCCCTGCTGGACGGCGGCAGCCTGTCGACGCCGGCGTTCCGCTTCCTCGACACCGAGGGGCACTGGGTGGTCGAGAACGTCGGCGTGCTCCCCGACGTCGAGGTCGTCGACCGTCCCGACGAGATCGCCAGGGGGCACGACCCGAGCCTCGAACGCGCCGTCGCCTACCTGCTGCAGGAGATCGAGAAGCATCCGCCGGCGCCGGTGAAGGTGCCGCCGATCCCGCGCGCCGGCGGCTGAGGGGGGACTCGTCAGGGCGGCGTCCAGGTTGTAGACTCAGCGGGTTGCGGTCTCTGCCGACCGATCGGAGACGGGGCGGGGGGGTGAGTGTGCCCACCTCGCCGCTTGGCGTTTTGCCCCGGCCGATCTCTTCCGAGGTGACGCGATGCGAAACGAGGGGCCCTTCATCAGCAGCTGCGGCGTCGAGCGGCAGGGGGTGTCGGAGGCCGGCACCGTGTACTGGAACCTGCCGCCGGCGCGGCTGTGCGAGATGGCGGTGCGGCGCGACGAGGCGACGCTGGCGAACCGCGGCCCGCTGGTCTGTCTGACCGGGTCGCAGACCGGCCGCTCGCCGCAGGACAGGTTCGTCGTCGGCGACCCCTCGATCGACGCCGACATCTGGTGGGGGGAGGTCAACCGGCGCTTCGAGCGCGAGCGCTACGACGCCCTGTGGGAGCGGGTGCGGCGCTACCTGGCCGGCCGCGACCTGTTCGTCTGCGACGGCTACGCCGGCGCCGATCCGCGGTTCCGGCTGCCGGTGCGGGTGATCACCGAGCTCGCCTGGCACAACCTGTTCGCCGGCAACATGTTCATCCGCGAGCCCGACGGCGCGCGCCTCGCCGCCTTCGAGCCCGGCATGACGGTGATCGACGCCGCCCTCTTCCAGGCCGATCCGGCGCGCGACGGCACCCGCAGCAGCACGTTCATCCTGCTCGACCTGGCGCGGCGGGTGGTGCTCATCGGCGGCACGCGTTACGCCGGCGAGATCAAGAAGAGCGTGTTCAGCGTCATGAACTACCTGCTGCCGCAGCAGCAGGTGCTGCCGATGCACTGCAGCGCCAACTACGGCGCCACGCGCGACGACGTGGCGCTCTTCTTCGGCCTCTCCGGCACCGGCAAGACGACCCTGTCGTCGGACCCGGAGCGCAAGCTGATCGGCGACGACGAGCACGGCTGGGGCGCCGACGGCGTGTTCAACGTCGAGGGCGGCTGCTACGCCAAGGTGATCCGGCTGTCCCCCGAGGGCGAGCCCGAGATCTACGAGACCACCCGCCGCTTCGGCACGGTGCTGGAGAACGTGGTCTGCGACGCGGCGACCCGCGAGCTCGACCTCGACGCCGATACGCTGACCGAGAACACCCGCAGCAGCTATCCGCTGACCCAGCTCGCCAGCGTCGACCTGGGCGGCCGCGCCGGCCACCCCAGGAACGTGCTGTTCCTGACCTGCGACGCGCTCGGCGTGCTGCCGCCGATCAGCCGGCTCACCGAGGAGCAGGCGATGTACCACTTCCTTTCCGGCTACACCGCGCGGGTGGCCGGCACCGAGCGCGGCGTGACCGAGCCGAAGGTGACGTTCAGCACCTGTTTCGCGTCGCCGTTCCTGCCGCTCCATCCCGGCGTCTACGCGGGCATGCTCGGCGAGCGCCTGGCGCGTCACCGGGCGCGGGTCTGGCTGATCAACACCGGCTGGACGGGCGGCCCCTCCGGCGTCGGCCAGCGGATCAAGCTCGGCTTCACCCGCCGCATGGTGCGAGCGGCGCTCGCCGGCGAGCTCGACAGCGTCGCCACCTGGACCGACCCGATCTTCGGCCTCGCGGTGCCCGAGCATGTCGAGGGCGTGCCCGACGGCGTGCTGCGGCCGCGCGACAGCTGGAAGAGCCCCGCCGACTACGACGCC
>WNFI01090718.1_pt1 | contig 10832 bp, 8 predicted proteins | sample 5400471 | NCBI WGS metagenome assembly WNFI01 (sample SAMN13153348, study PRJNA577476) | soil metagenome | isolation source: 100 cm saprolite on Douglas fir-dominated hillslope | place: USA:California | collected 2013-09-17 | reverse complement strand
CGCTTCGACATGGTCGGCATGTATCAGACGCGCCACTTTCTCGCCGCCAAGCTCTTCGGCGTACTGCTCCAGCTCGGACGCGAGGGTCTGCGCGAGCATATCATGCGCCACACAGACCTGGCCCGCTATATGATGGATAAAATCAAAGCCAGCCCGGACCTGGAACTGCTGGCTGATACCGACCTGACGGCTGTCTGCTTCCGCTACGCGCCCGCCGCTCTACGCGGAGATGACAAGCGCCTGAACGCGCTCAACAAAGAGATCGTGCGCCGCCTGATGCTGGGCGGCGAGAAAGCCTTTGTCAGCGGCACCGACATCGATAGCCGCTACGCCATCCGCTCCTGCGCCCTGCACTATAACCTGAACGAATACGACGTGGAGACGATTCTGGATGTCGTAAGGCGCGTGGGCAAACAGACATAAGACGAAAGAGATAGAAGTGCCGGATACATCCCCTCGTATCCGGCACTCGCTTATCCTATGCGCAGTTTTGGTGCGTTCGGCAGGCGATGATCCTCGTAATGATCAATCGCGTCGATACGCAGCCAAAGCTGAATACGCTCGTTTGCAAATGCTGTTTCTGGTAGCTCTTTGAGAAAGCGTTCAAATGTAGTCAAGACGGCCGCAAATTTTTCCTCAACAGCTTCACGAGTCCATGACTGATAGCGTTCAATTACCTCCGCATTAAATTCATCCATGTCGTTTGCTGGTGGAACGAGGTGGCCACTGAGGATCTCGAACGATCGTTGCATAGATCGCTCCCACCATGCCATCGTATGCACCAGCACATCTTGAACACGAGAAAATCCTTGTGCTTGTGCATAGAGAAGCTGCTCCTCCCCTGATAACTCATGTAGCCGTGAGAGATACCGCTTCCATCCAGGATCAAGGGCTGCTAAGAGCTCTTGACGGCTGTACTGTTGATTTTCTGATCCCATTGTGTCCCGTCCTTTCTGAATAGAAAACGTTAATACGCGTTGTCAATCACCGATTGCTCCTTCGAGAAAGTGTGGTGTTACTTTTCCGTAAGGAGATCAAGCAGACGTTCTCGATCAGTCGTATTCCTGATGAGAAATAGCTTCTCCTTATACCTTTCAAGATACAGTCGCACGAACTCTTCTGTAGGTGGTATGGCAAGCTTCTGATAGGTTTCGAGGTACGCCTGTACAAAGTCCTCTGTAGGTGGTGAGGACCCCTCTTGATGCGTTTCAAGATACCTGCGAAGAGCTTCTATTGAAGATTCGTCAGCACGATCCAGGTTTAAGATGTAGCGACGTGCATATTTTAAGAGCTTGAGGAGTGCTTTGATACCATTTATCCCAGGATAACGATTGGTGCCACGTAGACTGTTCAAGATGTGGCGGCGAATCATACGCCATGCGGCCACAGGCCAGGAGACCTCAAGCAACACGATGCAATCAGCGTGATACAGCATTGGCTCAGTCCAAATGAGATAGATCCCTTCGGTGATCCATGCTGGTTGCTCAGCAATGGCAATGGCATTTTCCTGTTCCCAATTTACCTGATCAAGGTCATAATGGGGAATATGCAATCGGGAAGAGATGTCCTGTGCCAGGGTTGTCTTTCCGCTGCCAGATGCCCCAAGAATGTGTATTTTCATCGCTCTTCCGTTTCTATAACCAGCCAAACATAGACAGCTCGACAACGCAAGACTGTCTATGCCTGGCTCTCATAGTTCTACTTTTGTCCGATATACAGGAAATGACCTGCCATCCCCAATCCTTCGGGCATTCTCCCTGCCTCCTCAATCAGATCGAGCCAGGCTTCAGCCTGCTCAAGTGTAAGTTTGAGCAGATTCTCTTCGTGCCATTGCGCGAACGATTCGACACCTACCAGCGCGATCTCGTGAAAATTTGTGAAATCGGCACGAAACTCCGCGCTGGTAGTCATATGGATTGTCGGAGGCACGCCTGGTTCCGGCGACCGGAAATTTCCGGTTTTGATATATGGTGCTAGCCACTCTCGATCGTCCAGGATATTCTCAGGCCCGTCTGAGTAGATCCAACTCAGCATGGTCATGCGATTGATCCCTGCCGCGAAGAGCAGGCCGCCCTTGCGCAGGATGCGCCTCGCCTCTTCAACCGCCTGCTGCCTCTCCTCTGGCAGACTCAGGTGGTAGAACGGGCCAAGCATCAGAACGGCGTCACAGGATTCATCGGGAATGAACGAGAGGTCCGTTGCTGAGGCATTGGTGACGCTCAGGATGTGCCCGCCCAGGCCCGCGTTGGTCAGCCGCTCTTGCGCTGCCGCGAGCAGGCGTGACGCGACATCGACCAGGTGAACGTTGCTGCCACGGCTGGCCAGGAGTTCGCTATAATGGCCAACACCCACACCCACATCCGCAACGGCCGCGCCCTCTGGGATGTAGCGCAGCAGATAACGTTTGGTGATCGCGTACTCGACCGGAGCATACTTCTCCAGGCGCTCCCTCTCATGATTAATTCCATTCCTCACACCATCCGGCAGATCGGCATCGTAGGATTGCCCGGCGAGCGCGTGGTGCCTGGCCAGTTTATAGTGTTTCGCGATTTGTGACATGTTGCTTCCCTTTTCTGTTAAAGAACAGCACTACTTGCAACGACAATTAGGGGAGTCAATGGTGCCAGAAAAGGAGATGGGGAGGTATGGCAATCATCTGCACGATGATATTGATACTCTTTTCGGAGCAAAATGACAGCATGAGCCTGTCAAGGGTGTAGTTCGTGGGGAAAATCAGCGATGCACTCGCCGGAGATCCAGACTCGACACCTGTTTGCTGCGCGCTTCTCCATACCACCTGGCACCATCGAACACTCGCTTTTCTGCATACGCAGCATCTCGCCCACAGACCAGCAAAGGCTGTAAAGCAAGGATAGCATAGATCAACCAGCAATACGGCAACAAAACGCCCATTGCTCGCGGATCGATACAGTGTATGGGAAAGCAAGGATAGTGCCGATTTCAGCCATTGAGGGTGAAACCGGATGGAGTTAGCGCTGAGCCGGCATAAGTGTCAATACCTCCGTGTATGAGATTGATTTGATTATAGAGTATATGGATGAGGATTGCAAGAGCGAATGGGCGAATTTGTACAACATTTGTTTTACCTCAGCTTAGACGATGTAAATCGGCTGGAATGGAATGGCGTGATAGATTGCCAGGTTGTAGCCTCATGGCATTAGAAACAATCCAAATGACCACCGTATATGTCCAAGACCAGGACGCAGCCCTGAATTTTTATGTCAACAAATTGGGGATGGAGAAGCGCATGGACAACGTCTTTGGGCCTGGCATCCGCTTCCTGGTAGTGGCTCCCAAAGAGAGCGCCACGGGTATCGTGCTGCAAGCGGGGCAACAAAACAACATGCCGGTTGGCGGTTTCACGGGCCTCGTCTTCGGCTCAAGCGATATCGAGGGTACTTATCAGGAACTGCACAGCCACGGGGTAACATTCACGGAGAAGCCAACAGCGCAACCATGGGGTGCCATGCAGGCTCAATTCACCGATCTTGATGGCAACGGCTTTGTGCTGGTCAGCAAATAATGCTATAACGTTGCCTATTATCAAATGTGGAAACAAAAAGCGGCGGAGACGATTAGTGAAATCGTCTCCGCCACCCTCAAGATTGATTTTAATTGGCGCGTGTGAAATCCGTCTATTGAGTAGATCGATCAGTAGGCGATATAAGTGGGCCCATTAAACAGAAAATCGATTGGAAATCTTTCTCTGCTACACCATCTGGCCGGCTGATTGGTGTGCTAGAGAGATATTCAAGAAAGGAAAAGCAGAATGGAGTATCGCGAAGTAAGCCCGACTGATCCAGATCCTACGGGGCAGGGGCAACCAACCGGCCACGGCGTGCAGCGGATATCGCCAGAAGACAGCGATCCGCCTCCATCGTCAACTAGCGGAACAAAATAGGCTCGGAGGTTCGTGTTAGCTCGTGTGAAATCATATAAGCTAACACGAACCTCAGTGGAGCGGTTTGACTGCGTTTTACGATGGCAGAGCCGCCGCGCGTTCGTCGCGCACCGCGAAGTAGGACGACTGCGGATGGTGCACGATGATCGCGGCGGTTGACTGTTCGGGCACGAGTTGGAAGGCGTCGGTCAGTTCGACGCCAATGCTGGTGCTGGCGGGCAGCAGTTGGAAGACCTTGGTGTGGTCCTCCAGGTCGGGGATCGCGGGATAGCCCCAGCTATAGCGCCGACCCTGCTCGCCGCTCAGGCCCAGTTCGTGCCGCACGAGGCGATTCGTATATTCGGCCAGCCCTTCGGCCATTTCGACCGCGAGACCATGCACGAAATACGCCTCTGAGTAGTTGCCAGCGTCTTGCAAACGCTGGATCGCTTCGCTGGCCGCCTCGCCCATCGTGACCACCTGCAAAGGCACAACGTCAACCTTGCCGCTTGCCACCGAGGCAAAGTAGTCGGCCAGACAGAGGCGCTCGCGCTCACGCTGCCTGGGGCACTGCAAACGCGTGACCTCTAGCAACGTACCCTGCTCTGTCCACGCCTGGTGATCGTAGATGATCAGCTCATTGCCGCTCGACTGGCAGGGGAAGTAACCATAGACCACGCGCGGCTGCAAGTAGCGCTGCTGGCGAGCCTCGCGCAGCATCCGTTCCAGACGCGGCTCAAACTCCTCCGCGACCAGACGACGAAATTCCTCGCCGTGGGACTTACCGCCCCAGTGCAAGCGGTAGAGCGTATTCAGATCGATACATTCGGCCACATCTTCCAGGCCAATACGCTCCAGCACTCGCGGTCCCCAGAACGGCGGCGTGGGAATTGGCCCGTCGCGCTTGATGGCATCCGAAGGTCGAGTATCCTCTTCCACAGGCTCGGTGGAGGCTTGTGTGGTTCTGGCTGGCTTCAGGCGTTCGCGCAAAGCCTCCTCGCTGACCCTGGCCACAAAGGCAGCGTGCTGTTCGGGTGTACTGGTCAGCTTATCGACGATCTCCAGTCCCTCGAAGGCGTCGCGAGCGTAGAAGACGCCGGGCGTGTAGGGTTGAGGAGTCGCGTCCGGCGTCTGCTCATCGACGAAGAGAATGCGCCGCCCATACGAGCGATTGATGGCCGCGCCGCCGACAATCACCGGGAAGTCCAGGCCGCGTTTGTGCAGTTCTTTGACGCAGAGCGGCATCTGCTTCGAGGTGCTGACCAGCAGGGCCGAGAGGCCAATAGCGTCGGCCTTGACCTCGATAGCTTTGTCCAGGATGGTGTTCAGCGGCACCTGCTTGCCCAGATCGTAGACGGTATAACCGTTATTGCTCAGGATGGTGTTCACGAGATTTTTGCCGATATCGTGCACATCGCCGAAGACCGTGGCCAGCACGACCTTGCCCTTGGTGTAGCCCTCTTTGCGCTCCAGATACTGCTCCAGGCGGCTCACCGCGCGTTTCATTACTTCCGCCGATTGCAGCACAAAAGGCAAGATCAGTTCACCAGCGCCAAAGCGGTCGCCAACATCCTTCATGGCTGGCAGCAGGACCGTATTGAGCACATTCCCCCCCGCGTCACCAGTTGCGATACTCTCTTCAGCGGCTCGTTCGGCAATGGCCTGGTCAATCAGATCCTCGACCCCTTCTTTGCGGCGGTGCAGGACCTGCCAGTGCAGACGCTCAAAGACGGTCATGCCCTCGGTAGGATCAACTTTCGCATTAGCGTCGCCGCTCTGTGGCTCATGGGCCTCCTTGACTGCGTGATAGAGGAAGACGCTGTTGAGGACCGCCCGCGCGTGCTGCTTGAGGCCAAACGAGACATTGCTCACCCCCAGGATCGTCAGCACGCCCGGCAGCTCAGCCTTGATGCGTTTAATCGCATCCAGCGTCTCGATCGCCGCCGTTTGCAGATCCTCCTGGCCTGTGGTAATGGGGAAAGTCAGGGCGTCGAAAATCAGGGCGTTAGGTGAAAGGCCATACTCGTTCACACAAATATCGTAAATTTTATGCGCGATTTCCACTTTGCGCTCGCAGGTTTTGCCCATGCTGATCTCATCGATCGTCAGCGCGACCAGCGCCGAGCCATGTTCGATGGCCAGCGGCACCACGCTCTCGATGCGCTGGCGTCCATTCTCCATATTGATCGAATTGATCAGCGCGCGTCCAGGGTAAATTTCCAGCGCCTGTTTAATCACATCCGCCTCGGTCGAATCGATGACCAGCGGCGCTTCGATGCCCATCGAGAGCTTCTTGACGGTACGCGCCATCTGGTTGCCCTCGTCGACGCGCTCGGTCAGGGCCACCGAGATATCCAGAGTGTGCGCGCCACCCTCGACCTGTTCGCGGGCAATGCCCAGCAGGGTATCGTAGTCGTCGTTGAGCAACGCCTGCTTGGCTTTGCGGCTGCCCGTGGCGTTGACGCGCTCACCGACGATCAGCGGCGCGGGATTCTGCACCAGCGAGGTTGCGCGAATGCCGCTGGTGACAAAGGGTAGCGCGATGCGTTTGAAGTCCTTCTGCGCGAAGTTGCTCTCGGTCTGGGAACGTGGCTTGCGCGGGGCGTTGCGGCAGGCTTTGACGATCTCGCGCATATGTTCGTGGCTATTGCCGCAGCAGCCGCCGACGATATTTACGCCAAATTCGCTGATAAACTCGCTCAGGGCTGTGGCCATCTCCTCAGGTTTCGTGGGGTAGACCGCGTGACCATTCTCGTTCAGGGGGATGCCCGCGTTGGGTAGGGTCGAGATAGGCAGCGGGCAATTCTCAGCCAGGTAGCGCACCGGTTCGCGCATATGCTCAGGGCCGGTCGAGCAATTCAGACCGATGATATCCACGCGCAGGGCGAGCAGGGTATTCATCACCGCGGCAATATCGGTACCCAGCAACATGCGTCCGCTAGTATCCAGTGAAACCTGGGCCTGGATCGGCACGCTACGACCCGCCTCATGCATCGCGCGGCGCATGCCGGTAATCGCGGCTCGCACCTCCAGAATATCCTGGCTCGTCTCGATCAGCAGCACATCCACGCCGCCTTCCAGCAGGGCCGCAGACTGTTCGCGGAAGATCTCGACCAGTTGTTGATAGGTGATATTGCTTAGCGAGGGATCGTCTGAAGAGGGCAGCATACCGGTGGGTCCGACCGAGCCGGCCACGAAGCGCGGCTGAGCGGGTGTGCTATAGCGGTCAGCCAGGCGACGAGCCAGTTGCGCGGCCTTGAGATTGATCTCGTGTGTATACTTGCCCACACCATACTCGTCCAGCTTCAGGCGACTGGCCGTAAACGAATTTGCCTCCAGCACATCGCAGCCTACCGCCAGAAAACCCTCCTGGATCTCCTCAATCACCGAGGGTTTGCTGAGTATGAGATATTCATTGCAGCCCTCAGTCGCCTGCCCGCCGTAGTCTTCCGCGCTCAGGTTATAGCGCTGGATATTCGTGCCCATGGCCCCGTCGTAGATGATGACGCGCTGGGCGAGAACGTCAAGAAATTGACTCATGGATGTCCCTCCAAATCTCCCTTTGGAGTGTTCATGGGCCTGCAACGCTGGTTTACCTGGCTGAACACTAAGTAAGGGTAACTATGTTTCGGTTACGATTGATTTATGCTTCATGGTCAGTGCGCAAGAGTCGAGGCTTGCGGCCCGCGCTAACCCGCTTCACTTCATATTCATGGCCTTTGTACTCTCCTTGTTGCTTACGCCGATTAGTGCGATTCGCTTATAAAGATCGAAAATGATGCTCTTTTGTTTCGTTTGTAGCACCGCACCTGGCTCAGCCCTCCGCCAGCCAGTAGCTTTGTGTCCGCGCATAATCCCCGCGGAGATCGGCACCCAGCCGCCGTGGCAGATGGAGCCGATGATCTTGCCCTGAGCGTCCATGTCGCGCACCAGTTGCAACATATGGGGATTCCGGCGCATCTTATCGGGTGCCCAGCCGCCGGGAATCACCAATCCGGCGAGTCCATCCGCGCTGGGAGCCTCCTCGGCGCACACATCGGGTTGAATTTCCAGGCCATGTTTGCCGTGTAGGATCTGGTTCGTGATACCAATCGAGATCACACGCCCGCCCTCCTCGCGCAAACGCATCAGAGGGACCCAATATTCCAGATCTTCAACTTCCGGGCCGACCAGGTAGCCGATGGTCTTGCCCTGTAAACGCAACGCGCCCATACCGCCGCTCCTTTTCTAGATGATGCAAGATTGATAGAGAGTTTCCGTCCCTATTATAGCACGCGTGCGGCAGAGATTCTTGGGGCGGTGCCACACCGACAACGCAAAGGAATCACGTATGAGCAAGCTGGGTTGCACAGCCTCCAGGGCGGGCGCAAGGACCGCCCCTACTACGGACGGGTATTTGTTTATGGGGGGGCGTTTCGCACGTAAGACAGGCATTCAGGTGATTCACTTGTTCATTAGAAGCCGATCACCTCGCCCTGCGCCCAGGTCTCATCCATAGTACGGGTGGCCCTTGTGCCCGCCCTGGAGGCTGGGTGAGGGGCATTATCAGACTTTCTTACCGCTCTGGCTTGCGAGAAGTTCTATCATATCCGCGAACCGGGCGCGCGGGAGCATCGTAGCGGATTGTTTCCTGGATCTCGGCATCATCAGCCCAGGCGTCCTCTTCCTGAATCGCCATCGGCCCGCCCATCGTATCGGCAGCCAGGGAGGCGCGCCGGGGCACGATATGTGCTCCTGGGCCTGGATTATCCTCGTAGGGGATCTCATTCCCATTTGTCACCTCTGCCTCCAGGCTGGCCAGACCTTTCTCAATGCTGAGAATTGAACGTCCAATGTCGGTTTCGATATTGTTCAGGTGATCGCGCAGGGCGCGCAGGGTTTCGACGACATAGCCATCGGCCTCGTTCTTCAACTGCTCGGATTCCCCCTCGGCCCGCTGGAGCAGTTCCTGCGAACGCATCTCCGCCGCCTTGAGTAAACCTTCGCGGTTCACCGCCAATTCCGACTCCTCGCGAGCGCGCGCCAGCAGTGCATTGGCCTCCGCCTGCGCCTGGGCCAGAATGCGTTCCTTGTCTTGAATCACGCGCCGGGCCTGCTTGATCTCGTCGGGAATGGTGGTGCGCAACTGGTCAACAATATTCAGAATATCCGCTTCCTTCAGAATAATCTGATTGACCAGCGGCATGCGGCGGCTGGTCGCAATCAAATTTTCCAGGCGATCAACGAGGTATAGTATATCCACTCTCTGGCTCCATCCCACCTGTTTTACAAAAACACGCTACGCTCTACTCCCCAAATTTCTTCTGTAATGCTTGTACCACTATCGGAGGCAGCATATCGTCCACATTACCGCCCAGACGCGTCACCTCTTTAAGCAACGAGGAACTGATGAAGACCTGCTCCAGATTTGTAAAGAGGCAGACAGTCTCGATCTCTGGTGCCAGCTTGTGATTCATCAAACCCTGCGGGAATTCAGCGTCAAAATCGTTTTGCGAACGCAATCCCTTGACGATGGCATGGCCGCCCAACGCGCGCGCATGATCCACGGTCAGTCCGGTAAAGGTATCGACGTGTACATTGGGCAAGTTCTCATTGGCAATGACCGCGCGCCAGAGATCCATGCGCTCTTCAACGGTAAAAAGCAGATTTTTGGTTGGGAAGGCATAGACCGAAACGACCAGCGTATCAAAGAGCCGCGCAGCCCTGCGCACGATATCAAGGTGCCCATTGGTTAATGGATCGAAGCTGCCTGGATAGATTGCAATCCGCTCAGACCGCTGCTGATTACTCAACGTTTCTCTCTCCTTTAAGCTGGCGCTCCGTCATGGCGACGCCCAGAATCGTGGTATGGTCCATATTAAACCATATCATTGCATTTTCCACAATAGCGATCTTTCCCTCGCGGGATCGTTTCCTCTGATGCTTTCCTTGCAGGTATCAACATTAGCAGAAACTATAGGCCAATTGGACTAGAAAAAAGTGGCGAACTGGCTATTCCATTCCCATAGGTGACAGGCTTGATATAATATCGTTGGTGACTTTTAATCATTCTTTCTTAGTGCAAAGATACGTAACCTTTTCAGCTTACCCTTGTACAATTCCTCAAGGTGCGGGCAGTCTGGCTGTAGCTTGATTGCGATCCGCTTGAGGATGCTGTAATGCTTGAGGACACTGAAATACAGAGGGAATTTGCTATGACTCTACCCGCATCCTCTGGACCCTCTCTCACACGCTACCGGGTCGCTGCTATTCAGTTTAACCCGCTCCTGGGGAAGAAAGCAGAGAACGTGGAGCGTCTGCTCCAGCTTGTCGAGGAGGCGGCGCTTCAGGAGGCACGCCTGATCGTCCTTCCCGAAATGGCAACGACCGGCTACTGCTGGCTTTCGCGTGAGGAGATTGCCCCGTACGTTGAACCCATTCCTGGCCCTACGACTGAGCGTTTTCAAGAGCTGGCGGCCCGCTATAACTGCTTCATCGCGCTCAGCATGGCAGAGGTGGACCCCGCTACTGATGTCTACTATAACGCTCAGGCCTTGATTGGTCCTGAGGGTATCGTCGGCACCTATCGCAAGGTCCACTCGTATATCTCAGAACTCCGTTGGGCGCGAGATGGCGACCTGGGCTTCCCGGTCTGGGAAACGCCTCTGGGGCGGCTGGCTGGCATGATCTGCATGGATGCGATGTACTTCGAGTCAGCGCGCATTCCTGCCCTGCATGGGGCTGATGTGATCCTCTTCTCTACCAACTGGGTGGATGAGCATTCTCCCAGTAGCTGGTGGATGACCCGCGCCCTGGAGAATGGCGTCTATATCATCGCCGCCAACCGCAGCGATGTCGAGCGCAGCACAGAATTTAGCGGGGGAGCTTGTATCCTCGATCCCGACGGAAGTATTCAGGCATCGCTCGACACTGGCGAAGGGATTGTCTATGG
>WNFI01071461.1_pt1 | contig 10832 bp, 11 predicted proteins | sample 5400471 | NCBI WGS metagenome assembly WNFI01 (sample SAMN13153348, study PRJNA577476) | soil metagenome | isolation source: 100 cm saprolite on Douglas fir-dominated hillslope | place: USA:California | collected 2013-09-17 | reverse complement strand
ACCTGCCCGGCTTCGTGCTCGGTCATCGTCGTCGTGCCGTCGGGCTTATCGGCGGACATGGAATCGCTCCTTCAGCTGAGATGCGCAAGCGCAGTCCCGTGACCCCGGTGTCCGGGAGTCTGGGCGGACTGCCCTGCCGACACTCTCCGCCTGGGACGACCGCGTTCGCGTCTGTGGGATCCCTAGCCGACACCCCTGCCTCCGGGCCGGCCCGGACTCCCGGGAGCGTTTGCGGGAGCGTCCGCGGCGAAGAACGCGTGCGCCCGGCCCAAGCGCCGATCGCCGATATCGGGTAAGCATGGCCATGTGGCGGCGGAGACGGCGCGTTACTGGCGGCACGCGGCGGTGCCCCGCGTGGACCTGCTGCGCGCGAGGGTCCTGACCCACCGCTACAACCGGCACGCGCACGAGACGTTCACACTGGGGCTGATCGAGGCCGGAGTGGAGGAATTCGAGTACGGCGGGAGCCTGCTGCGGGCCGGCCGGGGGGCGGTGGCGCTGCTGAGCCCGGAGATCGTGCACACCGGCCAGGCCGCCGGGCCGGCCGGCTGGACCTACCGGGTCCTCTACCCCGCGGTCGACGTGGTGACCGGAGTGGCCGCCGCGCTCGGCTGGCCGCGCGGGACGCCTTCGTTTCCCGAGACCGTGGTATACGACGAGCGCAGCGCCCGGCTTCTGCTCGCGGCCCACGTCGCCGCCGAGCACGGCGACCGGCTCGCCTCGTCGAGCCTGCTGGCCACCGCCCTGGCCGGGCTGCTGCGCGCTCATGCCCGGCCCGGGCCCAGGGCCCTGCCGCCTGCCGCCAGCCGCCAGGCTCGCCGCGGCGGTGCTTCCGGTGCGGTCGCTGCCGTCAGGGACCTGCTGTCCGAGCGGCTGACCGATCCGCCGAGCCTTGATGATCTCGCCGTCGCCACGGGGATGAGCCCGTTCGCGCTGCTCCGGGCGTTCCGCGACGAGACCGGCCTGCCGCCGCACGCCTACCTCAACCAGCTTCGGGTGCGCGTCGCCCGGCGGCTGCTCGACGGCGGCGTGGCGCCCGCCCAAGTCGCCGCGGAAGCCGGATTCGCCGATCAGGCCCATCTCACCAGGCACTTCAAGCGGGTCGTCGGCGTGCCGCCCGGCGCCTACCAGCGCGAGCGCGGGTACGCGGCCGACGGCGCCGCCCGGATGGCGCGCAGAAACGTACAAGAACCACCCGGGCTCGCACACCTAGCCTTCGGTCGTGAGGGATCGGGCTGAGGGGCAGGCGGAACGGGCCGGCGGGCAGCAGGAAGGGGCGGTCGGCCAGCAGGGACGGGCGGGCGGCCTGGCGGAAATGGCCGGCGGGCGGGCGGAACTGGCCGGCGGGCAGCAGGAAAGGGCCGACCGAGCGCCGGCGCGGCCGACGCGTGACGGCCTGCTGCTCGGGCTCGCCGTCGGGACGTCGGGGCTGGCCTTCGGCGCGGCGGCGGTCAGCGACGGGCTGAGCACGGCCCAGGCCTGCGTCCTCAGCCTGCTCGCCTACACCGGGGCCTCGCAGTTCGCGCTGGCGGGCGCGGTCGCGGGCGGCGGCCTGGCCGCGGGCACCGCCGGTGCCGTCCTGCTGGGCAGCAGGAACGCCCTCTACGGCCTCCGGCTGGCCGGCCTGCTCCGCGTGCGCGGTCCCGGCCGCCTGCTGGCCGCGCACGGTATCACCGACGAGTCCACGGCCGTCGCGCTCGCGCAGCCCGATGCGGCGGCCGCCAGCTCCGGGTTCCGCGCGACGTTCGCGGCCCTGTACGTCACCTGGAATCTCGCGACGCTGGCCGGCGCGGTCGGCGCGGGCAGGCTCGGCTCGGCTCAGTCGTTCGGGCTTGACGTCGTGGGGCCGGCCGCCTTCCTCGCGCTGATCTGGCCGCGGCTGCGCGCCGGGCGGGCCGAGCGGGGCGTCGGCCTGCTCGGCGCGGCGGTAGCGCTGGCGGCAACCCCGGTCCTGCCGCCGGGCATCCCGGTAATCCTGGCGGCGGTCGCGGCGCTCGCCGGGGCGCTGGCCGGTCCGGGCGCCCCGCCGTCATGACCGGGACCTGGGCCGCGGTGCTGGCCACCGCGGCTGGGTGCTACGGGCTCAAGCTGGCCGGCCTGATCGTTCCGCGGCGCGTACTCGACCGCCCCCTGGTCCGGCGGTTCGCCGAGCTCGTCCCCGTCGCCCTGCTCGCCGCGCTCACCGCGGTGCAGACGGTCGGCGCCGGCCAGTCCCTGTCCGTCGACCCGGCCCGGCTGGCGGGCCTGGGCGCGGCGGTCATCGCGTTGCTGCTCCGGGCCCCGTTCCTCGCGGTCATCGTGGCCGCCGCCGGAACCGCGGCGGCCCTGCGGGCACTCGGCGTGGCCTGATCAGCTTGGCGGCCCAGGGGATCGGACCTGACCCCGGGGCAGCGCCGCGGTCTCCGGCCCGGTAGTGTGCCCGGGTGACGGTCGAGGTAGAGGTGCTCGATAAGGTAACCAGCGAGGTGGTCGAGGCCTTCGGCCGCCTGCTGCCGCAGCTGTCCCGATCTGCCCTTCCGCTCGGGCAGGCGGAACTCGAGGCGGTCGTGAACTGCCCGGCGAACACGGTGCTCCTGGCGCGCTCCGGGGGCGCGATCATCGGCACGCTGACGCTCGCCATGTTCCCGCTCCCCTCCGGGCTGCGCGCCTGGATCGAGGACGTGGTCGTCCACGAGTCAGCCCGCGGGCAGGGCGCCGGGGAGACGCTGACGCGCGAGGCCCTGCGGATTGCCCGGGAGGCCGGCGCCAGGACCGTGGACCTGACCTCGCGCCCGTCCCGGGAGGCGGCCGGCCGGCTCTACGAGCGGCTCGGCTTCAGCATCCGCGATTCGCGCGTGTACCGGTTCCCCTTCTCAGCCGGATAGCGCCGGCGCACCAGGGCTCAGTCAAGCTCCGCGACCGCCGCCAGCAGCCGGTCTACATCGGATCGGTTGTTGTAGTGCACGAGGCCCGCCCGCACGGCGCCACCCGAGTCCCGCAGGCCAAGGGCCCCGGCCAGCTCCCAGGCGTAGTTGTCGCCGTCCCAAACGTTGATCTTTCGTCCGGCCAGGTGCTCGGTGACCTGACGCGGCGTGCGGCCCCTCGCCGTGAAGTACGCGGTGGCCGTACGCCGGGCCGCCTTGCCGTAGGTCGTGACATGGTCCATGGCGTCCAGGCCGCCCAGGAGCACCCGGAACAGGTCCTGCTCGTGCGCCTCGGCCGAGGCCATGCCAGCCAGGATCCGCTCGCGCCGGGTACCGGCAGCCGCGGGGCCGGCCAGCCAGGCCAGGTGCTCGACCGCCGCGGTCACGCCGGCCAGGTCGGCGAACGGCAGGGTGCCCTGCTCGAAGCGGTCGGGCACCGCGGCGGGCGCCGGGGTCAGCTTGTCCGGGACCAGGGACTCGAGCAGCCCGGGATCCGCGACGACCGCGCCCACGTGCGGCCCGGACCACTTGTAGGCGCTCGTGGCGTAGAGGTCGGCGCCCAGCTCGCGCACGTCAACCGGGCCGTGCGGGGTCGCGTGCACGCCGTCCACGTAGGCCAGCGCCCCGGCCGCGTGCGCCAGCGCGGCAATGCCGGCCACGTCCGGGCGGGTGCCGATCAGGTTGCTCGCCGCGGAGACCGCGACCAGCCTGGTCCGGTCCGAGATCAGGTGCCGGAAGCTGGCCAGCGGCAGGTCCCCCTCGGGCAGCTGCACGTCGGCCCAGCGCACGGAGGCGCCGGCGGCGGCGGCCGCCTGCACCCACGGCCGCACGTTCGCGTCGTGGTCGAGCCGGGAGACCACGACCTCGTCGCCGGGCCCCCAGGCCGCGGCCAGCGTGCGGGCCAGCCGGTAGGTCAGGGTCGTCATGTTCGGCCCGAGGATGACCCCCTCTGGCCGGCCGCCGGTGAGGTCCGCCACGGCCCGCCGGCACTCAGCGGTGATCACGTCGGAGCGGAGGCTGGCCGGGAACGCGCCTCCCGAGTTCCCCAGTCCCGCGCGGTAGGCCCCGGCCATCGCTTCGATCACCGAGTCCGGCAGCTGCGTACCCGCGGCCCCGTCCAGGTAGGCATAGCCGTCGGCCAGGGCCGGGTAGCAGGCGCGCACCCGGTCAGCATCAAAGTCCATGGTGTCCGGATCCGTTCATATAAGTCCATAACGTTACGTCCGGGCTGGCCTGGCCGACGATACGGGCGGCAAGCGGCGGACTCAGGACATCATTGCAGCCGCGCCGGGCTCGCCTGGCCAGCCGGGTGACCGGCCGGAGGCGCGGAGCAGGATCAGCCACGGGTCGCCGGGCTCGGGGTCCTCGTCCACCGGCAGCTGCGGCATGCCCGCGCGCCACCCGGCCAGCACGATCTCCGGATCGGCCGGCCGGTAATCCTTGCCGAGCGCGCGCCCCAGGTCCCACGCATGCAGGTGCCACTCGGCGCAGGCCGCTCCTGCCATCCCGCCGACGGTGACAACAGCGTCGCGGTAGCGGTGGTGCGGCAGCTCCCAGACGGGGCCCGGCCTGCTGGCGTACGAGCGGGCCGATTCGGCGAACGCCGCGATGTGCTCGGGCGCGGGGCGGTCGGGCAGCGCCGCCAGCTCGGCCGCGTTCTGCCGGGCCAGCTTGCGCGCCAGCGTGTCGGGATGCGCTCCCGTGGCCATCAGCCGGGCGAGCCGGCTGCCCGGCGCCTCATCGAGATACTCGTGATAGTCGTCGGCCACGCAGCGCAGGTGCCCCGCCAGGTCGGCGGCCCGCCATTCCGCGCAAGGCGTCGCGGCGCCCCAGGTCCAGACGGTGAACTGGGCGGCCAGCTCGCAGATGACGGTCACGCCGTCGCGATAAGCGCCTAACCCTGGTACCGCTGACCACCCCGTCACTGGCGTTCCCAGGAATTGCTCAACCCCATGGGTCCCTCCCTGCCGACATCCCGCGCCGGCGCTCCCCGTGTCCCGCCCGCTCCCCGTGGGCAGCCAGAGTGCTAGAGTTACCCACTTTCCGCCATCCTGGGCCTTATCGGAGAAAAAAACCGGGTGACAGCCCGCCGGTCGCGCGGTTAGCCTGCGGAAAATGCCCACCGAATCTTCCGGCTCGCTGCCGCATGCCCAAACCCGGCGAGCGCAGACCCGGCAGGCACCCTCGGAGCAGGCGGCGGCCGGCCGAGATCGCGCCGAGCAGACGCCGCTCGCCGCGCTGTGGCGGACCCGGGAGTACCTGCGCCCGTACCTCTGGCTGTTAGGGCTGATGCTCGCCGCCGCGATGGGAGCGGCCGCGGCCGAGATCGCGATCCCGCTTCTGGTCAAGGCGGTCATCGACGGACCGATCGCCCACGGCGACGCGCGTGCCCTGATCCCCCTCGGCCTGGCCGCGACCGGGCTGGGCGTGACCGGGGCCGGGCTGAGCCTCTACAGGCGGTGGGTGCAGGCCAGCGCGGTGACGGGCATGGAGCGGTCGATGCGCGGTAGCCTCTACGCGCACCTGCAGCGGCTGGAGGTCGGGTTCCACGACGAGTGGCAGTCCGGCCAGCTGCTCTCCCGGGCCACGACCGACCTGTCGGCGATCAGGCGTTTCGCCGGGTTCGGCATCGTCTTCTTCATCACCAACGTGGTGACCTTCGCCGCCGTCATCGCGCTGCTGATCCGGCTGAACTGGTGGCTCGGCGTGCTCACCGGGCTCGTGTTCCTCCCGGTCGTCGCGATCTGCACCCGCTTCGAGCGCCGGTACCGGGTGCTGTCCCGCCGCGCGCAAGACCAGCAGGGCGACCTCGCCACCTACGTCGAGGAGGCCGCGGCCGGCGTCCGGGTGCTCAAGGCCCTCGGCCGACGTGACGAGGCCGCCGCCCGGCACGGGAGCCAGGCGGCGCTCGTGCGCGTCACCCAGATGGAGAAGGCCAGGCTGCGGGGCACCTTCTGGTCCGGCCTCGACCTGGTGCCGAACGCGGTTATCGGCCTGATCCTGCTGCTGGGCGCGATCGCGGTCAGCCACCGCGAGCTGAGCCTCGGCGGGCTCGTCGCGTTCATCGCCCTTGCCCTGGAGCTGGTGTGGCCCATCGAGGCGATGGGCTACATCCTGGCCTCCGGCCAGGAGGCCGCCACGGCCGCGCAGCGGATCTACGAGATCTTCGACACCGAGCCTGCCATCACCGACCCGCCCTCCGGCCGGAGCGCCGACGCGAGAGCGGCCGGGGGCGGGATGGCCGGGGCGGGAGAGCCCGCGGGGGACCGGGCCGCCCAGGCCGGGCCGCCCGGTCCCCCGGGCCCGCGTGGACGGCTCGTCTTCGATCACGTGACGTTCCGCTACCCCGGTGCCCCCGCGCCGGTCCTGCGCGACGTAAGCCTTGAGCTCGAGCCCGGCGAGACGGTCGCGGTCGTCGGCCCCAACGGCGCGGGCAAGACGACGCTGCTCCAGCTGGTGCCGAGGCTGGCCGAGGTGTCCGGCGGCCGCGTGCTGCTCGACGGAACCGACGTCAGGGACCTGCCGCTCGCCGTCCTCCGCTCCCGGGTGGGCTGCGCCTTCGAGGATCCCACGCTGTTCTCGGCCAGCGTCCGGGAGAACGTCAGCTACGGCGCGTCCGGGGCAGACGAGCAGGCGATCCTGGCCGCGCTCGACGCGGCGCAGGCCGACTTCGTCGCCGAGCTGCCCTGGGGGCTGGACACCCGGATCGGCGAGCAGGGGATGGCGTTGTCCGGTGGGCAGCGCCAGCGGGTGGCGCTCGCCCGAGCGATCCTGGCCAGGCCGGAGGTACTACTGCTCGACGACCCCTTGTCCGCGCTGGACGTGCACACCGAGGCCCGGGTCACGCGCGCCCTCGCGCAGGTGCTGGCCGCCTCGACGGCGCTGGTCGTGGCGCACCGGCCCTCGACGGTGATGCTGGCCGACCGGGTGGCGCTGCTCGATGAGGGCGTGATCGTCACAACCGGCTCGCACCATGACCTGCTCGCCACCCAGGCCCGCTACCGGGCGCTGATGAGCGGCGCGAGCGAGTCGGACCAGGACCAGGATGCGGGCCAGGACCCCGGCAACGACACCGCCCAGGACCTGACGGAGGCCCGCCGGTGACCCAGACCCCCTCCCAGGCCCCGGCTCCCGTGCCCCGGGCCGCCGTGCCGCAAATCCCGCTGCCGCCGACCACGGGGCAAGCCTGGCGCGGCATTGCCGCCGAAGACATCGAGGACATCCCGGCGAGCCTCGCGTCGCTGCTGCGGCTGCGGGGCAGGCGCCTGCTCCAGGACCTCCTCCGCCCGCACCGGGCAACGGTGGGGCTTATCCTGCTGCTGATCGTGATCGCCAACCTCGCGGCCCTTGCCGGGCCGTGGCTGGTCGGGATCGGGATCGACCGGATCCCGCGGCTGACCCGCTCCTCATCCCCGGTCACTGGCTCGCTGGCCGTCGTCTTCGCCGCGTTCGCCGTTACGGTCATCGTGCAGGCCGCCGCCACCCGGTCCTACATTGCCGCGATGGGCCGGCTCGGCGCCGACGTGGTGACCGAGCTCCGGCGCCGCCTGTTCGCGCACTTCCTGCTGCTGCCCGTGTCGTTCCACGAGCGCTACACCTCCGGCCGGGTCATCTCCCGGCAGGTCTCTGACATCGACTCGATCTCCGACCTGTTCGACGAGGGCCTTGACTCGCTGGTGTCCGCGGTCTTGTCGCTGCTGCTGGTCGGTGCCGGGATGCTGCTGCTCGACTGGCCGCTGGCTCTCGTCGTGCTGACCGGCTTCGGCCCGCTGACCTGGCTGACCGCCTGGTTCCGGCGCGAGTCCGGCCAGGCATACCGCCGGACCAGAGAGACGATCGCGCAGGTCATCGTGCATTTTGTGGAGACATTTGGCGGTATCCGGGCGGTCCAGGCGTTCCGCAGGGAGCGCCGGAACGAGGAGATCTTTGGCGAACTCAACGCCGACTACGCGGCCGCCAGCCTGCGTTCCTCGCGCCTGATCGCGATCTACTCGCCCGGCATCAGCCTGGTCGGCAACCTCGCGATCGGGGCCGTGCTGCTCTACGGCGGGCTCAGGGTCATCGACGGGAGCATGAAGATCGGGGTGCTGGTCACCTTCCTGCTCTACCTCCAGCGCTTCTTCGACCCGCTCCAGGACCTGGCGCAGTTCTACAACACGTTCCAGTCGGCGGCCGCGGCGCTGGAGAAGATCTCCGGGGTGCTGGACCAGGCTCCGGCCGTGGCCGAGCCGGAACACCCGGTTCCGCTGCCGGGGCTGCCGGACGCGGCCCGCGGCGGGCGATCCGTACGGTTCGAGTCGGTCCGGTTCGGCTACCGCGACGCGCCGGTACTGCGCGAGCTGGACCTGACCATCCCGGCCGGCCAGACCGCCGCCCTGGTCGGCGCGACCGGAGCGGGCAAGACGACGATCGCCCGGCTGATGGCCAGGTTCTACGACCCGGGCCAGGGCCGGGTACTGCTGGACGGCGTCGACCTCAGGGAGCTCTCAGAGCCGACCCTGCGCCGCGAGGTCGTCATGATCACCCAGGAGAACTTCCTGTTCAGCGGCACTATCGCGGAGAACGTCGCGCTAGGCCGACCGGGCGCGTCGCGGGCCGAGATCGAGGCAGCGGCACAGGCCATCGGCGCCCACGAGTTCATCTCCTCGCTCCCGGCAGGCTACGACGAGCAGGTAGGCAAGCGAGGCGGACGGCTCTCCGCGGGGCAGCGGCAGCTGATCTCGTTCACCCGCGCGTTCCTCGCTGCGCCGGCCGTGATGGTTCTCGACGAGGCGACCTCGATGCTTGACATTCCCAGCGAGCGGCTGGTGCAGCGGGCTCTGCGCACCATCCTCGCCGGGCGCACCGCCCTGATCATCGCGCACCGGCTGTCCACCGTCCAGATCGCCGACCGTGTGCTCGTGATCTCGGACGGCGCCTTCGTAGAGGACGGACCGCCGGGCCAGCTCCTGGCCGAGGGCGGGGAGTACTCCGCACTGCACGCGAGCTGGCTGGAAAGCCTCGCCTGATTCGGGCCGGGCCGGGGAGCCGGCCTGGAACCCGTTCCCCGTTCCCCAGCGGGGACCGGGGAACGGACGCAGAATCGGTGCACTAGGCTGGCGTGCGTGATCACGCGTCGCAAGCAAGTCAGCGGCCAGGCCGAGGCGGAGTACGCGGCGGACGTGGCCCTCGCCGCGCGGTTCGAAGATCTGCTCGCGAAGGCACGGGCCGCCGAACAGGCGTTCCGGAGGGCGCAGGCCCGCGCTCTCCCGGTGAGCGAGGTGTACCCGCTGGCCAAGGACCTCGATACGGCACTGACCGACGCGATGCGGGCCGCGTACGCGGCTGAGCGCGCCGAGATCGGCCCGCGTGGTTACGAGGACCGGATCTACCGGAGGAAGGCCAAGGCCAGGTCGGCCGTGCACACCTGGGCCGACGAGGCGGAGCGGCTGCTGACGATGCGCGAGACGCACCTGCTAACCGGCATCCCGCCGGCCCCCCGCACCGACCTGCCCGCCGGCGCCGGCATCGTCACGTACGTGCAGGCTTGAACGAGGCCAGTTGGTCCACGCGGAGCTTGCTCCGCGGCGGGGGGTTGAAGGGGGATCGCCCCCCTAGGATTAGCGTGGCGGCGGTCGGCGTGTCGCCTTCCTCCGCTAATGGCAGTGGAGCAGGCTGTTTTGTGTCGGCCGCGACCGGGCCCGGATCGAGTGACTACGCATGGTGAGGCTCGTAGTAACAATGGGTAGTATGCCAGTGCCAGGCCGCTTACCCACGAAAGCTACAAAGGGTGATGCGGAAAACAGTCACAACGGGCCATGCCGCGCCGGGCGCTGCTGCTGGCACAGTAGTATTGATCATCACTACAACGAGTACTGACTCAGGAGGCACACACATGTGCCCGCATACGCCGCCGTGCCCCGACGCGAGCGGCCTGGACCGCGAGGCGGCCCGTACTATCATCTGCCACCCGGAACAGGGCTGGAGCCTGCTCTGCAACGGCATAGTCGTTTTCGAGGACACGGGAGAACTGCTGCCCGACGGAGAACCCATCGCACCGCACAGGCCCACTGACCTGATCTCGCAGCCGGTACTGGCCGCCCGGCGACAGGAATCGCCGGACGAAAGCTCGCACTCATCGTCGGCGCCCGCGGCCTAGATAATCGCCGAGCTTGCTCCGCGGGTGCGTCTCGTCCGGCAATACCACCACCCGGGACGCGTCCGCGCGGGCCGGGATGCCGAACGGGTCGCTGGCGCCGTTGATCACGAGCACGTCGGTCCCCGCCGCGCGGAGTTCAGCCGCGCGCGAGCGTTCGGGCCGCCCCGGCGGGTGGAGCGGGAAGGCCAGCGCCACGACCGCTCGCGCGCCCGCCATCTGGGCGGTGCGGCAGGCCACGCGCGCGCCGTTGCTGCGGCCGCCCTGAACCAGTGGGATCGCGGGGAACCGGTGCCTCAGCCGTTCGATGATCTCCAGCCACGCCGCGTCCTGGCGGTCCGGCGACCCGGGCGCACGGGAGCCCCGGACCCGGTAGGGCTGGAGTACCCGGGCGACCGCTCCCCCGAGGCCCAGCCCCGCCTGGCGCGCGGCCAGGAGGTCCTTGCTGTCTACGCCGCCGCCCGCCCCGTGCGTCAGCGCGAACAGGAATCCCGGATTGCCGGTTTCGTCCAGCTCAACCCGGGCGGGCCCGCTGCCGGTCACGATCTCCATCCCGGGCAGCCTAGCCCCCCGCCCCCCCGGCACCGCAGGTCAGGGCAGCCCTGAGCGGCTCCGGCAGGTGCAGGAGCGCGCCAGCCGCGGCAGCCCGAGGGACGGCCAGCCCTGACCTGAAGGCTGCCAGGCGCTATGCGTTAAGGAGCTTCTTCAGATACTGGCCGGTGTAGCTGTCGTCGATTTGTGCGACTTGTTCGGGGGTGCCGGTGGCGATGATGTCGCCGCCGCGGGATCCGCCG
>WNFI01685031.1_pt1 | contig 10833 bp, 10 predicted proteins | sample 5400471 | NCBI WGS metagenome assembly WNFI01 (sample SAMN13153348, study PRJNA577476) | soil metagenome | isolation source: 100 cm saprolite on Douglas fir-dominated hillslope | place: USA:California | collected 2013-09-17 | reverse complement strand
TTTCAGACTCAAGAGATCTTTCAATTCGGAAAGCAGAGCGCGAAGGCCGCCAGCGTAGTAGAAGTCCTCCATCAGATACTTGCCGGAAGGGCGGACATTGGCGAGCAGCGGCGTTTTGCGCGCGAGCGCGTCGAATTGGTCCAGGTCGAGCTTGGTGCCGGCGCGGCGCGCCATGGCGATCAGATGCACGATGGCATTGGTCGAGCCTCCCAGGGCGAGCACCGTGGTCACCGCATTGTGAAAAGCGTCGCGACCGAGAATGTCGGTCGGTTTCAGATCCTCCCACACCATTTCGACGATGCGCCTGCCGGTCTGCGTGGCCATCGCCGCGTGGCGTGAATCGGCGGCCGGGATCGAAGCGGCGCCGGGCAGCGTCAGACCAAGCGCCTCGGCCGCGCTGGTCATGGTCGAGGCGGTGCCCATCGTCATGCAATGCCCGGGGGAGCGCGCGATGCCCTGTTCGATCTCCTGCCAATCGCTCTCTGCGATGTTGCCGGCGCGCAGCTCGGCCCAGTATTTCCAGCTATCCGAACCCGAGCCGAGGACATTGCCGCGCCAGTTTCCGCGCAGCATCGGGCCGGCAGGCATGTAGATCGCAGGCAGGTTCATGCTAGTTGCGCCCATGATGAGCGCCGGAGTGGTCTTGTCGCAGCCGCCCATCAGGACGCAACCGTCGGCGGGATAGGAACGCAACGCTTCTTCTGCTTCCATCGCGAGGAGGTTCCGGTAGAGCATGGTGGTGGGTTTCTGGAAGGGCTCGGCGAGCGTCATTACCGGCAGCTCGACCGGGAACCCGCCCGCTTGCCAGACGCCGCGTTTGATTTCCTCGACACGCTGCTTGAAATGGCTATGGCAGGGATTGATGTCGCTCCAGGTGTTGAGGATGGCGATCACCGGCTTGCCGGCATAGTCGGCGCGCTCAAAGCCCATCTGCGCGGTGCGCGAGCGATGGCCGAACGAGCGCAGGTCGTTCACGCCGTACCAGCGGTGGCTGCGCAGCTGCCCGGGTATTTTCTTCTTAGTCAAACTTAGCCCCCGATTCCTTGACCACCTTCGCCCACTTCGCTTGCTCGGTGCGCATCCAGGTGCCGAGGCTCTCCGGCGTGCCGGTCCGCACTTCGGTGCCCTGTTTCGCGAACCTTTCTTTCATCTCTTGGCTGCTCAATATCCTTATCAATTCCGAATTCAATTTTCCCAGCGTATCGCGCGAGATCCCTGTGGGCCCGACCACGCCTTGGAACGAGCCGGTCTCGAAGCCGGGCAGGCCTTGCTCGGCCACCGTGGGCGTATCGGGGGCCGACGGCACGCGCTGTGCGCCGGAGATCGCCAGCGCGCGCAGCCTGCCGCCCTGCACCGTGGGCCAGGTGGCGAGCATGCCGTTGAAGAGCACATCCGCCTGCCCTGCGGCCACGGCCGCGACGGCGTCCGAGCCGCCCTTGTAGGGAATGTAGGTCCACTGCACGCCGGTGCGTTGCGCGAATTCGATTCCCGCGAGCTGCGGTGCACCGCCAATGCCCGAGATCGCGAAATTGAGCTTGCCGGGCTGGGCCTTGGCCATCTCGACCAGCTCTTTCACGTTTTTCACCGGCACCGAAGGGTGTACCGCGAGCACATGCGGCGAATACGAGACCATCACCACCGGGGAGAAATCCTTCGACGGATCGAACGGCAGCTTCGGGTAGACGCTCGCGCTGATGACTAGGCCGCCAAGATCTGTGAGCAGCAGCGAGTATCCGTCGGGCGCGCTCTTGGCGACGAAATCCGCGCCGACATTGCCGTTGGCGCCGGGCTTGTTCTCGACGATCACCGGTTGCCCCCAGGCCTCGGTGAGCTTCGGGCCGATCTGCCGCGCCAGGATGTCGGATGTGCCGCCGGCGGCGTACGGAACGATGAGGCGTATGGGTTTGTTGGGGTAAGCCTGGCTGAATGCGAGCTGCGAAACGAAGAACGCAAAGACCGCGAGAAACAGCTTCATGTAGCTTTCTCCTCCATCAGAGTCCGGTCGTGGGCCAAAGAGTTTTGGCTGCGGGCAAGACTCTAGCGCGTTCTGCGCCGTCGAGGTTCGAAACAAGTAAACTCCGGGCCTGCTCAATAAGAACAGGCCGAGGAGGAGTAAATGAACTGCCTGGGTAGAAGTGCCGCCGCGCTCTTTTCAGCATTACTCATTGCCGGAAATGCAACTGCGCAGACTTTTCCGGCAAAGCCGATTCGAGTCGTCATCCCGTTCGTCGCCGGCGGCTCGTCGGACATCGTCGGGCGCGCCATGGCTTCCAAGTTCCAGGAATTCCTGGGCCAGCCTGGAGTGGTCGAGAACAAGCCAGGCGCGAACGGCTCGATCGCCGCCGAGTTCGTCGCCAAGGCGGACCCCGACGGCTACACGATATTGGTCGGCTCGATCGGGGTGTTCTCGATCAACGCGGCGCTGTTCAAGGATCTGCGCTACAACCCGGTGCGAGACTTCGCGCCCATCACGCTCGCGGTGACGACGCCCAACGTGCTGATCACAAGGCCGGACCTGCCGCCCAACTCGATGAAGGAGCTGGTGGACTATGCGAAAAAAAATCCCGGCAAGCTGTCCTACTGCTCGAGCGGCACCGGATCCTCGGACCATCTCACCGGGGAGCTCTGGAAGCAGGGGTCGGGCCTCTTCGCCGTGCATGTTCCCTACCGCGGGGGCGCCGCGTGTCAGACCGACATCATGGGCAGCCAGGTGGACGTCTCGTTCCAGAACCTCGGCGCCGTGACCAACTACATCCGCGGCAACAGGATGAAGGCGCTCGCGGTGACCGCCAAGACCCGCCATCCTCAGCTCCCCAATGTGCCGACGACGGTGGAGGCGGGATTCCCGGAGCTCGTAGTCACTTCGTGGCAGGCGGCGGCTGCCCCGGCCAAGACTCCACGCGAAATCGTTGCGAAGCTGAACGACGCCGCGGTCAGGGCGCTGCGCTCGCCGGACATACGCGAACGCATGACGCAGATCGGCTTCGACGTGGTAGCCGGCACCCCGGAGGAATTCGGCAAGTTCATGCGGGACGAGGTCGAGCGCTGGACGAAAGTGGTTCAACGCGGGGGAATCAGTCCCGACTGATGGCGTACCTGGTTTTTCAGAAGGAGCCCCTCACCCGCGCGATCGAGGCGGTCGTCGCGGCGGGCGGCAGCGAGCCGCGCGAGGCGAAGCAGGTCGCAGAGAACCTCGTCATCGCCAACCTGATGGGCCACGACTCGCACGGCATCGGCATGATGCCGCGCTACGTCGAGGCATTGCTCGAAGGCGGTCTCGTGGTCAACCGCCGGCCCGAAGTGAAGCTCGACACCGGCGTCCTGCTGGTGCTCGACGGGTGCAAGGGTTACGGGCAGACGATCGGCCTTGAGGCCACGCGCATGGCGGTCGAGCGCGCGAAGCGCCACGGCTCGTCGGTGACCACGCTCGCCAATTCCCACCACCTCGGCCGCATCGGCCACTGGGCCGAGATGGCGGTGGCCGAGGGACTGGTCTCGATGCATTTCGTGAACGTTCAGTCGTTCGCCAGGGTGGCGGCGTACGGCGGCGCGGACAAGCGCTTCGGCACGAACCCGGTGTGCATCGGCATCCCGCTCCCCGGCGAGCCGCCGTTCGTACTTGACATGGCAACGAGCGCGGTCGCGCAAGGCAAGCTGCGCGTCGCGCATAACAAGGGCGCGAAAATTCCGCAGGGCTGGCTGATCGACAACAAGGGAAATCCCACCGACGATCCGCGCTGGGGCGTGGTAGCGCCGCTCGGCGCGATGCTGACCTTCGGCGAACACAAGGGCTACGGCCTCGCCGTGGCTTGCGAGCTCCTGGGCGGCGCGCTCACGGGCGGCGGCACCACCCATTACGAGAACAAGACCCAGCGTCGCGTGCTGAACGGCATGCTCTCCGTCCTCATCGACCCGGAGAAGCTCGGCGCTACGGAGGCGTTCTCGCGCGAGGCCCGCGCCTATCTCGACTGGATCCGCCAATCGGCGCCGGCGCCCGGCTTTGATCGCGTGCGCATTGCAGGCGAGCCCGAGCGCGAAACACGTGCGACGCGGGAACGCGAAGGCGTCCCCGTGGACAGCGAAACCTGGAACGAAATCCGCGCCGCCGCGTCCAAGCTGCGCCTCGCGCCGGAAAGGATCGACGCGCTCGCGCGCGGCGCGGCTGAGGCCTAGAGCGGCGCGACGCCGAGCTCGGCGGCGAGCACGTTCAGCTCGCCAAGAACGCCTTCGCCCAGAGGCACGCCGTCCGTCGAGCGCCGCGCGGCGCTCTGCCGCTCCGGATCGCCGGGCGCGAGAGGCGGACGCGCCAGGTCGGCGGCGTCCTCCGCGCGAATTTCTCTCAGCAGCAGATCTATCTGAGAACGAAAGAGCCGCGGGTCGGTGAAGCGTGCGACGTCGAGCGCGAGCATGAAGTGGCCGAGGTTCCTCGGCTTGTCGAGCTCGCCGTACATCTTCGTTACATGAAGGCCAAACGGCACGCCGGCAAGCTGCGCGCAAAGAATCTCTATCATCAGCGCGAGCGCGTAGCCCTTGTGTCCTCCGGTGGGCGCGAGGCCGACGACCCGCTCGGCGTCCGTGGTCGGCTTGCCCTGCGCGTCGACGCCCCAGTCGGGCGGGATCGGCTTGCCCTCCTGCTGCGCGACGATTACCTTCCCCCAGGCCACATGGGTGGTCGACAGGTCGATGATCACCGGCGGCTCGTCCATGCCGGGCGCGCCGAAGGCGATCGGATTGGAACCGAGGAAGATGCGCTTCATTCCCGGCGGCACCATGATGGAGTCGGTGTGCGTCAGCGCGACCCCGATCATGCCTTCCTTGACGGCGAGCTCGACAAAGTACGCGCACGCGCCGCAGTGCGAGCTGTCGTGCGCGGCAACCGCGCCTACGCCCGTCTCTCTGGCGAGCGCGATGGCTTCCAGCATGGCGCGCGCGGCGACCAGCTGGCCCATGCCGGCGTCTCCGTCGACGGTCGCCGCGGAAGGGCCCGTGCGCCGTACGGCGATCCGTGGGCGCGCCTTGACCGTGCCGTTTCGCAGCCGCGTCGCGTAGTGCGGAAGCCGCACCACGCCGTGACTGTCCACGCCGCGCAGATTGCTTGCAACAAGCGTCTCGGTGACGAGCCGCGCATCGGCGTCTGCGAGCCCGAGCTTCTCGAGACAAGCTGCCGTGAACTCGGCCAGCCTGGTATGGGACACCAGCGTTTCGTTCATTGGGGATGGGTTGAAAGAGTGGGTCGGATTCTAGACGAGCCTTCGGCTAGAATCGCCGCGCGAGGAGGACAAATGGCGAAGAAACCCCGGCGCCCGGAGCCGAAGATCGTCCGGCCGGACGACATCGATCCGAAGCACCGCTGGGACCGGCCGCTGCAGGCGCCGGGCCGCACGCAGGTCGATTTCGAGGAGCGCATCGATTTCAGGCGGCTGCACGACTACCGCCTGGCGCGCACTCGCGCTGCGCTCGCGCAGTCCGGCCTCGGCGCGCTGCTCTCCTTCGATCAGCACAACATCCGCTATACCACCAGCACCGTCATCGGCGAATGGGCGCGCGACAAGCTCACGCGCTATTCGCTGCTCACCGGCAACGGCGACCCGTACGTCTGGGATTTCGGCAGCGCGGCCCGGCATCACAAGCTATATGCGCCCTGGCTGAAGACCGACCATTGCCGCGCGGGACTGCTGGGCATGCGCGGCGCCGTCGGCGCCGATCTGACGCTGTTCCGCGATGCCGCGAAGGAAATCAAGTCGATCCTCAAAGCTGAGGGTGTGGCGAAGATGCCGGTGGGCGTCGACGTGGTCGAGCCGCCGATGCTGTTTGCCCTGCAAAAGGAAGGTATCGAGGTCCGCGATGGGCAGCAGGCGATGCTGCAGGCCCGCGAAGTGAAGAACATCGACGAGCTGACGCTGCTCAACATGGCCGCAGCCATGGTCGACGGCGTCTACCAGGACATCGCCGAAGCCTTGAAACCCGGCGTGCAGGAATCGCAGATCGTGGGGCTCGCCACCAAGCGGCTCTACGAGATGGGCTCGGATTGCGTCGAGGCGATCAACTCGATCTCTGGCGAGCGATGCTCTCCGCATCCCCATAACTTCACCGACCGGCTGATCCGTCCCGGCGACCAGGCGTTCTTCGACGTCATCCAGTCGTTCATGGGATACCGCACTTGCTATTACCGGACCTTCAACGTCGGCCGCGCCACCGGGCCGCAGAGGACGGCGTACCGCAAGGCGCGCGAATGGATGGACAAGGTGATCGACCTGCTCAAACCCGGCATGTCGACCGACAAGATCGCTGCCGCGCTGCCCAAAGCGCAAGACGCCGGTTTCGCCAGCGAGATGGATGCCTTCGGCCTTAATTTCTGTCACGGCCTGGGCCTTGGCTTGCACGAGCGCCCGCTCATCTCCCGGCTCAACTCGTTCCGCGAATCGATCGAGCTCAAGGCTGGCATGGTCTTCGCGGTCGAGACCTACTGCCCGGCGAGCGACGGTGTTTCCGCCGCGCGCATCGAGGAGGAGGTGATCCTCACTCCGGCCGGCGCAAAGATCATTTCACTCTATCCCGCCGAGGAATTGCCGATTGCCAACCCCTACTGACCAAAAGCTCGGATGGATCGGCACCGGCCGCATGGGCTATGAGATGGCGGCGCGCCTCGCCGAGGGCGGCTGCGACATCGCAGTGTGGAACCGAACCAGGGCGAAAGCCGAGCCGCTGAAGGAGTACGGCGCGAAGATCGTGAACCGGCTCGATGAGCTTTCCACCAAGGACATCCTCTTCTGCATGGTTTCGACCTACGAGGATGTCAAGCAGGTCATCGGCAAAGCCCTGGAGAATCCAAAAAACAAACCAAGGATGGTGGTCGAGTGCTCCTCGATCTCTCTCGAGGGCTCCGCAGAGCTACGCAAAATCCTCGAGGACAAAGGCATCCAGTATCTTGCTGCACCCGTGAGCGGAAACGCGAAAGTCATAAAAGCGGGAAAGCTCACTTTCGTCGTCTCGGGGCCGAAAGCCGCCTATGAGAAGGCGCGGCCGTTCCTCGACATGATCGGGCGGGGCTCGAGCTACGTGGGCGAGGGCGAGCTGGCGCGCATCGTGAAGATCTGCCACAACGTGTTCCTCGGCGTGGTCACGCAGTCGCTCGCCGAGGTCACGATCCTCGCGCAAAAGGCGGGCGTGCCGCGCCACGCCTTCCTCGACTTCTTCAACAAGAGCGTGATGGGCTCGACTTTCACGCGCTACAAGACCCCTGCGTTCGTCAATCTCGACTTCAAGGTCACGTTCACGCCGCATCTTTTGCGCAAGGACATGGACCTCGGCCTCGACGCCGGGCGCGAATTCGAGGTGCCGATGCCGCTCGCGGCGCTGACGCGCGATCTCATCCAGCAGATGATCGGACACGGCATGACCGAGCAGGACTTCGCCACGCTGCTGGTGATGCAGGCGAAGGCCGCGGGAATCGAGTTGTCGCCGGAGAACGTCAAAATTGGCGACGGCCTGAGCTGAAGTCAACGACGGATATCAAAAGGCGTTAAAACAGGAGGAGGAACGATGAAATTTCTCAAGGTCGTTACATTGGTGGCGCTGGCGGCTGCAACCCTGCAGGCGCAGGCACAAGGCTACCCCAGCAAGCCGGTGCGCGTGATCATTTCGTTCACGCCGGGCAGCTCGACCGACATCGTCGGGCGGATCGTGATGAACAAGGTCTCCGAGCTGTGGGGCCAGCCCGTGGTTCCCGAAAACCGCTGTGAACCCGGCGATCTACGCCAAGCTTCCCTACGAGACGACCAAGGACTTCACCGACGTCGTGCCGCTCGCCGGCCAGCCGAACGTGCTGGTGGTCAACTCCGCCTCGCCGTACATGAACTTGATGGATTTGGTGAATGCAGCGAAGGCCAAGCCGGAGGCGATCAACTGGGGGCACGCCGGTATCGGCAGCGGTACGCATCTCAACACGGAGAAATTCGTCGCCGCAGCGAACATCAAGGTGACGCAGGTGCCCTTCAAGGGCACTCCCGAGGTGGTGCAGGCGATGTTCAGCGGCTCGGTCGACTGCTACTGGGTGCCGATTTCGGCCGGGCTGCCGCACATCAAGAGCGGTAAGCTGCGTGCGCTCGCGGTCAGCACCGCCACGCGCAATCCGACGCTACCGGATGTGCCCACGACCGGCGAAGCCGGGGTCAAGGGCGGAGACTCGCGAACACCGGCAACCAGCCGATGGACATGTCGCCGCAGGAGTTTGCGCGCTTCGTGCGCAGCGAGATCGACGACTATCAGCGCGTCATCAAAGCTGCGGGGATCAAGCCGCAGTAAGAAGCTTCTTCAAGGAAACTCCAGTCAGGCGCTGGAGTTCATCGAAGCTGAGTCCCTCGACCATGTCTACGACGTGGAGCCCATCGGGCTTCACGTCGATCACAGCCAGGTCCGTGTAAATCCGGTCCACGCAGCACGCGCCGGTGAGCGGGTAGCTGCAGCGCTCGACGATCTTGCTCTCGCCCTGTTTGGTGAGGTGCTCCATCATCACCATCACCTTTTTCGCCCCCACCGCGAGGTCCATGGCACCACCCACGGCGGGAATCGCATCGGCGCCGCCGGTGTGCCAGTTGGCGAGATCGCCCGCCGCCGAGACCTGGAACGCGCCGAGCACGGCAAAATCGAGATGGCGCCCGCGGATCATGCCGAAGGCGTCGGCGTGGTGGAAGTACGCGCCGCCGGTGAGCAGCGTAACGGGTTCTTTGCCGGCGTTGATCAGGTCCTCGTCCTCCTCGCCGGCCGGCGGCTTCGGCCCCATGCCGAGGATCCCGTTCTCGCTGTGCAGGATTATCTCGCGGCCCTTGGGGAGATAGTCTGCAACGAGCGTCGGCAGGCCGATACCCAGGTTGACGTAAGCTCCGTCCGGAATGTCGCGGGCGACGCGCGCCGCCATCTGCTTGCGGTCTAGCTTTTTCATCAGGCGGCCTTCTTGAGCGGCGCTGCGACGCGGACCACGCGCTTCACGAAGATCCCCGGCGTCACGATTACTTCGGGATCGAGCGCGCCGAGCTCCACCGTCTCGCGAACTTGCACTACGGTGCACTTGGCAGCGGCCGCCATGATGGGTGCGAAGTTGCGCGCCGACTTGCGGTAGGTCAGGTTGCCCCAACGGTCGGCGCGGTCCGCCTTGATCAGCGCATAGTCGGCGTGGATCGGGTACTCGAGCACGTAGTCGCGCTCCCCGATGCGCCGCGTTTCCTTTCCTTCCGCGAGCTTCGTCCCATAGGCAGTAGGAGTGAAGAACGCCCCTACGCCTGCGCCGGCGGCCCGGATGCGCTCGGCGAGCGTACCCTGAGGCACCAGCTCGAGCTCGACCTCGCCGGCGCGGAACAGCGCATCGAAATGCCAGGAGTCGGTCTGTCGAGGAAACGAGCACAGAATTTTGCGTATCCGCTTCGCCTTGAAGAGAGCGGCGAGGCCGGTGTCGCCGTTGCCGGCGTTGTTGTTGACGATGGTCAGGTCGCGGGCGCCCTGGGCGATCAGCGCGTCGATGAGGGCAGCGGGCATGCCGGCGTTGCCGAAGCCGCCGATCATCACGGTGGCGCCATCGGGAACGTCGGAAATGGCGGCTTCCACGCTGGCTGCAACTTTGTTGATCATGGCCGGGATTTTCGCATTCCGGTCTCAGGTAACCGTGAAGTGTTCTCGTCTTGAGAATGCACTTTCATTTGAAAATGCAACTCATTGAAATAAAACGGTAATATGTTGCGGATATTCGACGACAAGAAACGCGGCTAAGTGCTTGTCAAGCTTGAGAAAAACAGCTTGACCAGAGTGCCCTTTTCACCTTACAGTGGGAAAAGGTAGAAAAAAGTGGTGAAACAGGGATGGGTGGAACGTTTCACGGAGCCGCGGTCATCACGCTCGACGCGAAGGGGCGCATCGCCATTCCTACGCGTCATCGCAATGCATTGCTCGACGGCGGGCGTTCGCTCGTGCTGACCGCGCATCCCGACGGCTGCGTCCTGATTTATCCCGCACCGGCGTGGGAGCCGGTGCGCGCGCAAGTCGAGGCCTTCCCGAGCTTTCACCCGCAGGCGAGCTGGTGGAAGCGACTACTCCTCGGATTCGAAGAGCACATCGCGGCCGACGGCGCCGGGCGCATCCTGCTGCCGTCTGCATTGCGTCTGCACGCGAAGCTCGAGCGCGAGGCAATGATGGTCGGCCAGGGCCGCTACTTCGAGCTCTGGGACTCCGGCATCTGGAGCGCCAAGCTCGGCCAGGCGCTTTCCGGGACCGGCGCGCCGCCGCCGGGCATGGAGGACTTCTCGCTGTGAGGCGCCATGCACCAGCCCGTCCTACTCGACGAGACCCTTGCAGCCCTTGCGGTACATCCGGACGGGGTCTATCTCGACGGGACCTTCGGGCGGGGCGGCCACAGCAAGGCGATCCTCGCGCGGCTCGGCCCTGCGGGGCGGCTTATTGCGCTCGACCGCGATCCCGATGCGGAAAGGGTCGCGCTTCGGTTCGCGGATCAAAGATTTTCTTTTTTCAAGAGCGCATTCAGCTCCCTCTCAAAAGTACTCGAGGCGGCCCGCGCGCCGCTCGTGAACGGCATGCTTTTCGATCTGGGCGTTTCCTCGCCGCAGCTCGACGACCCGGCGCGCGGCTTCTCGTTCCGCTCGGACGGTCCTTTGGATATGCGCATGGATCCGCAGGCTGGGCATAGCGCCGCCGAATGGCTCGCGACTGCAAAAGAAAAACAAATAGGGGAGGTCATCCGGGACTATGGCGAAGAACGGTTTGCTAAACAGATTGCAGCGGCGATTGTTGCTGCTCGGCGCCGCGAGCCGCTCCTCCGCACCCGGC
>WNFI01380656.1_pt1 | contig 10833 bp, 11 predicted proteins | sample 5400471 | NCBI WGS metagenome assembly WNFI01 (sample SAMN13153348, study PRJNA577476) | soil metagenome | isolation source: 100 cm saprolite on Douglas fir-dominated hillslope | place: USA:California | collected 2013-09-17 | reverse complement strand
CTTGAGCAGCGTCGAGCGTGACCGCGAGGCCAGCGCCAAGCGGCGCCGCGACAAACAGCCGGGGACTGCGAAAATCGTAGCGGGCCATGAACCTTAAAGATCCGTATGTTAGGCTCCCGAACCCCACCCTTCTGGGAGCGCGGGCGTCCCGCCCGCCCTTTCTTTCTTCGATGCGGGCGGGACGCCCGCGCTCCCAGGGGGTGTGTGGGGGCGGGAAGTCAAAGGCGGTATATCGCGGTTCAGTCGCCCCGGCGCGGGGCAAGTTGTCTTATTCCCGGCTGATTCCGCACCGTCTGCCGCCTTGTCGCCGAAATCTGGGGGTTGATTTCAAGTTGATGACCAAGTCGATAGCGAATCAAGTGCATCGCTTGCGATGCCGATTGAGGATCAGGGAGAACCACGCCATGGGCACGGGTCAGCGCCTTCTCCTCGTTATTGCCGCTATCATGCTGCCGGCATGCCACGCTGCCGCCCAGACGCTGCCGTGGCCGACCGATTCCCCGCGGGCAGCCCCGTCGGCGTCGCCGTGGCCCGGGGACCGTGCGCCGCCCGCTTCATCCGCACCTGCCCCTGCCATGTCGCCGATGGGGGTGCCGGCCATGGCCTCGCCGTTCGGCGGCGGTGGCGGGGCGCCGCCGTGCATGGCGGAATTCGCCAAGCTGCGGGATGACGTGCAGAAGCGGGGCCTCGCCGCCAAGGCTGCGGGCCAGCGCAAAGTCAGCCGCGAGGAGATGTGCAAGCACATTACGGCCTACAGCGCCGCGGAGTTGAAATGGGTCAAGTACACCGAAGCCAACACGACCAGTTGCGGCATTCCGGCTGAGGTGGCGCAGCAATTAAAGCAGGTGCACAGCAATACCGAGCAGACCAAGGAAAAGATCTGCGCGGCGGGGCCGGGGCCGGCCGCCGCGGCGCCGCCGAGCCTGAGCGATGCGCTCGGCACCTCGCGGCTGCCGACGCCGGAAACCACCAAGTCGGGTAGCGGCACCCTTGATACGTTGACCGGCAGCGCGCTTCAGCGATGAGCGACGCCCTCGGGCGCGTCGCTGATTCGACCGGGAACTGGGTCGACCGGCTGGCGCCCCTATGGGGGCGGCCCTATTTGCGCCTCGCCCGGCTCGACCGGCCGATCGGATCCTGGCTCCTGCTCATTCCGTGCTGGTGGTCGGCGGGCCTGGCGGCGATTGCGGCGCACGAACGCGGCCCGCGCCTCACCCACGTGATCCTGTTCTTCGTTGGCGCATTCGCGATGCGCGGCGCCGGCTGCACCTGGAACGATATCGTCGACCGCGACCTCGACCGCGCCGTCGAGCGCACCCGCTCGCGGCCGATCCCGTCCGGCCAAGTGAGCGTCGCTCAGGCCGCCGCATTCCTGGTCGCGCAGGCGCTGGTCGGCCTCGCCGTGCTCGTGCAGTTCAACGCCTTTGCGATCGCGACCGGGATCGCGTCGCTCGCGATCGTGGCGGTCTATCCGTTCATGAAGCGGATCACCTACTGGCCACAGATCGTGCTCGGCCTCGCCTTCTCGTGGGGCGCCCTGATGGGCTGGGCCGCTGCCTTGGGCAGCCTCGATGTCCGTCCGCTCGTGCTCTATGCGGGCTCGATCGCCTGGGTTATCGGCTACGATACCATCTATGCCCACCAGGATCGCGAGGATGACGCCTTGATCGGCATCAAGTCGACCGCGCTCCTGTTCGGCGATCGGACCAAACCGATGCTCGCGATCTTCTACGGCCTCGCAGCCGGCCTCATCGGCCTTGCGGGCGCTCTCGCCGGCGCGGGAGAGTTGTTCTGGCTCGGCCTTGCGGCCTTCGCGGCGCATCTCGGCTGGCAGATCGTTCGGCTTGATATTAACGATCCGGACGTGTGCCTCGCGGTGTTCAAGTCCGACCGCGATGCGGGGCTGATCTTGTTTGCCGGGATCGTGGCGGATGCGTTGTGGCGCGGGTAGGGCCGCATGTAGGGGCGACCCTTGTGGTCGCCCTGTTGCCGGCGGACGCCGTGCGAAAACCGGGCGACCACAAGGGTCACCCCTACAGCGAGCCAGCGACTTGGGTGTGGTTAAGAGCCCATGATATGCTGGATCGAAATATCTAAACCACGGAGGGTCCGATGAACTCGAGCAGGCTGATCGGTATCTTGCTCATCGCGACGAGTTTGTCGTTTTCGGCCCTGGCGGACGGCTTGCCGCAGGCGGGGCAGCCTGAAGCACTCGGCTTTTCGGCAGAACGATTGAAGCGGCTCGGCAGCGCATTTCAGGCGGATATCGACAAGGGTGCGATTCCCGGGGCTGTCGTATTGATCGCCCGCAACGGCAAGGTCGCCTATTTCGAGGCGTTCGGTTTCCAGGATCGCGAGAAGCGCATTGCGATGAAGAGCGATGCAATCTTCCGCATCGCTTCCATGACCAAGCCGATCACATCCGTCGCGCTCATGATGTTGGTCGAAGAAGGCAAGATTCAAATCGACGATCCTTTGGCGGTCTACCTTCCGGAATTCAAGGATCATCTCAAGGTCGGCGTCGAAAACACCGCGCCAGAGACCGGCAAGCCGCAGCTCGCGCTTGAGCCGCCGCGGCGCGCGCCCACCATTCAGGATTTACTGCGTCACACGTCGGGTTTCACATACGACGTATTTGGCGATACGTTGGTGAAACAGGCTTACAAGGCGGCAAACCTCCGCGACCCCAATCAAACTTTGGCTGAGTTCGTATCCGCGCTTTCCCGGTTGCCGCTCGCCTACCAGCCCGGCACGACCTGGGAATATAGCTATTCAACCGACGTGCTCGGACGGGTCATCGAGGTCGCATCCGGCGTTCCCTTCGATCAATTTGTTGCCGACCGAATTTTGCAGCCGCTCGGCATGAATTCGACGGGGTTTTTCGTGCCCGAGGCGCGGATCGAGCGTCTCGCCGAGCCGCAGGTCGATCCAGCGACCGGGCAGCGCCCGATATTTCTGGACGTGAGCCACAAACCAAAGCGGCCATCCGGCGGAGGCGGGATGGTCTCGACCGCGGCTGACTATCTCAGGTTCAGCCAAATGCTGCTGAACGGCGGCGAACTCGACGGGGTTCGCATCTTGTCGCCGCGCACGGTCGCCCTCATGACGAGCGACCATTTGCCCCCCGGCACGCCAATCGGCTTAGGCGGACAATTCGGCGCGCTGATGCCGGACCTCGAACAAGGCCAGGGATTCGGCCTCGGCTTCGCAGTTCGGGTGGCGCCGGGCCACAATCCATATCCCGGCTCGGTCGGAGAATTCTATTGGGTGGGCGCAACCGGAACAACGTTCTGGGTCGATCCGAAGGAAAAGCTTGTCGCGATCATGATGGTGCAAGTGCCCTTGACGCAGACCAGGCATTACCGATCGCTGATCCGCAATCTTGTGTATCAGGCGCTCACCGGCTGATCGAATTCCGGTTACGCCGCCGACCGCCCCCCGGTTGCGCGCGATTTTGCCTTGAACACGACCAGTGACTGATGCCTGTTCCAAATCTTCTTTAACGCAGCGTCTTGCGTGCGCGCACCGCCTCCCGTCATCTGATTGGCCAAGACAATAATCTCGGGCTTGCCCACCGCTGTGTTGGCGCGAAGGTCATTGTAGATGGCGGCGAACTTCTCCTCGTCACCTAAGGCGGCTTCAAGTTTCTCAGCACGGTGCTCTTGGCTGTTTTGTCAAGGAAGCTTTTTAGCGCTGCTAGCAGGCAAGCGACGTCACCTAAACTTGGGCTGCCCACAGATCCGGCCATTCCCAACGCCGAGACGCGCCTCGCGAGGTCGGAAACGCGCGACGTCGGATGCGCATCAAAGACGGCCGCAAACGTGACGATCTGATCACGCGCCGCGGGCGCGCCGGCGACGTCGAGTACGTCGGCGAATGTCTTGAGAACGCGGCCGAAATCCCGGCACTTCATGGCAACGACTCCGCGCTATTCAGCCGCTTCGTGGAAATAGGCAGGGTGCGGAATTCCCATCTGGTCGGCCACATGCTCGGCAAGCTCCGCAATGGCCGCACGTATCTGCTGGCATTCCCTGCTGTTGGGCATGGCGATATGAGCGATCCCATCGGGGGCGTCATTTACCAGCGCAGCGGCGTGGGGGAGAAAGGTCTTTTCAGGCAATACACGTATGGGGCTGTTTCCCAGCGCATCTTTGACGAACGTTATCGCCTCAGCTTGAGCAGCGCGGCCGCGCTTCCACATCGTACCGACGACTCCCATGTATTTAAGATGGGGGCAAATCCCGGCGCCCTTTAGTGTTTCGATCTGGTCGTACAACGTGACCACGGCTTCAGCCGACGTGCGATCGAAGATGGTCGGAATGAGAAGATGGGAGCTCGCGCAAAACGCCTGGATTTCCGAAGTCGTCAGGCGGGGCGGACAGTCGATGATGATGAGATCGAAAGCTCTCTGCACGATGTCCGAATGAAGAATTTTCGCGAGCGTATATCGCACGTCGGCCGTTCGCAACAGGTTGCCCTTCAAACGTTCCATCAGGGCATGACGCAGATCTGCGGGCCCGAAATGGATGCATTGAAGCAGCCACTCGATCATGATACGATTGTCAGCTTGCGCAAGATCATAGTACGCCGTGATGATTTGCAATCGGCCCGGGCTATTTTCATCGGCGCCAAGATCAACCTTTTGAGCGAGAAGCGGGACGTCGAACGGCGCGATATCGCCGCTGATGAGCCGCGTGGCCAGCGAGCTCCGATGCCCGGCGGGCAGCCAATCCTTGCCCGGAAATGCCATTGACGACAACGAACCTTGAAAATCGAGGTCAATGAGCAGCACACGTTTTTGCCAATCCTTGGCGAGATACGCGCCGATATTGGCCGCGAGCGTTGTCTTGCCGACGCCGCCTTTGAGATTTGCGATCGCGAGCGTTCTTGCGTTCGTCACGTCGCGCCGATAATCGCGCGGCCGGTCGATGGGCGTTGTGAGCCACACGCCCTTGCCTTCGCGCCCGCCCTGGTGGTCGATCACTCGCCCGACAGCTTGAAGAGCGCGGCGCCGGCTACGAACAAAGAGCCACGCGTGCAGCGACAGCTGAACAATATATCGAAAGAGCAGCCAGCCGACGTAGCCAAGCGCAGGAGCAACAATGAGTGCCGTGACCGGCTTATCGATGATCCAATGCGATATTTGACCCATGAGGTCCATGAAAAGTCCCCTATTTTAGAAAGCCTCTTTATGTTGCCACACACGCAACCTCCACGAATGTGCGAGAGCGCACTTATTAACAGGTAAATTCCCGAGCGATTCCAAATGAGCGGCCGGCTGCGGACGTGAAACGTGGCCAAATTTGGTCAACTCGCCGCACGCGAGCATCGATGTTTGGTGACCCGCTACGGTGCTCGACATGACTGACGTGTGGCGCACGCGGCGGGACCTCGGCGTGGCACAGACGCGGCCCAGGCCACAACAGACCGCTTTCGGTGCGGACCGAATCGTGTCTCCGCCATTATGCCCGCCTGCCGACTTAATGGGGTCGGGTCGGCTAGGGCGTATCCACACCGTTTTCTCGGGACGTCGGCATGTAGAGAATGGATGGAATGGTCGGACGGGTATTGAGTTATGTCTGATATTTAACAGAAGGGCAGTCCACAGCTTTTTCTTGTATTATTCGTCTTTTTAGTGACCGTCTCTGCTCGTCAATAATGCTGGTTTTTAGACATAGTTTATGCCGTGATTAAGATATAATTATAAAATCGCACTGCAAAAATATTTCGATGTTGCATTTGAGCACTGGTATCGCGGCCGAAAACAAGATACATGCGGCGACGGAGTGGGGCTCGCGCAGTGAATGCAATGAGATGCAATGGAATGGGGAAGCTAATGAAGAAATTCACGATCGTCATGGTATCAATCTTTGGGTTCGCGGGCGCTGCTGTCGCGGCAGATTTGCCGGTCCGTCAGCCGCCGCCGCCGACCCCAGTAGTCGGGAAGGCGCCGATCGGCAAAGGCCCGATCGGCAAAGGCCCGATCGGCAAGGGTCCGATCGGCAAGGGTCCGATCGGCAAGGGTCCTGTGGTCGCTCCCGGACCGATCGTCACCAGGGGCTGATCCGCCAAACGGACGGATCGACACGGTTGGTCCGTTCCGGTTTGCGCAAGCGTGAAGTCGAATTATTGCGCCATGTGGCTGCCACCACGGGCGTATGCGATTTCCTGCGGTCATTCTTTGCTTGATGGAGGGAGGGAGGTTCAGGTGAGAGTTGTCTCCCAACAAGACGCATGCCCAGAACACTGTGAAAAACACCACTGTGAAAAACACCACTGTGAACAATACTTTGTGCGCGGCGTCCTGGCCCGGCACGGCAAAAGCCGGCGCCGGCCGCGTCGAGTTAGCCCCGTTGTCGCCCTGTGCGCGGCGGCGATGCTGATTGCTGTGACGGCGCCGGCGGCGCGGGCACAGGATGAGCACAAAGAAGCCGCTGCGGTTCCGGCCAGGCTCGTGGAATCGGCAACGGACTCATTGCCGGCCGCCCAACCGCACGCGATTTCCAAGCTTGCGGGTCGGTATTTCATCGACTTTCGGGCGCGGACGGCGGCGAGTTATGGCCATGCGTTTCTTTGGTACGGACGCCTCAACGAGCGCGGCAAAATCGGCCTGATCGAAGTTGCCGGCCTGCATCCCGCGAGCGACAGCCCCGTTCCCTATATATTGGGACATGTCTTTCCGGTCCCGGCGGAAACCGGCAAGAGCTATGGCGATCTCGACGAGCAGTATTTGACCGCCAACTACCGCGTCTATTTGAAGGAAGCGGACGCTAAGCGGGTGTTCGCCTATATCAAACACAAGCAGGATACATCGCCGCTGTGGCTCGCCGGCGTCTACAACTGCACGGCATTCCTCGCCGACATTGCCGGTTATATGGGTCTGCGGACGCCGGTGACGGCGACCTGGATGTATCCGGAAGATTTCATCAACAACCTGCGTGATCTCAATGGCGGTCGCCAAGAGATCTCGCTGGCGGCGAATCATTGAGTTGATTCATCCACCTCTTTGCTTCGACCAAATTCATAAACGTTGGAGGGGCGTCCGGCGTCTTCCGACATTGCCTTCTGTAGGGGCGACCCTTGTGGTCGCCCCGCTTTGCGCTCCGCAGTCGCCAGCAACAGGGCGACCACAAGGGGTCGCCCCTACATCATCCTGAAGTCGCCTTTTCACAATGCTGATCATGCTGATCCCTCCGGGTTGGCGGAGGCGAGCGACTAGGTTACAAGGCGGCTGAGCCTCGTCCGGCAGGTCGTGCCCCTCGGCGGTCGTCGGCGGTTCCATGGAGGAATCGCGCGGAGTAGTCGCAAGCCCTCGCGGCCGCCAGCAAGGCCATTGCGGGCGGGGATGGCGTCATCGAGCGGCCACAGCGCAGCCGGCATCCTGGAACGGCGCGCTGTCGAACCGTGTTATCACGCGTGCCGGGATTGACAGCCGCGGTCGTCAGTCCCCAGACCGGCTCGCGAGCGCCGCTTCGGCGTTCCCCACGAACGCCCGCCTGCTTCTTCTTCAACCGGATCGAAACTTAAACCACATGCACCCCGCACTGAGCGTACGAACCCCGCGGCACATCGCGACCGAGGCCTTCACCGATGCCGCTGCGGCGGTTAATCGCCTTGACGATATCTACGAGCGCAATACGCGCTTCCTGCGCGATCGTTTTGAGGCGTATGCCAACGGCCAGCCGCTCACGAGCAGATCGGCCTGTTGATTGAAAACCACAGCGTCCCGGTCGAAATCGGCGAGTCGAGCGAGCCCATTCCGGTTCATTTCTCCTATCGCCGCGACATCAACATCGAAGCGGCGCTCTCTGGCGGAAAGGCGATGCTCGAGCAACCGCTGCGCGACGTGTTCGATACGCCGGACCTCACCGCCATGGATGACGCGATCGCCAACGGCACGCTGCAGCCGCCGCCTGGCTCGCCGGAGCCGCTCGCCTTGTTCCGCGCCGCGCGCGTCGATTATTCGCTGCACCGGCTTTATCACTACACCGGCACCGATCCGGAGCACTTCCAGAATTTCGTGATCTTCACGAACTATCAGTTCTACGTCGACGCCTTCGCGCGGTGGTGCCACGCACGCATGGCCTCGGCCGATCCCGGCTTCGAAGCCTTCGTGGCACCGGGCAATGTGATCACGGCGAACGCGCGGCAAGGCGGCGGCAAGACCGGAAATGGCCCGGAGCGCATGCCGCAGATGCCGGCCTTTCATCTCGTGGAATCCGGCTACCGGGGAATCACGTTGATCAACATCGGCACTGGCCCGTCCAACGCCCGCACCATCACCGACCATGTGGCGGTGCTGCGGCCGCATGCCTGGTTGATGCTCGGGCACTGCGCGGGCTTGAGGAACACGCAGAAGCTTGGCGATTACGTCCTCGCTCACGGTTATGTGCGCGAGGACCATGTGCTCGATGAGGAACTGCCGTTGTGGGCGCCGATACCGGCGTTGGCGGAGATGCAGGTCGCGCTCGAGCAAGCGGTCAGCGAGGTCACCGGGCTCGGGGGCTTCGAGTTAAAGCGCGTCATGCGTACCGGAACGGTCGCGAGCGTCGACAATCGCAATTGGGAGATTGGCGGCCCCGCCATCATTCGACGCCTGTCGCAGTCGCGCGCTGTCGCACTCGACATGGAGTCCGCAGCAATCGCCGCCAACGGCTTTCGCTTCCGCGTACCCTACGGCACATTGCTCTGCGTGTCGGATAAACCCCTCCATGGCGAAATCAAGCTCGCCGGCATGGCCGGCGAATTCTACCGCCAGCGCGTCGGCCAGCATCTCGAGATCGGCCTGAAGGCGCTGGAAAAGCTCAAGTCCCAGGAATCGGAGCGCCTGCATTCGCGCAAGCTGCGAAGTTTTGTCGAGGTTGCGTTCCAGTAACATTTGCGAACTCGAGTAGGGTGGGCAAAGCCAACGGGTCCGGCCGGAGTCTGCCATCGGGCCGGCCAAAGGCCGGACCCGGTGGGCCGGCCCGATGACAAGCTCCGCGTGCCCACCTTGGGCCTTTCCAGGTGGGCACGGCGCTGCGCGCCTTTGCCCACCCTACGATCCTGCGTTTCCAATTCCCCAACGATGCCACTATCCTGGCTCGCTGCATGCGTAGCGTACCTGTGAAAATGGAGCCATCGACATGAATGCCGATCCGCGTGCGACGAAATGGACGCGCCGTGAGGCGCTTTCGATGTTGGGTATGGCCGCCGCCGCGCCGTGACCGGCGCGAGTTTCATGAAAGCGTCGCAGCCGCCGCTCGTCAGATCATCGAGTGCCTTGGTCATGAACTCGAAGGGCGGGTCCGGAAGCGCCGCTGAGGCGCGCTGACGTTCAGTCGGTTGAGGACGTTCGTCGTCGCTATCCACAGGAACACGGGCGGCCGCATCACGTCTGGAATGATCGTCGCCGGATTCTTCATACGAAGCTGCATCTGCCATCTCCCGACCATTGCCGCGCGTCTAAGATTGACCACCGCCTTGGGCGTGCGCGCCCACCGCGCGTTTGCAGGCCGGCCGTTCCTGAAGCCGCTCGCAATATGCCAGCAGTGTCGCGGGAAGATCTTGGCCAACACCGCGACTCCAAATCCGAAAGGCGGTCGCCACCGAAATATCTGCAAGGGTGAGACTAGAGCCCACAAGGAATTCGCGGTCACCGAGTTCATCACCAATTCCGTCGATGGTGCCCTTAAGCCGGGACTCGATTCCGACCGCCGACCAATTACTCATCGCGACCGATTCAGACATCGACACGTGGCCGTCTTGGAGAAAAGGCACAGTGCCGAAGGGGTTGAGCGCGCGGTAGCTCCTATCCGGCGGGAAGCCGACGGGCACGAAGGTGTGGGCCAGCCCCATCTCTTCGCACAACCATGCCACCCGCAGACCCCGGGCGCCGTGAGGAAAGTCGTATATTTTTATCACCGGCAAAGTTTCCTCTTGGGCTAACGGCTCATTCCGGACGCGCGCGCGGACGATCGACGCGAGGCGGCTAGCCGACCGCCCAGCCAGACGCAGGGGATGGCCTCAACGGGAATCGAGATTGCGTGCGCCTTGACGATGAAGCCGGTGCCACGGCGCCTGCGCTGGCGAGCCAAGGGTTGAAGAGTGCACCCCCTTGCCCTGAGCGGCAAGCAAAGCGTCCAGCTTGCGCATCTGACTCTCGTGCCCGGCGCGAGCGCGTTCGGTCCAAACGTCGTCATGCATGGCGTCAAAGGTGATGGTGAGCTTCACCCCGTCGGCCATCGCCTTCAACTCAACGATAGTGGCGACTTCGTAGGGCGCGACGCCAGGCACGAAATCGGCCAACGTCTTATAGGCCAGTCGGCTTGGCGGTGAGACCTCGGTGTAAGTAACCTTGCATTCACTTGTTAGCGGCATGCCCGCCCGCTTCATGAACGCCACCTGCTCCGGCGCCACGGCGGTCATCAGATAGATCAGATCTCCGCCGGGGCGCAGGTCGAGCGAGGTGACAGTCACGTCGAACCCCTCCGGCCCCCACCAGGATTCGATGCCGGACTTGGTGGTCCAAAGCGCCCAAGCCTCATCGATCGAGGCGGCATAGGTGCGCTCGATCGAAAACTGAGCCCTCGCGGTAGCAGGTGCAGTGGTCATCGCGATTTCTCCCGAGGAGCGGTCTTTGCAGCCGCCCGGTTTCGTTGGAGGGCGGCGCCAAATCGATCGAGCCGCGCCTCCCAGTGGCGGCGATATCCTGCCACCCATGCCTCAAGTTGATCGAAGGCTTCCTTGCGCAGCGAGTAGAGGCGCTTCTGCCCGTCGGGGCGCATTTGCACGATCCCCGCCTCCGCCAGGATGCGCAGGTGCCGGGAAACACCGGACTGATGGATGTCCATG